>Ga0068872_10000628_pt1 | contig 29832 bp, 24 predicted proteins | sample NOAtaG_7_FD_66441 | JGI IMG/M metagenome (GOLD analysis project Ga0068872, IMG submission 66441) | Freshwater lake microbial communities from Lake Erie, under a cyanobacterial bloom - NOAA_Erie_Diel1S_2200h metaG | ecosystem: Environmental > Aquatic > Freshwater > Lake | place: USA: Ohio, Lake...
CACCTCAACAACGGGGTGGGATTTTTTTTGGGCTTGAAATGAATGTTACCTCAGGACTTCAATCCGTTTGGTAACCACTTGACCATTGATTTCGGCGCGAACAAGGTAAAGGCCCTTGGCAAAGGTTGACACATCCACCCCGATGCTGAGAGCACCAGACTCCACCGATTGGTTTCGGTTCAACATCAATTTGCCCATCATATCCACGACTTGAAGGTTTAGTTCTCCAGCCTCGGCGATTTCCACCCCAATGGTAAATTTGTCGTTGGCGGGATTGGGAAACACCTCCATGTTTGATAGGGTCGATTCAAAGGCTTCTGACTGCACTTCACCATCAGAAACACGCCAATTGGTGCTACGCGTGGCCGCCAACAAAGAGTAAGCCGTGCTGCTGCTAGCACCGTTGTAACCATAAACTTGGATGTAGTAAGTGGCAGCTGCAGTAGCATTGTAAATGATGGTCTCAGTGGTGGTGCCGCTGTTCTCACTGATTCCCAATTGGGTTCCGGCAGAATTGTACAGCCTGATGTCATAATCTGCAGCCAAAGCCGAAAGGGTCACCTTGAGTTTGGGTGCGGTTGAGGTGGTGGTAACCTTGAACCAATCCTTGTCGGTGCTGGTGCAAATCCGTGCACTGATGGTGGTGTTGGGATTGATGGTCTTGGCGGCAGAGATGGACTCATTGGCTTCATAGCTGTCGGTGCAAGACGCCGCGGAAGTGGTGAAGGTGCCGGATGTGGAATAAGCACTGGTTGCACCGCTGCAAACACCTTGAACTTGGAATTCATAAGCGGTGCTTGCCGAGAGTCCGGTCAGCACTTTGGAGTTCGTGGTGCTGGTGGTGGCACTCCAAGTGGTGCTCGCCGTAGGTTTAAAACGGATGTTGTAGGAGGTGGCACCCGTACTGGTCCAGCTGATGGTTGCCCCTGAAGAGGTGATGCTACTCGAAGAAAGGCCTGTAGGCGTGGCACAAGCAGTTGAGGTGGTGATGTTGAGTGTGTAATCCTCCACTTCGCCAAAGTCAAATGCCCCGCATGAGGCCGGAGCAGCATTGTACCTCATGGCGACCCTCATCCGGGTTGACGTTGTGGCTGCAGTGGTGGGGATGGTGACGGTCCCGGTTCTTGCAGTGGTGGCAGTGGCTCCAGCATCGTAAACCAATTCACCGGCATCGGCAAAATCCTTGTCACCATTGTAATCAATCCAAATTCTCCAGTACTCCGGATAGGCTGATGCCGTGAATCCTGGGGTCAATGTAAAATTGTAGGTGGTGCCTTTGACAACCGTGAAAGTCGAGCCGGTGAAGTTACCGTATCCGGCGTTGGAGCCACTGTTGTTGTTGATGGGACCAAACAAAACGGACTGAATCCACTCATCAGCCACGCTTTGGCCTGAAGCCGTACAATAGGTTGGCGTGCCACCCGAACCGCTGCAGCCGTTGGAGGTGAGCAGGCTAGCGCGGGCTCCTCCTGCTGCAAACAATGCCTGAACACGTGCCTTTTGACCGGCTGTGAACATGTACATGCAGGCGTCATTTGTGTAGTCCATGTAGTTCATCCACATGATTCCTGGAGAAGATGCAGTGCAAGCATCGGTACGCGTACCTGAGGGACATCCGGAGGAGCTATTTGCTTGGTTTGGAGTGTCTGAAACCTGATCGCTTCCTGTACAAGCGCCCCCATCGTCTCCCCAAATGTGGTAAAGGTTGAGCCAATGGCCAACCTCGTGGGTCCCGGTGCGACCTTTGTTGAATGGTGAAGTGGCTCCAGTTTTGCCTGTGTAAGCATAATGTAACACCACTCCGTCGGTAGAGGCGGCACCCCCGGGGAATTGGGCATACCCCAACAAACTGCTTCCCAAATCACATACCCAGATATTGAGGTAGCGGTTGCGATCCCAAATGTCTTTCCCTCCCGAGGAAGAGAATTTCATGGCATCGTTGGTGGAGAAAGTCGTTGTGTTGGTGAAAGTGCGGGTGATGCCGGTGGTCGCATTTCCATTGGGGTCGACGGTCGCCAGACAAAAGTTGATTTCACAATCCGCAGCGATACCTTGCCATGTGGTGGGAATCAATGTGCGGTCGGCATTGAGCTTCCTGAAATCCTCGTTCAGTACCGTGAGCTGCTCCTGAAGCCGGGCATCGGAGATGTTCTCCGTAGCATTGTTGTAGACAACATGGAAAACCACGGGAATGGTTACCGCAATCGATGTCCGGGCATTCGGGTTCTCGGCTATGTAATCCTCGTATTGGTGGGCATGTTCATTGATTTCATCCAATGCCCTGCCACGCTTGGGGTCCTGGGCGATTTGCTCTGCCAAGACATCCATGGCTGCACAAGTCCTTTGCTGTGCTTGAGCCCAATTGGCTGTTGCCAATAGGAAAATGGCAAAAACGATTTTTGTAAAAGTTTTCATGTTAGAGGTGTGAAGCACTTAAAAATTCAACCAATCCTTAAAAGTCCATTAAAATTAATTCAAAAGCCGAAACCTAAAAGGAATCAGGCCCGATTTCTGGCTTACAATGCGGTGTATTTTTCCACAAGAACTGACCAATGGCCAATAACAATACACCATGAAGCCGCAGCTTTTTTAATATTGCCCATCCAATAGGCAAATTAAATTTCACAAATGGACCGAATCCGTCTGTTTTCAATGTTACTGGGCACCCTGTTGCCAGTGAGCATTTTTTGTGCTGAAGGTGGAAAAAACAAAACCATTCGGGCTAAGGTCAGGGAATCCGCTGAGCTGAATGGCTTAGAAAAAGGAACCATATGCGAGGCGGATTCGGGTATCGGGCAGGTTTTGGAAATCATCTACCACCAAGAGAATCCTCTGTTCCCATCAGTTAAGCCCAACATGGTACATGCCTACCTAGGATTTCCTAAGGGAATTTTAGCCGGCAAAGAGTACCGTTTGCCCCATCCGGATGTGGTGGTTTGCTATTTTGAGAAGGGTGATTTGCTTATGTTCCACACGTTTCAAGCCGAGGGCAGTGTGCGGTTTGATGCTCCAAAGTCTGGAAAACCCATGCAATCGGGAGAAATCGATTTGAAATTCGTGAAGCCTCACCACAACATGTCAAACGCCGACTATCATTACGTCGGCGGAGACCTGAAACTCTGAACACCGTTCCTTATTTCGTCTGGGTAGAGTCTGGAACTGTGGATTTGTTGTCTTCGTTGGGCCGGTAATCCATGTCACAAACCGGACATTTACCTGGTTTGTCGCTACCGCTGCCTTCGCAATGCATCGGGCAGATGTAGGCAGAAGTAAACTCAGGCCCGACCTTGGTCATGACGGTCTTGGAAGCTTGCGCTGGATCGTGGGCAGGCTCCTGTGAAGTTTGACCACAACCGGTGAGTACCCAGACCGACAACAAAATCAAAGCGAATGCTACGTTTTTCATGGGCTAAAATTCGGAAAACCAAGTGATAAACCCAATGGCTCACAGGAGAATCATTACCTGCCCGGACCGTGACAACCGTGGACATGATTTGGTCCGCCAATGCGTTGAGGCTGAAAACCAAGGGGAAGCGGTGTCAATTCGGCCTCTCCCTGGATTTCACCGATGACTCTGCCACACTTGGGCATTTGGGCACCGAAATAGGGGTTCCAGACCTCCCCGTGGCCACTGAGCCAAAATGCCCCTTCCCCATGGAAGGCCATCGGGCAGCGTTGGATATACAAATGGATGGGCAATCGGGGAAAAAATATCAAGGACTTGAGCAGCCAATCAGACAGGTTTTTGAAATGATGCCGCTGGATTGCCAAATCGCCGGTACCCGAAATCTGGTCCAACTCGGCCATGGGGAGTTTCAAGAGATTTCGGCACAAAGGATATCGTTTCTTCCAATCAAACAAATGAAGGCGGAAGCGACTTGCCCCCAAGGCGGTTGCCCATGAATCGTCAGCGACCAACCCGTCCTTGACGGCCAAATAATCTCGCTCCAGCAGGAGGAATTCATCACCAGCCAAAAATTCCGTTGCCGGCCGTGCCAACAAAAGCCCTCCCCACCCCAAAATTACCAAGGCCGAAAAAATCTTGCCGCTCATGCCTGTAAAACAACTAATAGTTGGTCTTCGAAATCTGGACCTAAATCCTGAATTTTTAAAAAAAGTGTTAATTATTTTGAAGGACACTGCAATTCTTTCAATGAAATCCGTAAATTCATGATAGTTTTTGATATTGTAGCTAGGTAACAACCTCGAACTTCCCATCCAAAAGGTTGTTCGAAAATACGGAGAATCAAAGAATCAATGCCCACTTCAAGGATATCCAAGCGCCTCCGCAACTTGTCTTTTTTGTTGTTTTTCAGCGCTTTGCAAATCCCGGCATTCGCCAACACGTCCGCCATGCGCAAGTCCTTCCAATGGACCTTCGATGGTATTCCTCAACGGATTGAAGTTGACCTGAACAGTGCAGCCTACCTGCATTACCGTTCCAAGCCCCGCACATGGTCCTACGGTGCCTACATCACCGAAACCCCCATTTTTCCCGTCATCATGGAGGTTGGAAATCTCCTTCAAAGCGCCGCATCCAACGTGGTTGACACCGAGTGGGATCGGGTCAGGTATGTTCTCTCTTTCGTCCAAAACATCCGTTACACCGACGATGTGGGCGGTGAATACCCCCGATTCCCCATTGAAACTCTCATCGACGGCACCGGAGACTGCGAGGACACAGCCATTTTGTTGGCTGCCATCCTGGATTCTTGGGGCCTTGACTGCGTTTTGCTTTCTCCCGCCGGCCACATGGCTTTGGGTTTGGCTGTCAACGGCATGGAGGGCACAAGCTACAGCTTGAACGGCAAGAAATATTATTACGTTGAGACTTCCGGGCGCAACTGGAACATCGGTGAGATTCCGCCCAAATACGCCGGGCAAATGAAGGTCATCACACTCCCTACTTCTGGATCTCCAAGGCGCACCGTTGAGTATGTCGCACCCAAAAATGTGAACAGAAACAAATTGCAGTTTGCAGTCTACCGTTCCACCCAACACAGCGGCGGAGCAGAAGGTCGTGTGGCCTACCAATACAAGGTGCTTTTGGAAGGAAATGAAAAACTCATGAACCAGGTGCAAGAAGTACGCTACCAGCGTCAGCACGTCAACTTTGCCGAATACCGGGAAGGTAACTGGATTGTGAAAACCAATCCCGGAAACCAATTCGAAGCCACTTGGACTGCTTGGCGAAATGCCGGGATTGCCGTTCAGGTGCAATTCAAAAACGGTCAGGTATCCGAACTTATGATTCGGGAGGCCGCCATCGAAGCTGCCCGTTAATTCATTTTTTGAGTTTTTTTGATTGTAGGGGACTTGGACGCTCCGCTGCTCAATCCGGATTGTCATTCCTGCGCCATACCTGTACCCCCCCAAACATCCCGACGCTGTCAGGGAATTTTTCCAGAAGCCAATCCCTACCCTGCAACCCGTTGGACAACACCATCAAATGGTCGGCTCCCATCCGGATGAAACTGTCCACGGTCACAGGAGATGATAGGTCGGCATAATCCGTCCAGCCTTTTTGGTCGGCCAGGTACAAGGACACATTGATGGTGGAATCACCTGGGACCAGAAACCGGTCCTCACGCCTGATGCCTTGGGAACGGAGCCAAGGGGTGATGTCCTCCAAGGGTTTGGTAAGACGCTCATGCCTTGAATTCATCCAACCGCCGTATCTGCTGCTCATTCTCCGCCGTGCATAATCTCCATTGTGTAACCAAAAGGCGACCAGAAGCATCCACAAGATGGGCGATTTGAAGATTCCTGGGTCCGAATTGCGGGCTGTCAGAAAGGCCGTGACCCAAATGACTGGAAACACCGGCATCATGTTGAGCAGGTAATAATCATGGTTGTCGAAAACATCGAAAAACAACAGGATGAATCCGAGGCAGCCTCCAACGGACAACAATGCAAACCTTCCGGGCCATTTGGGTACATGTTTCAGTCGAACCACCAGATAGAGCAAACACCCCAAGGTGAATGTCCAAACACCCGGCCTGAAAACTTGCGGGAATATACCTCCTGCGAAATCCGACATGACCTCTTGAATACGGCCCGAATCCAAACGCCAAACCGGCAGGATGCCAACCAAAAATTGCCCGACATTGTGTTGCTCGTTGAATGATGCAGCGTACGAGTACCAACAAACCCACGTGCCTATCAGGGCGCCAAAGGCAATCAAACCTCCGAGCCTGCGTCTGCTTTCAGGGGAACGGGGTGAAGCCACCAGGTGCCAAGCCGACAAAAAACAAAACACCAAGGGCAACAAAGCGGCAGATGCCTTCAATAGACCAGCCAACAAAAACAACAACAGGGAGACCAAGGCCATCCCAATTTTAGGGGTCTTGATGTACCTAACGGCCCAATAAGCACCCATCAACGAAAGACCCATGGCAGGCACATCTGAAAGGAAATTGAGCCCGTACCAAGAAACTATCGGGGAGGTAAAAAAAAGTAAGACCAATAGAATTGCAGCGATGGAATGTTCCGTCAACAACTCGATGGATTTCATCATGGCTACCATTCCTCCTAACAAAAACGCAAATACCACCCATCTGTACATGCGCTCCGAGGGGCCTGTCAGCCTCCACAATTGGGCCATTCCGGCATACACGAGCGGAAACTCACTCATGGTCTGACCAGTGCCGTCCCGACCCAAAAAATGTGTGGCAGTTTGAAGAAAAGGCCGGTTTTCCTCGTAATAGTTGCGGGTGATGGATAGGCAATCGGTTTGCCTCCATTGATGGTTGCCCTGTGGGCGCAAGTCCATGAATTTGAAGTACCCGAACCAAGCACAGCAAATACACACTAACAAGGTGAATACCCATGCCGAATGACGAGGGAAAAAAGCATGTTTTCCCAACCAATCACCGATTCTGTCATGCACCACATTGAAAGGCATGGGCTGAAGTTAGGGAATCAAATTGAAAATCAGGTGGCTCAATGAGCGCAAGCAATGGTTTGATTCCGCTTTCCTGGCAATTCGATCCGATTTTATTTTTGATGAATGCAAGCAATCACTGCCATCCTTTTGAACCTGACAGACCCTCAGGCCGGCAGTTTGTCCAAATCTTCGGGTACATCCACGGAATGACCCTCCAAATGGGTCTCGGCCGTAAAAATCGGAATCCCGTTTTCCATCCATCGCAATTGCTCCAACGATTCCGCTGCTTCCAAGTTGCCTAGGTTCATACGCCGAATGGCCGTCAAGGCTTGCTTGCTGTATCCGTAGATGCCAATGTGTTTCAAAAACCCTGATTGGCTGTGCCAAGCCAACCGGTCGCCCGACCGCACAAAAGGAATGGCCGCCCGGCTGAAATACAAAGCTTTTCCTCGATCTGCCAATACAACCTTGATGGTATTGGGGTTGTCCAGCTCGCTGAGGTCATCCAATTTCCGCACCAAAGTGGCTACGAAAGCGCCTTCCTGCGATTCCAGGATCCCACAAACCAAATCAATTTGTTGGGGATCGATGAAGGGTTCATCTCCCTGGATGTTCACATAGGCATCAAATTCGGGCTTGGCCTCCACCACTTCCAAAACCCGGTCTGTTCCCGTGGGATGTGAGGCACTCGTCATGATGACGTTTCCACCAAACCCTCGCACATGGCTTTCGATCCGCTCATCGTCCGTGGCCACCCAAACTTCATCCAGCTTGCTGCTTTTACTTGCTTGCTCGTAGACCCGTTGGATCATGGATTTGCCCCTGATGTCCACCAGAGGCTTACCTGGAAAACGGGTAGATGCATAACGCGCTGGGATGACGCCAAGAATTTTCATGCTTTTCGCACAATGAGGTTGGTGCTTCTGATTTTGGCCACATGCACGGCCTCTCCTTTGAGGATATATCCCTCTTCTGCTTCAGCATCCACCTGCTCGCCATCCACGAGGATGAAACCTGAAGGCCGCATGTCGGTAGCGGCCACCCCTGTTTTCCCGACGAAGGCTTGCAGCCGTTGGTCCAGCGCGACATACCCATCCGATTTGGCTTGGGTGCTTTGGTCAACGTACGGATAAGCAGCTTTGGAGGCCACCAAATATTTGGCCACGACTACCACCACCAGGATGGCAGCCACCTTCATCACCAAAATGGTAGAGATTGTGCTGAGCAACTCACCGAGGGTCACATACTCGAAAGAAATGCCCCTATTGGCTAGCATGGCCGCTCCAAGACCCAAAACAGCCAATGCGATACCCAAAATACCAGCGACACCAAATCCGGGAATCACGAAAATTTCAAGTCCTAACAAAAGCAGTCCCAGTCCGAACAATCCGATTTCCCAAAACTCGGCCAAGCCCTCCACGTAGTGTGGTGCAAAAAACAAGGCCAATCCCAGGATGGCCGTAATGCCACCCACTCCGAATCCGGGTGTTTTGATCTCCAGAAAGATGCCACCGAAAATAAGCAGGAGTAAAATGGAACTAACCGCTGGTCTCAGCAAGAAATTGATGGCAAGGTCCACGGAGGAGGGTTGGAAAACTTCCACCACCGGGGATTCCAGACCCATGGCAACGGCCACTTCCTGAAGACTGTTGGCACTGCCGTCGCAATATCCATATTGAATGGCCTCTTGGGTGCTGAATGTGATGACTTTGCCAACCGGACAGATACCCGGCAGATCCAATTCTTCATCCACCATTTTTTCTGCAATCTGCGGATTCCTGCCTTTGATTTCGGCGGTGGACCGCATCACAGCCCTCCAATAGCTTTGGTATTTGTCAGGAGCGGCCTCGCGGGTTTGTCCATCTACAACGGTGGCAGCTCCAATGCTGGCCCCAGGTGCCATGTAAATAGAGTCGCATGCGATGGAAATCAAGGCCCCTGCAGACCCGGCATTGCGGTCGATGAATACAGCCGTAGGAATTTTGGAATTCAGGATTTGGGCGCGTATCGAATCCGCAAAATCGACCCTGCCACCATAGGTATCCAAGTGGATGATGACCAAATCCGCATTGGCCTGCTGAGCGGCCTCAAACCCTTGGCGGACATGCCTTGCCGATGCAGCGTGAACCTCGTCTTTGAGTTCAATTACAAAAGCCCGGTTTTGTGCCAAAACTTGGGTCGACAAGAATCCGAACATCAAACCCCAAAAGCAGATTAACATGTGGAGTGGGTTGGCGACTTTTTTCATGCAGGAGGATTATAGACGTCGGGTTTTGTACTCAAAAAACAAAAAAAGGTTTCGTTTTTAGGCGATTTCACTCACTTTCCAACATCCTTTTGGCTTCCTGCATTTCCTTCCTGAACTCAGGGCTTACCTCGGGATAGTCCATTTTGAGCTTCCGGATGTGATTCAACAGGATGCTGGAAACAATCAGCCGCGCGTTTTTTTTGTCGTCCGCCGGCACCACGTACCAAGGGGAATTCGAAGTGTGTGTGGCGGTCAAAGCATCGTGGTAGGCATCCATGTAAGCATCCCAATGTTGGCGTTCGGCGACATCTTGAATGCTCATCTTCCAGTTTTTTTCAGGCTCGTTGATGCGTTCCAACAACCGGGACTTTTGTTCTTCTTTTCCGAGGTGGAAAAAAAACTTCACCACTTGTGTACCATTCCGATGAAGGTAATCTTCCAGGTTGCGGATGTCGGAATAACGCTGCTTCCAAACCTCATCCAAATCGCCAAGGTGCTCAGAAGGAATCCTTTGGCCTTTTTTCAATATCTCGGGGTGAACTTTCACCACCAGGACTTCTTCGTAATAACTCCGGTTGAATATGGCGATTCTACCACGCTCAGGAAAGTGGCTTTGGCATCTCCACATCCAATCGTGTTCCAAGTCCAATTCCGATGGCTTTTTGAAACTGGCCACGGATACCCCTGACGGGTTGATACCCGACATGACGTGTTTGATGGCGCCGTCTTTGCCTCCGGTGTCCATCCCCTGAAAAATAAGAAGAAAGGCATGCTTGTCGTGGGCGTACATCATGTTTTGGAGGTCGGCGATTTCCTCCCTGTAGGATTCCAAGGCATCTTTGTAGTCTCCATTGTCCTTGTAAAAATCGGGGACCCGAGTGGGCCAATCTGTGATGTGACGTTTGGACTCAGACCGAAAGCGGAAGTCGTCTATATCTATTTTCAATTCCATTACCGGTTCGGATTTGTAATTTTACCCAAGGTAAACAAAAGGACTTTGAAAAAGGCATTTCAACGGCTCGGATTTTGTGGGATTTGGATTCTTGCAGGGTTTGGCTGCCACGCACAAAGCACCCTTGGAATCGCTGATTTTGACGGGTTAAAGCACGATTTTGGAGAGGTGGAAGAAGAGAAGGGTCGGATTACCCACGAATTCAAATTCAAAAACACAGGGCAGGGCCCAATTTCAATCACAAACTGCAAAACTACCTGTGGCTGCACGGTAAGTGAATGGACGAGGGAGCCCGTTCAGCCCGGATCATCAGGAAAAGTGGTGGTGACGTTCGATCCATTCGGGAGGCCGGGATTGTTCTACAAAGACATCATGGTCACAACCGATGGCAGACCTGCCAACTTGACGCTCAAAATCAGCGGGAAAGTGACACCGCGGCCTAAGGGCCCAAAGGATTACTACCCATTCGAAGAGGGGATGCTCAGGTTCCAAACCAACCACCTCACCTTTGGAAAGGTATTCAAGGATGAATCTCCGGCGCTGAAAACGATTGTTTATAACCAAGGCGGGAAGCCAGTGAAGTTCTCGGCGAGCAAAAGCATCGTTCCGCCACATTTGAAGCCCGTTTTGACCAAAATGGAGCTTCTACCCGGTGATACTTGCATGCTGTCGGTCACCTACAAAGCTTCCCTCAAGAATGATTGGGGATTCGCGTTTGACAACCTCTTGCTTGCCACCTCCGATGCCGGCCATCCGTTGAAAAAAATCAACATCAGTGCCGACTTGTTGGAGCGCTTCCCCAAGTCCGGTCCGGAGGCCACCTACCCCCCAAAAGCCAAATTCAATCAAACTGAGTTCGATTTGGGCTCCGTGAACGAGGGCGAGTTCCCGACTGTAGTATTCAAGGTCACCAATACGGGTGGGCATCCCTTGCAGTTCAGGAAAGTGAGTTCCGGCTGCAGTTGCATCATTCCTGCTCTCTCTTCCACCGTGTTGGCGCCTGGGGAAACCGGACAAATCGAAGTGAAATTCAATACGCGGGGAAGGGTCGGGCTGCAGGAAAAAGAAGTCACGGTAATTTGTAACGATCCCTCCAAACCCGAGACGACACTCAGGATTTTCGGCCACGTAAACAGGCCTGCGACGGGTGAATGAGATGAATTGTCTGTTTGAACACGAAAACAAACCGTTCAAGCTTGGCTTGTGACAGTTGAATCCTAAACAGCCTGATTACCAAACAATCAGTGTTGAAATCATGTTTTTATTTTGTATATTGAAGCATTAGATTCAAAATGTGCCTATTTATTTTTCCTTAATTTTTAGCAGGCTTATTACAAAATCACACCACATCGCCCCAAACGTTGTGGTGTTTTTGTTTGGGCCTTGACCGAATAGGCATAATGTTCCTAACAATCATCATTTTCTCCCGGTCACAAGAATCCTTAATTTTACGGCCATGCAACAAAAGAGCGTCCATTTGGAGACCATAGTGGAGGGGATGAAATCCATTCAAACGGCAATTTCTACCGCGCTGGAGGATTTGGACGGACGCGGGAGGTTCAATTCTGATCATTGGGTGAGACCGTCCGGCGGCGGTGGTTGCAGCAAAATCATGTTAGAAGGTGATTTGATTGCCAAGGGAGGGGTGAATTTTTCACATGTGCATGGCCCCATGCCCGAACGAATCGCCAACGGGTTGGGATTGACTCCGGGAGTAGAATTCCATGCAACAGGGGTATCCATTGTCCTTCACGCCAAAAATCCGTTCGTGCCCATCATCCACATGAACGTCCGTTATTTCCAGACATCCGGTGGCAAGCATTGGTTTGGTGGTGGAATCGACGCCACGCCCATCTACATCCAAAAGGGGGAAGCCGTCTCATTCCATCAATTGCTCAAATCCGTTTGTGATCGGTTCCCTTCACATTCCTATCTGAAATATAAAACATGGGCCGACCGCTACTTTTACTTGAAGCACCGTGAGGAGACCCGGGGCATTGGGGGGATTTTTTTCGACCACCTTGCAGCTGATGACGAGCCAACCAAGCAAATGAATTGGGAATTTGTTCAGGAAGTGGCGGCAGCATTCGTTCCAGCCTATGAGTCATTGGCACAACCCAACCGGTTAAAAGCCTATGGCGAACGGGAATTGGAGTGGCAAGCCTTGCGCAGGTCCAGGTACGTTGAATTCAATTTGCTGTGGGACAAAGGCACTCGATTTGGGCTCGACTCAGATGGACGAACGGAATCCATCCTGATGAGCATGCCCCCTGAAGCCAAATGGGTCTACAATCACAATCCATTGCCGGACAGCCCAGAAGCCGACACTCTACTTCATCTCAAGCCCACGGATTGGTTGGGCTTGGAAACCAAACATGGTCTTGAAAAGGCCTACCCTACACGCAATTGACATCCAAAACATATGCCGCATTACCACGCATTAGGCAAAATACCGCACAAGCGCCACATTCAATTCCGGAAAGAAGACGGAAGTCTTTATTATGAGGAACTTGTGAGCACGGAAGGCTTTTCCAGCATCTATTCCCTTGTTTACCACGTTCACCCCCCCACCATGGTGAAAGAAGCCGGAGACGCCGTGGACTGCGCCCCCAAAATTGCGGTAGCCAAAAACATGCGCCACCGTGCTTTCATGGGCTTTCAGGTCAAACCAGTCGATGATTTTTTAGAAAGCCGCAAAATTCTTTACACAAACAAGGATTGCCACGTCGGCGTTGCGGCACCTCGCAAGAGCATGATGGATTATTTCTACAAAAATGCCCAAGCCGATGAAATGTTATTCATACACGAAGGGACGGGCGTCATGCTATCCGGTTTCGGTGAGTTGCGGTTTGGTCCCGGGGATTACATCGTGATTCCACGGGGTGTGGTGTACCAAATGCAATTCGACACGGAACAAAACCGGTTGTTTTTTGTGGAGTCCATGAGTCCCATCGAAACTCCCAAACGCTACCGCAATGAATTCGGGCAGCTTTTGGAGCATTCGCCTTTTTGTGAGCGTGATTTCCGCAAACCTGAAAACCTGAAAACTCACACCGAATTGGGAGATTTCAAGGTCCTCATCAAAAAACAGGATGCCATTTTCACCTACAATTACGCGGCACATCCTTTTGACTTCATCGGTTGGGATGGTTATTACTTCCCTTACATTTTCAGCATCCACAATTTTGAACCCATCACGGGAAGGGTGCACATGCCTCCGCCCATCCACCAAACGTTCCAAACCCGCGGATTTGTAGTCTGCAGTTTCGTGCCTCGGATGTACGACTACCATCCTCAGTCCATTCCGGCCCCCTATGCCCACAGCAACGTGGACAGCGATGAAATTTTGTATTACGTGGAAGGTGAATTCATGAGTCGTAAACATGTAGAGCGGGGCATGATGTCCTTTCATCCGCTTGGCATCCCGCATGGTCCCCATCCCGGAACCGTCGAAAAATCAATCGGACAAAAAGAGACCTTGGAGTTGGCTGTGATGGTCGATACCTTTGCACCATTGGCGTTAACAGAAGAGGCCATGGCCATCGAGGATCCCAGCTACCACCGCTCTTGGATATGATGAACCCGAATCGTCCTGTCGTTTTGTTCTACCCCCACCCCCGTTCGGGAATTTCCTGCGCGCTGTGGTACTTTGGTAAGGGCGCACCTTAACGGCATCCGGACTAGACAATCAGACCTAGTTTTTTAAATTTCTACCCATTCAATTTGGTTTAACATGTCAATCGGAACGAACATTTACCATAAGCCGTCGGAAACAAAAGATTTCCTTCCCCTGAACGGCACCGACTACATTGAATTCTACGTGGGCAATGCCAAACAGAGCGCCCATTTTTACAAAACCGCATTTGGTTTTCAATCCCTCGCCTATTCGGGTCCAGAAACAGGAGTCAGGGACAGGGTCAGCTACGTTTTGCAACAGGACAAAATGAGGCTTGTGCTCACCAGCTCCCTTCAACCCGACCACGAAATCAATCAGCATTATGTGAAGCACGGCGATGGGGTCAAGGTTTTGGCTCTTTGGGTGGACGATGCCACCGAAGCTTTCGAGGAGACCGTGAAGCGTGGTGCAAAACCCTATCTCAAGCCAGAAACCATCACGGACGAACATGGAAGCATCACCCGGAGCGGAATCCACACCTATGGCGACACTGTCCACATCTTCGTCGACCGCAGCCAATACAAAGGTCCTTTCATGCCAGGCTACAAGGAATGGAAAAGCAGCTACAACCCCACTCCGGTAGGCCTCAAATATGTGGATCACTGCGTGGGCAACGTGGATTGGGGGCAAATGAACGAATGGTGCACCTTCTATCGGGACGTAATGGGCTTTGACCAATTGATTTCTTTCGACGACAAAGACATTTCCACCGATTACACCGCCTTGATGAGCAAGGTCATGGCCAATGACAACATGCGCATCAAGTTTCCAATCAATGAACCAGCCAAAGGCAAAAAGAAAAGCCAAATCGAGGAGTACATCGACTTCTACCAAGGTGCTGGTGTGCAACACATCGCCGTGGCCACAGATGACATCATCCATACCGTTTCGGAGCTTCGCCGACGTGGAGTGGAGTTTTTGGAAGTTCCAGACACCTATTACGGGGAAGCACTTCACGCCAGGGTCGGTGAAATCGACGAACGGATGGAAGACCTTCGTAACCTTAGGATCTTGGTGGACCGGGACGAAGACGGTTACCTCCTGCAGTTGTTCACCAAACCTGTGGTGGACCGTCCCACGGTATTTTATGAAATCATCCAACGTAAGGGAGCCAAATCCTTCGGCAAAGGTAATTTCAAAGCCTTGTTCGAGTCCATCGAGCGTGAACAGGCGCTTCGTGGAAACCTTTGATTGGTTTTGCTAATCACAAAAAAAAACGCCTTCCGTTTGGAAGGCGTTTTTTTTCACTCAAAAGTTCAAACTCCTTGCTTCTTGCCTTTCAGGCTGACTTTGTAGTCGATGTTCTCACTGATGATTTTGTCTCCAACGGCTCCGGACAAGCCAGTACCATATGTGACTCCCCAATCGTTCCTGTTGATGGTGAAGGAAGCGGTTGCTTCAATATTATCACCGTTGAGAACAACTTTTGCAGGAAATTCGATGTTTTTGCTGACCCCTTTGATGGTAAGGTTACCCTTGATGAGGTGCGTGGTGCTATCGGTGGCTTGAGCCGTGGACCCAGTGACTGCGAAAGTTGCTGTGGGATGTTTTTCCACATCGAAAAAGTCTGCGGACATGAGGTGGCCTGCCAAATCTTTGGCTTTCTGAGCATCCGGAGCTCCAGTTTCCTCGATGGTCTTCATATCGATGGTAAAATTACCGGCAGTGACATTGCCATTTTCAACAGAGAGTGATCCGTCTTGGATTTTGATGAGACCAGTGTGACCATAGGCCAATTTGTAGCCGTGCCATTGGAGTTGGCTGGCAGCACCGTCGATGACGTAGGCAGCAGCACCTTGTCCAGCTTGGGCCACATCTTGGGCATCACCCGCTTTGGTGGCATCGTTTCCGCCGCAAGCCGTGAAAGTCAAGGCTGCAACGCATGCAATGAAGAAGAGTTGTGTTGTTTTCATGTTGTTCATAACCATGATGGGTTTTGATTGTTCGGAGCAAAATTCGGAATAAATTTATATGTTACAACATGAATTGGGTTTTGATAAGAAAAAATTATCGCAAAATATTATCGTTCAAGAGGTTAGATTTTCAAGCTTGAGCCCAGAAAACATTCAAAAGCCGCAAAATTGCCGAATGGATGGCAGGATATGCGCTTTGGTTCAGGACTGCCAGAGTCAGCATGTCTGGTTGGGATTCACGTTCCCGGAAGAACAACATCAAGGGGGTGAAAAGGTCGCGCATCACTTCCTCTCTTTGAGCATTACCTACCTGGATCACTTGTTTCAGTGTGCCCTCCACCAACTCGGATTGTTTGATCAATTCCTCGTAAACAAAGATATCGTCTTGCGTTTCTGAATCTTCATCGAGTACGAAATGGTTCAAGAAATCATCCAATCCAGGTTCGGAACCGGTTTCCTTGCATTCGCCCAAATAGCTCAAAACGTGCAAAACTTCTGTTCCTCGGGTTTCAAAAAGCATCTCCAAGGCTGCCCATTTGGCATCACCTTCATCTTCATCTTCATCTTCATCTTCATCTTCATCCTCATCTTCATCCTCATCCTCATCCCGTTCCAATTCTTCATCCGAATCCATCCCATAATCGGTGGAAGATATCAAATGTAACGCGACCAAATCGGCCAAAATTTCCCTCAATTCCTCGATTTGGGGATGAGCATCGACCACCGCATCGACCGCCTCCATGAGTTCAGGACCACCGCCTTTATGGATGAATGCGTCGTCCAAGGCTTGGCGGCATTTGAAAAACTCTTCTGCTTTACCCCAGGTGTTGAGGTTATCCAATTTAGACGGAGTACCTGCCTGTTGGGCTCCGACGCCCCAAGCATATCCCTCCAACAAGGCATGAACGAGTTTGGTAGCTGTATTGGTTTCCATGTTCTAGAAATGATAACGGTCGTGAGGAAAGTATTGGAAAAAGTCACCGGGCTCATAATTGGGCAAACGGTCCTTGAGCGCTTGTATGGCCACATCTCCGAACACCATGTGCACAGGGATTTGGGCAGAGCGTGATGCTTCGAATAAAACCGAGGCGATTTGATTGGGGTCGCCAGGTTGCTGTCCGCTTCTGGAATCCAACATGGATTTCCATTCCAGGTTGAGCTGGGCGTAAGGACTTTCGGTCTTCATTTCGCCCATGGCTTCTGACCTATGCAACGAGCTTCCTGCCCAATCGGTCCGATAAGGTCCGGGTTCTACGGCAGTCACTTGGACGCCAAATGGTTTCATTTCCGCTGCAAGTGCCTCGGTAAATCCTTCGACAGCAAATTTTGATGCATTGTAGGCGCCAAATGTCGGCGATCCACGCAATCCTGCCATGGAGGAAACATTCACGACCCACCCGCTTTTTTGAACCCTCATGAACGGAAGAGCAGCTTGTGTCATGGCCACCAAACCAAAGAAATTGGTCTCCATTTGTTCCCGGTATTGCTCCATCTTCAATTCCTCGACTGTGCCTTGAAGTCCGTAGCCTGCATTGTTGACCAATACGTCCAATCGCCCGAACTTTTCCACGGCCATGGATACAATTTCAGGAGCCCGGTTCAATTCACGTACATCGAATTCCAAAGCGAGCAATTGCCCGGGATAACGTTCGGACAAATCGTCAAGGACTTGAAGGTCCCTGACGGTAGCAACCACATGGTCACCCCTCCCCAAGAGAAATTCAGCCATGGCCTTTCCAATGCCTCTCGAGCAACCTGTAATCAGCCAAACCAATGGTCGGATTGTAGTCATTTACCGCAAAGATACGAGGCGCCCCGATTTCCTTGTCATGTGAGTCTATTGGTGAGTGACTAGATTTTTAGGAACTTTAAAGGAGACAAAACAAATTACATGACAGACAAAAAGTCAAAGGGAAAAAACAAATCCAACAAGGGTCAGAAATCCACTTCCGAAAAAAAGGAGGGAACGGCCATTGATGCGTTGGCCAAGCCTACCACCCCGAAAGAGAATGCCCCAAGCAAGCCCATCCATCAGGTTTTGACCTCCAAATCCAAATCTATTTCCGAAGAGCGGGCGCTTAGACTGTCAGATAAGCGGCAGGAAGCCCTCCAACAAAAGCTGAAGACAAAAGAGGAAAGGGAAACAGAGAGAGAACGCAAGCGGGCGGAACTGATGGCCAAGGCAGCTGAGAGGTTGGCTCAAACACAAGCAATGAGGGCAGAGAAAATCGCATTGAGGGCACAGATGGTCCAAGAAAAACAAGCCAAACGTCAGGCGGAATATTCGGAGCGGAAAAGCCACCAGACGTCTTCCAAGCCCAGCAAAGCTCCCGCCGACCGTTTGAAAGTCAGGATGGGATTGGGATTGGGCATTCCCGACCCTGTGAGGAAAGCTTGGCAACAGGGGGTGAAAATCTCGGCCAAGCAAACCCTCTCGCAAGCCATGGGATATTTGCAACCCACGGGTGGTGGGGATGCCAAAACCAACATCAGGTTGGACCTCCAGCGCAAAAAACTTGCTCAAATTTTTGAAAAAGCAATTTCAGCGGCATTTGATCGTCTGATGGCAATCGCAAGTGAGTCCGTGACCACGGAAATATCATGGGATGAAAAAAACAGAAAGCTTCGCATGAATATTCCCGCATTCGGACTCCGTCCTGAAATCAAACGGAGCCTGAAGGGACCCATGCAAGAATTTGCGGCAAACATTGCTGAAAAAGGAGTGGCATTGCGGCACTTTCCTGCTTTGTCGGAACCCATCCTGCTTCAATTTTTCGGAGACTTGGACACGGGACAACAATTGGATGGGAGCATCAGCTTCATGTTAGACGAAAGCGTGCCAGGAAGCTCCAAATGGGAGTATCGGGCCACCCTGACAGGTTCCGAGAAGAAGAGCAGTGAGCCGGCCATTTCCATGAAATTCATCCATGATTTGGACTTGGCATGGGGAGAGGGGCAAATTTCGTTTGTGCAGTGGGTGCCAGAAGTACCTGCCTCAGAAAAAAACTGAAAATTGGTTTGGATAATCCGCTTCCTAAACTATCTTTGCAGTCCCAATTTATAAATACAATGGCATCAGGTTTTTCAACACGGAAAAAGAAAGTCCGCTCACGTGCAGCCAAGCGTCGTACCTCCTTAAAGGTTAATCCTGCACCTGTGGTTCGTAAGCCCACCATCGAAGAAAGCAACCGTGCAGCCATCGCTGCTATCGAAGCCAAGATGAAGGCTTGATATACCAAGACTTTTCAAAAAGGTCGCCTCTGTTTGGGGCGACCTTTTTGTTTTTGGGATTTGAAGGGTTTGTCCGGATTGACCTACTGAGTCATCATCCGACCCTTTCGTTTCATCGCTTAATTGTCAATGCCCTCCCGAAGTGGTTGTGGCCTCCAAATCAACCCCTTGATTGTTCAAAATGCGACGGGTAAGGACAGCAAACAGCACGAGATAGGCGAAACAAACCACAGCCATGAAATAGGATGCCTGAATCCCGATGAGATCTGCCAATTTGCCTTGGATGGGCGGAATGATGCCACCACCCAAAATCATCATGATCAAAAATCCAGAGCCTTGGGAAGTCAATTTGCCAAGACCAGCGATGGACAGGGAGAAAATACAGGGCCAAAGGATTGAACAAAACAACCCGCCGCTCAGGAAGGCATACACCGCCACTTGTCCTGTGGTAGTCATTCCGATGAGCATCGCCAACATGCCAAGCGAGCCGAACACGATGAGCGACTTGATGGGGTTGGCACCAACTACGAAAAAGGCTCCGATTTGAACCAACACGCACACGATGTACCAATACAAAGGAGATATGTCCTTTTGGGCCAAGGCATTGGTGAGCAGAATAATTCCGAAGGCCAACAAAGGGACGATGAATATCAACAATGACCGGGTGGTTTTCTTCAGGTCGAAAGCGCTGACAGCACCGGCCCATCTGCCAATCATGAGGCTGCCCCAATACATGGAAATGAAAGGAGCGATGTTCGAAGCCTCCAAGCCCCCGAATTGTTTCTGCTTCAACAATTCGCCCAAATTTGAACCGATGGCCACCTCAACACCCACGTAAATGAAAATGGCCAGCATCCCCAACACGAGCTGCGGATAGCGCATGGCCCCCCACCCTTCCGGTTTTTTGCCGGCCGACCAGTTTGCAAACAAAAGCATTCCAATCACCGACAAAAGGGCACCTGTAAGCCAAAGCATGCGCGTTTGCTCCAAAGGTTTTTTCAAGGCCTTGACCTGATCATCCAAGAGTTTATAAGGGGCCGACTCCACGCCCAAATTATTTTTCACGACCGCCATTTCCGTCTCCACTGCCACGATGGCTTTGGCTTCCTCAGAGTTGTAACTGCTGAAGACCGGAGTGAACATCACGATGAGCAATCCCGTCATCACGAGCAAGCTGATCAAGGCTTTCTGCGCGGATTCTACCGGCTCGGAATGGATACCTGAAGGCACCGACTTGGACAAGCCGAAAATGGTGGCAGCCAAAATGAACAGGGTCCCCACCACCACATACAAGACGATTACCTTGACCAAATCCAAACCGGCGATCATCTCATCGGTGACTGCGGCCGACGACCCGAACAAAGCGAATGCCACGATGAGCGGCCCGATCATAGTCCCGAAAGAGTTCACACCACCTGCAAAGTTGACCCGGGTGGCACCGGTGGAAGGGTCACCCAAGGAAATCGCAAATGGATTCGCCGCTGTTTGCTGAAGCGAGAAACCCAAAGCCACCAAGAAAAACCCGATCAACATACCGGAAAACGTATTGCCATAGACAGCGAAAATCATGGCTGCAGCCCCGAATGCCGAAAACAACAATCCATACACGATGCTTTTTTTGTAGCCCCAATTTCCCACCAAATCTTTGCCGTTGGCGGAGCTCACCACAAACAACAGCAGGGCCCCGATGTAATATGCCCCATAGAAGGCATAGTCCACCAATTGGCTTTGAAATTGGTCCAGATGGAAATAGTTTTTACAAAACGGGATGAAGATGCTGTTGCCGGCAGCAATGAATCCCCAGAAGAAAAACACGATGGTGAGTACGCTCAGTGCGCTGAAATTGGTCTTTTGCACGGGCTGAAAATTAAATTATTGTCCAATTTACAATAATCTATTTGTGCTCGGATTGGTCGCCAATTTTTTTCGGGCTGAATTTCAATGTGTACGGCGGGAATGAGTTTGAAAGAAACGGGCAGTTTCCTCCCAAACTTCCTGCAGCGTGTCGTTTGGACCTTGCCAAGGATGTCGCGCGCCGAAGGTGTGGCCGGTGGGCATCTGATGAAAAGTGACACGCTTGTGACCTGCCCATGCCACAATTTGTATGGCATCATCCAATGGTACCGCTTCATCCTCGCTGCCATGAATCACACACAAAGGATATAAAGAATGCTCAACGGCTTGCCGGATGTTCAATTTGTCATGCATGTGGTCCAACAAATCGGCATGCAGATTCCAACCTAACTGCATGATTTGTCCGGTCCGTGCATTGGGCACATCCAAATACCCTTGTTCCCTCCATTTGTCAATGACATGTACCGGGTATCGCGCAAATCTGGAAACAGCGGCCCAAGTGCATACCGCGTCCACCTTCCCACCCGATTGCGAGGCTGCCAACAAGGCAATCCCTCCTCCCCTGCTGTGGCCGATCAATCCCAACCAATCCACGGGCTTCAAACCATCCAATCCCCCGCTGCGACATGCTTCGATGATTTCCAAGGCCTCCTCCAACTCCAGACTGAAGGTGTTGTCGCGAAATTTGTCCAATTCCGTGAATTCATCAGGTAAATCACCGACTCCGTTGTGCGAAAAATTGAATGCAAGCATCCTGAACCCGTTTTCTACCAGGAATTCACCCGTGTAGGGCACAAAGCCCCAATCCTTAAATCCCTTGAAACCATGCAGGAAAATGATGAGTGGAGCCCCATCCGATTCACCTTGGTGGTACAAACTCCATCGGATCAGATTCCCTTTGGACGACTCCAATGCCCCATCTTTTTTCATAGACTGAAATTTCAGAATTCCTGACCAAACCAGCTGAGTTTCTAGAATAAAAATGCTCCAAGTTCCATATGGATTTCAGGATTGGAAATGAAGTGAATTTGACGTTTATTCAATCAAAGAATTGGATGATGGGAGCCGGTACATTGGCCTTGGTTATTTTCTTTGCCCTTGTGGCCTTGTTTTTGGCAATCGGATATTCCTTGCCAATCAAAACCACAGTTTGGGCTGAAGCGGTTTGGGATGGGAGGCGATTGAGTTTGAAGGCACTTTTGGCGGACTTGACTTCATGGCATCGATGGAAATGGCCTGAAGAATCATCGCAGCAAGGCAATTGGCATCTGAAGCCGGCAGGTCCCCATGATTTAGGTTCCATGAAGCGGGTGAATGTTGGTAATTCAGATGAAATCATCCTCACCAAATTGGAAGATTCCTCTGCTTATTACCTCCACAAAATCGTTAGGGGAAAGAGGTCATGGACCTTGGAATGCAGTTTGGAGTGGAAAGAAACTACATCTGGCCTTCGTATCCTGCACAGCGCGATGCTTCCGGAAGCGTCAAATCCCTCGGAGCGGATTTCCAACCGATTGATGTCGGGCGTTATCAGAAAAAGTCTGCAGGCAGGTTTGGATCGATTGGAGGAACTGACCAAAGGCGACACGTTGGAGCACCTAGCGAATTGAGTTCCGCGGTACACGAATTTGCTTAACTTTCGGGCATGTCCGAACCTTGGTTCATCATCCACAATCCAAAATCTGCAAGCGGCAGAGGGGCAGTCCTTCGTGAAAAAGCAGAAGCCTTGTTGAAGGCCGCAGGAGTCGACTACCGTTTGGAATCGACCCAATTTGGAGGTCACGCCAGTCACTTGGCCCAGGCCGCCGTGGAAAACGGTCACCGGAAATTGATTGCATTCGGTGGTGATGGCACCGTGAATGAAGTGGTCAATGGCATTCACCAATCAGGATTGACCTTGGCTTCGGAGGTTATTCTCACCCAATTTCCCACCGGAACCGGCAACGATTGGAGAAGGACCCACGGGATACCGACCAAGGCTTCCGAATGGCCGAGCATGTTGATTCAAAACAGCATCATCACCCAAGACGTAGGCATCGTGCGATGGCAGGAAAGTGGTCTTCCCAAGGAGCGATGCTTCGTAAACATTGCCGGATTGGGTTTTGAATCTTACGCGGGACTATTGGCCAATACCCAAAAAGCACAAGGGAAGGGTGGCGTGCTGAGTTATGTGGCAGCGTTGCTCAAAAGTTTGCGAAAATACCAAGCAGAAGAGGCTTCCATCAACCTCGACCATCGGTTTTATGAATCCACTTTGCTGTATTCGGCCGCCATTGGCATTTGCAAGTACAACGGTGGGGGCATGAAACAATGTCCGGATGCGGATCCTGACGATGGATTGTTTGATTTTACCCGAATTGGTCAGATTTCAAAGTTGGATGTGATTCGGAACATTCCGGGTTTGTTCAGCGGCAAATTCGTCAAGCATCCTTCCGTAGCCCAACACAGGGCCAAGCGTATTGAAGTTTCAGGCCCCAAGCCCATCTTGTTGGAAGTGGATGGTGAGAATATCGGCGCCAGCCCCTGTGTTTTCGAGATGTCAAGCCTAAAATTGCGGGTTGCGGTACCTAAGCGTTGAATTTCCAATTTTCTGAAATGAAAAATGGAGGACCCATGAGGCCCTCCATTTCACTGGTTGTTGTGTTACTTTCAGCGACCTTTCACCACTCGGAACGATCCTACCTGAGCTCCACCAGAGTACATTTTGGCGATGTAAACTCCCGCAGAAAGTTCGCGCAAATCCAATTTGACTTGATTCACGCCCGCATCTAATTTGAATGCTCGGTTATATTTGGTAGCCTGTCCTAAGGCATTGAACACCTCAAAACGAAGTTCTACTTCCTGCTGCAAGACAAGTCCCACGTTGACCACGTCTTCGAAAGGATTCGGATAAATGGTCTTGACGAAAGCAATTTCTGAGGCAGGCAACATGGCCCAAACCACATTTGAGTACCCGCTTCTTCCGTCCAAATCGAATTGTTCCAAGCGATAGTGGTACTTGAGTCCGGGTGCAACATCTTCATCCAAGAAGAAATAGTCTGATCCTGGACCCGTTCCAACCTTGGACGCAACCTCCCCTATTTTGACGTAGTTTAGACCATCCAAGGAGCGATGAACATCAAAACGTTGGTTGTTGATTTCTTGCGTGGTGGACCAATCCAAACGGATATCGGCATTGTGTGGATTGGCTTCCAAAAAGGCAAACTCAACCGGCAAAACACAGTCCATTACCACTTGCTGTACGACCTGACACCCGCGGAAATCCGTGATTGTCACGTTGTAGGTGCCAACACCCAAACCGGTTTGCGTAGAACCTGATGCAAACCCCCAGTTGTAGGTGTAAGGTCCGGTTCCTCCGTAGGCATTCACAGTAGCGGAGCCATCGTTTTGCCCGCAAGACGCACTATCGAGGGCGATGATGGAGGAAATCAACGGATTGGGCTGGGTAATGGTGGCCGCTGCGAAGGCAGGGCAGGCCGGATTTCCGAAGTCCAAAACTTGGACGACATAATTCCCGGCTGGCAGGGCAGTCGTGGTGGCGGCAGATCCTCCAGCGGGTGACCAATTGTAGGCAAAGGGACCGATTCCCCCTGTCACGGAAACCGTTGCAGAACCATTTGTCAAGCCGTTGCAAGAAACTTGGTTGGTGTTGGTGATGGTGGCCACAGCAACACCCGGACCGACAGGAACACCTACGGAAGCCGTTTGGGTACAACCGGTCACGTTGTCGGTGACAGTGACCGTGTAAGTTGCCGGGGGAAGATTGGTAACCGTGGCGGTGTTTTGACCTCCGGGGCCCCACAAATAGCTGTAGTTACCGCTTCCACCCGATGGATTTGCCATGGCGGAGCCATTGTTCCCGCAGGTTGCAGCCATTGCGGTCGGGCTCAGGTTCACTTGATTCACCGTGACCGTAACCGTATTGGTTACAAAGCAGTTGCCCGTAGCATTGACTCCGGTAACGGTATAGGTTGTGGAACTTGTGGGATATGCAATTACGGTGGCTCCAGATGTGGTGTTCAATCCGGCATTCGGGGACCAAGTGTAGCTGTTTGAACCACTTGCCGTTAGCGTGACGGCCGCTCCTGAACCTGCACAAAATGCAGTTGGGCCTGCGATGGCCACGGTGGGCTGTGGGTCCACCACCAATGTGATGGAGGCAGCAGGGGACAATCCGCAACAATCGGTCGTGAAATTAAGCGAGATGTTGTAGGTCCCGGGTGTGCCGAAAACAGCATTGGTAACGTTTTGGAATGTCGTTCCCACATAGGTATTGGGTACGGATCCGCCGCCTAAGTTCCATGAATAGAGATAGTTGATTCCTGGATTCAGCGCGAAGAAAGAAACCGGAGTTCCAGCACAAACGCGATAGGTGCCGGAAACTAACGGCGCATTGGTTCCGATTTGAGGAATCACTGCTCCGTTTTGGATGATGTTTGCAAATCCGACATAGAGATCTGAACCGTAAAAAATATCCTTTCTCCCTGTTGTGGCGTATTGGGTATTGACCGATGCGCCTGTGATGTTGGTTGGGCTTGAGCCTGCACCCAAATCCCATGGAATTGCAGAGGAACCGGTATAGTTCACCGTTGTATTGATGCAGGAAACATTTTGCATCGTAATGACAGCCTGTGCAGCCAAGTTGAAGTTGGGCTGAGAACTGGCCAAAGGAGACCCGCTTGCCAAATGAACAGCAATGGATTGTCCTGGTTGACCCGCACCACCTACACCACCGACACCTCCGGCACCGCCAGCTCCACCATTTCCGCCGCGACCGACCTCTCCACTGCTATATGGGCTTCCCAATCCACCGGCACCACCGGCACCACCGGCTCCACCGGCTCCACCGGCCCCACCGGCCCCTGCTGCACCGGGTAGTACTGAAGATTGAACGATGTTGCCACCTGTACCATTGGTGAAGAGGTACACTCCATAGGATGAGCCTCCACCCAAACCACCTGTACCGCCGCTGCCACCTTGACCGCCGCCGCCGCCGCCGCCGCCGCCAGATCCACACCCATCAACACAGAAGGTACAACCCTGGCCGCCACCGCCACCGCCGCCACGGCCACCTTGGCCACCGCCACCGTTTCCACCGACGCCGCCTTGGGTTCCGGGAACCCAGAATCCGGAAACATGGGTACCCGCAGGTCCAGCTGTACCCACGGCACCCAATACACCTACAGCCCCAGCACCGCCATTGGCACCGCCACCACCACCGCCGCTACCGCCGCCGCCGCCTGCACCTCCACCGCTCGAATTGGTTCCAGCTCCACCGGAAACGCCTCCACCCAATCCGCCTGCACCGCCTGGATTGTTCTCACAGCCACCATTTCCGCCGCCGCCGCCACCGCCGCCGCTCCTAGAAACCGTGGAGGTCACGCCTGCTCCAGCTTGGGTGCCGGAATTACAGCATCCACAACCGTTGGTATCACTCGTTCCGTTTCCTCCGTTGCCACCTCCTGTAGCTCCGCCTGCACCTCCTGTTCCTCCTACCAATGAGCAGTTATTGGCTGCATTGAAATTTCCGGTCGCATTTCCTCCTGTAGCACCTACTGTGGTGCCGCCACCGCCACCGCCGCCGCCGCCAGCTCCGGCGTCTTCTTGATCATCGATGTCCCCGGCTGAGCCGTTTCCACCTGCTCCACCTACTATCCCGGCACTACCGATAGAGCCAGCCAAACCAGCCGTTGCGTTCCCCGGAAGGATTTGGCACCTTACAAAATCGTAATTGGAGCAAGAGGACATGTGTACACCATAGGTGGACATCCCGTTACCGGTTGCACCTGCTGTTTGGATGGTCAAATCCTGAAAACGGACGTTGGAGGCTCCTGCCAAATAAATGGCCACCAAACGCTGTTGATTGGCCGCTCCTTCTGGATTCAAGGCAGAACGGAAAATCGTGGTCGCACCGGGTTGGCTTGTTTTGCGCCACCCTTGGGAGGGGTCAAATCCTCCCTCCAAAGTCACGTAACCAGCTATGTTGGTAATTGGAGCGTTGATGGTATAGGTACCGATGGCCATTTTAATGACCGTATTGTTGCAGGATGCCAATGAAATTGCGTTTGCCAAACTTGCCGGACTGGCTTGAGTACCTGTGCCGCTCCCTGTTGGAGAAGCGTAAATGACGTTGCAACTGGTGGCACTGGGCTGGTTCACATTCACCGTCACGGATGTCGAATTTTGACATCCATTTGCATCGGTTACCGTAAGGGTATAGCTGGTTGTGCTTGTGGGTGACACCGTGATGTTGGCGGTAGTGGCACCTGTGCTCCACGAGTAACCAGTTGCGGTGGGAGCACTGGAAGTGAGGGTAATGGGTGCTCCCGGACAGGTAAATGCAATCCCCGGCGTGATTGTGACCACAGGAAGCGGATTGACTGTGACGGTCAGGTTGTCGGAAAGGGTACAGCCATCGGGGAAGTTTGCAGACACGGTGTAGACCGTAGTGACTGAAGGAGATGCGACCGGGTTTGAACAATTTGTGCATGAAAGACCAATGGAGGGTGACCAACTGTAGGATGTGGCACCCGTGGAAACAGCATTGAGGTTGGCCGAACCACCCGGACAAATGCTGCGATCCGCACCTGCACTCACCGTGTTGGCAGTCCCCACAACTTGAATCAGGTAGGAGTAGGTATTGGTTCCGGTCACAGGACAGGCATTGTCTTCAGCCGTAATGGTGAAGAAATTAGCACCTACATCGGACAAGGTCGGTGTCCAACAAAAAGTTGCAGTCGGAGAGGCCCCATTGTTTCCGTTGATGGTCAGTACACCACCCGGGATACCGTTGTTTTGACTCAGGCTGATGTTGTTGCCGTTCGCATCCGATGAATTCAAATTGAAACAGAATGTGGAGCCAACACAAACCGTCATCTGGTAGTTGTTACTTCCGTTGATGCCCGATACCACCGGAGCTTGGTTGCTGCAGTTCAACACACGGAATTGCATGTCACGGACCGTGGAGCCCACCAAAACACCATTTCGATATTCATCCACACGAACGCAGATGACTCCAATTTGAACCGCACTTGGGGTGAAACTAATGGTTCCGGTCAAAGGGTTGATGCTAACGCCTGCTGTTGTGGTGAGGGGATTCGCTCCAGAAAATCCGCCGTTGTAAGCCACTGAGGTACCTGCTGCCTGTTGGCAGTTCACCAATGAAAATCGAAGGGAATCTCCATCCGGGTCGGTCACTCCATGGTTGTAGGACACTGCCTGGTTCACGCAAACGAAAGGTGTTGGCAGGTTGTTGAAAACCGGGGAGTTGTTACAGGGTGCGAGGGTATTATTGAGGTTCGCGGTGAGGTAGATGTTTTGGTTGCCGGGTCCCGAAAGGGTGGTGATGGCGTTGTTTCTGCAACACTCCGTCCAGCCCAAGACCCAATCAGAACCGCAAGCGGGAGGAAGGTTCAATGTACCTTGGAATGTCCATACCTCCACACCGTAAGGCCCGCTACCATTGCAGTTGGTTGTCTGCGTGGGGCAAACAGGAGTCACATCCACGGGTGCTCCCAATTGGTTCAAGGTGATGGAGGAGTTAACCCCGCAAGTCGCACTTGAGTAAGTGACTGTTTGGGTGGAAAATGGCGTTACGCCAGAGCAATCACGAAAGAATTGAAGCGTGACCACATATTGCCCGTTGCCGTTGCAGGTCCAGGTGAGATTGCCGCCCATCCCGTGGGTGGCATGGGCATTCTTTGCCGACAGGGTCAGGATGAGAAGGAGAAGCCAAAGGCTGTGGTTACGAAGCCGGGTATTGATGCGCATAACAAAGAGTTGTTTGTTGATTCAAAACAAGATACCAAACCGCAAAAACAGAATAAACACAACATTAATTCCTCGATTCATTCACCAAAATTTTGCCGAAACGGTGCGGAAACGGACAAAATATGGGGAAGGAAACACAATTGCCTACAAGGTAGTACTTTTTTCCACCCTGTGAAAACAACCCAGAAGAAATGAGGCGTTGACGCGGTTTGCTGGAATCAGAAAAGCAACTCCTTGAGGATGATCACGATGCCCATCACGAGCACAAACCATCCGAAAAAGGGCTTCAACTTGGCACCATCCACTTTCTTAGCGAGTGCCGTGCCTATCAAAATACCGAGGATTGCAAAGCCAGTCACCGACAACAATAAGGCCCAATCGTAGTGGTATTGTGTCCAAGTTCCGACAAATCCAAGCAAGGAATTTGCTCCGATGATGACCAAAGACGTACCAACCGCTTCTTTGATGGCGAGATCGTTGAAAATGACAAGGGCAGGGATGATGAGAAAACCTCCACCTGCTCCAACCAATCCGGTCAAACTTCCCACCATCAACCCGTTGAGGAACATCAAGAGGTACCTGGGCCGGGAAATCAAAATTCCATCTGACTTGTATTTGCTGGGTCGCTCTTTGCGGATCATGGAATAAGACGCAGCCAGCATCAAAAGAGCGAAAACCAGCATCAAAAGCAGGGATTTCGTGACTTGGAAATTATTCACGCTGAATACGAGGTCAGGAATGGCAGGAACAATCCAAGCCCTGGTTGCAAAAACTGCAGCTACGGAAGGGATTCCAAATACAAAAGCAGAGCGAAGGTTGACAAGACCCTTTTTGAAATAGGAGTATGAACCTACCCAAGCCGTAGTACCCACAACAAACATGGAATAAGCTGTTGCCGTAACCGGTTCAATCCCGAAAATGTAGTACAAAATCGGTACCGTCAGGATGCTGCCACCACCACCTACTAGACCGAGGGTGATTCCAACCAAAACAGCAGCAAAGTATCCAATCAGCTCCATGCCATGGGGTTAAGTGCGCAAAGATGGGATGGAAGTACCTCGAGTAATGCCACATTCGTTACACATGGGCAATTGTTCCCTTCGGAGGCCCTAAATTCTAGGCTATCCATCACCGCAAGAGGGTTAAATTGCCTTTGGTTTGGACATCTTTCCCCCTTGCATCCGTGCCTTCCAGTTGAAAGAAATATACTCCTTCAGGAGCTAGCCCGTTCCCAACCCTGCCATCCCAGTATTCGGATTTAGATCGGGTTTCGAATACGACTTTGCCCCATCGGTCATAAAT
>Ga0068872_10000633_pt1 | contig 29778 bp, 27 predicted proteins | sample NOAtaG_7_FD_66441 | JGI IMG/M metagenome (GOLD analysis project Ga0068872, IMG submission 66441) | Freshwater lake microbial communities from Lake Erie, under a cyanobacterial bloom - NOAA_Erie_Diel1S_2200h metaG | ecosystem: Environmental > Aquatic > Freshwater > Lake | place: USA: Ohio, Lake...
TCCGGCTCCCGCTCCGGCTCCCGCTCCGGCCCCCGGCACCACGCCGGCTCCGGCTGCCCCCGCCGCCGAGACCGTTCCGCCCGCTGGCGGCACGGGCCAGGCCCCGGCTTCCACCCCGGCCCCGGCTTCCACCCCGGCCCCGGCTTCCACCCCGGCCCCGGCTCCGGCTCCCACCCCGGCTCCCGCTCCTGCTCCGGCCGGGGGCTGAGCACACCTGATTGACGGCCCCGGGGGGACGCAGGGCCAGTGAGGAAACCGCGTGCGCACGGCGGGCCTGTATTGGCGGTTCCTGTTTGTTGAACTGGTGAAGCTGATCGCGCTGTCGGCGGCCGTGGTGGTCGTTGTCGGCGCCTTCGGGCTGGTCATCAAGCCTCTGGCCGAGGGCCGGCTGGCCCCGCTGGATGCGTTGCGGTTCATGCTGTACGCGTCGGTGCCGATGCTGCAGTACGCCCTGCCGTTCGCGGCGGGGTTCGCTGCGACGCTGGTCTACCACCGGGCCGGGCAGGACAACGAGGTCACCGCGTGCTTCGCCGGCGGGGTGTCGCACCGGGCGTTGCTCGGGCCGGCGCTGGTCATCGGGCTGGTGATGGCCGGGCTGATGTTCGTGCTGACCGACCAGGCCATGCCCCGCCTGCTCCGCCGGATGCAGGAACTGATCACCGCCGACGCTGCCCGCATGGTGGCCTCCGCGGTGGACAAGGGCGAGCCGCTGGTGATCGACTCGCGACGCTCGGTCTACGCGCGGGCCTTCGCCCGGCCTGAGTCGGCCCCGCCGCCCCCGGCCATCGACCACTTCGTGCTCTCCGGCGTGCTGGCGGTCGAGACCGACGCCGCCGGCGCGGTGACCAAGGAGGCGGCGGCGGAACTGGCGTACGTCTGGCTCTATCGCGGCGCCGGCGGCGGCGCCGACGCCGGCGAGGACGTGACCACGGTGGTGATGAAACTCCGCAACACCTCCGGCGGCATCACCGGCCGGGGCCAGTTTGAACTGGAGCAGGCGCCGTACGTCTTCCGCGTGCCTGAGACCCTCACCGACGATCCCAAGTACCTCACCTGGGCCGAGATGGACGCGGCCTACGACCACCCGGAGCGGATGAGCCCGGTGGAGCAGCGGCGCTGGCGGCTGGTGCTGCGGCTGGCCGAACGGCAGAGCGCCGCCAAGGTGCGTGAGGACCTGATGCGGGGCGGGGTGATGACGCTGACGGATGCCGCGGGGCGGCCGGTGGTGATCCGCGCCGCCGGGCTGGCGGCCTCGGCGGGCCGGGTGGAGGGTTCGGGCGATGGGTTCGAACTGGCGGCCGGTCCGGACGGGGTGATCGAAGTTCGGGCGATGCTGGAAGACGGCCGCACGCGGACGCATCGGGCCGAGCGGGCCTGGCTGAGCCAGTCGGCCACCCCGGCCCCCGGCGGCGGCGGAATGCTGGGGGCGAGCGGCAACGCCTCGGCCAGCCAACTGGTACTGCGGATGGAGAACGTCTCGACGACCGGCCCGGGTCTGACCGCCGAGGCCGTGGGCGGCGGCGCCGCGGACCAGACGCCGGGCGTGCTCAAGGACTACTCCATCGCCGGGCTGACGCCCACGCCCGATCCGCTGCCGACGCTGGCGGGCCTGAGCGTGGAGCGGCTGCTGGCCGAGGCCCGCGGGTACGCGGTGCAGGACCAGCCGCTGGTGGACGCCCGCCGGGCTCTGGACCGCCGGACCGAGGCCCTGCGGCGCGAGATTCGCGCCAAGCAGCACGAACGGATCGCGGCGGCCCTGGCGTGCATCGTGACGATTCTGTGCGGCGCGGTGATGGCCCTTCGCCTGCGCGAGGCTCTGCCGTTGCCGGTGTATCTGTGGTCGTTCCTGCCGTCGCTGCTGGGGATCTTCGCGATCTCCGGCGGGCAGTCGGTGGCCCAGGCGCAGGGCCAGTGGGGCGTGCCGATGGTGTATGCCGGCGTGGTGGGGCTGGGGGTGTGGACGTTCGTGCAGTACCGCGTGCTGGCGAGGCGGTGAGCCTGGCGGCGGCGGGGGGGTCAGCGGCCCAGATAGTGCGCCGGCACCGGGCCGTGGTCGGCACGGATCACCGAGCGGATGCCGCCCCGGCCCCGCCAGTCGGTGATGATCTGCAGCCACTGCGGGTCGATCGCGGCCACCAGGTCATCGCGGATGGTGTTGGTGACCGCCTCGTAGAAGATGCCCTCGTTGCGGAAAGACTGGTAGTACATCTTCAGCGACTTGAGCTCCACGCAGCGGCCCGTCGGCCCCGGCCTGGGGACGTAGCGCAGGGTGACCACGCCGAAGTCCGGGTGCCCGGTCTTGGGGCACACGCTGGTGAACTCCTCGGCGATGTGTTCAATCACAAACGGCGACGCCGAAGGGGTGGGGAAGCACTCAAGCAGGCTGGGGTTGGGCATGACAGCGCAGGGGCAGATGGCCAGGGGGAACAGAACGACGTCACAGAGGCGACAGCAGGACCAGGCGAGGGGGGCCGGGCGAGGGGGGCCGGGAGAGTGGGGGCCGGGAGAGTGGGGGGGCGGTTCAGCGGTACCGCGAGAGCAGCTCTTCCACGCGGGGCTGGCTGCGGTTGAGCTGGATGGAACGGCGGAGGGCCTCCACCCCGCGCTGGCGGGCGGCCAGGTCGGTGCGGTCAGAGAGGATCCAGGTGTTCAACTCGCACACGCCCACGCCGTTAAGGGCGGGGAAGTAGTTCGGGTCCAGCGTTAGCGCCGCCTGGAAGCTCTGCAGGGCCGAGCCGAAGTCATTCAGGCGGAAGTGGGCCGAGCCCAGCCGCTCGTGGGCGGCGGGGGATGGCTCGGTCTGCACCAACTGCTGCAGGGTGTTGCGCATCTCCGTCCAGCGGCCCAGCCGCCCGTAGGACTCCGAGAGGTTCAGCAGCAGCCCGGCCGAGAGGGGCATGAGTTCGGCGGCCTGCTGGTACTCGGTGACCGCGGCCTGGTGGTTGTCCAGCGAGGCGTAGACGGCGCCGAGGTTGAAGCGGGCCGGGCCGTCGGAGGGGTTCAGGGCGACCGAACGCTGGGCGTAGGGCAGGGCCTGACGGCTCTCGCCCAACTGGTAGTAGGCGGTGGCGAGGTTGAGGTTGGCCTGGAAGTCGTCGGGCCGCACGGCCAGGGCCTTGAGGTAGGCCCGGATGGCGTCGGTGATCCGCTGCGTGAGGTGCAGCATCAGGCCGTGGTAGAACTGGGCGTCGAAGTTGCCGGGGTCGAGCCGTGCTGCTGAGGCGTAGGCCTTCTCGGCGGCGACGTAATCGCCGGACTCGCGGTGGATGTCGCCCACGGCCATGTGGGCAGTGACCAGCTGCGGGTTGACCTCGATCGCCTTGGCGAACTCCGACAGCGCGCGGGCGCGGTCGCCGGACCGCAGGGCCTCTTCGCCCGCCGACAACTGGTCAGCGCCGGTGCCGGTGGCGGCAGGAAGGGTCTGGTCGGTGCTCGTCGCGTCGCCGGGCTTGCTCTGGCAGCCGACCAGCAGGCTCAGGGCGGAGGCCCCGGCGAGCAGGGCGGCACAGCGCAGGAGTGGACGGGGATGGGTGGCCGAAGAGGTCGTGCGCATAGCGGGAAGAGGGTAAGGGGGTCGAGACCGGGCGGGATGACCCGCCCGACAATCACGCCGGCGTTCGGGGCGTCTTGCCGGCGGTGGTGGACGCTCCGCTCCGCCGGGCCATCGTCTTGCCCGGCTGGGCTTTGGCGGGCTTGGCGGCTTTGGCGGCCTTCGCCGGCTTGGTGGGCTTTGCCGGCTTGGCGGGCTTGGTTGGTGTGGCGGCGGTCTGCACCAGCGTGGGCGTTTCGCCGGCGGCGATCGCCCGCAGCGCATCCGCGTTGATCTGGTCCCACGCCACCGGCCACTTCTCGGGGGGCAGGCTGGTGCGGGCCTTGTCCAGTTCCGGCGGACCCTTGGGCGTCTCCATGATCATCGGGGCCCCGGCGAAGGCCGGCTCACGAAGGAACGGCCCAAAGCCCGCCGGGCCGATGGTGCCCCGGCCGATGTGCTCGTGCAGGTCGCGTCGGCTGCCCGCGGGGGCTTTGGAGTCGTTGAGGTGCAGGCAGCGGACGTGCTCCAGCCCACACACCTGTGCCAGTTGGCCCAGGGCGGCCCGGGCGGAGGCCTCGGTGGACAGGTCGTACCCCGCCGCATGGATGTGGCAGGTGTCGATGCAGAAGGCCACCCGCTCGCCCTTGCCGGTGGCGGCGATGATCGCCTGACGCAGGTCGCGGAGTTCCTCGAACTTGCCCCCCAGGTGGTTGCCGGAACCGACGGTCGCCTCCAGGCAACTGATCACCCGTGCCCCGGCCGTGCGCTTGAACAGTTCGCGGTAGGCCGCGGCGATGCGGTCGATCCCGGCATTCACGCCAGTGCCCATGTGCGAGCCGGGGTGGTGCACCAGCAGGCCGATGCCCAGCGTGTCGCAGCGTTCGATCTCCACGGTCATCAGATCGATGCTCTTGCGCCACAGCGCATCATCGGGGCTGGCCAGGTTGATCAGGTAGGAGGCGTGGCTCACCAGGCGGCACGGGCCCGGACCGGCCCAGCCGACCTGGGCCAGCGACGACCGCCACTGGTCCACCGCCGTCTCGGCCAGGGGCGGGGCCGCCCACTGCTGCTGGTTCTTGGTGAACACCTGCAGGGCCGTCAGCCCCAGCCGCTGTGCTTCGTGCACGGCCAGGTGCATGCCCCCGGCCACCGAGAGGTGCGAGCCGAGCAGGCGGGGCAGGGGCTGAGCGTCGTGTGGGGTGCTGCGCATGGACCAGTGTTGCCCGGCACAGGCGGGGTCGTTGGGAGGGGGCCTGCCACTTGCGCACCTCAGGCGGGCTTGCGCCACACCCGCCACTGATGGGCGTACCACAGCATGTCCGCGGCCCCGCCGGCGGCGAAGACCAGCCCCAGTTCCGTCGCCCAGCGTTCGGCGCGTTCGATGGGCAGGTAGTGGATCCACTGCCGGGCGAGCGTCAGGTCGTGCAGGCGGTTGGCCAACGCCCGCCACAGGGGCCGATCGGCCATGTCCTTGTACAGCAGCAGCCCGCCGGGGTTCAGGTGGGCGACGGCCAGATCGAAGACCGACCGCTGATCCGCCGGCGGCACGTGGTGGATCACATCGACGATGCTCACCACATCAAACCGGCCCTCGGGCCACTCCGCCTGCACCGGCAGGTGCAGGAACCTCGGCACCGCGGGGCGGGGGCCGGGGCTGCGGTGGGGCAGGGTGGTGTCCAGGTCGGCGGCCATCATCTGAGCGAGGTCAATGGCGACGCCGGAGGAATCAAACCCCACCGAGGCCTGGGTGGGGTGCAGCCGGCCGGTCGCATACAGCAGGGCCAGCAGCAGCCCGCCCCCGCAGCCGACATCCAGCACGCGCGAGCCCCGGGGCACCAGGTCCATCACCGGGCCGAACGGGCAGATGCGGGGGCGGTGGTGCTGCAGCGTGCGGAGCAGGCGTGGCCCACGCCGATAGAGTTTGCCCGCCAGGGCGAGCAGGTCGGGCGAGGGTGAAGCGGCCTGAGCCGGGGGTGAAGTCGGAGTGGGGGAGTTCGGCGGTGTGGGCATGGTGGGCCAAGGATGGTTGGCAGGGCCGGGGCGGCACGGGGAGTCGGGCGGGCGGAGTCCACGCTGAGGGTGATCACCCCGGCCATGGTGCGGAGGCTGAGGCAAACAGACGATGACCAGACCGATGGCCGACAGCGAAGCACACAGCCCGACAGGCAGCGGTGGGGGAGCGGCGGCGACCCCGGACGGTCTGTCCTCGCCCCGCGAGCGGTGGCCGTTGCTGCGGCTGATGCGTCCCCACCAGTGGGGCAAGAGCGTGTTCATCCTCATCGGCCCGATGTACGGCTTCAAGCTCATCGATCCCGGCACCATCGGGGCGGCGGCGGTGGCCACTCTGGGGGCGGTGGGTGCGTTCAGCCTGGCCAGCAGCGGGTGCTATGTCCTCAACGACATCGCCGACCGCGAGGCCGACCGGGCCCATCCGCGCAAACGGCTCCGGCCGATCGCCAGCGGGGCGGTGGGTCTGGGCACGGCCCGGGCGTTGGCGGTGGGGCTGCTGCTGGCGGGGCTGGGGTGCGTCGCGGTCACCGGGGCGGCCACCGGCTGGCTGGCCCCTGATGGGACGATGGCCGGCCCGGGCGTGCTGCTGCTGGCGTGCCTGCTGGCGTATATCGCCAACACGCTGGCCTACACCCGCTGGCTGAAGCACCAGCCGATTCTGGATGTGGTCAGCCTGTCGATGGGCTTTGTGCTGCGCGTGCTGGCCGGGTGTGCGGCGGTGATGGTCGAGCCGAGCACGTGGTTGCTCAACTGCACGCTGTTCATCGCCATGTACCTGAGTTTCGGCAAGCGGCTGGGGGAACGGCGGACCATGGCCGAGAGCGTCGGGGGCGCCAGTTCAGCCCGCAAGGTGCAGGCCTGGTACACCGATGCGCTGCTGCGGATGGTGGTGGTGGTGACGGCGGTGGCGGCTCTGGTCACCTACGCCGGCTATGTGCAAAGCCGGGCCGATGTGTACACCTACGGGTTCAACTGGCTGTGGCTGACCACGCTGCCGGCGGTGTACGGCATGCTGCGGTCGATCATGCTGCTTGAACTGGGCCAGTACGACGACCCGACCGAACTGGCCATCAGCGACCGCCCCTTTCAACTGGCGGTGGCCCTGTTCGGGCTGATGACCGTCGTGCTGATGGTCTTCTTCCACGCCAACGGGACGTAAGGCCCGACGTTCAGGCCCGACGCTCAGACCCTGTGCTCAGGCGCGCACGGGCGTGGTCGGCTGGGCCTCGATGGCGCTGGCCGCCCCCCCGGCCCCGGCGGACAGCACGCCGGCCTCCACCAGCGCCGCCTTCACCTTGGCCACCGTCGCCGGCTGGGCCTCGGTCATGGGCAGGCGGAGTACGCCTGTGTCCTGCCCCAGCAGCCGCAGGGCGGCCTTGACGGGGATCGGGTTGGTCTCGATGAACATCGCCCGTGAGAAGGTGTACAGCGTGCGGTGGATCGCCAACGCGTCAGCCCAGCGGTTCTCCAGGAAGGCCTTGCACAGGGCCGAGACCTTCGCCGGCAGCACGTTGCTGACCACGCTCACCACGCCCACCCCGCCCACGGAGGCGAACGGCAGGGTCATCGAGTCATCGCCGGAGAGCAGGGCCAGCTTCGGGCACCGCTGGGTGATCTCGCTGGCCGAGTCGGTCGAGCCGGTGGCCTCCTTGATCGCCACGATGTGCTCGTGCCGGGCCAGCCGCTCGATCGTGTCGGTGCTCAGGGCGACGCCGCTGCGGCCGGGGATGTTGTAGAGCATGATCGGCAGCGGGGCCGAATCGGCCTGGGTCATGAAGTGGCGATACAGGCCCTCCTGCACCGGCTTGTTGTAATACGGGTTGACCGACAGCGAGCCGTCGGCCCCCACCGCGTGGGCCAGCTTGTGCAGTTCCACCGCATGGTGGGTGGAGTTCGAGCCGGTGCCGGCGATGACCAGCAGGCCTTCCTGATGGCCGGCGTCCACGGCGCGGGTGAGCAGTTGCTTGTACTCCCCCTCGCTGAGCGTCGGCGACTCGCCGGTGGTGCCGGCGACCACGATGCCGGTCACGCCGCCGGCGGCCTGGCGGCGGATCTGCTCGCGCAGGGCCCCGTAGTCGATGGCGTGCCCATCGGCGGTGAAGGGGGTGACGATCGCGGTGAAGGCGCCTCGGAAGGACACGGAAGCGGGCGTGGGCATGGGTGACTCGGTGTGCAGAGGGGTGAACGCGGGCGGCGGCGGCCAAGGCGGTTTCAGTCCAGCAGGCCGGATGTCCGGCCCTGCCGGTTCATCCTATCAGCAGCCGTGCGGGCCGGGGTGTGAGCCGGAGGCTTTCGCCACCCTGGCCGGCGCGGATTCTGCGCCGGCCGCGATTGCTGCGCCCGGTGGGCCAGGCGGCCATGCCCCCGGCCCGTCCGGTCGGCCCGTGCCAGAGCCCCCGGTCCGCTGGCACGCCGCTTGCGTTCAGCCCTCGCACTTGCGGAGGCTCACACATGGACAGTGTCAACGGCGCACGGATCGCCTGGAACCCAGCACCCAACGCATCGGCCCTCTCGGTTGCTCACGCAGCCGCCGCCGGGTCGGGCGGTGTCGCCGGAGTTCGGGCTGCGCCGGCTTCCGTCAAGCCGGGCGGCACGGCGGCCGCACCGTCCCCGGCGTCGCCCACGTCGTCGACGGACTCCGCGGAGATCTCCGCCGGAGCCTCGGCCATCGCCGACCTCCCCGAGGACTTCAAGGCCTCGCCCGACCTGATGGCGGCGTACAAGGCCGCCGAGGAGGCCAGGACGGCCATGCTCGCCGAGGGCCGCGTGCCCACCATGTCCAGTATTGACGCCGCGCGGATCATCGCCCTGCTGTCATGACCGCGGCCGACGCCCGCGGGTCGCAACTGGTGCCGCTTACTTCTTCGGTGCTGCCGACTTGTCCAGAAACGACCGGATCGCCGCCGCTCCGGCCGGCGCCGCCCGCAGGCGGTTGAGTTCCGCACGCTCCACATCCAGCGCTGCGTGATACCCCACATCCAGGCCCGCCCACACCGCCCGCAGGCATGCCGCACCGGGGTCGCCAGGGAACTCGCCCTTGGTCTCGGTATAGGCCTGCAGCGACTTGGCCTTGAGGTTCGGTCGGCCGATCCACCGCAGCGGCAGCCCGTCGCGACGGTCCGCGTGGATGTTGCGGTTCTCCACCAGCCAGGCCTTGGCGGTGTCCAGCAGGGCCTCGGGGCTGGGGGCCAGCCGGTCGATCAATCCGGCCGACACCGCCTCTTCCAGCAGCATGGTCTTGCCGGTCGCGGTCCGTCGCATGGCGTCCTGCGGGTCCATGCGGGCGGGCAGCAGGTTGGTGCCGCCCCACCCGGGGCAGATGCTCAGCCCCGCCTCGGGCAGACCGATGGGGTACGGCCGCCCGGGCTGGCCGTCCTTGCTGGGCGGGGGCGATGCCACCAGCCCGTCGCAGTGCATCGCCAACTCCAGCCCGCCGCCGAGCGCGGCGCCGTTGATGGCGGCGACCGTGGGGCAGTGCAACTCGCAGAACATCAGGAACACCCGCTGCCCGAAGGCCAAATACGCATCCAGCCCGTGATGGTCCATCCCGGAGATGGACTTGAGGTCGGCCCCGGCGACGAACACCCGCGGGCTGCCCGAGGCCAGCACCACGCCCGAGGCGGTGCGGGGCACCAGCCGGACGGTGGCCTCGATCCGCCGGATCAGCGTTTCGTCCAGGATGGTCATCGGGCCCTGGTTGGCCTCCAAGGTGATGGTGACGATGCCGTGGGCATCGCTGGCGTGCGGCAGGGGAGCGACAGAGGCGGAGACGGTCATGATGGAAGTTTAGGGAATCCGTGGAGCGAACTTCGCCCGGCGAGGCCGCGCAGGTGGTTGTTATCCCACCGTAACCGGGGGGTGCGGGTGGGGGTGTTCGGTCGCCGTGGGGCCTCCCGCAGGCCAGATTCTGTCAACGCATGCACGAAAAGTCGCGCCGCGCGCAAAAAGCCGCTTGCGTCAGGCGGGTGTTTCCTGTAGTCTTCAGTCAGTCGGTCGGCCGGATGGGTTGGGGTGGCCGGACCGGGGGCGGGGGTGGTGGGGGCGGGCCGTTCTGCCTTCACAGCGAGGTGTGCACATTCAGCGGGGCAACAGGCATGTCACAGGGCATGGTCAGCGGAAAGGTCTGTCGATTCTGTGGTGAGGACTGCTCGGCTCGGCCCCGCGTCAAGGAGGCGGACACCGGTCGCTACGCGTGCAAGTCGTGCGCCGAGCAGGCGGCGGCTCAGGCCGCCCAGCAGGCGGCCGCCCGGGCCACTGTCGCCCAGCGAGCGCGTGCGGCCCGCGTCGCCTCAACGCCGGCGTCCGCTGCCCCCGCCTTTGACCCCGACGCGGGCGCTCGCGTGTGCACCAACTGCGGCAGCACCGTCGCCGCCAGCGCCGCCAAGTGCGGCGGCTGCGGGTTCGACTTTGCCACCGGCAAGACGCCGGGCATGGTGGAGGCCAAGCCGGCCCCGCGTCCGAAGGCGGCCAGGCCCGGGAGCAAGTCCAGCGGTAAGTCCAGCGGCAAGTCCAGACGGTGGTCATCGGCGGAGGTGGGCATGGACCCGCTGTCGCAACACCCGTGGATCAGCACGCTGGTGGGCGTGGGGGCGGTTGCGGGGTTGGGCGTGCTGGCGGCGCAGGCGGAGGATCCCTCGCTGACCGCCATCCTGTGGATCGTCGCGTTCGCGATCAGCCTGCTGGTGTACGTCGGCGCGATCTTCGGCGCCTTCCGCGACGGTTCCACCGGCTGGGGCGTGGTCAATGCCGCCAATGCGGTGCTGCCGATTCTCGGTCTGGCAACGCTGTACTGGATCTTCCTCGTCAACGAGCGCATCTACCTCCGCGTGACCTACGCCATCGGCGTTGCCACATGGGTGACGCTGATGATCGTCACCCAGGGCCGCGGCTGGGGCGGCTCGTAAGTTGACCTTTCGCGGGTGCGGTTCGCGTAACTATCCGCGATCAGCTTTGCAGGATGACAGCCGTCGCCGGCGCGACGGGGGGCGGTTGCGCGCTCTGGGGCAATGACGTCTATCGCCCAGGTGACCGACATAGCTCCGGGGTGGAACGGGCGATCTGCAGTGGTCCGTGATGCAGCGGCCGGGTCGTTCAGCGTTGAGACGAGGCCGCCGCCAGGTGCCTGGAACTAGCAGTTTGCCGAGCGGAGATTTTCCTAATCGCTGTGCCCCGTGCTGGCAGCGGGGTCGTCTTCGGTAAACATGGGTTATGCCGGTGCAAAGCGGATCGAGGAACCGAAGCCCAACCAAGTCAACGAGGGCCAAGCCCAAGCGGCGGGTCAGCGAGCGGGGTCCGCGCATCCAGACGACCGATGACGTGCGGCTGGATTCGATCGTGACCATGGACTCCGGCGGCGAGATTCGCTCGGCCAGCGAGGACGTTGAGCAGTTGCTGGGCTGGAAGCCGGTGGAACTCATAGGTAAGAACATCCGGACGCTGATCCCCGAGCCCCGCCGATCGGCGCTGGATCGGTACCTGGACCGTTACCGCAACCCGGGTCGTTCCCGCACGCTGGCGCGGACGCGGCGATTCGAGGCCTCCGCGAAGGACGGCAAGCCGGTGGCCGTTGAGCTGACGGTGTCACGGGCGGACGTTCCCGGCCGGGGCGGGCCGTTCTTCGTCGGGCTGATCCGCGACGTGCGCGGCCGCATCGATACCGACAGCGATGACCCGGAGTCGCGCACACGGCTGCAGCGGCTGGTGACCGAGCAGACCCGGGCGCTGGCGACGGCCCATCTGCGGCTGCAGCTTTCGGATCGGCTGATCTCGCTGGGTACGCTGGCGGCGGGCCTCGGGCACGATCTCAACAACGTGCTGCTGCCGATCCGCGCCAGGCTGAACGCGCTGGAGCACGCCGGCGTGTCGGCCCAGGCCCAGACCCATCTGGACGAAGTGCGCCGGGCGGTGAGCTACCTGCAGCACCTCAGCGACGGCCTGCACGTGCTCTCGGCCGAGCAGGCGGCCGAAGGCAAGGGCGAGGTGCGCAACCTGCGGACCGATTTGGCGACGTGGTGGTCGCAGGTCGGTGTTCTGCTGCGCACGGCGCTGCCCCGCCGCATGACCGTCCGGGCGCACTTTCCGGCCGATCTTCCCGAGGCGTCCATCGCCCCGCACCTGCTTACCCAGGTGATGATGAACCTGCTGGTCAACGCGGGTGAGGCCATGCCGCTTCGATCACGACACGGCGTGGTGAACATCAGCGCCAAATCCGAGAACGGGCACCTGCGGATCGACGTGCGCGACAACGGGCGGGGCATGGGCCGTTCCGTGCTCCGCCGGGCGTTTGATCCGTTCTTCACCACCAAGCCGAGGGCCATGGGCACGGGCCTGGGGCTGCCCATCGCCCGGCAGGCGCTGGAGCGGGCGGGCGGCCAGATCACCCTCCGCTCGGCACCCGGGGCCGGCACCACGGTCACGCTGCTGATCCCCCGGGCCGGCCCGATCGGAAGGTCGCCGTCGGGCCCGTGGGCGTGCGTCAGCGTCAGCGACGCCAGGCTCGCCCTGCTGGCCGGTCAGATTCTGGTCGCGGCCGGGTTCCGGCTGCGGCCGGCGTCAGCCCGGTCGTCGCCCCCCGACCTGTGGATCATGTCGCCGACGCCGGCGCGCCTGAGGGCGCTGCGGTCGGACAGTGCCGCACCGCGGACACGCGCCCGACGGGCGGCTGAATCGCAGCATGCCGGCGGCCGGATCGTGCTGCTCGGCGCGCCGCCGCCGTCGGCTCGCCGGGCTTGGATGTCCTTGGGCGTCGAGATCATCGAGCCGGCGTCGGATATGCGCTGGCTTCGCACCGTCGCCCGCCGTGCGGCGGTCCAACTGGGCGTGGGCAGGGCAAAGGAGCACACATGAGCATCGGACAACCGCCGCTTTCCACTGCGCAGGTCAGTCGACCCGCTGCGGGCCGCACGGGCTCGTCGGTCAAGTCCGGCGCTTCGGGCGGACGCAGATCGGGGCCCATCCGCGTGCTGTGCGTGGAGGACCACCAGCTGGTGGTTGACGGCCTTCGGGCCCAGTTCGCCATCAGCGGCGATATCGAGGTCGTCGGTCATCTGCCCACCGCCGCCACGCTGGTTGCCGAGGTCGAGCGATTGCGGCCGGACGTGGTACTGCTGGACATCGAGATGCCCGGACCGGACGTGTTCGAGACGGCCGACCGGGTGCGCAGCGAGTTCGGGAATGTGAGGCTGCTTGTCCTCTCCGCGCACGCGCGCGAGTCGTTCGTGACCGCAGCCTTCAACTCCGGGGCCTGCGGGTACTTTGTCAAATCCGACGACGTCCTCGAACTCATCCACTGCATCCGCGAGGTCGTCGCCAGCCCGCCCGGGTCCTTTGTGCTGTGCTCGTCACTCAGAAAACAACTCAGCGTGCCCACGCCCGCGTCCGCCATGCGCGACGTGCACGGACGCCCAGGCGAGTATGCCGATGCGGGCGAAGGACGCAAGGCGATGCGGTCCCGTGAGGTCAGCACCGGTCTCGGCTCGCTCTCACCGCGGGAGTTCATGGTGCTCCGCCTCATCGGCAAGGGGTATAGCCGCACTGACATCGCCGCTCAGCTCTCCCGCAGCGTCAAGACCATCGATGGTCATCAGGACCGCATCATGCGAAAGCTCGGACTCAAGACCCGTGCCGAGCTGATGCGATTGGCGATTCGCGAAGGTCTGGCGCAGGCCTGAGCCGCCCCACGCCGGAGCGTCTTCGCTTCAGACGCGAGGCGTGCACGGGAGTGATCAAGGAATCTCCCCTGTGGCCGCGGAGCAGTCCATGGTGCATGATCCTTCCGTCGTGAGCAAGGGCTCGCCGCGACCTGCGGCTGACCGCCCGCCTCACCCTGCGGGACAGGCCGCTCGGCAGGCCCGCCCGTGCCCGGCGCGGGCAGAGACCCCACAGGAGTTGAATCATGCGACCCGATGCAGACCGCCCGCAACGCTCCTCGCTTGAGTCGTCTGTCGGCAGCCCCCAGCGCCGCATGCTGCCGGCGGAGGCGACCAGTGTCGTCGCTGACGAAGCGGCGATTCGGTGCCGGGCGTACGAGCTGTACGAGGCTCGACAGCAGCGGGGCGAGGCCGGCGATGCTGCCGGCGATTGGACAAGAGCGCAGGCCGAGTGGCGGCATCTGCTTGCCCGCCCGCCCGCGGTTGATGGGCAGCTTGACAGGCAGCATGGCCGCAGGCCCGATGGCCGCGGGTTGTGAGGCTCGTAGCCCGCCGGTGCGAGCCTTTGGATCGTCATCGCCCTTTGGCGTCGCGACGATCGGTTGACATGTCGGCGGGGGCGGGGGCGGCGGGGGGTGTTTGCATCCGGCTTATCGCTTCAAGGGGCCAAGGAGCGCAGACCGTGTCTGAACTCAACCCCGTGGTCAACCGGATGGTCGGTTCCGGCGAACCTCCGCCGCCCCAGTGGCGGCCGGCGCACGAGATGGAGCCGACCCAGCGGCTGACCGCCTCGGAGGACAGGGAGGTGGACGAACTGTCGGACCAGTTGATGTCCGCCGGTTCGGTGGAGGGCCGCCCGCCCACTCACCGCGAGCGGCGTGCCACATCGGTGATCGTGCTGAGCCTGGCAGGGTGCGGCCTGCTTGCGGCAGGGGCCTATCTGCTGCTCAGCGGTCGGCCGATCGGCCTGGTGCTGGGCGGTGGCGTGGTGCTGGCCCTTCTGCTGGCGGTTGGTGGGTCGCCGGTGTGGGTGTCGGCCTGGCGCCGTCGGGCCGAGCAGGCCTCGGCGCATGCCCAGGCGATGGGCCGTCTGCACCCGGATCATCTGATGCCGCCCGCCGCCGCCGGTCCTGCCCTTCCGGCCGAGCGAGGGGCTGAGGCGACGCGGGACCGGGACTGCGGACCGATCCCGGGACCGACCTGAACACGGTCATGTGCACTCGTGTGCCGATCGGCAAGCTGGTGGAGAGACGGACGGGTGGCCGTGAATCGGGCGTCGGCTGCACAGGCCGCGGCCGGGACGGCGTTGGTGCGGTGTGTGGTGCGTTCGGCGTTGGGGGGCGACCGCACCAGTAGGTAGAGAGAGGCTCCTCGTCGTCGAGAGATCGTCAGCGGGGGCTTGGCAGGCCATAAGGAGAAGCCGATGAATGACCGCGTGCGATCGATGCTGGCCGGAACGCTGGCGGTGCTGGCCCTGATGTCGGTCGGGGCCGCTGTGTGGATCTGGCTGTTTCTTGTTCACGACGACGCCGCACACGGCGAGCGGTTGGCGATCTTCGTCGGCCTCTGGGCGCCGACCCTGACCGGCCTGGCCGCACACCTCCGCCCCGTCTGGCGGAGGGCCGATGCTGTGGTGTCCGATCACGCACCGGAGATCAGCCCGCGACCGACGGTCATGTGACGCGTTGACCGGGCTGGGCCGGCGGCACCGGCGGGATCACATCCCCATCTTCTTCCGCAGCATCCCCTGCGTCGCGGGTGAGTTGATCACCGCCGCCGAGAGCGCCGCCGCCTTGCGGAGCACGGCCTCGTTGATCGAGTCGTCCAGTTCATTCAGCAGGCCCTTGGTCGCCTTGAGCGCCGCGGGCGATGCGCCGGCCAGACGCTCCACCATGGCGTTCACCTGCGTGTGCATCTCCTCCAGCGTGGGGGCCACGTCGCACACGATGCCCCGTGCGTGGGCCTCGTGCCCGCTCATCAGCCCGCCCGACAGCAGCATGTTCCGCGCCGCTCCGGCGCCGATCTTCTTGACCAGCCACGGGGCCACCACCGCCGGGCAGACGCCCAGGTCCACCTCGGGGAAGCCCATCTTGCTGTCCGCATGGGTGATGGACATGTCGCACACCGTCAACAGCCCGCACCCCCCGCCGATGGCGGCGCCGTTGGCCACCGCCAGCGTGATGCACGGCAGCGTCCGCAGTTTGTGCGTGAACATCGCCAGCGAGAGCAGCAGTTCCTCCACCAGCGCGTCGTTGCCCAGCACCGCCTTGAGGTCCATGCCGGCGCAGAACGACCGCCCTGCCCCGGTCAGCACGCACACGTTGATCTCCGAGGCCACCGCCTTCTGCCGCAGCAGGTCGATCTGGCTGTGCAGCGCCGCCAGCAGGTCCGGCGAGAGCGCGTTGCGCTGCTCGGGGCGATTGAGCGTCAGGCGGGCGACGGTGCCGTTGATCTGCAGGGTGGCCAGTTCACTCACGGTGCGGAATCCTTGGTAACGGGCGGGCTTGAAGAGGCGGCCGGGGCGAAGAGCGCGCTCAGCCGGGTGTGCATCTCGGATGAATCAGCGGTGCTCAGCGACGCCGCCAGCGCCCGCCGACGTGCCCCCGCCCCGGTGGTCTCGCCCCCGGCCTGGTTCGGCCCCCCGCCCCGCAGCGAACGCAGCAGCTGCTTGGTCGCCGCGTACCCCTCGGGCGGCTTGGAGGCCAGATTCGCCGCCAGACGCACCGCCTTGGGCAGCACGTCCTCCGGCCAGTCCATCAGTTGGTGCAGCAGGCCCAGCCGCCGGGCCTCATGCCCGTCGATCAGCCCCACATCCAGCAGCCGTCGGCGGGCTGCCCCCCAGCCGATCAGTTCCGCCAGCGCCGGCGCCGACACCGCCGGCGAGAGGCCGAGTTTCAGCACCGGGTAGCCGTACTGCCCGGTCTGGTTGCCGATGACCCCGTCGGCAGCGCCCAGCAGGGCGCACCCGCCGGCGATGGCGCCGCCGTGGGCCGCGATCACCACCGGCTTATCGCAGCCGTCCAGCAGGTCGATCAGTTCCGCCAGCCCGGTCAGCAGCGCCGCGGTGGTGCCCGGCCGGCTCAGGCACATCTTCAGGTCAAACCCGCCGCAGAACACCGGCCCCTCGCCGCCCAGCACCAGCGCCTTGGCCGACTGGTCAGCGGCGAAGGTGCGCACCAGGTCGGCGACCGTCGCCAGCATCGCCGGGGTCAGGGCGTTGCGCTTGGCGGGCCGGTCCAGCAGCACGATGCGCACCCCGGCGTGGTCCTCCACGCGAACGTCGGTCAGGTCCGTGCTCATGCCGCCCCTCCGGTCTGGCAGTGGGCCCGCGCCCGGGCCAGAATGTCTCGCGCCTCGGCCGCCGCCCGATCAATCGCCCCCGCGCTCGCGCCGGCGACGTACCCCGCGCCGGCCAGCGTGGCCAGCAGACGCTCGGTCGCCAGGTTGCCCGGCGCGGGCTTGCCCGGCTGGCTGGCATACGGGCAGCCGCCCAGCCCGGCCACCGACGCATCAAACGAGCGCACGCCCATCGCCAGCGCCGTCAGCACGCACGCCGACGCCTGCCCGAAGGTGTCGTGCAGGTGCAGCGTCAGCCGCTCGGGGCTCAGCCAGCCCGGGCCCAGCCGCCCCAGCACCGCCTCCAGCATCGCCCGCGTGCTTTCCGGCGTTCCCGCTCCGATGGTGTCGCCCAGATCGATCTCATCCACCCCAAGGTCGGCCAGACGGGCGGCCACCTCGGCCACCTGCCCGGGCGCCACCGGCCCGGCCAGCGGGCAGGCGATCACGCACGAGATGTACCCCCGCACCCGCAACCCCGCTGCGTGCGACTGGGCGATCACCGGCACGAACCGCTGCAGGCTCTCGTCGATGCTGGCGTTGATGTTCTTTCTGGTGAACGCCTCGCTGGCGGCGGTGAACACCGAGGCCTTGCCGATCAGTCGATGACCCGCCGCCTGATTGGCCGCCAGCAACCCGGCCAGGCCCTTCTCATTGGGCACCAGCGCCGAGAGCAGCGGCGTCGTCGGCCCGTGCTCAAATCCGGCCACCAGAACGCACAGTGCCTCGGCGTCGCCCAGTTGGGGGATCCACTTGGCCGACACGAAGCTGGTCAGTTCGATCTCGTCGACCCCGCTGCCCCACAGCGCTTGGGCCAGCCGGCCCTTCTCCGCCGTGGGCACCAGCGCCGCCTCGTTCTGCAGGCCGTCCCGCAGCGACACATCGGTGATGCGGACGGTGTTCGGGTTGGCGGCAAGGGCGGTCACGAGGTCGATGGTAACCCGCTGTTGCGCCGGTGCCGCGAGCGATTCGGGCCGGTGTGCGGCGATGGAGCGATGCCATCGCGGAACCGGGGCTTTGGCGGGGTGGTGCCGGATGGCGGTGCCCGCGTAGGCTGAGGCACGCCCGTGTGTGCCGGCCCTTCGCCCTGCGTGGCATCCGCCTCGCGGCGAGCGGCCGCCCCGATCCCGGGCAGCACAGGACGGTTGCCATGGCGACACCCTCCGCTGGCCAACTGCTCACCCTCGCCGCCAGTGAGGCCGCCGAACTGTCGGTCATGATCGCGCTGGTGCTGGTGCCGCTGGTGGCCTGCCTGGCCAGCGTGCTGATCGCCTACGGGCTGTCGGGCACGCGTCGGGGCGAGCGGCCGCACTGCGCCCACTGCCATTACGACGTGGGCGGCCTGCCCGCCGGCACGCAGCGGTGCCCGGAGTGCCACCGCTCGATCATCGGCCCGCAGGATGTGCTGATCGGCGAGCCGGTCACGCGTCGCCGCTGGGTGGTGTGGGGCGCGGTCACCATGGCCGCCATGCTGCTGGCGGTGATCCTCGCCACCGTGGTCATCCGCCGCTGGATGTGAACCAGCGGCCTGCTCGTCGAAGGCTCAGGTCGTGTACTCGGCGTTGATCACCACGTACTGCTTGGAGAGGTCGCACCCGGTCATCGCCCCCACGGTGTCCGCCGGGCCCACCGTCAGCACGCAGTGCACCTTCTTGCCGGCCATGTGGGCCTTGAGCGCCGGGTCGCTCAGCGCCGCCGTCACCGGCACGCCGGCCTGGTACACGCACACCGGGCCGATGTGCAGCGAGGTCTGCTCCGGGTCAAACCGCACGCCGGCGTTGCCGGCCGCGGTCACGATGCGGCCCCAGTTGGGGTCCTGCCCGTGGATGGCGCACTTGACCAGCGGGCTGTTGACCACTTCCCGGGCGATCTGGGTGCAGGCCGCAGCGGTGGCCGCTCCACGCACCTCCACGCGGAAGATCCGCGTCGCCCCTTCCCCGTCCACCACGATCTGCTCAGACAGGTCCTCGCACACCGCCGCCAGAGCCGCTGAGAACGCCGCGAAGGCCGGCGTGCCGGGCCTCAGCAGCGGCATGGGCTGATCGGCGTGCTTGGCCGGCGGGGTCTGCCAGGGGGCCCGTCCGCTGGACAGGCACACCACCGTGTCCGAGCAACTGGGGTGGTTGTCAACGCTGATGGCCTCAAAGCACGGGCGCGCCGCCTGCTCCAGCGCCGTCTGCAGGTCCGGCGTGCTGATGGCGGCGTCGGTGGTGATGAACGCCAGCATGGTGCCCGAGGCGTGGCCGGCCCCCGGCGCGTGCGGGCCGGCCGCCGAGTCCAGCCGCGGCGCGATCATGCCGCTGCCCTTGGCGATGGCGCCGATGCTCACCAGCCGCCCGTCGATGAGCACCTGCCGCAGCGCCGTCTTGGGCACCAGGTCGGTGGTCATGATGCCCGCTGCCGCCGCGGCATCGGCCGCCTCCCCGCGCCCCAGCCCCCGCACCAGCCCGCTGACGGCGGCGAGGAGCTTCTCCACCGGCAACGGACGGCCGATGACCCCCGTGGAGGACATGAGCACCTCGGCCCCGCGGCAGCCCAGCAGCCCGGCAACGGCCGCCATGCACTGCTCGGCGTTGATCACGCCCTGCTGGCCGGTGGCGGCGTTGGAGTTGCCCGCGTTGACCAGCACCGCCCGGGGGGCGGGCCCGCCCTTGAGGGCCTGCTCGCGCTGGCGGCGGCCGACGATGACCGGAGCGCCGACCACGAAGTTGGCGGTGAACAGCGCCGCGAACGCGCACCCGTGCTCGTCGGGGGTGTCGCGAACGATCAGGCACAGGTCCGGCTTGCCGGAGGGCTTGATGCCGGCGGTGGCGCCGGAGGCCTTGAAGCCAACGGGAACGGTCACGCTCATGGTGGAGTTTACCGCCCGCCCGCCAGGGGCGGATCGAACATGGTCGGAGCGCCCGAGCCGCCCGCCGGCCCGCGCGGGCCGGTGAACGCGGAGAGGGCCGAGTCGCCCGAACCGAAGAAGCCGGCGCGGTTGGGGGCGTCGGGCAGTTCGCCCAGCCCCGGGTCGATGCGCGAGCGGTTGAGCCGCTCCAGCTGCCGCCGCCGGAAGTCCTGAGCGATGGGCCGGAACTCAAAGCCCAGCCCCACGTCGTCGGTAATGGCGTCGTACCGCACCAGGGCGCCAACCGAGAGGTCGGGGAACTCGCGCGTCACACGGGCCGCCACGCTCTGGAACTCGCCCTGGTTGGTGTCGTAGGTGGTCGACGCCGCCACCACGTACTTGGGCGTGAAGCGCAGCTCCGCCCCAAGGTCCACATAGGTCACGTCGCGCGGGTTGATGTACCGCATCTCCGCGAAGGTGGAGAAGTCCGCCGAGTGGTCGATCCGCAGGCCGGTGGTGGTGCGGGCCTGCTGCTGCAGGTCCAGGTCGTACGTCGTCGAGGCGATGACCGCCAGCGAGTCGGTCGCCTGCCAGGCGCCGTCAACCACGGCGAACTCGCCCAGTTGCGAGTATTCGGGGGCGAACTCGATGAACCGCCCGATCGGCGAGGTCTGCTGGGCGTTGTTGCCCGAGTACACCAGGTCGGCGTTGAGCTTGAACACGTCCACAGTCCGCAGGCCGTCCGGGCCGCCGCCACGCTGCGTCTGCCAGGTCTGGTTCACGCCCGCCCGCACCGCGCCGCCCTCGGCCAGGCTTTCCACGTTGGCGTCGTACACCGGCAGCGAGCGGCTGGGCCGCGACGCGCCCGACGCCCAGATCGTCACCGACGGCTCGATGATGTGCCGGATGCGGTCGATGCCCAGCAGGTCGCTCTGGGCCGAGTCATCGATCCGCTGCAACTGCGTCGCCGCTCGCATGCCGCCGGAGGCCGAGTACACCAGTTCGTCGGTGTCCGACACGCCCGCCGCCTGCGAGACGGCCGCGAAGTCCTCGCTGTAGAACGCCGCCCGGGCGACGGCGAAGGGCGTCAGCGTCACCGGGCCGAGCTTGAAGGTGCTGGTGAGTTCCTGGCGGGTCTGGGCCCGGAAGACCGAGTCCTCGGTCAGGCCCTGCGTGCCCAGCCGCTGAGCCAGCGTCTGGTTGGGCTGCAGCCCGAAGGCGGCCTGCGCCCGCTCGGGGGTGTCAAAGCCCAGTTGGCGTGCGGTGGCCTCGGTGAAGTTCAGCCGCATCAGCCCCACGCGGTAGTCCTGGTTCCACGTCAGCGCGCCGGGCGCCACGCCGGGCAGCAGGTCATCGCCCACGCGGCTGTAGCGGGCCTCGGGCAGGCGGCTCACGTCGTAGCCCTGGCTCTGCAGCAGGTACTCGTTGGGCGTGAAGTCGTTGAAGTTGTTCTGGATCCGCAGGCTCAGCGCCGAGTTGCCGTCCGCACCGCGGATCTCGCCGGCGGTGGTGAACTCGCGCCGCGTCTCGGCCAGCGTGGGGAAGTACGCGTCGATGAAGTTCTCGTCAGAGATCGACGAGCCCTCCGCCAGCAGCATCCACCCGCCCACCGTGCCGATGCCCGGGCCGTCGCGCCCGGTGCGTCCGGCGTACTCCGGCCCGCCCAGCCGCCAGCGGGCCTCGCCCAGGGCCAGACCACGGAACTCGCCGTCGCGGTCCACCCGAAGGCCGCTGGTGAGCTGGTCGGTGCCGTTGTCGTCCGGCACCATGTAGCCGTACAAGCGGCCGTCGCCGGCGCGGTCGCCCCAGGTCAGGTCGCCGCCGAGGCCCAGCCCGCGCTTGGAGTAGCCGTCAAGCTGCAACTCCGCGTCCACCGTCCGCGGTGCGTCCACCCCCAGAATACCGAACAGGTCCCACCGCGTCCGAGCGCCGAAGCCCGTCCGCGAGGAGTTGCCGAAGGTCACGTCGCGCAGCGGGAAGCGCTGCAGATCGCCCTCGAAACCCGGCCACCAGAAGAACGGCATGTCGCCGAAGTTGGCCGTGATCCCCTCACCCTTGATGATCGTGCGGGCGATCTGCCCCGCGGGCACGTCCCGCGCGATGGTCAGGTTCTTGGCACCCAGCGACAGGTGCGGCGTGAAGAACGCCGAGGACGACACCCGCACGTCGGTGGCCTCCAGCCGCTGGCTGGCGTTCTGGCGGATGGCCTTGGCCCGCACGTACAGCGGCAGGCCCAGGTTCTGGTCGTAGGTCCAGAATACCGCATCGATCAGTTCGGCGCGGTTGTTTACCACGTCGTAGTACACCTGCGGGGCACGGATGGTGTAGCGGCCGTCGGTCGCCACAACGTTGCCCTCCACGTACACGCCCAGCACGCTCTCAATGCCCGCCCGGGCCAGGTCCTGGGGTCGCCCGCCCTTGATGAAGATCACCGCCTTGTCCGCCGAGATCTGCAGGTTGCGGTCCTGCCGCTGGTCGGCATAGTTCACCACCACGCCCCCGGTGATCACCACCGAACTCTCGGCGCCGTTCTGCCCCATCACCAGCGTCGGCTCGCCGGCCGCCACCGTGAACACACCGCCCCGCGTGAACAGCGGCGCATCCCCGCGTTCGGCCAGCCCGCCCGGCGTGGTCAACTGGTCCGGGCTGGTGGTCAGGCCCCGGGCCAGCACCGGATCGGTGAACGGCGAATCGGGCTCAAACGGCTGGGTCCGGCCCGGCAGAATCAGCGACGTGGGCAGCGGCGACTCGCTCGGGGCCATCTCCGCCGCCGGGATCTCTGCCTCCGCCGGGCGGGGGGCGCCGGCCGGGGCCTCTTCGGCCGCCAGCGCGGCGCTCAGGAAGTTGGCCAGCCGCCGATCGGCCTCGGCGACAAACGCGTCACCCTCGGGGTTCTCGGTCAGCACGCTGTCGCCCAGCAGGGCCGCTTCGCCGTCCACCTGGGCCGTCACCAGCAGCCGGTCGGCCGCCTGCAACGCGCCCACCTCGGCCGCCGGGTCGCTGACGCGGTCAAAGTACACCGCGATCTGCCACTGCCGCGCTGCCGGGTTGTTCGGCATCGCCTTGGAGGGCCCAAGTTCCTCGATCCACACCGCGGCACGGGCCGCGGAGAACGGCGTGCCGGCGATGTCCACCCGAACGTCGCCCCGCAGCAGCAGCCGCCGCACCGTGGTCCCGAAGGTCGAGTTGGCTGTCCCCGGAACCACGCTGGCGGCCTGTTCCCACGCGTTCACCCTCGCCGCCGAGAGCCGCATGGGCCCCACCTGCAGCGGCAGCCCCAGTTTCAGTCCGGCAAAGTCCCGCCCGGTCACCGTCGGTTGCCTGCTGACGGAGTTGGTCGTGCTGGCCATTGTGCTGGCCATCGCCAGCGCCCGCTGGGGCATCATCGGCGGCGCAGCCAGCGTCGCCGCCAGACCGGCGACCAGCAGCAGAGCGAGCGGGCGGGCGGCATGCGGCGGGCGGTGGGTGGTGCGCATGAGGGTGGTCAGGGCAATCGGGCCGGGGCCGCGTCCGCAGGCCGGACACGGGGGGATGGGCAGGGGGCGCAGTGTACAACGGGGCGCTGCCACTGGCGCGCCCGCTGGCGGATCAGCCGGCCGATCCGCGGCCCGCCGGCCAGACCCGCGGGTTGGCCGGGTACGCTGGGCCTTCGATGTCCGCACCGGCCGACCAACCCGCACCGCCGCTCCCACCCCCACCCCCGCCCTCGCCCCCCTCGGGTTCGGGGCCCTCGGTCGGGCCGCTCTCCCGGGCCGTGCGGGCGGTCTCGGGCATGACGCTGCTCTCCCGCCTGGGGGGGCTGGTTCGCGATGTGCTGGTGGGTCGCATCTTCGGCGACACGGCGGTGAACTCCGCCTTCGCCGCCGCGTTCGCCATCCCCAACATGTTCCGCCGGCTGTTCGGCGAGGGGGCGCTCTCCGCGGCCTTCATCCCCGCATACACCCAGGCCCAGCGCGAGGACCGGGCCACCGCCGCCCAACTGGCCTCGATGACCTTGGCGGTGCTGGGGGCCGTCACCAGCGGGCTGGTGGTGGTGGCCGAACTGGCGCTGCTGGCGGTGCTGCTGCTGGCCCCGCCGGACCCCGAGCGTGACCTGTCGCTGCGGCTGATCATGGTCATGCTGCCGTTCATGCCGCTGATCTGCATGGCGGCGATCCTCTCGGGGATGCTGCAGGTGCACGGCCGGTTCGCGGCTGCCTCCTCAGGGCCGCTGGTGCTCAACGCGTTCATCATCGTCGTGGGCGTTGTGTGCCTGTTCACCGGCCAGCGTGCCGGGGAGACCGTCGCCTACGCCTTCGGCGTCGCCACCGTGCTCTCGGGGTTCACGCAGGCCTTCTGGTTCTGGCGGCTGCTCCGCAAGCAGGTGGCCTTCACCCGGGCCTGGTCGGCCGCGAGGGAGCGGGGCGGGGCCATGCTGAGAAAGTTCGTGCCGGTGGCCATCGGCCTGGGCACGGTGCAACTCAACGCCTTTCTGGACATGCTCATCGCCATGTACCCGCTGTGGGTCGGGGCGACGATCTTCGGGGTGGCCTACCCGATTGACGCTCAGGGCAACGGCATTCTGGCACTCACCCAGCGGCTGTACCAGTTCCCGTTGGGCGTGTTCGGCATCGCGGTGGCGACGGCGGTCTTCCCGCTGCTGGCCAAGCAGGCGAACGACCCGGCCCACTTCGCCAGCACGCTTCGCCGGGGGCTGCGGCTCTCGCTGTTCATCGGCCTGCCGGCCTCTGTCGGGCTGGTGCTGGTGCGGTACGACCTGACCTCGGTGCTGTTCGAGGACTTCTCCAAGGCGGCCAGAAGCTCCGGCGAGGCCGTGACCGGCTTTACCACCCAGGGCGCCCAGCGGGCCGCCGCCGTGCTGCTGGGCTTTGCTCCCGGCGTGTGGGCGTACTCGCTGAACCACGTGCTGACGCGGGCGTTCTACGCGCGGGGCAACACCGCGACCCCGATGCGGGTGGCCGTCGTGGTGGTGTGCGTGAACCTGGTGCTCAATTGCACGCTGATCTGGTGGTTCGCGGAGGCCGGGCTGGCCTGGGGCACCAGTCTGGCGGCCATGGTGCAGTGCGGCATTCTGGCCTGGCTTCTGGAACGCGACCTGCGACGCTCCGGCGGCGGGACCGCCCACATCACCGATGGCCAGACGCTGGGGGCCATGGCCCGCGTGGCTCTGGCGGCCGGCGTGATGGCTCTGGCGGTGGGCACACTGCTGTGGTTCTGGCCCCAGCCGCCGACCTGGTCGGGCCGGGCGGCCCGGCTGGCGGGTGCAGCGGGGCTGGGGATGGCCAGCTACCTTGGGCTGGCTTTGGCGCTGCGGCTGCACGAGTTGCGTTGGCTGCTGCACCGCGAGAAGGGCGGCCCGGCGCCGGGCGGCGTGGACACCGAGGGCTGAACCGCCCACAAGGTAAGCGGAGGAGGATGCGATGGCGGTGAACCTGCAGGGCAAGTCGATCGCGATCACCGGGGCATCCTCGGGCATCGGCGCTGCAACGGCCATCGCCTGCGCCCACGCCGGCATGGACGTGGCAGTCTGCGCCCGCCGCGCCGACAAGCTTGAGGAGGTGGCCCAGGCCATCCGGGCGGCCGGGCGGCGGGCGGTGGTGATGGCGGTCGACGTGCGCGACCCGCAGGCGTGCCGCCGGTTTGTCGAGGAATCGGTGCGCGCCTTCGGCGGGCTGTACGCGGTCTACGCCAACGCCGGCTACGGAGCAGAGGCGCCGGCCGCCGACATGCCCGAGGCCGACGTGCGCGAGATGTTCGAGGTGAACTTCTTCGGCTCGCTGAATGTCATCCGGCCGGCCGTCGAGCACATGCGTTCGCGGGCGGCGGCAAGCGGCGGACCGCGCGGGCACGTGCTGTGGTGCTCGTCGTGCGTCGCCAAGATGGCCTTGCCCTACTACAGCGTGTACTCGGCGACCAAGGCGGCCCAGAACCACCTGGGCCGCGGGATGCGGCTGGAACTGGCGCCCGAGGGCATCGAGGTGTCCACGGTGCACCCGATCGGGACCAGGACGGAGTTCTTCGGGATCGTCAAGTCGCGGTCGGGCGGGGAACTGATCGCCCACTCGCCGGGATGGTTCATGCAGACCGCCGACACGGTCGCTGACTACACGGTGGCGTGCCTTCGCCGGCCCAGGCCGGAGGTGTGGACCGGTCCCAAGGGCTGGCTCGTGCGGCTGGGCATGAGCGTGAACACGCTGCTGCCGCGGCTGGCGGACCTGACGCTGCGGCCCTTGGCGGCCAAGCGGCAGAAGTGAGAACCGTGCGGCGATCGGGCTGGTTCGCCGGGCTCAAAGTCGGAGGGTTCTCCATGCTGGACCGGAACACCATTGAGGTTGTCTTTGAGCGCGGCGTCTTCCGACCGGTTCAGCCGGTGGACTTGCCGGATGGCACCAAGGGTCGCGTGATGGTGCCGGCGGGAGCAGTCAGGAGGGCGGAAGGACTTCCTCCGCTCTCGACGGTGCTCGCGAACTTCCGGGCACTTCAATCGGCTGACGACAGCGCAGGCAGCAGCGGTGCACAACGTGGCACGGCCCATTCCGGCGACCGCTGAAGCGACGAGCGCCGGCGATTACCGCATGATCCACCGGGCCTCGGTGGCGTCGATGGGCTTGTCGCGCAGGCCGATCAGTTCGCCGCCGAGGTTGTAGCGGAGCATCTTGGTCTTGCGGAGGGTCACCCGGCCGCTGTCGGCGGCGGGGGCGGCGCCATCGAGTTTCTTCTGCTCGCCGGCCGGGTCCTTGGTCTCAGCGACCGCGGGCTTGGCGGTTTCGGCGGGCTTGGCGGCGTCGGCGGCCGGCTGGGCGGAGCGCGGGGCCTGGACGATGGCGGTCTCGCCGGAGAAGCCCGCGGCGTAGACGGTCAGCGTGCCGGGGGAGAGGTCCTCGGCCGGCCAGACCACCAGGCCTTCGCGGGCGTTCTCGGGGCCCTGCAGCAGGTTGCCCAGAATGGCGATCTGGTCCTGCAGCAGCGGGTTGGACTGGCGGGCGATCAGTTCGGCGGTCACTTCGGCGGGCACGTTGCGGCCGCTGCGGTAGACCTTGCCGTCGGCGGTGGCCAGTTCGAACGAGCCGGCGAAGAGCAGGTCCTGGCCGGTGTTGTTGGCGACCTTGTACGTCAGGTAGTAGAACGCGCGGGGGCCGACGTTGGGCACCTCGACGGTGGCGACGCGGAGCGGGCTGAAGGCGGCGTCAAGCTGCCACCGCTTGGGCACCGGGCTGGGCTCGGGGGCGGCGGTGAGCGCGCCGGCGGACAGGCTCAGGGCCAGGGCCGAGGAGAGAACCAGGGTGCGAAGCGCCGAACGTGCCATGCCAGTCTCCGACGGGTGCGAAAGGGCCGAGAGCCGGGGCGAAGGAGGTTCGACCGACAGCGACCCAAGGTGGTTCGTCCGCATCGGGCAGGTGGTTGCGGCGGAGGCCGGGAACCGGGCCGATGCGGAAGGGGCGTAGTCTAACGCGGTAGGGCGGCGGGCGACGGGCTCCCTTTGGATCGGCCGGAGGGCAGGACCGGCAGGCAGCAGAGCACTGGCCATGGCCTATGAGGCATCCCATCCCGGTTCCAAGGCACGGCCCGCCGGGCTGGAGGTCATCCGCATCCCGCCGGCGCGGCAGGAGGAGGCGGTCGCGCGGCTGCTGGGGAGTACGCCGGGTTCGGGTGATGGTGGGGTGTTCCTGGCGAGGGCGAGGGCGGAGGGGCTGGATCTGGGGCTGATGTGGGGAACGGCCGAGCGTGGCAGCGGCGGGGAGGTGCGGCAGGTGTGCCTGGTGGTTCCGGGCGCCGGGCGGACGGCGATGTTCTTCATCTCGGGGGGCGAACCGCCGGCGTTCGGTGTGCAGGCGGCGGGTCCGGAGGTGGTGACGGTGCAGTCGGCGGACTGGGCGATGGCGGACCATGGGCAGGAGGTGGCGGCGGAGCGGGCGATGCTGCTGGAGGCGGTGGTGGGCGACTTGCAGAGCGGGGAGGTGCCCCGGGCGGCCCGGGGGCTGACGCTGGCGCAGGCGCTGGTAGACCCGGAAACAGGCGGGCCTCTGGTGGCGGCGTATCAGCGGGCGGGGTTCATGCGGCTGGCGGAACTGGGGTATCTGCGTCGCGAGGTGCCGCGGCGGCGGGCGGTGTGGTCGGGCGGGCCTCCGGGGTGGCCGGCGGGGGTGCAGGTGGTGGCGGTGAAGGACCTTCCCGAGGCGGAGGTGTGGTCGACGGCGGGTCCGCTGGCGGCGGCGCTGGAGCGGTCGTACATCGGTACGCAGGACTGCCCGGCGTTGTGCGGGATGCGGTCGATGGAGGACGTACTGGAGTCGCACCGATCGGTGGGGCGGTTTGATGCGTCGATGTGGTGGGTGATCTATGCGGGGGATCAGCCGGAGGGGTGCATGCTGCTGTCACCGTGCGACGAGCAGCGGACGGTGGAACTGGTGTATCTGGGCCTGGGCCCGGACCTGCGGGGCAAGGGGCTGGCCAAGGCGCTGCTGGAGATGGCGATGGCGCGGCTGGCAGGCGGGCCCTGGCGGACGCTGGCGTGCGCGGTGGATATGACCAACACGCCGGCACTGCGGCTGTATCAGTGGGCGGGGTTTCGCAGTTTCACCAGCCGGCTGGCCTTCGTGCGGGCGCTGGGGCGGTGAGGGCACGCGGGCAATGAAAAAGGCCGGAGCCTTGGGGGGCTCCGGCCTTGGTGTTGCCGTGAAGGGCTGCGAAGAGCAGCGGGGAATCAGCCGCCGTTGGCGAAGGCGTTGATGAAGAGCACGAAGTCGTCGCCGGTGACCAGGCCGTCGGGGCCGGGGACGCCGCCGACTTCGCAGATGTCGGCCTGAGCGCCGCCCTCGGAGAAGGCGTTGACAAAGGCGATGAAGTCGTCGCCGGTGATCAGGCCGTCGCCGCCGAGGACGCCGCCGACTTCAACGATGTCGGCGACGCTCCGGGGGACACGAGAGCCTGCGGAGAGGTTTCCGGGGGCGCTGCCGGCCAGCAGCGGAACCAGGGCGACTTGGCCGTTGTCACGCGGGGGGTTGGAGGAGGAGAACCAGAAGCTGAACATGGTTCCCCAGCGGAGGCCGTTCTCGGCGAGGCCGGCGGCGGGTGCGGGGGCGGACCAGACAACGGCGTCGCCGACCACAGAGCCGGTCCAGGCGGCGTTGTCCATGCCGGGGTTGAACACGCGGGGTTGGTTGAAGCCGATGTCGGTCACCGAGGCGTTGGCCGGGAGGGGCACGGAGAACTCGCGGACTTGGCGGTCCAGATCGAGGTTGAAGGCGTTGTACTCGTAGCGCCACTGGCCGGGGGCGGTCTGCACGACGCGGGTGGCGACGTAGACGATGCCCTCGGTCTGCGGCTCGGCGGCGACCTGCATGTCGCCCCAGCCGGTCTTGCTGGCGTCGGTCAGGTCACGCATGGAGAGGATGACCGGGCCGTAGGTGTGCGGGCCGTCGAACGCGAAGGCGCTGGCGGTGGGCAGGCCGGTGGAGGGGGCGGTGTAGCGGAAGCGGCGGTGGGCCAGGTTGTTGAGCTTGTTGGCGTCGCCGTTGACGACGTAGTACGACTCCATGAACACGCGGCCGGTGGTGCCGAGGATGGCCCCGCTGAGCTCGGCGACGGGGATCTCGTTGAGCTTGTTGCTCTGGGCAGCGCTGCCGCTCTGCGGGTTGTAGGAGCGGACGTTGTCGGTCAGGTTGGCCGCGGAGGCGGGCACATCCGATGCGCCGGAGGCGACCATGCGGTCGAACCAGCTGCCGCGCTGGGTCCAGCCCGGGGCGGAGGGGGTGCCGCGGGAGAGGATCTCGGTGCGAGGGCCGAGCCAGAAGCGGTCGCGGTTGAGGCCGGAGCCGTAGGTGTCAGCGCAGTTGGAGCCGAGCTGGGTGCCCCGGGCGGAGGAGGAGGGGCAGGTGCCGGTGCCGCAGGCGGCCTGGCCGTTGGCGCCGGCGACGGCGGCCTGGCTGGCGGAGGCGGCGAGCCAGCCGTGCTTGACCCAGGATCCGGCGATCTGCTCGAGCCGGCCGTTGGCACGGAGCCGGTAGATCTGGGAGACGATGTAGGGGTGCTTCTCACCCTGGCCGGAGGAGTGCCAGGCGGCGTACCAGTCGGCGAGGGCGTAGGGGGAGGTCTGGCTGGGCTGCGGGTTGCAGGAGGTGGTGCCGACGGAGATGGCGATGGTGCTGGCGGGGAGGCCGGGGGCTGCGGAGGTGGTGGTGCCGACGAAGATGTCGCGGGTGCCGCTGGGGCCGGCGGCGACGGCGGAGACGGCGACATCGATGCCGGCGACCGGGGGGTTGGGCAACTGCGGGACGTCGATGGACATGGCGGCGCCGGCGAGCAGCGCGATGGTGGAGGCGGTGAAGAGGGCGGGTTTCACGAGGGTGCTCATCTGCGGTTGTCCTTGCTGCGGGAAACGGGAGGCGGGCGGGATGAACCGGCGATGTCGGCGGCGGGGG
>Ga0068872_10000634_pt1 | contig 29753 bp, 30 predicted proteins | sample NOAtaG_7_FD_66441 | JGI IMG/M metagenome (GOLD analysis project Ga0068872, IMG submission 66441) | Freshwater lake microbial communities from Lake Erie, under a cyanobacterial bloom - NOAA_Erie_Diel1S_2200h metaG | ecosystem: Environmental > Aquatic > Freshwater > Lake | place: USA: Ohio, Lake...
GGCATGAGCATCAACCCACACTACAATACAATTCGGATTAGTTAGTAAACTTGCCATAACTGTTGCAATTGCTGATGAGTGATCACCAATAATATTCATCGTTAAATTAGCTCGTTCACTGCATTCTAAGTTTTTCATAAACAATTCATGACAAGACTCTGAAATATTTGATCCATTCCAGATGATTGGATTACGCATATTATCCAGTCTCTGTTCTATTTCAGTAAATCTTGCTCGTTTTTCTTCAACCAATGATGAATATGTTTGCATCCAATTATGTGGTTGCCCAAAAATATATTTTTGAAAATTTCTAAATGAATCACTATTTACGATGGTATGTGCTCCTAACTGAACACCATCTTTTCTTTGACCTAGTTTATTACTTGAACAAATCACACCATAACTTGCATTAATTGATGTAGATAATCCATGATTAATATATGGATGTTGAAGCGATATTTCAGACAAATTTCTTATTTGTTTGGGAACAATTAAATTTCTTAATCTAGATAGCATTTTTTACATACAATTTAAACCATTAACATCAATCAATTTTTTATATAAACTTTAGTGCTAACTCAATAAAAAAATGGTGGTGAAATGAGGAATCGAACCTCAATCTCTGCTTTAGAAGAACAGCGCCCTATCCGTTAGACCATATCACCACTAATATATATTATAAAAACATGAATTCAATTTTTTATATAAAATATTACCTAAAAATACTAAAAAAAAATAAGAGTGTGTTGGGGGAGTCCCACCCCCAGATTCCTTGAAGCAGATTGAGTCAATAAAAACCTAATAAATTATATATAATATCATTTACCAATCACTTCAAAGTATCCTGATCCGTCGGTAAGAGACGGGACGTACGTCTACGCTTACACACCCAATACATATTATTATACAAATATTGATTCAATTTTTATATTGAGATATGCTCAATATATACCAAAAATAACCACTAAATTTTAAGAGTTAATTCAATATATTTTCCAGCATCTTCTGGATCAATTTCTTGTTTCTCTAATGCGGTTTCTTTAATTTTAAATATTTTTTCCTTTAAATTATCAGGTCTTTGATAAGAGTCTCTTCCAAAGAAATAACCATATGATCCTATTTCCCATAAAGAAAACGAATTATGTGGTGATACATCTTCTTTTTCATCTTTAGTTTTCTGTATAGGAAATGGATCTTTCCATAAATATCCCTCTATATTACCAGTATTTTCTAGAATATCAACCGGCAAACAGTGAATTGCATCTGATTCCGGTTTTTGATGACTTGCCACTGCAACATCACCCATTGCAACATAACCCTCTGGCGCAGTAGGTCTCCATATACTAATAGGATTTTCATCTTTAATATGACTATTATCCCATATAAGAGTATAATCAATGGGTTTTTTACCACCTTTGACTAAATACTGAATACCAGGTCTTTCTTCTAATGATATATCATCTTTAGTAGCTTTTTCATCTGTAGTAAAAGCAATTTGACCAATTGGATAATATCCTAGAGTTGTATTAGGCTTTCTTTCCCATAAAGATATATAACGCTCATCTCCCATTTTCTTTTCCCATATTTTATTAATATCTTGAGGTGGATAATTTATAATGAAATGAACATAAGATTCTTTTTTATTAAGGTTCTTAATGTTCTCTTCGGTAAAAGCTTCTTCTATATTTTTATTATTTTGCTTGGTAAATTGATAGAAAGTCAATATTATAAATAGAAAAATTAAGAGTATGATAGGGATTTGATATCGTTTCCAATTTTGTATGATTCTATTAGTAAAACTCATCTTAATATAGGTGTATATATCTAGAATGTCTTTAACTTTAATCAAAGATATAAAAAAAAATTGATAATAAATGTTTAGTGAATGTTTAATTATTCAAAAAAATTTATAAAATTATCTAATGGCAATAAATGTTTATTCTCATGTAAATATATTAAACTACGGTTTAGATGGTTATGATATAATATTTGGAGATGATTATTGGACTAATAGTAATACTTTTAATTTAATATCACCTGGTGTTAATAGTTGGGTTGCATGTCATTTCGCAATTTTGGGAATACCTAAATTATATGAGATTAAAGATACAACTGAGAAGAGTATGTATATTAATAAAACAAAGCACAAACACTATTATGTTATACCAGAAACAAATGAAATTAAAACATTCATTGATAAAGTTAGTAAAAAATATGGTATGAAAATAATACATGGAAAAATACCGAAAAATACTTTATCTCTAAATAAAATTAAAACTCTTAACACTTTTAATGATAGCAATCAACTAGTTCATTTATATTTAGGTGAAATAGCAGAGCGTAATATATATTTATATTTTTATCCGATTCCTCCAGATGATGTTAATTGGCGTGATGAATCATATATTAAATTCTGTCTAAACCGACATCAATATTTCCCAAAAAAAAACATGATTAATGATTTTATTAATTCAAAATTATTTAAATATTTTGATACAAGCCTTGACACACGTGTCTATTTTGTAAAAGATAAATTAAATGAAAATACATTTTATCCACGATTTTCTGTGCAGTCAATAGATTTTCACCTAAATCATAAAAATATAATTCAAAAAAGCACATTAAACGCATATGAATTAATTAATGTATATAAACAGTTAATGTATGAAAAATATGGTAGCATTTTACCGTCTGAAATATGGGATTATATTGCAAACATCATAATAGAATATAATAGACCAATATTATTTAGATACGTTGAAGAGAAATCTAAAGAATTTTTCAGTTCATCTTAGACAATATGGGGTAAATATCTAGGACTATCATATCCATATATTTTAACTTCAAAATCACCATTATAAGCTGGTATAGCTACAGAATCCCCATCATATAATTCTTGACAACCATGTTCAGTTGTGCATTCCTTATTTTTGTGTTGAACGGGTATTTTGAGGGAAGTAAATTTATCACTAGAAGTATAATAATTCCACTTATTGCTTCCACTGAATGTTGGTTGACCATAAAGAGGTAAAATATTAGATTCCGTATTATTTCCAGGTGCAGAAGTAGGATCACTTATATTTTTTTTATATAAAATACCAACTTGTTGATAACCACCAGAATATCCTCTAGTTGGAATATTAACTGGAACACCATAATTATTTAAAACATAGCTTCTTTCTGGAGGTAATAAAGGATTAATTAAACGTTCTCGTTCTTTACTTACGATCATTTGACGTGATCCTGGATAATCGTGATGAACAATAATTTCTTCTTTGGTTAAAGGCTCTTTTTCACTAAGATTTTCATCTGATTCAGTATCTTCTATATGAGTATTTTCTATATGAGTATTTTTTAGTGGTTTTTTATTATTTTTGGGTTGTTTGCGACTAAAATTAATTTCAACTGGAAAAAGATAAAGAAAAAGAATTACTACACTAACCCCTACAATAACCAATAGATGAACACTTTGCATACATATAAAACCTGGAGGACAAAATTCACTTCCTCCTCTTTGTTTCAATTTCAGAGGCATTTTGTTATTATATTTGTTATTATAGAAGAAAATAAAAATCTCCCTAAAATAATAATACAATGGATAATAATAATTCTACACCGATATTAACTTTAATATTAATATTTATTGACATCTATATACTAGTTAGTCTTAGACAATTACATAAAGATTCATCAAAATGTCAGTGTGCTTTAACATGGCATTCTAAACAATTAATAATGGTAGGGTCAGTCGTTCTAGTTTCTAGAATATTAAAATTAATATATCGGGATGTTTTAACTAATGCACTTAAAAAGAAAAATACAACCATTTTAATTCCTTTACTTCTAGATTTAGCTCTAAGCATTTATTACATTTATTTATTAGTTAAATATTCATTAAATCTTAGAAAAACTAAATGTGATTGTTTAGGAACTCTTGGTGATGTCCTATATTATTACTCTAATACTATAATGTTTGTAGTAATCGCAATGGTATTAATGCTTTTTCTAATTCTTTTATTGCAATTAACTAAATGAATTAGATAAATGAATAAAAATTATTCCTTCTAGTAATTTAAGATGAAATCATTAGTTTTACTTTTATTAGTTCTAGGTGTAATGATGATTACAACCGGATATCACCAAAAACTCCAGACATCATTTAAACAAGAAAAAATTATTGAATACAGATATATTCCTAGAAGTTATATTGAAGAACAACTAGAACCAGTTAATTTACAAAAATCATTTGCTGATATGTTTCAAAAAGATAACATATTTATTGGAAGAAACTAGAATTATGTATACACCATCTAGTTAAATCAACCCTATTAGTCAATAAAGAACATACGATTTCCTTTTTATTTTCAGATATATTTAATCCTCCATGAAAAACATCAATCAGATATTTTTCATATGTTTCATCATTATCTAGAGTTCTAACAAAATCATACCATGATGTAGCACTTAAATCCTTTAATGTAAACATTTCTTTAGCTTGATATGCTAAAAACCACTCAATTTCGTTATCTTCATTAGATTTTGTTAAGTTCATCCTATATTGATAATAATCCATTAAGTCCCAACTATCTGGATTAGCACTATAATATCTAAATGAGGGATTAGCTTGACCAGCAACTAAGGCAGGTGGTATATATGAAATTTGACTAGGTAATCCATTATAATCATACATTAAATGAAAGTTATCACTGTGTTGATGACCTTCAAATATCCCTTTAATTCTATTTTGATTTGCAATTAAATTATATGCATCAATGACATTTGGAAGAAATTCATTAGCATAAAAGGGAATATGATTAATTATATAAATTGAATTATTAGGATATTTATTAAATGAATTTTCTAAGAAAAACGACACATTACCAATTTGATAATTATTTTCTAGGGATAACCATATATTACCACTAGTAAACAGATTTGAATTTAAGGCTACTAATAATAAATCAGTCCCATTAACTATTGTTCGGTATTGACCGGTCATTAAGAAACTTTCTTTAGCTTCATCACTTAACCATTTGAACCATCCTAATGTAGAAATATTTCTAAAATAATCTAAGGCATTATATGATGTTTGAACAGAAGAATTTGTCGTGCATAAATTAATAGGATAATTATCATGATTACCAAAGATATAGTAAATAGGAGTTTCTGGGAAAGTTTCTTCAAGATCACTTAAAACGTTCCTAATAGTTTCTAGATTACCTAAATGACTTTGATTCCATACATCATGTGGTGGAATATCTCCTGTAATTAACACAAAACTAAAATTAACTTCTTTATGAACACTTTTGACTTCATTTAATAGTGATGTCCAAGTGGCATTAGGCGTATCACATCCAATATTACCAAATGTTTGACTCATAATATTAGGTTGACCATCTAGAGTTTTATTATAATTTAATCTACAACATTGAGGTAATCCACAATTAACTGATGTATTAATATGATATTGATAATCAACATGTAAATCTGTTAAATGTAAAAAGTATTTTTCATTATTATCTTTTATAGTAAAATATTCGGTAAATGCCTTAGAATATGATGTCATCATATTCATAAATGATTGCTTAGAAAAGGTAAAATTAGTAAGGGGTTTTTCTGGAGTTAAAGTTAAATCTGTAGTATTATCTTGACAAAATTGTAAAAAAGTGCAAAAATGTTCACCATCAGTTAATTTGCTTAAAGACCATACAACAGGGGCATATTCTGAAATAATACCTTCACATAAATCATCACAAAATTGTTTACAATTACCAAAACCATTTTTTTTTATACAGATAGTTTTAGCTAAATCTTGAATTATATGATGCCCTGTTTCAGTTTTATCAAATACTTTAATAACATCAAATATTTTTTTACATTCATTACATGTTAATCCAGCTTCAGTTCCAATTGCATTTAATGTATTTAATGTATTTAATGTTGGATAATTATAACCATGATCTATAGACACACTAGGTAAAATTAATAAACTAATCAAAGTAATTAAATATAATACTTTAACTTTAATCTTAAACATAAATTATATTCTAAAAATCTTAATAAAAAATCTTAATCTAGATGAATTCAATTTTTACTTATTCATCATCTTCTAAAGGATCATGGACATCATTTTCATAACTACCACTTTCATCATTTTTGCTTTCAAGTTTGCGTGCCATCCAGGGATCCATACCATTCAACCCATCTACAGTGTCATCAATTTCAACCACATCATCATTAGAATCACCAACAGCCAATTTGGATTTAGCATCAAACATCAATTCTTCTAAATGACTTTGATCATCCTTTTCATCATCAATAGACGTTTTAACTTCTTCAAGAGCTTGATCAACTACAGTATCAAGAGTTAAAGATGGTTTTACATTAGTATGTTGTTCATTATCGTCTCCTTTAATGATCATTACAGGTGCATCTTTCTTTTGTACTTGTTTTTCTAGTTCTTGTTGTAATTTAGTTTGCTTTCTTTCACGTTTTTGTTCTTCATAAAACATATCACGTTTAGTTTCATTAGTCTTATATTTCTTCACAATTTCATTCAACTCTTTATTAGCATATTCCTGATTCTCAATCTTATCAGCGGTTGGATCCCACGGCAACCAATAACCAACCTGACCTACAAAAATATGAAAAGAAGGATCCATTCTCTGTAAAACCTTTGCACGAATTTGAGCTTCACGAAGAGTATTATAAACACCTCTAATTTTAACACCACGGATAGATGTTTGAAGATCATTCTCTTGATGAAAGTTATTCTCAATAGCCTCCTCATTTGCATACTTAAAATCAGCAAAATCTTCCATACATTTTTCAGAAGCTTCAGTAGTTTCTCTCAAAAAACGTTTGTGTAATTTAGCAACTAGAGCTCTATCAACTGTTTCACCTTCACCCTCTAACAATTTTTCAAATTTTTCATCAAACTTTTTACTAAATATTTGCATACGTTTCTTAAAAAACTGATTAAAATAATAATCCTCCTTCTTAGCTAAAACTTTTTCAGGTGAAACAAATGATAAACAACAATAATTCTGCCCTTGGATTGGTTTATCAACATCCAAGAAATCCTCCGCAACATCATCATTTAATTCTTCCATACGACTTTTTGTAGACATTATATTACTTATAAATCTTATATAAGTAATATCTTAAAATAAATCTTAAATTGTTCCGCACAACATGTATTAAAAAAAATTGAATGTATCAATAATAATTATTGTAAATAGTAGAAAAAGAATACTTACAATCATGTCCGAATTACCTAAAAAACATACTATCAATTTGAATGAAATGCCATCATTGTGTACATCTTACACGTGTATGTCACTTAAACATATGAATAGTATTAAAAGCATAGTATCTAATTTTTTACAAGACCTTGTAAAAAATATTAATGATCCATCCAAAATTTTCTTGACTTGGTTTTTTGAAGATTTGGATAATGATCTTACAAGATTTAGTGGGATTGATATTACAAAAATTAAATATCCACTATTATCTGAAGTAGTTTTGGGAACTGCAATGATTTTATTAAATACATCAACAAATTTAGAACTTCATTCATTTATTGACCAAGCAATTTGTAATATAATAAAAAAACATCATAAAATGATTAATCCTGATTATATTTTTGAGACCCCCAAATTATCGTTTATTAAACTAATGCTTTTAACAGACATGACTATTTCATTTGAATATTGTTTACAAAATTTTGAAGTGAAACTCTTCACAAACAGTTTTGATATTGAATTACATAAAAAAATTCAAAAAAAAGATAAAACACCAGTGGAAAAGGACGCATGTGTCAAATGGGAAGAATTATATAAAAATGTTTATTCTATTACCAGTATTGAGTATTATAACATATCTAAACAACTACACGCCATTTCGGATGTTGTGAAGGATAGTGAAGATGATGTTAAAGATGATATTAAAGAGTTTGATGTTGTAGAATCATTATCTGTGGATGTCGCTGATGTATTAACAAAATCCAAATAAATCATATTATGACAATCATATCATACCATTTATGATATAAACATTAGTAAATAATAAATTATATTTTTTTTATTTTTTCCATCTAAAATTAAACAGTAAAAATATTTTGGGGTTTAACGTATATAAAAAAATTGAAATGTTTTTACACATATATGAATGGTGTTAAAAAATGCTATTTTCTAATTCTAAACAAATCCTTAATATAAGTGTTGTGATTAATGACGTACCAGCTTTGAGGGCAAAAGATAAAGTTATTAGTTATCATGTAATTGAGCAAGTTTCTAGACTTAAAGTGCTTTCGACTTATTATGTAAGCAAAGTTTCAATAAATATGAACGACCCGTCCAAACTTTTATTTGATCTATATTTTGAGGATTTAGACAACAGATTGTCTAGTTGGGATAAGTTAAAAACTGTTGGGGTATACGGAACTAATCCTGATATTGAAATTATTCTAGGTCTTATTATGATGATGCTAGATTCAAACCGGAGCGTTGAATATCATAATTTTATTGATGAAAATGTCCTTAAAATAATTAAAAAATATCAGCATATGATTAATTTTAATCATGTTTTTGAGTATGATTCAAATAATCCGTTTTCATTTACTGAATTGATGCTTTCTCAAAACATGGTTATATCATTTGAATATTGTTTGAAAAATTATAATATTGATATTTTTAGATCTGGATTAGCTAATACATTTTATCAAAAAGTAAGTAATAAAACCCCAAATATTATAGAAAAACATATTATGTCTAAAGTTAAAGAATTATATAATGAACTTACGAATCTTGGCAGTTATGAATTATTCAACAGATATAAGAAGCTAAATGAACATGAACTTTTACATAAAGAAAATCAAGAACTTAAAACACAGCTTCAGGAGCTTAAAACACAATTCGAATCAACCCTTGAAAATATTCAAAATATTGCTGATGATGTTAAGACAGATGAAGTTAAGGTAAATGATGTTGGAGATGATGTTGGAGATGATGTTAAAGAATTTGACATTGTTGAATCATTATCATCTGAGATCGTAGATGAATTAACTAAATCATCGTGAATAATAAGAACTTAACCTAGAATATATTTCAAGATAGCTCTCGTCAAAAAAAAAAATTGAATTTATTAATTCACTATATTATTTTTTTATTACTTAATGACTATGTTGACTATGTCTGAACAAACATTTATTAATGAATTAACAAATTTTATCAACCCAACTAAAAAAATCATTACAATTGATAACACTTATGATTTTTGCTCTAAGAGTTCACTACCCTATTCGATGCCAACGATAAAACATATTGCTCATATAAAAACTATAATAGATATTAAAAATAAATTAAGTATTGATGATAATTATATGACTATTTACACAGAATTAATAAAAGGATTTTTTGAAAATTTAGATAACGATTTAGAAAGATCTTACAATTTAATTGTTCCCGAAAAACTTAAACGAGATGTGCATCCTCAATTAGAAATTATCCTACTTGAAATTATGCTTTTCCCAAATGTTGTTAAACTATTGCACTATAATATTGACAATTTTCTTGCAATCACTTCCATAATTGACAAAGGAATTCTTAATATTATTACTAAATATCATATGCATTTGGATATGGATTATACTTTTGGCTATAAAAAAACATGTAAATTTAAATTTGTTCCATTTATGATTGACTGTAATATGGTTTATTCATCTGAATATTGTCTAAAAAATTTGAATGTCGCATCAAATAACGAGATTCGTAAAAGTTTATCAGGAAAAATTGCAGTAATTACTTCGCATAAATGTTTATATAAATTTGATGAACCCCAATTAAGTATATTAGAAGAACTATTAAAATTTTGTAGGTTTGCCACAACGACATGTAATAAATATCAAAAATATAAGGAACTTGAACTTTTACATAAAGAAAATCAAGAACTTAAGGCAAAACTTAAAACAATTCTTGATCCAGAAGACGTTAAAACAAACATTAAAATAAACATTAAGACAGATGTTAAGACAGTTGTTGAAGATGATGTTAAAGAGTTTGATATTGTAGAATCTGTATCATCTGATTTGTTGAGCCTTTAACAAAATAATCATAGTGTTTAGCAAGGGACTATATATATAATAAAATTGAACTTGAGTTTAATATTTTTTTTATTGCATAAATAAATGTCGGAAATCCAAAGTGTATTAAATGAACCTTTACATGAACCTTTAATTAAAAAATTTACACCAGAAAAATCACATATGAAGCTACATGATTTTAAAATTAATGGTTGTGGTTGTGATTTTATAGAATGGTCATCATTCGTACCACTATCTTCAATGAAATATGTTATACACATTAGATCTATTATAGAATCATTGGACAAATGTATTGCAAGTAATTATACTAGTATTGACATATGCCAACCTTTAATACATGGATTTTTTACATGTTTAGATTGTGAATTACAATTTTGCCAAAAAAATAGTGTCGAGCCAAATAAATATTATTCAGAATACGAGCTAGAAGATGATCACGACAGTCCATTTTCAGCACCGATGCTAGAATATATTTTCCCTCAACTAATGAATATATTGTTTAATTCTATAACATCACGTATTAAAGATGATGATTATTTTAGATTTATGTCAGTAATAGATCATGGAATTCTTAATATTATTAAAAAATATCCAGAATATATAGATCTCAACCATAACTATAATAAAACTAATGAAAGATTGTCTTTAATAGGCTTAATGTTGGATTATAATGCATTTTACTCTCTCGAATATTGTTTGCAAAATTTTCCGGTTGATATTATTAATATGGATGATGTTTTCTTTGAGACACTGTCAAATAAAATTGAGATAATATCAGAGCTTAATATGAAACAATATGATAATATTTTAGAAATATTGCAAAACATAAATAGGATTTATAATTATTCAATAAAATCAAGTTCTGAAATATATAAGACATATCAAAAAAATGAAGATTTGAAAAAAGAATTTGATATTAAATCAGCCGAAATAGAAAATCTTAAAGTGCAACTAAAAGTAATTTTAGATAATACAACTGATGATAATGATACTGTGATTATTAATAAAGATTAATAAAAACTGACAAATAGATATCACCAAAAAATTGAACTTAATCTAATCATTTTTTTAATAGTAAACAAATTTGAATGGAAGAAGAATTTACAAGAGTATCTAGTCGTTATAACACAGCTACATTACAGTTTATTGTAAAAGCAGATGAGATAGCCAATTATTATCATTATAATAATGATAAAATGATAGATAACTTATATGAGAAGTTTTTCATTGATGTGTATAGTAGATTAGAATTAGAAAAACTATATGAAAATACTGAGTCAAAACTAATCAATATTGAGATTAAACAAATTATTGGAGCCATTTTATATAAATTTTATAAAACTAGAACTGCATGTAATAAGATCAGGGCTATTTTAGAAAACCATCTAACTAATTTTATGAAATCTTTGCCAAAATTTAATAAAAAAATAGATATGAATTATAAATTCCAAAACTCAATAATTGAATATTATAAAGATTCATACTATACAACAACTATTGATGCAACTACTATTCCCATACTTTTGTTAAGAATAGATTTACATAACCTTTTCAAATATGTTGTTGAAAATTATGATGTTTCTCTAAAAACACTTGGATTTTATGACTTTATTACTAATAAAGTTAAAGAACTTACAGATACAAAGACAACATGTTCTAATGAAGAAAAGGATTTTGCCAAATTTTTATCAGATGTATTGGTTCCAGATAATACCAGATTAATTTGTCAAAAACATCATCAACTTATGGCTCTCCAGGAAGAAATATCATATATGTCTCTTGTAGATTCATAAAAAAATAAAGTAAACTTTAATAAATAACTGTTATTATTTAATTTTTTATATTAGTTTAGTAGGCTTTTTCATGAACTTTCATGGAACGTCCACTTGCATCATCGGTATTAACACCGTCCCAATCTGTTTTGGGTTTCCATCTAGGTAAAATGTTGCGTCGTCCTGGAAATAATTTATCATACATTTTAAGATAATGTAGAGCTTCTTTGGTGAGTGTTTCACCAGTCATCATTTTATGATTACTGACTTCAGAATCAGAAATACGTTCGTTCGCTATTTTCTTTAAATGATCAATCCATCCATAACCAACGCCATCAGAGAATTGTTCCTTCTGTCTCCATAGAAGTTCATCTGGTAGATAACCATCTTTGAAGGCGTATCTTAAGATGTGTTTTTCAATTCTTTTAGAGTGTTCATCTCTAGATGCCATTTTCATTTTTGGATCAATTTGAACACTAACATCCAAGAAATTACGATCTAAAAAGGGAACTCTCACTTCCATTCCCCAAGCCATCGTAGATTTGTTAGCACGCAAACAATCGGAATAGTGTAATCTACTAATGAGAGCTTTACATTCCTTTTGAAATTCAGCTTCATTGGGTGCATAGTGAAAATACAAATAACCACCAAAGATTTCATCGGAACCTTCACCAGATAATACCATCTTTATTCCCATCGCTTTAATTCTTCTAGAAAGTAAATACATAGGAGTAGAAGCACGAATTGTGGTAATATCATATGTTTCTAAATGATAAATAACATCTTCTAGGGCGGCTTCAGCTTCATCTACCGTGAATTCAAATGTATGATGGCGTGTTCCTAGGAAGTCAGCTACTTTTTGAGCGGCAATAACGTCTGGAGAATCCTTTAAACCGATGGAAAACGTATGAATTTTATCACCCCAATCTTTAGAAACACCTTCACTAACGAGACGTTGTGATATGGATGCAATTAAACTAGAATCTAGACCACCGGATAAAAGAACACCAAAAGGAACTTCCGTCATCAATTGACTTTTAACTGTTTCAATTAGACTTTCACGAACATTTTTAGCTATATCATCTAATGAACCTGGTAAATAAGAATCAGATGTCATCCAAGTTGGTTCGTAGTATTGCACAAATGGGTGTATAATAAATTGTGTTAAGTCAAGAACTAGAAATTGACCTGGTAAAAATACTTTAACCATCGTGCAATCTTCTAATGCTTTCATTTCAGATGAAATGTATAATTCGTTATCACTAGAACATCCATAATAAAGACTATTAACACCAATTGCATCTCTACTAACTAAAACCTTTTGTCGTTTCTGATCATATAAAATAAACGTGAAGATACCTCTGATCTTATCCAATGCAGTTTTTAAATAGTTTTCCATTATTTTAAAATCTACAACACCCTCTTGTTCGTATTTTTTCATTGCATCTTGATACAAATACATTAAACATTCACAATCAGAATCCGTTTGATAATCGTATTGTTCTTGAAACACTTTATCAAAATCTTTATAGTTATAAATTTCACCATTGACTGATAAAATTAAACCTTGTTCTTTGTTATGAATTGGTTGAGCACCACTACTTAACCCATTAATAGCTAAACGTTCATGAGCTATAAACGCAGTATAGTTTGAACCATTGCTATTTTCTAAGAAAGAACCACTCCAATCGGGTCCTCTATGTCTAATCTTTTTAATTTGTTGTCTAAAACGAGGTAAAAGTTTTTGCTTTTCTGTCTCAGTTAATGCACTCGATCTAAAATATGCCCAAATTCCACACATTGATGTTTGCTAAAGATGTTTATTAAAATTAATTATTTCTAAAACACTTTAAATCAATTCAATTTTTTTTTTATTATATGTTTAGTAATATAAAGTATATAAAGATGGAAAAACCCTATTTAACAGTTAAAATGTTTTATGAGGAGGTTGAAAAAAGAAAGAACAAACAAAAAGAATTAACAAAATTTTTCCAAAATTTAGAGAAAAATTATATAATACCTAATGTAATACCACCCGATCAAGATAAATGTCCATCAGATTTACCAGATTCATATATAGTTAATAATTCAAAAAAAAGATATAATCATGAGTTAGATCGTAGTCATTTTCTAATTCATTGGGGATATTTATGTCATTTTAAAGAAGTAGCCGAAACCCTAAAATATGTTTATAACAAGATTAAATCTAATCGTAGCAAAATTATAAATACCATTTACGATATTTCAAACACCCTTTCTGAAAAAGAAATAATATTAGATACCTATTTAACGGATGATTCACATCTAAAACATCATTATGTTAAATTAAACAATGCTCTTGATCTAGGTAATATACCAGTTCTTAGAATTAAAATTACAAATCAAAGCTCTGAAGCTATACAAGATTTAGATTTAAGTAATCCGCATGAAAAAAAAATGACTATTAATTTATCTATTGTTATGAAACTTAGTAAAAAATATCCAAGAAATTTAATAGCATGTCCTCTAGATAAAACTATTGTTGCAGATAGACACCAAAAAATTAAACGAACCCGTTATAATTTTGTATGTCATCCAGATAATATGACATATCGTCTAGAAACTGACAATCTTCTTCTTTCAGTTTGGTTAATCAAAACACTAAAAATGAATAAAGATAAAACCAAAAAACAATGGGTATCTAGTATTATTATGGGAACATCATATTTATCTGAAACTTTTCCTAATGAACATGGAACAGTTAATGATTTCATCGGTGAATGTAGAAAAAATGGATTCAAAGATGAAGCTACTAAATACTGGAAAAGAATACAAGAAGGGATTGATTTAAATGAATTTTATGCTGTTGAAACAGTTGATCCTCTAGCTAAAAATATTAATAATGAACATATTAATAAAAGTATTACTCATAAAAGATTAAAAAATACACTTAAAAAAAATAAGTATTAATACTCATACTCAAATATTAATTTTATTCATCTTTTGTTTCATTTTCTGAATTATCACTAGAGGTATTACTAGAGGTATTACTAGAGGTATTACTAGAGGTATCACTAGAGGTATTACTAGAGGTATCACTAGAGGTATCACTAGAGTCATTATTTGGATACAAAAATCCCCTAATATTTTTTTCTACTAAAACTACTGGAATTAACCAAGGAAATTCAATCAAAATAACTGTGATAGCATGACCACAAACAGCCCCTGTAGCCGAACATGCACTTGTAATAAATACATTTTCAATACTACATTCATTATCTGTAGACGTTGGGTTCATTAGATATTGAGCAGATCTTCCACGATTTACAAAATCAGTTAATAAATCTCTAAAAAACGATCTGTTAATAAGTATTGCACCAACAGATGATCCAACAATATAAGCCGTTTTTTTATTCATCACACTTCTGGACACAAAATCACATACACTATTTAACATCATTATTTTACAATTATAATGATTAAAATATAATCTATTAAACCTTAAATCATTTTACGTAGTTGGTTGTATTCAGGTGAATTTTTATAAGTTTCTATTTCTTCTTTGATTATCGTCATTCTCTCAAATACTTTTCTAAAAAATATTGGGAAAAATTCTGTTAAGAATATAGATAGATCTTCATTAGATGTCTTAAAATCAATTTCAACTTGATTATGCCATTCTAACCATTCAGAATCATCAGCTGGTTTTTGTAATTCCTTTATTATATTTAGTATATAAAATGACATTTTTCTAATATCATTAAGATCCATTGCATTATTTTTAATCATTTGTCTAATTAAATCTGAATCTAGATGTTTGTCAATATCATTATGTTTGTCAGTTCTAGATGGATAACAACTATAAACCATAACTTTAAATTCATCTAGTAATTCAACAACCTTCTCAAAATTCTTATTTTTAATTTCATTTTTAAAAGAATTCCAATATGCATTATGAAAAGTTTTCTTTAATTCCTCATGATTTAAGTTTACTTTAACAGGACTAAATTGTTCTAGAATATATCCAACACCTAGATTATCTAGTTCTTTTTTTATTACTTCGGCTTTTTGATCATCTCCATTAGTTTTATGAGACCAATATTCTTCTGCCTTAACTTTCATAATCAATTGCAATCGTAATTGTTCCCAATAATTTAAAAGACCACAGAAAGTTATATATCTCTGACAAAAATGACCTATGCGGAAAGAATAATAATCATTAAACACATGTCCTTTACATAAATTATCTAGTGCCTTCTGTGTTAACATAGCTTCTTTAATAATCTCAGTTTCTAATCCTTGAACGATTTCTGATTTAGTTTGATAAAACTCAGTGAATTTATCATTTGCAATCAGTAAAAGGAAATTAAACCCTTGTGAAAAAGGTAATAATTGAGGACTTATTAAACTTAAGTATTTAAAAGCTTTTGACGTTATTTTGTTATCTAGAGCAAAAACATCTGGTTTTAATTCTGTATTTTTAATTTGTTCAAATAAATCATTTAATAAAGTCTTACCCCATTTAATTACTGATCTATGAACTAGAGTTGATTTAGAATCCATACTTGAAATTATGATATCTTTATCAAGTTAAAGATAAATCAATTTTATTTAATTAAAAATTGAAATAAAATATAGGACTACTTAGAGAAATAGTAAAATAAGATGATTAGTGCAATTGATGATGAATTAATTAAAAAATTAGTAAAAATACAAGATCTATTATCAAAAAAAGCCATTCTAACAGATGATCCACGTCTAAAAGAAGATTATGAAGATGATTTGCCTTTACCTAAATTAGTTGGTAGTTTAAGTTTGTCTGTTAGTTTAGAAGATCCTAATAACGGATATATGGCTTTAATAATATATGATACAGAGTTATGTCAAGTAGTAAAAAAGGTCATTAAAAATATTGATTTGGGTTGTTATAAGGATCTTAAACTAACTAGAAAATATTTACAACAACATTATCCAGATGAAGAACCTGATTTATTTCCTCTTAATTTACCAGAAGATTCAAAAAGTTTTCCATATATTACTAATTTCCTAGCTTTTCGTGAAGCAGAACCTTATGCTGAAGCAATACTCGAACTTGAAGAAGAATTCGAACCCAAACTTCTAATTACTGAAGGTGGAGGTCGTCTTCATCCTAGAAAATGTGGTTTAGCTACACATTTAGGTCTTTTAGTAAATATTCCAACAATCGGGGTTGCTAAAGATCTTCTAGAAGTCGGCAAATGGAACAGAAATATTATTAAAGAACATTTTGATAAATTTCTTACCAAAAATTCATTTGATATAGATTATATTGATGAAATTGTTGGGAAAGCTCTAAAATCTAATAATTCCTCTAGAATTATTTATATTTCACCAGGACACTTAATATCCATTGATACCGCTATTAACCTAATATGTGAATTATCTGAATATAGAATACCAGAACCACTTAGAGAAGCCTCTTTTGCCGCCAAAAACGCACGCAGAGAATCATCCTAAAAATACATAAAAAATAATATTAATATATTTTAATATCTTTTACTTTTTTTTTAATCTTTTAAGACATATTTTAAGTTTTAAGTCTTATGTGTTGCAATGTATTGTTGCAATCCAGAATCAAACTTTGTCATATCAATCTCTGGAAATTGATATGACTCAACCTTCTTAAGAAACTCTGGAAATTGATTAGTCTTCTTCATATGCTCAACAAACCATACGAACCTTTGATTGAAACATGCTACACGATCCAACTTTTTACGTAAAAAATAATTAATTTTATCCTCAATCCAAACGGTTTGATTCTTTTCATTCTCAAAAGAATCCCTTGTAATAACGTCATATCCATTATTATCATAATGTTTAAGTAGGTTATGCATCATCCAATAACGATAACCCGAAAAGAATCTATATTCATCTGCAATATCATCCATTAGATTGAGCATTTTATTTGACTTATCATTAGATTCCTCTTGAGAACGATTTAGATCATTAAGCTCATTACAGAGCTTAACCAATTCATTAATATGTTGAATAGACTTAAGATATTCTTCATATGCATTTAAGGCATAAGCCTCATCATATTTAGGTATAACAGTAATCATACTATGATCCATATGTATTCATCAGTTAATACGATATAATTAAAATCAATTTTATAATATCATATTACTATCTAAAAATGATAAAAAAAATATTTTAATTAAGGTGTTTTTATTAAGTTATCATATAACATATATGTGTTAATGTATTATGATCGCATCCCCCTCCCATTGTCAATGAATCGTTGATGTCCAGAAGCATACTTTTCAATGTCGATTGTAGGAAATTGATATGATTCATACTTCTTAACAAACTCTGGAAATTTATTGGTATTTTTCATTTGATCAAGAAACCATACAACATCATGGCTAAATTTAAGAATCGGATCTAGTTTCCTGTATATGAACCAATCAACACCACCATCACACCATGTGAATTCACAACGAACCTCATCTGTCCACAGAATCATATAACCATCAATTTTATAATATTTAAGTAAGACAATCATCTCTTTGCATTTATTTTTAAATTCGTTGAATTCTACTGCAATATCCCCCATCATATCTGCAATAACATCCCTATCTTGCCTAGACTTTTTTGAAGATTGTCTAATAAAATTATTATTAACAACAGTAATATCATCACAAAGCTTAATCAACTGATTCACATTTTCAAAACCCTCTAGGTAATTTGTAAAAGCTTTATCTAAATAATTTTCACAAAATTGCAAAGCGTAAGTCTCATCATAAATCTCACTCTTAGACTCATTATCTGGTTTAACAGTATTACTTGTACTTGTCATATATAAATAGTATAATAATTATTAATGTATCATTACATTTCAATTTTATAATATTATAGATGGATCTAAACAATGAAATGCATGGTATAACATCTTTAGTTTATTTCGTTTTCCAGATCATCTTCTAATTTTTTTAGAATGCTTACAAAATTCCCTTTCATTTTTTGAAACTTTTCAAAATCTTGCAAATCCTTTTCTGATTGTGGAGGTTCTAGTTCAAATTCTTTTTCAATACTTTTTTCTAGATTAGAACTAAAATTTCTTACACAATTAATCTTATGTCTTGCATCTACATATTTCGATAAAGTTTCTTTAATTTTAAGTGCATTTTCAAGATATTTTTCACTTCCATTGTTAAATTTAGTCATATCAACAACTGGATAAGTATTTACTTTTAACTCTTCACTCAATATATTAAATTGGTGAAAGTCTTTCATATATTGACTGAATATTTGAAGTTTTTCACCAAAATCCATAAAATAATGTAGTTTACTTCTAGCAAAATAATTGTTTTCATTTTCTAACCAAACAATTTGCCCGTTGTCATCAAATAAAGAACCTGGATCTATTTCCCTGGAATCAACATTAAATTGATAATTTTTACTTAATTCATCTTGATGTTTGATAAATAAACTGTTCATTCCATTAATATAATATTCGCGAATCATTTTATCTTCATAAATAATATTATCTTTCATGTCTAGTATTTTACGCATACAATCTAGATCATCAGAGTTTCTTAATTTATTAAAACTATAAAAATCTATACAAAACGTCTGTAGATTTTTTATGTGAGGTAGACCAAGTTTATATCTTTCGAATGCATCTAATACATATGATTTGTATGAGTCTGAAAATGGTATGGTATTTGTTGTTGTCATTTTTATTATTTTATTTAATTAATAATGTTCTAAATAAAATCAATTTTTACAAATATTATACACACCAAAAGACCTATAAAAAATTTTTAATAATATTAAAATAACGAATATTTTATGATCTATGGTGTTTCATGAGATGTGTTTGATGAGTATGTTATCATTTTGAATTGAGATCATCATTAACTGAAGATACCTCATCAAATTGTACATATGAGGTCTTCCTATCAGTATTAACCGTCGATGAAGTAAAATTCTGAATCTGAGGAATCTGAACATCTCTTGTGTTAATAATATCTTCAAGTTGCTTGATACCATCTGAACTTCCAAAAAGATTGATGTATTCTACAAGATATCCACTAAGACTATTTGTCAACCTAACATACTCTTTCTGAACTGTATCCCACATTTCAGCGACTGACTTAAAATCATCAACATTAATTTCTGGAAAATGATTGGGATAAGATGAATACTTATCTATCACATCAACAATAAAGTTGTTTTCCTTAAAATATTGACACATATTTACATAAGATTTCTTAGTATCGTTTAGTTGATTAATAATTTTTCTGACAGAATAGTCCGTACTGTTTTCAATCCATGCAATATCCTTGTTATCTTTAAAAATTCTAGCAATATCAACTGGTTGATATTGTGGAATATATTTAAGATAAACGCAAAGTTCGATCAGATGTCTCATTTTTGAAACCTTGTGATTAAAGTCATGATACAAATTTTCAATTTTAAGGTTTGTATTTGTTAGATATAAATCAATATATTCTTGAGTATAATCAGATGATTTAGGAGGTTGTCCTGTACGACGTGATTTACGATAATCGTTGCACAATGAAACAATATTTTCCACCATCGGAAATGCCCCAAAAAATTCTGCGAAAATTGGATCCATTTCATCAGGTTTACTCATGAACTCTTGAAACTTTATCAATTGCAAGCATAATGTGAGATGCTTATCAACTTCATCAAAAATCTCATCTGAAATAACATGAGAAAGTACTGAGGAAAGCTTCTTACATGTGTTAGGTGCATCCTTAATTATTTTTCCCAACAATGCTAGTTGCAACATGATAGAACTTGATTGCACTGGACAAGTTGAATCAGATGCATGCGAATCACATCCCAAATTAACGTATGACTTGCTAGTCTCATCATATTTGTTGATAAGCGCATTGTATTTGGTAATGATACCATTGAACTTTTCAAAGGTCGATTCAAAAATCTCCTTACCTGAAGCAAAATCATCCATGTTAATTTCAGGACACTTATGAGAAGAATACTTCTCAATCATCTCTGGAACATAACCATTCGACTTCAGATATTGACACATTTGACTGTAAAGTTGATTCAACTGCATCAAATGATACATCTTATCACGAATCATATAATTGGTATCATTCTCTCGCCATCGTGGATTTTCTTCATCCTTATCGTCAGCATAATAAATTTCATCTTGATACACATCTTTTCTCTTAGGAAGATAACCTAGAGCTTGGCAAATGTGAATCAGGTGTCTAGCTTGGGGAATTCCATTCTTGAGATAATCATGATAAGTGTCTTCAAATTCACGCTCCTTACCAAACTTATAATTTTCACGTTTAAACTGAAGCATAAACTCTGAATCAGTATCCTTTTCAGTGTCCTTTTCAGTATCTGTTGATGAAAGAGGAATCAATGAAGGACGAATCAACATCCGACGCAATTCCTTGCATTGATTAATCATCTTTTCAAGTATTTTGAAAGAGTTGACATACTCTTCAAATAGTGAATTCATTCGTGAGTGGTCGCTCACAAACTTATCAAAGGTTGGTTTAACATACTTAAAATTATCATTTAGAGTATTACTAGGTGTAGTAGTTGTAGCATCTGCACCATTTAGTGTGGCACTACCACTCGGTGTAGTGGTATCAGTAGTTTCTTGAGTGTTCATGTTGTATTATTAATAGTAATACAATAAGTAATTTCAATTTTATACTAATATCATTTACACTAAAATGTCTAACATTTTGTAAAAAAATATAATTTAATTATTTAATATTATTTTTGTTCTATTACACCTTTATTAAAGTGTTATTATTAAAGTGTTATTATTAAAGTGTTATTATTAAAGTGTTATTATTAAAGTATTATTATTAACATGTCAGACACCACTAATAAGACATCGGTGTTCCATCATCATCATCTGTGTCATCATCATCTGTGTCATCATCATGTATAAAATTCTTGTCCAAATAGTCAAGCTGGCTTGATGTAAATGTACAACATGTCGTATTCAAATCATGTATAATTCCCGAGTACTTCATCATCTCATTAGGATCTGTGAGATTTAACTCCTTTATAATTCTTGAATACTTCTCCTTTGTAGAAGGAAATTGATCGATATCAATAGTAGGGAATACATATGATGAATACTTCTGTCTTACCTGCTTAAGAAGCTCGTTCTTCTCAAAATACTCACACATGTCGTTGTAAGATTTGTTTAAATTAATCATAAAATGTATGTCAGATCTAATTGAACAAGTCAAATAATCCTCACTCCATATTGGGATTTTATCACCGAAACAATCAACATAAAAGTTATGTGGTGCATAAACCTCATCTTTATTAACAGAAGGATATGTTTTGATGTATCTACATGTTTGGCATGTAGAAATCAAACCACGAATATTCTTAACTTGATCCATAAACTTTAGAAACAATTTAGAATTAATACTACATTTCTCGCTATATTTCTTGAAATCCGTATCGTCAAGTGTAATACTACTATCTGTTGTTTTTCCAGAAATTAATGTTGAGTAAAACTCCTTGTAATTCTTTAAAATTTCATCAATTAATGGAAAAGACTCGACATATTTCCGAAAAAACTTATTAATCTTTCTGGTATCTTTGTTGTGCACAAGTTGGTCGAACTCATCTTTCCACCTCTGTATCATATCCTGGTATGTTGTAGACATTTATGATTGTATAATAGTATAATAATTTATTTCAATTTTTTTAAATTTAATGATCATCCAAAAAAACCAAAAAAAATATTTTTAATCATATTATTATTAATTATTAATCACCTTTATTGTTTATGATCGCATTGCTTTGATTTCTTTGTCTATGACTCTGGTATAATTAAGATTCTGTGAGTTGAGATAATCGGCAAGAATGCCAATGGCATCATCAAGTTTCTTACTTAAACGATCCTCAGTATCCTTATCAAGTTTTACTGGTCTAGTGTTGATAGCGTTTTGAACATAATTAACCGTCTCAGCAAGACGCATGTGGATATCATTTTTTTTCATCGCATCACTCTTCACATTACTTATATTGGCTTTGACTTTGTTTATTTCATCAATAATAAATCCACTTGGTGTAGTGGTGGTACCACGTGGTGTAGTGGTATCAGTAGTCTGCAGTGTAGAGTCCATTTGTGTTGAATATAGTAATAATATAACAATCAATTTCGATTTTCCTAATTGAATTATGATGTAAAAAGGTTAAAACTTAAAAAAATAATTATATATAATTTATTATATTTTTCAAAATACATATATGGTTTATTTAGAAAATTATTTATTGTTTTCTAAATCCACTAAGATAATTGTACAACATTTGAATAGTATTACTCTTAACATTTTCGTCTTCAACTGATGTTGAGGTTGGTTCATCAGTTTCAACTGGTGTTGATGTGGGAGCCACTGGTTCAACTGGTTCATCTGGTGTTGATGTGGGAGCCACTGATTCAACTGGTTCAACTGGTTCAACTGGTTCAACTGGTTCATCTGGTTCATCTGGTTCATCTGAGGTTGTATCCATAAATTCATCCGTTTCAACTGGTGTTGATGTGGGTGCCACTGGTTCAACTTCAGATAGTGTCTGAATTGAACGTGATTCACTTGTTTTAGGGTTTAGATTATGCCGTTCCCTAAATTTGTCAAATAGTTCATTGATAGCATCAATTTGAGCTTGTGCTTCTAACTCAGCTTGCTTAATACGTTGCTGAAGTTCCTCGTCTTTAGCCTTTTCTCTAACATTTTGGTCTAGACATTCCTTAACAAGATATGTAATTACAGAGTTAAATGCTGTAGGGTTGTTCAACCAGGCATCATATGACGTTGATGATACTACATCTGTTAATCTTTCAATATTTTTGAGTTCACCATAGGTGGGGTCATCATTATCAGCTAATAGATTGTCAATCCTAGTATTCATAAATAATTGAATATAACTCCAATAATTCTTCAAGGCGTAAGATAGAGCACCTACCGACTGTTCCATAAACACAACAATACTATGGCGATATACATAATTTTCCTCACCATAAATATACATCAACCTATTTTGCAAAATGACACAATGGTGCATATCATTCCATTGTTGATCATTGCTAGACTGATAGTCCATCATAGCTGACATCCATGCTGTTCCAACAAGTCCATTCCAAAACTTTTTAAAAGATGGATTTTCATGAAAACAAACATCAATATGTAGCCTCAACAGATCCTTAGAATCAATGCTAAAATATGAACGATACAATGCATCAAAATCATTTCCGTTTGCGGTCATTTCCTTTGAAAAACTGTGATTTGGATACTTATTGATCAATTGAACAAGTGTTTCAATTAGATAGTTGTCAATCTTAAAACCTTTTTCAGAGATTTCCATCATACGTTGGTGTGATTTCTGACACATATCATAATATTTGTCAATTAATTGATTAATATAATAATCATCATCTACGTTTTCAGTTTCATCAGTCTTACCATCAATCAAGTTAGCAAAATACTGTGTAAGTTGTGGAATACTCTTCAAATAGTGGGGTGCGGTGTTCTTCATGCTATCTGAAATAATAGTTTGAATTTCATCACTAGTAATATCTTCAGATGTAATCTCCATAATTTTTGCAAGATCCTTGAATGTTCCAACATTCTGCAAAAATTGATCATACAAATCTGAAAATGCTTCAATAAACTTAGATGAGTCGCTACCAGCAACCCGTGTATTGTGAACAAGTGTAAACATATTATATTAGTATTTTTTATATTAAAATATATAATTCAATTTTTATCATATGAATATTAACCCGATTTTACTAAAACATATTTGTTTACTCTTTATTTTTTATTTTATCTAGACAATCAGTGCAAACTTTATACGTATTGTTATTATTATTAAGTGTGAATATAGTATGTATATCGTAATTATTATCATCATATAGTGATTTGTAAAATTTTTTACAAAAAACACATGAATAGTTTTCTCGTATATCTTCTATAATGTTAGCACATTTATGACAAACGGAGTCTTTGTTTAACGTATCTTTATCTAAAAATAAAACATTACACATATCACATTTAAAAAGACATCTATAACAATAAACTTTATCTGATATAATTTGTCTTTTACATCTACCTATATCATCGAAACGTCTTTCATAACTTCTCGTAAAAACATCGTCTTTCCCATAATTTTCAAGACTATGTTCTAATTGTAATTCTAAATTTTTTATTCCAGCCAAATTATGACATTTAACACATCTATTATCGTTAATAAAAGCTTCTTGACATGAATTGCTACAAAAATAATATTCATTTTTTTTACTGGTTGCGCTCATCATAAATTCACTAACCACATAAGGATTATCTAAATCACTAAAATCACGTAATAATTTATGACATGATTGGCAACTCTCTCCTCTAGGTATATTTTTTTTATACTCTTGACTCATTAATTCAATTTAGATTGATCCTACTTATATTAATCTAGTTCACACGTAAATTTTATTATATATGGGGTTATAAGAAAAAATTGATTGTGGTTTCAGACTTACATAATATTAATCAAGTGTAAAAATAAAATGAGTCAATTTATGTCTAAGCACCAAGTTAAGTATGATGACGATTCCAGTTCTACATCAGACTGCGAAGAATCTACCGGAGGTAGCGTAATAAGTAATTATAAATCATCACCACCATATAGTTCTGAATCAACTTCTTCGTCAAGTGATACTGAAAATACTTCAACATCCACTAGGTCAACATCAACTTGGTCAACAAGTGATATTAGTAATGTAAGAACCAGAACATTATCATCTTCATCTGATAGTGAAGAATCAAACACATTTGATATTAAAAATAACCGTAAAATTGATAAAGCTTTTACAATCTTTTTGCTCTCATTGGTTTTCCAATATATTACATATTTTATGACGTGTTCGTTATTTATATCAGCAGAAGCCGATAATTTCAGTGTTATATTGGGTGTAATTATTCATGTTTTAATGTTTATATTGAATGTATCCGTATTGAATAAATTTCCGTATATGATTAAGGTTCAAAAATATAGTATTCTAATGTTGGGGGCTGTATGTGCATTATGTTTTAGTATGTTGAATTTTGAATTATTGACAGAAAGGATGGGGGCTTTAATGGATACGTATTCATTATAAATCTTAGAGTAATTATTCTTAAAAATAACTATTATTTTTTTAGAATATGGACACATATATATAAAAAATTGATTATGATTATTATTTTAATTAGATGTGTAATAACACAAAAGAACTAATGAATCCACTCGAAATTGAAGATCAATTATTAATCACTAAAAGAAATGAATGTGGGAGTTTAGATGATGCTATGAAAATGTATGAAAACAGAACTTTAACTACAACTTTACCAGATGATCGTCCATTATTAATTCGACTTGATGGGCATTGTTTTTCTAGATTTACAAATAAATTTCCGACATTTGAAAATGAACCATTCAGTGATATTTTCACTAAAATAATGATTCAAACAGCGAATTCACTTATGAATGATTCAACTTTTAAACCATTGATGGCATATACACATTCGGATGAAATTACTTTATTATTCAATGGGTTTAGTGTTTTTAATCAGCGGAGTCAAAAATGGTTATCATTGCTTGCTAGTAAAACATCATCTTATTTTCTAGGATATTTAAAACATTATGTTTATAACCTAGAATGTTCTAACTCAGATGATAATGAGACTAATAAATATTCTAGGTTGGATAAAGATAATTTTATAAAATCGATGTCTGCATGTGCACCATCATTTGATGCTAGAGTTATATTTTTCCCAGTTGGTAATGAATCTGAAATTGTTAATTATTTTATATGGAGATCTCAAAGAGATTGTTTTAGAAATTGTGTATCTGCTTATGCAAGTATGTATATGTCTAAAAAAGATTTAAATGGGTTAAATACTACTCAAAAACTTAATATTTTACAAGATAAACATAACTTATTACTAACAGATATCAAACTTTATTTACAACATGGTGTTTTTATTAAAAGAACGTTGACAGAAGAATGTATTGATGGTTATAATATTTTTAGAAAAAAAAACATATTTTTCTCAATGAAATTCACATTTGGGTTGAATATTTTAGAGTTATGTCTTCAAAAATATGTAGATAATACCATTATTAATAATTTACGTAATAGTGAAATAAGTCCAAATATTAAAGACTATTGTCAATATGATAGTGATTTTGAATTTAATATTATTCAGTCATCACCTCATACGGAAAAAGATAAACACACATCATTATCATCTTCTGAACATGATTCAGAAATAGATACTAATACTGATGATACTAATGATGAGGATGATACTAATGATGAGGATGATACTAATGATGATCTTTTCACATTACAATCTTCAGAAGATGATTCTGAAATGAGTGATGATGATCTTACAGATACTTATTATAAAACATTTTCAATATTACCAGTGTTAATGATTGGTATGTTTTACGGGTTATTGATTGGTTTATTTATTATTTCAAGTGGTGTAAGTGGATATATTATGGGTAGTTCTCTAGTTGGGAAAGAATTTGGATTAAGTTTAGGTGTGAACCTGTATGTTATTCAAATTCTTAGTATTCTTCTGCTAATTCCATTGAAATCCTTTGAAGTATAGGGTTAATAGTATGAATAGTCTTTTGAATGACGCTTTTTCAATAATTGAATTAATTTATTTTTTATATCATCTTTTATGTGGGGTATTTTGTTGGTATTACTAGTTGTAGAATTTGTAATCGGTATATTATTAGTGAATTCTCCTAATCCTAGAGTAATCCATAATTTGGGTATTTCAGTGTGAAAATCTTCCATTTTAATGATTTGATTAACACCGGGATGAATGAAGAAATTAATATCTTGGAAGTGCTCATGGTATTGACCATGTTGAATATATTTAATTAAATCGGTGTTTGCATTAAGATAACCACATTGTATTTCAAATTTATAACATGAAATAATCCTAGAAAATGGGTTTCTGATCGTGGTAAAAACATAAAAATCTGACCATTTATAACCAAAACTTTCAATATATGATTTAACCTGACGTGCATTATCATGTTTTCCAATAGGTTTCTCAAAAATAGATTTATCTGATATTAAGTCAGCATACGGCTTTAATAATTTATGAAACGTAGTTGAACCACATTTCATATTAGCCAAAAAAATAAAACGATGACGAAAAGATATTATTGTCATACTTCTAAATATTAAAATTAAAAATTTACTTATTCTATTATTTTTAGTTTATTGATGTAAAGTTTATTGATGTAAAGAATTTTGAAATTCTATTTTCATTTTTCTGATGTTTGTCACCATTCTTTCGATAATACTCAAAAATTTTTTCTTATCAGTGAAAAACTCCTCTTTTTCCTTTTTAAATTTTGTCTCAATCGTTTGCCTAACTTCTTCAGATGCATCCTTCAAAAAACTTGCATGAAAAATAGGAGCTTTTGCTAATATTTCTCTTTTTAAACCATCTTCATCATAAATTAAATCTAATTGTTGAGCTTTTCTATTATTTGCAGGTGCACTATTATGAAACTCTTCTAATTTTTGATAAGTTAAACAGTGATCTTCTAGTAAAACCATCAAATATTGTAAAGCATGATCTAAATCTAATGTTTCATCACTAATAGATCCATTAAAATAACTTCTAACGACATAATTTACTTTATCATGTTCTGGATGATATCTAAAATTATTTTGTAAAAGATCTGATTCTATTCCTTCTTTTTTATTCGCATATTGATAAGATTCTATCATGAAACCCATTTCATCTCTCAGACAACGGCGAACTAAATTTGATAAAGCGTCCATATTTTCTTTTTAATATAAATATTGAAATTTTCTTTAGATTGTTTAACGATATAATCATTAATTTAAGTATAATTTCACAAATATTTCTGAAACATGTCTAAATATAACTTATTACAAAATATTAATACATCTAATTCAACTTTAATATTAAACCCGTGTCCAATCATAATTATTAAAAATGCTTTAACATCTAATTCTGTATATCAAGAATTAGTTGAAGAATACCCTTCAATTAGTAAATGTTTTTATGAAGATTCTAAAAATCATAAAGCAATGATTTCAAATACAACCTATGAAATTCCATCAAATACTTTCATAAATTCTGAAGATTATTCAACTAAATGGAAAAAGTTTATTGAGTTTCACACTTCAAATGATTTTTTAAAAGAACTTTTAAATCTTCAAAATCTAAAAAAACTAGAAGGATTAACAAATATTAAATCAAATATTAAAATGGATTGTTTGGTTGGATATAACTCACCAGTTATTCAAAAATCGTGTAATCCAGATAAATATAAATATTATAAAAAAGGTGTTAATATTATTTACAATGGATTCTTTTTTTTGAGAAAAGATATTGATGATTCAAAGGGAGGTTCAATTGAATTTTATCATGATGATGGAACAACTAAAAAAAAAATTATAAGTATTCCTTATCAAAAGAATTGTTTTATTATGTTTATAGGGAATGGGGATAGGATTAGTTGTCAAGAGAGTTATATAGAACCTACTTTACATTGTCGTAAAATGGTAAAAATAGTTGGATATACGTAAGAGTTTATTAGTTTAATTTAAGATTTTTATAGATATATTTATTAAAGAAGATTAGTATGCCTAGAAAAGTTAATATGCATCGTTTTAACGGGTTTGGTTTGGGTGTTTATGGTGGAAGAAAATTAGAGAATGGAGATATTGAAATGGCAAATGGTCAAATTTATTCTATTAAACTAGAAAATATGAGAGATACAGTTGCCGAGGTTGTTCTTAAAATAGAAGGTGAAATAGTAGGAACTTTTTTATTGTATCCCCACTA
>Ga0068872_10000638_pt1 | contig 29695 bp, 20 predicted proteins | sample NOAtaG_7_FD_66441 | JGI IMG/M metagenome (GOLD analysis project Ga0068872, IMG submission 66441) | Freshwater lake microbial communities from Lake Erie, under a cyanobacterial bloom - NOAA_Erie_Diel1S_2200h metaG | ecosystem: Environmental > Aquatic > Freshwater > Lake | place: USA: Ohio, Lake...
TAGCCAATATGCCGGGTGCAGTTCCATATACTTCCACATTGGCTCTTACCAATGCCACCCTTCCCTATGGACTGGAGCTCGCCGGAAAAGGCTGGAAAAAGGCCTGTACCGATAATGCCGAACTTCGCCTCGGCCTCAATGTGGTTCAGGGCAAGGTGGTGTACAAAGGCGTCTCCGATGCCTGGAACCTTCCTTACCAGCCGGTAGAAACCGTGCTCTGAGAATTGCCGGACTTTTCTGAATCGCCCGCTTCCTTGCTGTTTAAGGATTCAGAGTGAGTTTGAAGAACTAATGGTCTGTTGGCCTAACTTGCATGAAAAACGGACCATGCATCCAAACCTGAAATACCTTTTCCGGAAATCCGCTGGCTTCCTCTTCCGCAGATTACGGGGTAGCTTCCTGTTTTTTCAATTGCTGACAGCCTCAGGCCTCTTTGCCCAGCCCTTTCAGGTAGGACATCGCCAGCTGAGTTTTTCTGATTCCGCCCGTTCCGGCAGGCAGGTAAACTTTGAGCTTTATTACCCAGCAGAAACTACGGGCGATGATGTGCCACCTGCAGCAGGACAATTCCCGGTCCTGGCTTTCGGTCACGGCTTTGTGATGCCCTGGTCGGTCTACGGAGTTTACTGGCAAAGCCTTGTGCCACAGGGGTACATCATGGCCTTTCCCACCACAGAAGGTTCAATTCTTCCTTCCCACCAGAATTTCGGGCAGGACCTTGCCTTTCTATGCCGGAAACTTCGGCAGGAAGGTGCCAGTCCCCAATCGGTATTCTTCAATCGTGTATCAGGAAAATGCGCCGTCATGGGACATTCCATGGGAGGAGGAGCCTCCTTTCTGGCACTGCAGTCTGACACTTCCATCAGCGCCATGCTTAGCCTTGCGGCCGCCAATACCAACCCGCCTTCCATTACCGCTGCAGCTTCCGTCCAGAAGCCGTCCCTGATAATTTCAGGTGCAAACGACTGCGTGGCACCGCAGGATGTGCACCAGATTCCGATGTACAACGCTCTTGCTGCCGCAGAAAAAACCCTGGTCAGCATAAGCGGCGCCGATCACTGCCAGTTCGCAGCCTCCAATTTCAACTGCAACCTGGGGCAAAGCACCTGCAGCCCGCAGGCAGCCATCAGCCGGCAGGAACAGCAGAACCTTACGGTCAGCTATCTGCTTCCATGGCTGGACTTTTACCTGAAAGGCAAATGCGAGGCAGCCCTTCAGTTTCAGGACCTGCTGGCAGCTTCTGTTGGAATTACATCGCAGCAGGTAAGTCCGCTGGCCTGCAGTACCACCTTTTCGCCAGCTATGAAGATGCGAAAGCAGCCTGCAGTATTTCCCAATCCGGCATCTTCTTTTATTGAGGTAAAACCTCCGGGAGGATTATCCTCAGGAATCGTCCGCATCCGGAATGTTTTTGGAAAGGAAATTCAGCAGACAGAACTTGTTTCTGAACAACAGCGAATCAGCATCAGGCATTTACCAGCTGGCTGCTACTACCTTTCCATCAATGATTTGCCCGCCGCAGTTTTCATCCGGCAGGACTAGGCTTGCGTCAGGCCTTTTCAGCGGATGAATCAGTTTCAGGTCGGGACTTAAAATACGCTTCAGTCCTTTTAGATTTGTCCCAAATTCCATCCCATGCTAAATCCCGTCATCCTTTTTGGCGCCGGCAGCACTGCGAAGCTGGCCCTCGATGTTTTTCAATCCAACAACCTGATTGTGTACGGCTTCCTGGACGATGATGCCGGCCATCACGGCAAGGAAATCGGCGAAATTCCCGTGCTGGGCAGCACCGAAGACGATGGTTTCCTCAAGCTCATCGGCAAAAAGTGCGACGCCTTCATCGCTGTTGAAAACAAAAAGGAGCGGAAATACCTGCTCGAAATGCTCAAAGAACGGCGGCATGTGGCGCCGGTAAACGCCATTCACCGCGATGCCAGCCTCTCTGCCTATGCTGAGATGGGCCACGGCAACCTGCTTTCGGCCGGATGCCGGGTGGCTGCTTTCAGCAAAATAGGTTCAGGCTGCCGCCTTTTTCCCAATGCCGTGGTCGAAACCGGGGCACAGGTGGGCGACGAAGTCAGCATCGGGGCCGGGGCCTGCATCGGAGCAGGGGTTGAAATCGGAGACGGGGCCTTCATCGGTGCGGGCGCAACCATTCCCGAAGGCATCAAAATCGGTAAAAATGCTTCTGTGGGAGCAGGATCTGTGGTCATTTCCGATGTGCCGACAGGCGGCCGGGTTTTCGGCAATCCGGCCCAGGCGGTGAAATAAGAAAATTTGGGCGGCTGCCATGCCCCCTGGCTTTGCCATGCGACATGGCACCGGGTGCTTTGGTACAATATCCCGCTAACGCGGGATGATTTTCCCGTCGCCCCCTGCCGCAGGATAAGACAAAAGTCAGAAGGTTGAAGTCAAAAATCTGAAATTCCTGGGGATAGAAAGGTGAAAAACACCTTACAATACTTTATTAATTAAACGAGCGGAATGGCTTATTTCAGCCGCGAAAATCCGCCGTCAACGCCGAGTACTTGAGCGGTAATCCAGGAAGCTTCGGATGATAACAGAAAGGCTGCGGCTGAAGCCATGTCTTCCGCTTTTCCTATCCGCCCGAGCGGATGGCGTTTGGCAGAGGCCTCCCGCTTTTCATCGGTATTGAGCAGAGCAGAAGCCAGCGGAGTGTCGGTAATGGAGGGTGCAATGCAATTCACCCGGATGCCTGCAGGCGCAAGTTCAGATGCAAGCGAAAGACAAAGCGACTGCAATCCGCCCTTCGCTGCCGAAATGCCGGCATGGAAACCAAGTCCGGTATTGGCCGCCACCGTACTGAAGGCTACTACTGAGGATGATCCTGCCTTTTTCAGGGCCGGAAGCAGCATCTGCAGCGTGTGTACAAACCCGATAACATTCACCTGAAAATCACGCTGAAAATCCTCTGCCGTGCTGCGGTGAAAGGGCTTCAGCTGAATGGTGCCCGGCATGTAGGCCAGTCCGTGAAATACCTCCGGCCAGTCTGCAGGCAAAACCGGTGCAGTGGCAGAAAGAGCATCAAATTCCAGATGACCCGCAGATGAGAGCGGCTTCCGGCCCATGGTGTAAACACGGTGACCGGCCTTTTCAAGAGTTTCCTTCAGGGCAGCTCCGATTCCCGAAGAAGCACCGACCAGCAAAAAATTTCCAGCTTGCATCACCCTTTCTGGTAAATGTGGCGGAGAAACTCTTCGCGGGTTTCTTTCTCATTGAACTTGCCCAGGTAGCTGGCCGTGAGCGTAGAACTGGAAGTATCTTCCACTCCGCGGGAACTCACGCAAAGGTGCCGCGCATCCACCACCACTGCCACACTTTCCGTTTCAAGAATGCGGGAGAGATAATTGGAAATCTGCACCGTAAGTCTTTCCTGAACCTGAGGCCGCTTAGCGAAATATTCCACCACACGGTTGATTTTACTGAGACCTATTACCTTGCCGCTGCTGATGTAGCCTACATGTACCTTGCCCACTATGGGAACAAAGTGGTGCTCGCAATTGCTGTACAGGGTGATGTCGCGCTCAATGAGCATTTCACTGTAGCGGTACTTGTTATTGAACAGGGCAATCCTGGGTTCGTTGGCCGGATTGAGTCCCTTGAAAATTTCTTTCACATACATTTTAGCCACACGGTGAGGTGTTCCCTTCAGACTGTCGTCTTTCAGATCAAGGCCGAGTATGTCCATAATTTCAGCAAATTTCTTTTCAATCAGCTTGATTTTGGTCTGATCATCCAGCTCAAAGGCATCCTCCTTCATGGGAGTTTCCAGTGAGGTAAACAAGTGTGAATCCCCGATTTCATCCATGCTTAATCCTTTAAGTCCTGCAATATCATTAAATCCTGCATCAGCCAGGATAGCGGACAAAGTTCCGTTCTGTTTCATAAAGTGTTACGCTTAGTTCAAGTTTTTGTTCGATGTCGGGTCTCAGCCTTTTCCAGATGACCACAGCAATGTTTTCTGCTGTCGGAATAAGATTTCTGAATTCTTCCACTTCTTCATTGAGATTCCGGTGGTCAAAATCATCCAGCACTTTCGATTTGATTAACCTGCTCAGATCGCCCATATCGATGACATAGCCGGTGTCCGGATGAACTTCACCCTTCACCTCCACCACGAGCTCATAGTTATGACCATGAAACCTGGGGTTATTGCATTTACCGAAAACAGACTTGTTTTTTTCGTCTGACCACGATGGGTTGTGCAGGCGGTGCGCTGCATTGAAATGTTCTTTTCTGAAGACTGATACCTTCATATAATAGTATGACCCGAATGGGAGTCGCTTTGTTTAACTTTTTTTGATAAAAAATTAAACAGATTCAAAGTTAAGGTGGAAAACACTGTGCATCAAATAATCTGAAAAAAAAGAGAGCCGGCCCGTGACCAGCTCTCCTGATGATTTTCACCAGATTTAACTGTTACTTCTTACCGGGCTTTTTATCACCTTTCGGAGGTGCCGGAGGGGGCTTCGCTCCATCGGTTTCATTACCCATATTTTCTGGCTTGAATTCCAGCTTCAGCTTGGCCCTGTTGTCGGGCAGAATGTTGATTTCGCAGCGGCGGTTAAGCTGACGACCTTCTTCCGTGCGGTTGGTTGTAGTCGGAAGCTGTTTTCCAAATCCGTGTGTAAGAATACGACGCTTGGAAATCCCCTTGTTGATGAGGTACTGCTTACACTCTTCGCTTCGTTTCACCGACAGAATAAGGTTCACAAGTTCGGTGTCAATACTGTCAGCGTGTCCGATGAGCTCCACTCCTACTGTAGGATTGGTCACCATATATTCATAGAGCTTATCCAGACGGGTTCTGCCTTCCGGACGAAGATTGGATTTGGCAAAATCGAAAAGTACATTGTCGAAGTCTTTAATGACGACACGCTCCCGCTTGTTGAGTTCTTCTTCAGCCTTGCGCTGTTCTTCTGCCTCGCGCGCTGCCTTGCCGGCGGGAGAGTTTGGATTTATTCCTTTTTCTCCTGCCAGGAGATTATCACCGGCCTTTTTCTTTTCTGCCTGCCTGCGCAGTGCTTCTTTCAGGTTGGAAAGGTGGGTGAAATATAAATCGGTGTAATTATTCTCAGGATTTTCCTTGGCCAGATAAATGGTGGAATCCGCTTTTGAAATGTAGAAATAGGCATCAAATCCTTCCCCGTTGAAGAATGGTCCGAGGTTCTCCGGCTTGCTCCATTTGGTCCAGGTTTCATCAAGGCGTTTGGCCCGGTAAATATCGGCATCACCCATTCCATCCTGCCCATTACTGGCAAAATAGAGCATGGAATCCTCTTCAGAATAAAAAGGCGAAATTTCAAAACCAAGGGAGTTAATGTCTTTGCCCATGTGAAGCGGCTGCGACCAGGTTCCGTCTGCTTCGCGGAAGGTAACATAGAGATCCTCTTTCCCTACTGATGAGGTAGATTTCATGGTCAGAATAAGGGTCTTTTCATCCTTACACCAATAACCTCCGAGGTACCCTTTCTGAATGGTGAAGTCTTTTGCCACCTGATTGATGGGTGCTCCCCAGCTTCCTGTATCGCCCAGCATGGAAAGGGAAAAACCGGGATCCATCTTTTTCTTGAGGTAAACATTTGAAATCAGCATGCCTTTGCCATCCGAACTGATTCCCAGAATTCCATTATTCTCCTTGTTATTCACCGGCATACCAAGGTTTTTAGGAGCCGTCCAGGTGGTATCTCCGGTTCTTTTGGAAATCCAGATATCCTGACCGGCCTCTTTTCCTCCTACATTTTTCGGATTACGGGAACGGACAAAATACAGAGTCTGGCCATCGCGGGATGTAAGCGGCTGAATTTCTTCAAAGTCGTTGTTCACGGCCGTATCCATGCGATACAATTTATAATTTTTGGGGGTCTGGCCCGATGAGGAAAGTACCGTACCCAGTATTAACCCCCCCGCAAAAATCAGGTTTCTCATAGTCATTTTTGGATTCATCGTCGCTTGGAAGGGGTTAATTACCATACCTTGAGTGAGGAATTGGGTTTCTTATTGTTTAGCTGAAGGCCCAGAACAATCTCGTGGGTACCGGTGCTGTTGGTCTGCAGCCTGCTTGTGGTAAAGTCAAAAGCATAGCAAAGATTCATCATGTTGAACATGGACACTCCCACCATACCGGAAAATGCATCTCCGTAGCGGTATGTACCACCTGCCCAGAATGTATTTTTATACCTGATTTTCACACCGCCTTCCATGGAAAGAGGACTGCTTCCGGTGTATCGGATGATTCCGACGGGCAGCAGGTCGAAGTCGGGGTCAAGGCCGATGCGATAGGTAGCAGTTCCGTAGAAATGGCGCGTGAGAGTATTAAACTGAACATCCTTGTTATTCTGTGCAAAGCTCATCCGCGGTGCAGCCAGCTGGGTACCACTCAAACCAATCTGAAGCCGGTCTGAATAGAAGTACATTCCTGCCTGAAAATCCGGTAGAGTACCGAAATTAAGGTTTCCGGCAAAGGCATCATCACCCTGATCGCGCAGAACCGGGCGTTCCAGACTAAAAGTATGAGCCGTTGCAGCAGCTCCGATTGCCAGATAGTACTTCTGGTTCAGGGGAAGATGAACGGAATAGCCCATACTGATGATGTTTCTTGAAATCAGGCCGGCCTTGTCATTCATTACAAAGCCACCCACTCCATGGCGGATTTTCTTAGGCGGCTCATACTTGAACTTGATGCTGGAGGATCCGCGCATGGGCAGCGAACCGAGTTCTTCCCTGTTCAGATCCCGCTGATTAGCGGCAGCATGAACGGATGCATACATGGTTGTAGGCGAACCAGGCACACTCACCCACTGCTTGCGATAACTTGTTCTCAGGTCAATGTGATCTTCCACACCCGCAATGGCAGGATTGTACACAAAGCCGTTGAGCAGGAAACTACTGTAGAGACCCTGCTGCTGGGCAAAAGCACCTGATGCCAGGAGGGTCGATGCAAAAGCAATTACAATTCTTTTCATAATGTCAACTTCTCCTTTTTTAGCGTACCAGGGTTACGGAACCGGACTTAGGTACACGGCCAGGCCCCAGTTCAATATGATAGTAATAAGAACCAGCAGGAACAGGATCCCCATCCTTCATTCCATCAGGATTAATATTTCCTGCATTATAAGTACCATTCCATGGTTCAGGATAACCCTTCTTTGACTCAAATACTAGGTTTCCCCAACGGTTGTAAATTCTAACACTTGCTTCAGGGTACTTCTGAATGTTCTTGATTACCCAGACATCGTTTTTCTGATCACCATTTGGTGAGAAGCCTGTATAAATTAAATCCCTTTGATCGATGATTATATCAATGGACTTTTCTGCCTTGCAGCCTTTAGCAGATGAAACCATAACTGTGTATTTCTTCGTGACAAAGTCTGGATTCAGATTTGAAGATGGAATTTTGGCAATAACCACTGGTCCAAATTTTGGGTTGATTGTTGTATCGGACGGCGACCATTCAAATGTAACCCCGCCTCCTGCCGTGATGGTAACAGGCTCGAGTATTTCGGCAGTGTCCTTGCTGGCTGCCAGGCTTACATCGGGCACTGCCCCAACCTCGATTCTGAACGACTTGGTGGTAGAGCAGCCTTCGGAAGAAAGTGTGTAGGAAATGTCAATATCACCTGAAGCAGGAACATCTGCAGAGGTCGGATCCCAGTTTCCGTTGGCATTAATGCCGGGTCCGGACCAGCCTCCTGTACCGGGTCCCGGATTGATCGGGAAGAACTGAACTGCCTGTCCGTTTTTACAGATCAGCGTATCGGGCGGTAAATTGAAGACCGGCTTCGGCTTCACCTCATAGCTGGCAGAAGATTCAGCTGAGCAGATGTCATTTTCTACCCTCAGTTTGTATGTACCCGCTGTGGTAATTCCGACGGAATCCACATTTACAGCAATCACAGAACCATCTTTAGACCAGGTGGTACTGTATCCGTTGGGATTTTCGTAGCTGAGCAGAATCTGATCTCCGTCGCAGATAGCCAGAGCCGAGGCACCGAATATGGCATCCGGTGTTCTGAAGGCCGTTAATTTCAGTGTATCAGAGGCAGAGCAACCACCCACGGTTTTAGACAGAATCAGGTCGAAAGTACCTTCTGCCTGAAGGCTGTCAGGTCTGACCAGCCCGTTGACCGTAATCAGTCCGGGAACTGAGGATGACCATATCGCATCAAGAGGTGAAAACGGATTGGCATCACCCACATTGTAGGGAGAGCCGGGGAAGCATATCTTCTGCAGCAGGTTGCCGTTGATGCTCACCACAGGGGAAGGCTTCACGAGAACTGAAACTGCATCCACGGATATTGGCGAACAAGAACCGTTTCCATTGATGGTTAATTTAACCCTGTATTGTCCGCTGGCATTCACCAGCAGAGAGTCGTTGTTTGAATTTGGAATAGCAATGCCATCCTTGTACCAGATGTAGCCAATGCCGGGACCAGTGGAATCTGCCACCAATACCAGGTTCTGACCTTCACATACTTCTGCATTGTCAGCACCGGCAATGGTGGTTACCTTGGTTGGAAGTACGGTGATGGTCCGCAACGCAGTATCAACACAGGTACCCTGGCCAGCTACAAAGCGTACCTGAAATGCTCCCTGATCAACTACGGCAGGATTAACAGATCCCGTGGTACTGATGAAATCAGCCGGGGTAGGACTAACCGCCTGCCACTGAGCAAATGAGGCTGTTCCTACGATGGTCGGGAAAGGAAGATTCACAATACCTGCGCTTTTGCAGACAGTGGTGTCGGCACCAATGCTGGCAATAATAGGAGCTGGTGTTACATTCACCTGCACAGCGCTCAGGTTCTGAGATTTACATCCGTTATTGCTTACCTGCAGGGAGTATAATCCAGCCAGAGATGCATTGAATTGCGGCTCAAATCCGATTGGTAAAGGATTGGTGCCGCCCAGCAGCCAGGTATAGGTAAAACCGGGAACCACAGGATCTGCAGAAAGCTGGGTCTGTGTTCCGGCGCATATTTCAATCGGACCGGCAGAAGGAATAATGGCCGCCACAGGATTTTTGTAAACCCTGAAAGGAATGCTTTTTGTTACGGTACATCCTTCCGGACCCGGATTTTTTACTGTATAGTTCAGGGTGAATTCTGAATCTGCATTCACAAGACTTGGATTGACAAGTCCTCCTTTGGTAATGAAACCGGCAGGTGCTCCCGCTGCAGACCATCCGTTTTCAGGAATGCTGGCATCGTAGGCAGGGAAGAAGCCGCTGAGCTGCAGACTGCTCTGGCTGGTACAGGCAAAATCAGGAGTTGATCCGGCAATGTTAACCACCGGATTCGGACGCACAGGAACCGAAATCTGCTGAACACCGGTACATCCGTTCGAGTCGGTAAGCGTGAGAATAATCTGTGCATTGCCCGGTGGCAGGGCTGCAGGATTAAGGGTATCTGTTTCAACACCTCCGATGAAAATCTTTGCATCCTGATTGCACTTTCCGATGGCAACGGGTGCTCCGTTCTGGCAAATTCCGGAAGGAACATTCTCCAGGCAGGCAAAAGGGTTGATGTTGGTCGGACCGGATATTCCGAAGGTTTCAGTTCTGCTGCAACCAGTGGAATTCCGGATTACCTGTACGGCATATACCCCAACACAGCGGTTGTTAAGACTGGCACCTGTCGCGATGATGTTACCGCCGGGCACTTCTCTCCAGATGGTCTGGAACTGATTTGAATTACTGATTTCGCGAATGGCACTTCCGTCACAGATGCCGCAGGAAGAAACATCACTTGGCACAACATTAAATTGAGGAAGTGTATCAATGCCAATCAGGCGGGTATCGCTGTTGGTACATCCGTTTCTGGTGTAGCTCACTGTCACAAGAGCTGAAGACAAGCTGCTGTTATTGGCTATGAAGAGATTATTGCCCTCAACCTGAGGTCCTATCCAGACCAGTGGTACACCGCTTGGCTGTACCGCCTCCAGCACGATCGTATCACCAAAACATACCCTTGAATCCGGACCTGCATCTACAACAGGGAGTGGATTCAGCTTAATTACTTTTTTAATTGTTCCGAGGCAGCCATTGAGGCTGGCAGAATAGTAAACCGTATCTGTCAGCGGACCGGGAATGGATGGATCAAAGACGGTTCCATCCACAATACGATTGGCAAAGGAGGTAAAGATACCGGAGTCGGCTGGTATTCCTGCCAGCTGAATTGGTTCTGAACCGAAACAAACTGAATCGGGAAGGCCGTTAATGTCAACATTGAGATTATTGGGGCTGCCGATTACAACGCTTCTTTCAATGGAGCAATTATTGGAATCGGTACTGATGTTCACAGTGTAAACCCCCGGACCGACATTCAGGAGACTGTCTGTGGTAGAAACTACCGCTGCAGAACCTGACTTCTTCCAGCTGAATGTCATGCCGGATGTGGCATTCACCACCCAGGCTTTTCCGTCCGTTACAGAGCAATTACTGGCGTCTGTTGCGGTGGCCAGCTGAACAGGATTTGCCTTCAGGCAGATAACCCTGGTATCCTTAGCCGAACAACCATTTGAATCTACCGTGAGCGTAAGTGTCTCGCATCCGGTGAATCCGTCTGAATTGTAATCTCCTGAAGTAGTTACTCTCGTTGAACCAGACCACTCGCCCGGCGTTATACCGGAAGCAGCATTCAGGTTTGTAACAAGGAATCCGCATTCAGAAAGATCAGGGCCGGCTTTTGCCAGCGGTATCTTTCTGAAATTGATGTTGAGGGTATTGGAAAGCGCTGTGCAACGATTGAATTTCACCTCCACCTGATAATTTCCGCTCTGGCTGACCCGGATTTGGGGTTGCAGAAACGGCAATCCAAAAGGCTGGCCATTCCGGTATAACTGATAAGAGGATCCGGATTCAACACCGTTGTTAACCTGAAGAAGTACTGAATCTCCCTGACACAGGTTGGTCGGACCGAGCACCACCAGATTGGCCAGCGGAACCGGACTTACCCTGACTAATATGTTTTTTCTCGAAATACAGCCATTGGAATTCGTGCACTGATAAGTGACTTCAAAGTCTCCCGGCTCGGTTGGATTCCAAATATTGTTGGTTAAAACCGTTCCGTTGTAAATCAGAGGGCAACCTCCTGGGCTGAACCCTCCAATCGTGAAAGGAGGTTCTCCCACACATTTGAAGATAATCGAATCCTGAACTGTAATCGCGACAGTCGAAAGGATGTTTACTGTATCCGAATTGGTTTCACACCCGTTTGTTGAACTGGCAACGGCAAAGTAACGGCCCGGCTGGCTGATACCCGTGAGTGTGGCCGAGTTCTGGCCTGCAATCAGGACAGGAGGCGTACCAAGCCTGAACCACTGAAAAGTCAATCCGGCACCGGTGGCAGCCAGTTGAATACTGATTTCCTGACCTGACTGTAGACAGGTGTCGGCAAGCGGAGCTATCACATTGGCCTCAGGTGCCTGCCGTACATTAACCTGAATAAAATCTGAAAAACTGGTGCAACCGCTGGCATCCCTGATTCTAACACGGAACTGACCGGAGGCAGAAGGTGAAAAGACTGCATTACTTGCTCCTCCCAGACTATCCAATCCGGAAAACCACTGGTAAGTAAAGCCATTTCCGGCCTGAGCAGTAAAGGTAGGAAGATTACTGGAGCAGGGGTTTAAATCACCCGATACGCTCACTGAATCAGGTGGCAGCGCATTGAACTGAACATCGATGGCAGATGATGTTGCCGAACACAGGCCAGCGCCGGTGATGGAAGCCGTGTAAGAACCCGGCTGACTTACAGAAATTGTAAGACCATTCTGATTTGGAATAACCTGTGAATTGCGGAACCATTCTATCCTTCGCGGAATTACACCAGTTCCGGGATCAACGGTAAGGGTAACAGACTCTCCGGCACAAACCGTATTGGAAGGACTGCGCGAAATAAGCGGTGACGGCTTTGGCGCAACCACCATGGTACGCGTTGAAGTACTGGTACAGCCGTTGGCAGTGATGGTGAGGGTAAGCTCATTTGTTCCGGCAACTGCCAATGCCGGGTTGAAAAGACCATTTGCACTGACAGCAGGCTGAGGGCCCCATACTGCAGGAGGAGCACTTGGGCTGAAACCGGTTAGCTGGAAAGGCGCTGCATCGCTGCAAAGAGTATCGGCAAAAAATCCAGCATTCACATTTGGAGAAGGATTCACCTGAACACTTACAGAACTTGCGCCAACACAGCCACTTTCTCCATCGTACTGGTAAGAAATTGTTAAAGCACCCTGTCCGGAATTTTGAGGACAAAAGCGCGCATTTCCATCAGGCAAAACCTCCAGACCGGGTCCGGACCAGGAACCGGAAGGTACATTGGGCGTAATGCTCAGGGCAACGCAGGAATCGTTGGTACAATAAGCGCTCAGCAGACCGGCAATAACCGGAGCAGGCACTTCCGGATCGGAAAGACTTACAGATTCCTTGCGGAAGCAGCCATTTACTGTATCTTTTATGATTACCTCATAGGTTCCGCCGCCCAGTCCGCTGAGGGTTGGAAATGCGGTTGAGTCCGGTCGGTTTACAGACCAGCGTGCTTTCCATCCGCTCTGAAGAGTTATTCCTGTGACAGTAGCCGACCCATCATCGGTAGTGCAGCTGCTTGGATTAACACCGGTAACGCTGAATTCACCAGGTGCAGGATTAATATTGGCAAGAACTGTATCAAATCCGGTACAGCCGTTATCTGTAAAAGAATATATCAGAGAAACCTGAGGGCCAGTTACCTGAGCCGGATTAAAAGTCCCGTCTGAAAGTATACTGCTTCCAATCCAGACTCCTCCCGCAGGTAATCCTGAAAGCTGAAGCACATTTCCGTTGCTGCAGACATTAAAATCAGTACCTGCATTTGGAACAGGAATTGGTTTTACCGAAACCTCAAGTGAGTCAGTAGCAATACAGCCCAGCGCATTTGTTGTCTGATAAATCAGGGTATACGCACCGGCTGCCACGCCTGTGAGATCAACCTGGTTGTTGATTACCGGCAAATCACCCGACCATACTCCGCCCCCGATAGACGGATTAAGGGAAAAAGTCTGCGCACCCTGACAAAATGCCTGATTTGCACCGATTTCTACAGGATCCGCAGCATTGGAAACAGCCCTGACTTCTGTCCGGTCACTTTCACAGCCCCTTGGTGAGAGCGCGGAAATATAGTAGACAGAATCCCCCTGAACTGTAAAAGTGCGGGTAGGGCCTGTAAAGATGGGGGTAGTGGAAAATGGATTTGGATACCAGTTAAACTGAACACCGGGCTCTGTGGAAGAGGCTGATAAGGTGACTTCTCCGGAAACACAGACAGAATCACTTACCGTCACCGGTTTCAGCGGCCTCGGGAACACCCTGAAACAAGCACTGGTATCTGAAGTATCAGCCGGGGCTGAAGATACAATTCTCACGCGGTAACAGTCACCGCCTTTCAATTCCGGAGGAAGCAAAGCCTGAATGGTATCCGGCCTGTCGCTGGTTAATGAACCAATCTGAACAGGAGAGGAAAAATTTCCGGCAGAATCAGAAAGTTGAACGGTAAAGACATTGGAAGGCAAAAACGACCCGATCAGGTTGTAGGGAACATTATATAGGGAACCTGCACAGGCTGCTGTATCCAGGGGCAAATCGAGAACTACTTCACCGCAGGCTCTGATAACAAAGCAATCCCGGTCTGTAAGTTTGCAGCGACCAGACACCACTCTGGCACAGATGCTGTCCCCAAAAAGCGCGCTGTCTGCCGGACTCAGGGTAAAAAGCGTATCGTTGATTCCCTGCGACAGTGTGTCGACCCTGCCTTTGGAACTTCGCGTCCAGATTACCAAAGGATCCGGACCTGCAAGCTGGAGTTTTGCCACGAAACCATTCACGGTTTTTTCACATCCGCTGAATCCGGGCTGAAGTTCCACCGTAACAACCGGAGGTTTATTCACGGAAACAGCGAGAGAGTCTGATCTTCCGGTAGCATTCAATGCACACTTGTTCTGCCTGGTTACAGATGCAGAAACATAGTCGCCATCGGTAAGATTGGTGACGGTGAACACAGCAGATGTGTCACCATCTCGGGCTGTATCGTTTCGGCTCCACTGAAGTGCATAACCGACACCAGCATTTAAGATTGTATCTATTCTAAATTTTACAGTGTCTCCCTTGCAATAAGAAGGCCGGATGGGTGGAAGCTGCACAATGCGCACCACGGGAGCGGGAGAATTATCGATGGTATCGATTTCAAAAGACTTCACATCCGACACAAGTGTCCCCCTTCTGAGCCTGACACAATATTTACCCTTTGGAAAGTTGTCCGGAACGCGGAGACAGTTTCCAACCGTATCCAGCCTGATGTTTACAAAACTGCAGCTGGAGTTGGGCGTTGCAAGAGGACCGGCAAGCTCAAGTATGATGTTATTTGTCGGAATACAGCCTGCCGGAGAAATGGTAAATGGTATGCAAACTGTATTTCCAACGCAGACATTAGGCGTGAGTACTCCAAGACTGATCTGACAACCGGTTGTCTGACCGCTGGCCTGCATCGAAACAAATGCAAACACCAGAGTTAGAAGGTGTAAATTCTGGAAGAGTTTTTTCATAAGGCTTGGAAAACTATTTGCGCGCATTTTCAATTGAAGAAAGGTTTTAAATCTGGTCAGACCTGCGGGATTTTATGGGTTCAGAGAATACTGGCAATTATTCACGGCAAAGGTATGAGCACAAAATCTGCTCAAAAAACACCAATTAGCCCAAATCCTTACTCTTACCACAGGTATAATACCAAGTTTATCCGGCTGAACTTTACTACGGCAAAAATAGAAATTTATTTTGAAAATTCTTGAAAAAATTAAATTAAAATATTGATTTATTACCATAAAAATAAAAATATATAAGTTATTAGCCGGATAAAAAATGAGCTAAAAAATGAAATATCAATGATTTAACCGCTCTCTCTTACAAGTTGAATTTCTAATTTTTTTATCTGTTATCCCAACTTTACCATGTAATGGCTGCCGGAATTTTCCTTGCTTTGTGCACCAAATGAAAGACCAGAAATGCCGGCCGAAAAAATTCAGATTGCACTCATAAAAGAAAGAAAAAACCCTCCAGACAGAAGAGTAGCTTTTAGTCCGCAGCAATGCAGGGAAATCAGCCGGCAATTTCCGCAAATAGAGTTTCTGGTGGAGCCATCCTTGGTTAGGTGCATTTCTGATAAGGAATATGAAAATCAGGGAATCAGGGTTACAGATCAAATACAATCTGCCGGTATTTTGTTTGGAATCAAAGAAGTACCGGTGGAATCACTGATAAACGGCAAAATCTATTTCTTTTTCTCTCATACCATTAAAAAGCAGGCTCATAACCGGAAATTACTTCAGGCTCTTCTTTCCAAAAGGATAGAAATGGTAGACTATGAGTGCCTGCTGGATGAAAAGGGCAACCGGACTGTAGCCTTTGGCCGCTTTGCGGGCATCGTGGGGGCTTACAATGGCCTTCGGATGTGGCTTCAAAAGAAGGCTGTTACCACTCTTCCTCCTGCCTCCGCCTGTCCGGACATGGCCGGAATGATTGGGGCTGTGCATGCCTGTATTTCAGCGCTGAATGGTCTGAAAATCGTGGTAACCGGAACCGGCAGGGTCGGCCAGGGCGCCATGGAAGTACTTGAAACGCTCGGAATAAAAAGGCTTGATCCTGAAGCCTATTCGGAATATTCCGGCAATGAAGCTGTTTTTACTGTATTGAGTTCTCGCCATTATTTGCAAAAAAAAGACTCAATTCCCTGGAATGAGGCTGATTTCAGAGCCCATCCGGAGAACTACAAGAGTAATTTTCGCCGTTTTGCATGCTGCACGGATTTGCTGATCTCCTGTCACTACTGGAATCCTGCGGCTCCTGCACTTTTCGGAATGGAAGAAATTGCATCAGCTGATTTCCGGATTTCAGTAATTTCGGATGTAACCTGCGACATAGGTGGTTCCATTCCCACAACAATTCGGGCAAGCAGCATAGAAAGTCCTTTTTATGATATCAGAAGGGAAGATGGTGCAGAAAAGGCAGCCTTTTCATCCGACCGGCATATCAGCATTTGCGCTGTAGACAATCTGCCTTGTGAACTTCCTTATGATGCCTCACTGGCCTTCGGCAAAATGCTGATGCAACATGTTATCCCCGAACTGGTTTCTGACCACCGACCCGGAATGGAAGGTGCCACCATCTGCCGGAAGGGCGAACTGACAGACAGGTTCCTTTTTCTCAAGGACTTCGCCGCCCAACAGGAAGATTAATCCGGTCATGAAGCTCTCCTTTGAATGCCGTCTTCCTTGTCCTGTTGAAGCCCTCATATCAGGTTTTGATGAAAACCTCTTCAGGGCGCTTAGCCCGCCTTTTCCGCAGGTTCGCATCCTGCAGTTTGATGGCGTAAAAAAGGGCGACAAAATCAATCTTGAACTGGATTTTCTGTTATTCAAATGGAAATGGTCGGGCAGCATCATCGCATCAGGTTATACCGGCAACGGATTTACCTTTGTTGACCGGGGAGAAATTCTGCCGCCGTTTCTTTCCGGCTGGGAGCATCACCATATTCTGGAAGCAAGCGGAACTGGCAGCATTATCAGGGATGAGATTGAATTCAGGTCGGGAAAAGGCTGGCCCGACTGGCTGGTCAGGCTCATGATTCAGGCTCAGATGAATCCGCGTAAAAAGAAATACCGTGCATACTTCAAGGCATGAAGACGCCAAGGGAATGAAAATTCTGAGACTCTCCTTGTAAAACGAAAGGCCTGTTCTTTATTTGCAGCATTCAAGCTTCGGGTTGTTATATGAAGTACGATTATCATGTTTTTATCTGTGCCAATCAGAAGCCGGAAGGCAAAAAGTGCTGTGGGGAAGAGACCGGTACGGAGGCCGTAAAATTCCTCAGAGAAAAATTACGATCCCGTAATCCGGAGAAAAAAATCCGGATTCAGCGGTCAGGTTGCCTGGATCTCTGCTCAAAAGGGCCTGCAATGGTGGTGTACCCGGAGGGAGTTTTTTATCAGTTTCATAATCAGAATGATCTGGAAACCATTGCTGAAAATCATCTCCTGAACGGAAATCCGGTTGCCGGACTAATCATTCCGGAAGAGGCCTGAAGTAAAGTGGCACGCACGACCTACCTTCTGATTCCAATATGAACCCTCTTGCATCGGTGATTTCCTGGTGGCTCAAAAGAAGGATGAGCCAGATAGAGCTTGTACTTTCTTCGCCTTCCGAAACGCAGCAGCAACAATGGAAATATCTGATGGAAAACGGAAAAAATACGGCATGGGGAAACCAATTCCGTTATTCCGGCATCCACAGCCTGGCCGAATACAGAGAGCAGGTTCCATCTTTCAGCTATGAAGATTTTTTTCCCTGGATTGAACGAAGTATGAAGGGAGAAGAAAATGTACTCTGGCCCGGCAAACCGGTGGCATTTTCAAAGTCGTCCGGAACTACAAACGACCGTAATAAATTTATCCCGGTTACAGAAGATTCACTGGAACAGTGCCATTACAAGGGAGGAAAAGACCTGATTTCCCTCTATCTCAACAACCGGCCGGATTCTTCTGTTCTAAGCGGAAAAAACCTTGCCATGGGAGGCAGCCTTCATCCGAATCCTTACCAGCCCAATGAAATATGCGGAGATATCTCAGCAGTAATCATGCAAAACCTACCTGCTTGGGCACAATGGATCAGAACACCTTCCCTTGAAATTGCCCTCCTGGATAAATGGGAAGAGAAGCTGGACCGTATGCTGGAAACCACGCTCGGAGAAAATGTTACTTCCCTTTCCGGAGTACCTACGTGGATGCTTGTTCTCCTCAACCGCATGCTGGAAAAAACCGGCAAAACTTCGGTGAAAGAAATCTGGCCCAACCTGGAAGTTTTCCTGCACGGGGCCGTTTCCTTTACTCCCTATCGGGAAGTTTTCCGGAAGATTATTCCGGAAAAAGAAATGGCATACCTGGAAACCTACAACGCATCCGAAGGATTTTTCGGGATTCAGGATGACCTCAGCCTGGAAGGAGAAATGCTGCTGATGCTGGATTATGGCATTTTTTATGAATTTGCACCGCTGGAGGAAGCAAATGAAAAGTTCCCAAAAACCATTGGCCTCGGTGAAGTTGAAACCGGTAAAAATTATGCCCTCATCATCAGTACCAACGGAGGCCTGTGGCGCTATAAACTCGGTGATACCATACGGTTTACCAGTCTGAATCCTTTCAGAATTCAGGTAAGCGGCCGGACCAGGCATTACATCAATGCCTTTGGCGAAGAAGTGATGGTGGACAATGCCGAACTCGCCCTGAGCCGGGCCTGCCGGGCTACCGATGCAGAAGTGGTGGAATTTACGCTGGCACCGGAATTTATGAAAGCGGGTGTACAGGGCCGGCATGAATGGCTCATCGAGTTTTCAAACGAACCCCGAAATCACGATGAATTCGTCCGGATTCTGGATCAGGAACTCAGAAATATCAACGCAGATTACGACGCCAAACGATATCAGGATATCGCCCTTCTGCAGGCAAGGGTTCATAAAGCCCCTGCCGGACTCTTTTACGAATGGATGAAATCCCGCAATAAACTGGGCGGGCAGCATAAGGTTCCACGCCTTTCCAACAGCAGGGAATACCTGGAGCCCCTGCTCCGGATGGCATCGGAAATGGCATGATTTTTCCGATTCAGGCTAAGAATTCCTGAAAAGCCCTGAACATTTAAGATATTTGAAACCTGATTCTCTATGCAGGAGTTGTTCGACATACCGGAAGAATACGAAAATATGCTTCAGCAGGGAATTGGCCTTACCGGTAATGACCGCCATTTTTTCATAAAAGGAAGATTTGATTTTTTGATGGGCCGGGAATCGGCTTTCCTTCAGACCGAAAAAATTCTTGATTTCGGATGCGGCACCGGAGAAGGTGCTGCTGAACTGGCCAAACGCTTTCCGGAATCTCAGGTGTATGCATACGATCCTTCAGAAAAAGCCCTCGAATTTGCAAGAAACCGGCATTCTTCCGAAAGACTTCATTTTGTAAGCAAAGAGCCTCTCGGAAAAATCAGGTTTGACCTGATTTTTCTCAATTGCGTTCTGCATCATGTTGAACCCGAAAAAAGGCAGGAAGAAGTTAAATTTCTTGCCGGCCTTCTGCACCCGGAGGGCCGGATCTGGATTTTCGAAAATAACCCCGCCAATCCAGGTACCCGCTGGGCCATGTACCGGAATCCCTTCGACAAGGGTGTGAAAAAAATCTGGCCATCCGGCCTTCAAAAGATGCTCAGGAAGGCAGGATTGGAAATCCGCGACCAGGGTTTTCTGTTTTATTTTCCACAGTGGCTGGCCTTTCTGAGACCTTTGGAGCGCTTTCTAACAGCCGTTCCGATGGGGGGCCAGTATGCCCTTATGGCCGCTCTTCCAACATTTAAAAAGTTGCCGTGATCAGCATCATCACACCGGTTTTCAATGGAGCAGACCACATACAATCCTGCATTGAAAGTGTTGCATCCCAAAGCTACGATGGTATTGAACACCTGATTATGGACGCCGATTCCAGCGATGGCACAGCCGAATTGGTGAGAAAACTATTGCCCCTCTATCCGCACCTCAGGCTGGTGAGTGAGCCGGATAAGGGCCAGAGCGATGCGATGAACAAGGGAATCAGGCTGGCATCCAATCCGGTAATTTCCTTTCTGAATGCCGATGATCGCTATGAACCAGGAGCCATTTCAGCAGCCAGATCGTTTTTTTTGACTGCAGCTCCGGATTCATTTCTGCTCGGCAACTGTCGGGTACTGCATGAAGATGGCAGTGAATATATGATCAATAAACCCTGGCCCTTCGACAGGGTGGCCTTCATGCTGGATTACCTGTTTCCCTACAACCCCTCGGCCTACTTCTACCATCGGTCCCTTCATGAAAAACTTGGCTACTACGACATCGAAGACCATCTCACCATGGACATCGATTTCCTTTTCAGGCTGAAAGGAAAAGCCCGCATTACTTATACCGACCGGATTCTGGGAAATTACATCATGCTGCCAGGCAGTAAAACCATGCAGGAAATCTCCGCAGGCAGAAATATAGAAAACCTCCACAAGGTATTTTCCAGATACCTTCCAGGCCTGAGTCTCAGCGAAAAATTCCGCTATCATTTTCAGAAAAAGCTGGGGAAAAACCGGGGCTGGATCATGCACTATTTCCGAAATCCGGGGGAAGTTTTAAGTCAGGCAATCAGAAAAATAATCGGCTGATCGTCTTATCAGCGATTGTATCGATGAATTTCTGTCCTGCTCAAACAAATATCAATCAATTTGCGGCGATGGCTTAATTTTGCAGGCCGGTTTACCACCGGAAATTTATGCTGGACTTTGAAAAACCCATTCTGGAACTTGACCAGAAGCTGGCAGATATGAAGCAATTTGCCCTTGACAACAATGTGGATGTGTCGGAAGCGGTAAAATCGCTGGAGGAAAAAATATCCCGCCTGAAAAAAACCACCTACCAGAATCTTACGCGCTGGCAGAGGGTACAGCTCAGCAGGCATCCCGACAGGCCATACACCCTGGACTACATCGAAACCATCTGCGACACCTTCGTGGAGCTTCACGGCGACCGCAGCTTCGGAGACGACAAAGCCATGGTAGGAGGCTTCGGTGAAATCGGTGATAAGGCCATCATGTTCATCGGACAGCAAAAAGGCCGCAATACCAAACAGCGGCAATACCGCAATTTCGGCATGGCCAATCCGGAAGGTTACCGCAAGGCCCTGCGTCTGATGAAGCTGGCAGAAAAATTTAAAAGGCCAATCGTTACCTTCATCGACACGCCGGGTGCATTTCCAGGGGTAGAAGCCGAAGAACGCGGTCAGGGTGAAGCCATTGCCCGTAATCTGAAGGAAATGTTCATGCTGAAAGTGCCTGTTATCTGCATCATCATCGGAGAAGGTGCTTCCGGAGGGGCATTGGGAATCGGTATCGGCGACAAGGTACTGATGCTTGAAAACACCTGGTATTCGGTTATCTCACCCGAATCATGCTCTTCGATTCTGTGGAGAAGCTGGGATTACAAGGAACAGGCTGCCGAGGCATTAAAACTGACTGCCAAAGACATGCATAAATTCGGGCTGGTTGACGACATCATCAAGGAACCGCTCGGAGGAGCTCACACCGACCCGCTGGGTACCGCCAAAAAAATTCGCAAGACCATTCTGGAATGCCTCGAAGAACTGGAGGCAAGTACCGCTGAAGACAGAATCAGCAGAAGAATTGAAAAATTCTCCGGAATGGGCGTCTTCCTCGAATCCTGAAATGGATGCTGGCAGTCCACAAATCCCGGAATTTTCCGGCCGTGATGCAAATCTGAAGCAACTTGAGTTTCAGGCCGTATATGATTTGAGTCTGGCGATTACCAAAAATCAGCCGGAAGAAGGATTATTTCAGGTTCTCGAAAGCTATCTGCTGGAGCAATTGGGAATAGGACATTTTTCCATTTTCAATCTGGAAAACGGCAGCTGGCACAATTCCTTCTGCTATGGAAAAATGATAGCCGGATGGAAAAGCCTTGAAAAACCGGAACAATCTTCCGGTTTGACCCTGCTCCGGAATGTATTTCCGGAATTACAGCATCTTAATCCTCATGTGGAATTGCTTATTCCCTTCCATTTTGACGGAGAAACAGGTGGTCTGGTACTTTGCCAGCGTCCGCAGAAATTTCATCAGGAAGCAGAGCTGGAAGCGGTTGCGCTTATTCAGACCCTTAGCGGGCTTATGCTGATGGCACGGGAAAATCAGAAACTGCTGGCATACAGACTTCGTCAGGAATCCCTGAGAAAAGAAATGGAAATAGCAAGGCAGGTTCAGAAAATGCTTTTCCCATCTGGTTTGCCGGACACAGATAAGCTGTATGCCTATGCAACCTATCTGCCTCACGGAGACGTAAGCGGAGACTATTACGATTTCATAAGGCTTGGAGGTGATGACTTTGCCATCTGTGTGGCGGATGTTTCAGGAAAGGGAATGCCTGCAGCCCTGCTTATGTCGAATTTCCAGGCAAGCCTCCGCACCCTTCTGATGGATTTCAGCAATCTGGCCGAAATCATCCCTAGAATCAACAGGCTCATCCGGCTCAATGGCCAGGGAGAACGCTTTATCACCGCCTTCATTGCCGTCTATCATAGTAAAGAGAAAATGCTGCATTATGTCAATTGCGGCCATATTCCACCCTGTCTGGTCTCAGCCGACGGCAATCTGGAAAGGTTGTCTGAGGGATCTGCCATTCTGGGTATTTTTGATCCTCTTCCCGTTCTCACAGCGGGACAGAAAAAAATTTATCCTGATAGCCTGCTCTCTGTTTACACCGATGGCCTTGCTGAAATAGAAGATGAAAATGGGGCAGAGTTTGGTCTGAGCAGGATTGAGGCTTATTTTCTTGAGAACAGAAATGAGAAGATGCCTGTTTTGCATCAGCGTCTCCTTAACCGCCTGGATAATTTCGCCTGCCGCGATGGTTTTTCAGACGATCTTACCCTGTTTACCCTTCGCTTCGGAGGCTGATTTAACTCAGCTTTTTTTATCATAGTTCTCATTTTCCTTGCTCCGTTGGACTTCTTGTCCTTCCTTTGCATCTGTTTATACTCGTTCTAAATAAGGAAATTGGAAGCGCTACTTTCTATCCCTCCAAACAAAAGAGTGGTTTTCCTCTCTTGTTCATTACCTTCTCTTTGCAGCAGGCTGGCTGATGTGGGAATGATTCCGGGAACGGTTTGGGAAGTCATCGGAAAAATTGCCTTTTCGGGCCCGCTTATTGTTGGAAATGGCTCTGTGCGGATTTCCATCAGGCCTGAGGATGCAGCCAGGATTTCGGTTCAGACTGCATGAAAACAGGCTCAGAAAACTTTCTGCTTCTTGGCAATCCGAACATCGGAAAATCATCTCTGTTCAACCGGCTTACAGGCCTGAAACAAAAAGTCGGAAACTTTGCCGGTGTAACCATCGAAAAAAAAACGGGCAGCATGCTTCTGGAGAATCGGCAGGCTCCTATCACCGACATGCCCGGTTCTTATTCGCTGATACCGAGGTCTCCCGATGAAAAGGTCGTTGCGGATGAAATTCTGGGCTCACATGAAACAACAACCTGCATCCTTGTGGCAGATGCCAGTAATCTCACCCGTAACCTGCTGCTTTTTTCACAGGTAGCCGATCTGAAGTTACCGGCGGTAGTAGCCCTCACCATGGTCGATATAGCAGAAGAAAGGGGACTTCTTCTGAATGTTGAATTGCTCGAAAGCCGTCTTGGCTGCCCGGTTGTGGTTGTCAATCCCCGAACCGGAACAGGAATTGATGCGCTGAAACGCAGACTGAAAGAGGCCTCGGTACCTTCTCCAATATTTTATTCAGAAGAAAATGGCCCAGACTTCAGAGAATGGCTGAATCAGGTAACGGAAGCAAGGACAAAAGGCCAAAGTCCCGATATGGAAATAGCCCGGGAAACTACCCGGCGACTAAAGCAACTCCGTGAACTCACGGACGGGGTTCAGCAAAAAAGTACCGATAAAGCTGAAATAAGAGGATTCGGACTGGATCAGATTGCCCTTCATCCGGTCTGGGGATACCTGCTGATGCTCCTCATTCTGCTGATTGTTTTTGAAGGTGTCTTCACCTTGTCTTCTTATCCGGTAGATTTTCTTGATTCCACCATGGACAAACTGGGAGATTTCCTTTCCGGAATGCTGCCCGACGGAATTCTGAAACGCTTTATTCTGGGTGGAGTGCTGGCAGGAATACAGGGAATTGTGGTTTTTGTACCTCAGATTGCCATTCTTTTCTTTCTGATCGGCATTCTGGAACAAACCGGATACATGGCCAGGGTAATGCTGCTCCTCGACCGGCTGATGGGAAAAATGGGCATGAGCGGCAAATCCGTTGTTCCGCTTGTTTCGGGCCTTGCCTGTGCCGTCCCCGCCATCATGGCAACACGAAACATGAGCAGCAGCCGCGAAAGGCTGATTGCCATATTTGTAACACCCCTCATGAGCTGCTCTGCCAGACTTCCGGTATTCTCCCTTCTGGTAGGACTTCTTCTTCCCGGCAACATCTTCTGGGCCGGAATACCAGCACAGGGGCTTGTCATGCTGGGACTTTATCTGCTCGGTCTGGCAGGTGCTGTTATTACCGCACTTCTGCTCCACAGACTTCTGCCGGGAAAGGGCACGGGGAATTTTGTACTTGAAATTCCTCCTTATAAAGTTCCGGGCTGGAACAGTCTGCTCATGGGTGTTTACCAGAAAAGCTCTGCCTTTGTGCTGGAAGCAGGTAAAATCATCCTTGCGATTTCGGTAATTCTGTGGTTTATGGCCTCATTCGGACCGGGCAACAGCATGGAACTGGCAGAGCAAAAGGTAAAAGAAGAAGTGAAATCCGGTCTGATTCCGGCAGAAGAGGAAGAGGCCCGCATCGCATCACTTCAGCTGGAGTCCAGCTATGCCGGCATTGCCGGGCAGTGGATTGAGCCCGTGATCCGGCCGATGGGATTTGACTGGAAAATCGGAGTTGCCCTGATATCCTCTTTTGCTGCAAGAGAAGTTTTTGTCGGAACAATGTCGGTGCTCTATGCATCGGGTTCCGAGGAAGAAACCGAGGGCTTGAAAAGCCGGATGATGTCTGCAAGGCATCCGGACTCCGGACTTCCTGTCTTCAATCCGGCAAGCATCGCATCCCTGCTCATTTTTTACATTTTTGCCATGCAGTGCATGAGCACACTGGCAGTGAGCTACCGCGAAACCGGCAGCTGGAAATGGCCCTTTCTGCAACTTGTCTACATGACTTTTCTTGCATTCAGCCTGAGTTTTGCTGCTTATCAGCTGATTTCCTGATTTTCCGGAGGTTGTCGTTTTAAATGCCGAACTTGCGGCGCTTCTGACAGGGAGGAGACCCGGAAGTTCATTTATGCACAGCAACATTGTAGCCATCGTAGGCCGCCCGAATGTAGGCAAGTCTACCTTTTTCAATCGTCTTGTAGGAACCAGAAAAGCCATCATGGATAATGAGGCCGGCGTTACCCGCGACCGGCACTATGGATTTTCTGAATGGAACGGCAAGTTTTTTACCATCATAGACACCGGCGGATATGTGGTTGGTTCGGAAGATGTTTTCGAGCAGGCCATCCGGGATCAGGTGGAACTCGCCATTGAAGAATGCGATGTTCTGATTTTCATGGTGGATGTAAATGACGGGCTCACCGGATTTGACAAGGATTTTGCCAAAGTGCTCCGGAAAACAAAAAAACCGGTTTACATCGCAGCCAATAAATCCGACACCTTTGAGAAGGGTCATCAGGCTGCAGAGTTTTATGCCCTGGGCTTCGGCGAAATATTTCCGGTTTCATCCCAAACCGGAAATGGCACCGGCGAACTGCTGGATGCCGTGGTATCCCATTTTGAAGACAACGGAACCGAAGATCCCTACGAAGGAATCCCGCGGATTGCCGTACTCGGCAGACCCAATGCCGGAAAATCCAGTTTCATCAACCTGCTTCTGGGTGAAAGAAGAAATATTGTAACCGATGTGGCGGGAACCACACGGGATTCCATAGACACACATTACAAGGCCTTCGGAAAGGAATTCATCCTCACCGATACTGCCGGTATCCGTAGAAAGACCAAACTGAAAGATCATCAGATTGAGTTTTATTCAGTACTGCGTTCTTTACAGTCGCTTGAAAATTCCGATGTCTGCATCATCATGCTGGATGCAACCCGCGGACTGGAAGCCCAGGATGTTTCCATTGTTTCGCTGGCAGAAAAGAAGAGAAAAGGAATTGTTATTCTCGTGAATAAGTGGGATGCTGTGGAAAAAGACAGCAATTCAGCACGGAAAATGGAACTTGAAATCAGAAAAAGACTGGCACCTATTGATTATACTCCGGTTATGTTTGTCTCAGTTCATGAAAAACAGCGAATCTTTCAGGCCATAGAAAAAGCCGTGAAGGTTCAGGAAAACCGGAGTAAAAAAATACCAACTTCCGAACTGAATGATAAAATGCTTGCAGAGATTGCCCAATATCCTCCTCCGGGTAATAAAGGCAAGGTTGTGAGAATCAAATACATCATGCAATTACCAACCTATACGCCCTCATTTGCCTTTTTTTGCAATCTTCCCCAATACATAAAAGAACCCTATCAGCGCTTTCTTGAGAATAAAATGAGGGAACATTTTGATCTGGAAGGGGTTCCGATTAATATATTTTTCAGAAAAAAATAACAGGAATGTTTGTGAATTTCGTTTACAGACCTACTTTTGCAACCAAAATCTTTAAAGAATCAAATAAAAAACAAAAAATGAAAAAGTTATTCGCGTTGTTAATGGTTGCAGGTTCCATCGCTATGTACTCTTGCGGAGGTGGCGAAAAGAAAGAAGAAGGCACTACTGATTCTTCTGCTGCTGCCACTGAAACTCAAATGGAAGTTCCAGCTGATTCAGCTGCTGCTCCTGCTGATTCTGCAGCCGCTGCTCCTGCTGATTCTGCTGCTGCTGCTCCAGCTCATTAATCGGTTTGTCACTAATTTTTACTCAAGGCCATCTTCGGATGGCCTTTTTCATTTTCTTCTGAGACCGCAGAAAAAATGAAAGGCGGGCATCTTGATGGTTATCCCGCCTCGCCAGGTGCTAAAAAATACCTAAAAGTCCTTCCGCAAGCCTTCGGTCGTTGCTCAGGCGTGGAACCTTATTCTGCCCGCCAAGTTTTCCCTGTGATTTCATGTATTCCTGAAAGGCACCTTTTGGCAACGGACGCACACAAAGCGTAGACAGGATTTTTCCCTCAATCAGGTCGCGGTAATAAGAGTTTAGCTTGCAAAGGCTTTCATCCAGCCGGCGTTCAAAGGCTGGCATGTTAGCCGGAGGCCTGTCGAATTCAATCAGCCATTCGTGATGAGGCAGACCCTCATAAGGATTTACCTGAGGGGCCACGGTGAACTCTGATACCGAAACTTCCGGGTGATATTCGAGTGTGCGCCTGAAGGCTTTTTCCACTTCCTCCCCTATCACATGCTCTCCAAAAGCCGAGATGAAATGCTTTATTCTGCCGCTCACTACCAGACGCCAGGGATTCTTCGAAACAAACTTTATCGTATCCCCGATGCTGTATCCCCAGAGCCCGGCACTGCTGTTGATGATCAGTGCATAATTTTTTCCTAATTCCACATCTCTGATGCTCAGTCGTGTAGGCTTGTCGTTGAAGTATTCTTCTGCCGGAATGAATTCATAAAATATTCCGCTGTTCAGCAGCAGGAGTAATCCTTCGGATGAAGGCAAATCCTGAAAGGCAAAAAAGCCTTCGGATGCAGGAAACAGCTCCAGGCTGTCTACTTTCTTACCTATGGAGTCATAAAGCTTTTTCCGGTAAGGCTCGAAGTTAACCCCGCCGTAAACAAACAGGGAAAAATCAGGAAAGACGTCCTTGACTTCCTTTCCTGTACGCTCGCGGATGCGGTCGAAATACATCTGCACCCAGGGCGGAATTCCGGAGATCAGACCCAGGCGCTGATGCAGTGTTTCGTCTACAATGCGCTCCACTTTTTCTTCCCAGTCTTCGATGCAGTTGGTTCCATAGCTTGGTACCTGATTCCGGCGCAGGTAGGCCGGAACATGATGGTTGGAAATTCCTGAAAGTCGCCCTGTTGGAATACCACCCACCTCTTCCAGTACAGGTGAACCGGAGAGAAAAATCAGCTTTTTATCCAGAAAAGCTGCATTCCCGCTCTGATAAACATAATTCAGCAGCGCATCACGGGCACCACCGATGTGATTGCCTATAGAGTCGCGGCTGATGGGAATGTACTTGGTGCCGGAAGTGGTACCGCTGGTCTTGGCAAGGTATAATGGCTTACCCGGCCAGAGCACATCAGGAAGCCCCTGTTTCACACGGTCGAACCAGATTTTAAGCCCTTCATAATCGCGGACTGGTACCCTTTCCTGAAAATCGCGGTGTAGCCGGATACGGTCGAAATGATGTTCCCTGCCGAAATCCGTATCCTTCGCTCTTGCAATTAGATGTTGAAGTACAGACTCCTGCGTCTGTACTGGATGCCTCATCCAGGCCTTTTGCCTGGATACCACCCAGGCAGCCAGTGGTTTTGCAAGCAAAGAGCGCATTCCCATCCTGCAAGTATAGGCGAAATTAAGTCCTTCTATAATACCTCAGCGTTCTTTACGGAATCGCAGAACCCTGCCTTTACCATCAGACATCATCATCAGGGCATAAATTCCATCCGGCAGATGACTGAAATCCAGTCTAATTACAGTGCTTTCTGATGCGGTAGAAAAAACCTGTCTGCCGGTAGCATCAATGCAAACAATGCTGCGCCTCTGTTCAGAAGAAAAAATCAGGTTGAAAGTTCCTTTGCCCGGGTTGGGAAAAAAGCGGAATTCATCTTCTGATTCAGGATTTGCGGTAATGAATACGGGCAGGGAATTGGAGACAGCCTCACAGGAATCCGGCGTAACAAGGATGCTTTTATATTCACCGTTTCCGAACTCAAATACATCGAGTGTATCTCCAAAAATACCCAGAAAACTCCCGTTGAGAAACCAGCGCTGCAGGGTATCGGCAGACGAAATCACGAAGTTCTGTGCAAGACTGATGACAGGCGCAGCCGGCTGAGGGTGAATTTCAGCCCTGACCTCCTTTCTTGCACTTGCGCACTCCAGCAGGCTAATCCGCCAGTCGAAGAAAAAGTAATAGCGGGATGGTACCGAGGCACCAGTGATATCCAGTCCTTCTGCTACTATGGGATATGAAAAAAAGTTATTTACTCTCAGCATTCCGGGAACAGTAGAACCTTCTCCGTCAACCCGGTAAAGACCGGGGCTGAGCTCGAGACCCACGGGAACTTTCTCCCCGAAGATATTTCCCGATACCGGCATGGTAACTTTTCGGTAGGAAAAGGTATTGGCCGAATCCTTGATGTTGAAATGAACCAGCCCCGGCCCTGAAGGATGAACCACAACCGAATCGATGCGAAGGGGCTTTTTCACTCGGATGTAAATGCCATGATAGGTATTGATCACATTCAGTGTATCTCCGGCACCAAAGTCCACAACAGGACCAATCCTGTTCCTGCGAATTTTCCGGCTTTCTGCCCAATAGGACTTACTGCTGATGAGGTTTCCGGTTTGAAATACCGGACCTCCAGCCAGCGGAATACCAGCATCCGGAGCATTATACCAGAAAATGCTGTCGGCAGAGACGGCGCTTAGCTCAAGGGAGCCGGGACCACAGCGGGATGCACCGGAAGTTTGAGGGCCTGCAGGCCGCGGAAGAATTTTCAGTTTTTGCAGGGAAGCATTGCCAGTACTGACCGGATTGCTGCTGGTGATCCTCAACACATAGCCGCTGTCGGGCGCAAGCCCTTCCGGAAGCTGAACAGGAATACTGCCCCGGATCTGAGAAGAGGCAAGACTTCCGATGCTGAGGGGTGACCCGAAATTTCCCTGTGCATCACTCATCTGAACAGTAAATACATTGCCGGGACCCGGATTTACCGTGCTGATGTAATTCACCTGAAAAGCACTTTCTGTGCAGGCAAGGCGGTTGGTGAGCGGAACGGCATAAATGCAGTTTACCTCTGCCCTGGTCCTGAGCGGCAGGGCATCGCAGCCATCTTTTGAAATCGTAACAGAGTA
>Ga0068872_10000641_pt1 | contig 29635 bp, 24 predicted proteins | sample NOAtaG_7_FD_66441 | JGI IMG/M metagenome (GOLD analysis project Ga0068872, IMG submission 66441) | Freshwater lake microbial communities from Lake Erie, under a cyanobacterial bloom - NOAA_Erie_Diel1S_2200h metaG | ecosystem: Environmental > Aquatic > Freshwater > Lake | place: USA: Ohio, Lake...
CTGCCATTGAAACGGGTAAAAAACAGGCCGTTGCCCCCAATACATTTCCGTTGTGGGCTTGGATTGGAAAAGTATCCAACACCTGATAGGGCTGGGTCAGAATACCGCCGGAAGCTTGGAGACCAAATCCTGATTGACCCACCTGGATCTCTTGTTGGCACCCCATGGTGAGGCTGTCCGTGAGGCGCATCCAAAACAATTCACGCTTGATGAGAAATCCTGGCAGGATTTGGGTTCGGTCACCCACGCCGTACAGGTTATTTTGACTCCAGACGATGCCACCCCAAGTTTCTTCGGTAGTCGTATCGGCGTCATCGAATGATTGTGCTTCCAACACTTGCCCACTGCCATCCACTTGCACCAAAACAGGATAAAAATACCCGCCATCCTGAACATTGGCCGCCATCAGGACATTGCCGGCAGCATCCAATTCCATGTCCACCAAATTGGCGGAAGTCCATGCGTAATGCCCGTAATTCTTTCCCCAAACAAAAGCTCCCGTGGAATCAAAATGCATGAGTACCAAAGAATCGACCTGTCCTGCCGCTGATACTTTTTGTGTGCCTGCCAACCAAATCCCTTGATTGGCATCTGTCGCTGCTGCCTTGCAAATCAGCCTTCTCGGACTTGTGGTATCGGCGTAAAGATAGCCCCACACCATTTGTAGCGAGGCATCCACACGTACCATCATCGGCCTGAAACTGCCATTGCCACTGCTTGTACCCACCATCAGGAAACCTCCACCGGGCAGTGGCAACAAACGGTCGGGCAGTTCAAATTCGGAAGTCCCGTACATGTATCCGAACCCACCCCCTCCTTGTGCATCCAATCTTGAAATGGAGAAGTCATGCAATCCTTGCACACTTTCGTCCTGACCTGCAAAAACCACTGCCGTGTCTTCACAGACAATGTCGTAAAACTCATGGTGATGCTGCACCCTGGCCCATTCAAGTCCTCCAGCAACCTGTGACTTTAAAACCACCTGCCGGGAATTGGCTCCGGCCGCCAGGTAGAAATTCGAAGCGCCATCGTGACAAATCCCGAATGACAATGGACTTTGGAAAACGAAATCCGAGTTGTCTTCAAATTCATCATAACGAATCACCTCCCCTTGGCCGTCGACCTGCAACACATACACCGACTGACGGTAACCCCCCAAGGGTACTCCGCCCGATATTGCACCCGTAATTGCCATCTTGTCCCCGTCAAACACCACCAAGTCACGGGCAGTCCAAGTTCCTACCGATGAAAAGGTAGCCGTGTCGAGGCTATAAAGACGCTTGAAAGCTTGACCCTGCAAGGTTTGCGCGCATGTCAAAATCAAGACCCATAACCAAAGCCGTAGTGTCCAACTTGTTGCCATCTCAATTGAAAATTAATCAATCATCCGCTTTCAAGGTCAAAAAACTGTGCCGGTTCATAGATTCAACCCATCACCCCTTGACCACACTTGCCCGAATTCGCACCCCCAAAACGATTTCGTATATTTCCGACATGATGCCACGCCTCTGGATTGCATTTGCCTTTTTGTTTTGGTGCGCCTCCTGTGGCCATGCCCCCCCTTCCCTTGCATCCAACAAAGAGGCCGCTGCAAGTTGGAAACCCTCGACCTATCTGGAAAGTCAATCTGCCAAAAACGACAGCAGCATCAACTTCAGCTTGTATTTGCCCTCATCTTTTTCGGAGTCCGGACCCAACAAAATGATTGTATTCCTGGATGCACAAGGAGATGGGAAACTGCCCGTAAGCCGATACAAAACCCTAGCCGATCGATATGGCTTCATCCTCATGGGGTCACTGAACAGCAAAAATGGCCTTCCATTTCAAGCGCATCAACGTATTTTCAAAGTGCTGCAATCAGAAGCACTCGACCGTTTCCATGTCCCGGCAAGCCAACTCGCAATTGCCGGTTTTTCGGGTGGTGCAAGGGTAGCGGCCATGTTGGCGCAAGGGGACTCTGCAATCAATGCCGTTATGGGTTGCGGTGCAGGATTCAATCCGACCAAGACGGATGGGTTTTCCTATTATGGTTTGGTGGGGCAAGGTGATTTCAACTTTCAAGAATTTTGGAGCCTCGGCGCGTTGTTGCGCGAAGGGAACAAGCCACACCATTTGGCAACTTTTCCGGGAGCGCACCATTGGCCACCTGTGGTCGCGATGGATTCTGCCTTCTTGTTTGTTGGCAAACGGATGGAGCCGCTCGACAGCTCCGACGTGTATTTGAACTCTGTTTTGCAGCAAGACAGCCCATCCACAGATATGAACAACATTACCCGGGTCCAGCATCTGCGGTTTGCTTTGGGTTGCCTCCAAGGGAAAGTAAACACTTCCGAACTTGAACAGCGCCTCCATGAATGCATGCGAAGTCCATCGTGGCTCACCCATGAAAGAAGCATCCAATTCGAATTGACCTCCGAATCCAACCAACGGGAAAAATATGGTCGACTTTTGCAGACGGCAACCTTGGAAATCTGGGAATTGGAGGCAGCCAGACTTCAGAAACAAGCCGTCCAGTTGCCCAAACCCGAAGCCTGGACTGCGAAACGCATTTTGGGATATTTGAGCTTAAGTTGTTACATGTATGCCAACCAAGCGATGGCGGCAGGAGACTGGTCCACCGCCGACCATTATGTAGGCGTGTACGCAAAGGTTGATGCCACCAACTCTGAACATGCCTATTTGAAGGCCGTGATTGAGGCACGGATGGGCAGATCCGCTTTGCCCTTCCTTTCCTTGGCAAATGATTTGGGTTTCCGTGATGTACAGCGGGTGCAAAATGAGCCTGCATTCTTTTCGCTCCAAGGCAATCCATCATTCCAGGCCTTGCTCAACAACATGAAATCCAATCCTCCACCTCCTCCGAAATGAAAGGTCTTGGTTCAAGGACACTTTGGCGCAATGCGGGACTGTTCCTGTTGTTGATCACCATCGCCGTGCGTTTGGCAGGAATGGCCTGGGCAGAGGACCTGTGGCGGATTTATTTCCCGGTCTATCAAGGCATCCGGTGGGTGCAGCAAATCCTTTGGGGTTGGATTCCATTTCCTTTGGTTTACCTGTGGCTACCTGCCTTGTTGGCATGGCTGGGTTGGAAGGTTTGGAATTGGAGAAAATCACGCAAGCAAACACCCCCCTTGTCAGCAAGTCAACGATTGGGTCGATGGGTGAGTGGGTTGGGAAATACCTTGGGTTGGATATTGTTTGTTTTCCATGCCGTTTGGGGATTCAATTACCTTCACAATCCTTTGGCTAGCTTGTTGCCCGCAGTACGTCCCGAGATCAGTGCCGAAGATTTATGCCTCGAGGCGGAGTGGGCCGTTCGGAATGCCGAAATTTGCCGCATGAAAGCTTGGGGTGCCCACCCCGATTCCATTGGTCTCAGTGACCTTCCCTCACAATACGATGAAGAGGTCAGGAGATCCCTGTTGAATCTGATGGATTCCTTGAATTTGCCACATGCGCAACCTTCTGATGCAAAAATCATTCATCCCGGCGGAACGTTGTTGACGCTGGGCATCAGCGGAATCTACAACCCATTCACCGGCGAGGGCAATGCGGATGGTCACAATTATGCTGCCTGCCTGCCCGAGGTGTTGGGCCACGAGATGAGCCACGGGATGGGCTACACCGACGAGGGTACCTGCAACTTTTTGGGATTGTTGGCTTGCATGAACAGCCGAAACCCTGCGATAGCCTATTCCGGATATTTTGCCTACTACCTTTACGTTTCCACTGACCTTTACAAGGCCGACCCCTCCCTACAACAAATGGTCAAACAAAGCATTGAACCCGGAATGCGTGCAGACCTCATCGCTTACCGGCAAACCCTGCTGAGGCACCAAGGATGGATGAGCGAAATGGGGCGCAAGGTCAACCACGTTTATTTGAGCTCACAAGGTATTTCAGGTGGAATATCCAACTACGGTAAGGTGGTGGCATATACCTACAGCATGGGCGTGAGCCAACATGTGGGCTATCAACGGCGCCGGCACTGAGACGGCTTGCCTTTGGCATCCAATCAATTCGTAGTTTTGCCCGAATTTGAATCCCATGGAAAATGTGAAAAGGGCCTGCGTGTATTGTGCATCCAGCAACAAGGTCCACCCTAAATACATTGAATCGGCCACCGAAACAGCCAATGAATTGGCCTCAAAAGGCATCGAAGTGGTGTATGGAGGTGGTTCGAGCGGATTGATGGGACGATTGGCCGACAGAATGTTGGAATTGAACGGTCGCATCATCGGCGTTATTCCCGAATTCATGAAAAAGGTGGAGTGGGACCACCCGCATGCCACGGAAATGCACGTGGTGCCAGACATGCACACCCGAAAGCGCATGATGCTTGAAAATATCGACCTCATCATCGCCTTGCCAGGCGGGTGCGGCACGTTCGAAGAATTGTTGGAAGCCATCACTTGGAAACGCTTGGGTTTGGTAACGGCCCCCATCGTGATCGTCAACACAGATGGCTATTATGAACCGCTCATTCAAATGCTGGGCAAGAGTGTCGAAGAGAATTTCATGAGACCCGAACATGCTGGGATGTGGTCGGTGGTGCGGACTCCGTCGGAAATTTGGGATGCACTGAAAGCCTCGCCTCAATGGGGCCGGAATGCCATCGATTTTGCAGCCGTTTAAATGAATGACCATGAAAGCCAAGGAAATCAAGCCTTTTTTGGACGACAAAATGTACTGCACCGTCACACGAAGCTTTGAAGAGGAAGATGAAATGCTTTCGGGAGTACCCGTAGCCTTGTCACCACGTTTTTTGGTGCTGCATGAAATCAGTGAATTTTATCTGTATGGCTTCACGGTCCTTCCTTTGGACACCATCGAGGAAATCCATCAGGACGCAGCAGACCAATTCATCGACCAAATCCTGCGTGCCGAAGGCATCATGGACAAGGTAGGATTGAACCACAGTGTCGATTTGGCAAGTTGGATGTCTCTGTTTTCATCTTTGGAAAAAACAGACCTGACTGTGACCCTGCAGTGTGAAGAGTTGAACGAGGACTACTTTTTCATCGGGAAAGTGAAGCGTGTGGATGAAGATGCCGTCTGGATCCACCATTTTGATTCAGAAGGGGTACTTTCAGAGACCTGGGACCTGATTCCGTTTGAGTCAATCAACAAAGTGGGGTTCGACGAGCCATTCGCCAACATGCTCTCTCGTCACCTGAGGAATTTGAATTGAAGGAGATCAAAGGCTGATTTCCAGTCCTTCTCTCATGATTTCATTTACTCCTTTGCGTTGGCGGGGGCTGAGCTCCCTGGTGCGAAGCGGCTCAGGCAGCTTGTCTGGCTGGTCCAAAAAACCCAAAGCAATGAAGCAAACCAGCTCGATTCCTTCCGGCAACTGTAGGAGGTTTTCAGCTTTCAATGCATCGTATCCACCCAACTGATGCCCGTAGATGCCCATGCTTGCGGCTTGAAGCAACAACAAGGCATTGGAGGCTCCTACATCATAATACGCATGTCGGTTGGGCTTTCCTGAGGTGGAAAAATGTGTTTTGGCCAAACTCACCACCAAGGTGGACGCGGTGTGCACCCAACTTTGGTTGCCGGGCATCAAACAGTCAAACACTGAATCGAATTCAGGTGTCCCACGCTGCACGTAAAGATACAACCAAGGCTGTTCGTTGGTGCTGCTGGGTGCCCAAGAGGCCGCCTCGACCAATGTTTCGATTTCTTCACGGGTGAGCATGCGGTCAGAAAATGACCTTGGACTCCACCTTGCCAGAATTTGGGGCAAAACAGGGTAGCGGGTCGAGGGTATTTTGACGTTTTTGTTCAAAGCCGAAAAGTAGTTGGAGGCGACGTGCGGAAGCACAATTAACCCCAATAACCCAAAAAATCACCTTTGGTTTGGAAATGGCCTAAAAATACGGTCAACGGTGTCGGAGCCTCGCAGGAAGGCACGATTTACGGAATGTCCTAGCCGTGCAGAAACTCCCCACCTTACCGGTATTGGTCACTCCCTGACCAATCGGGTGGTGTAGGTCTTCTCATCTACAGTCAAGCGGACCAAGTAAATGCCTTTGGAAGCCATCTCTCCACTCTCAATGCGGCCATCCCACTTTGCGTGATATTGTCCGGGTTGTTGTTTGCCCTTCCAAATGTGGCGCAAACTCCTGCCTTGTAAATCCAATATTTCGATTTTCACAAACCCAGACCGTGGAATGTAATAATCCAAGGTTTGGATGCCAGAAGAGGGATTGGGGTAGGGTGTGACCCTTGCCTGAGCGTTCAAATCCTGTCCGGGCCGAACCGAAACGGGCATCTGCAACAGGCTGTCCATGTCGTACAACTCGTCCCCCGCTTGATAATTCAGAAAGTGGAAATAGACCAACATCATCTCATCCGAGGTGTTCAGTCCGTCGCAGACCTGCAGAGGGGGAGAATTGGGATTGAAGGGATTGTTTGACGTATTGTCGTAACGACATTTGGCCTCGATGCGATAACCTGTCGACAATTTGATGATGCGCTTGAAGAAGTAGAATCCCTGCCAATCGAAATCATAATTGTTGATGCGGATCATGGGGATGGTGTCTTGATTGTTCAGACTCACGGCATAGACTTCCCAGTATTTCCCCAACAGGTGCGAGTGAGGGAAGGTGCTCAATACAGAATAATCGCCGGGAATGCCCAACTGCGGCGGAAAGCGGGTGAACACTTCCTGGACGGAATCGGGTTCGATGCAAAAGCTCCAATTTTGAATCAAGGATTGGGCCAACAAGTCGCGCACCCCGGTTTCATTATCGGGGTAAAAATGCAGGTTAACAGCCGTGGAGTCCATCATCCCCACGCTACCCTGCGGGTAGTGCATGGCAAAGACAATCTTGTTGCCCGGGTTGAGGGTCACGCCCATTTTGAGCACGTCGGAATTGGGAAACACGATGGGGCCACCACCGGGTACATAGGCTCCCAACAACCTCCCTGCTGTCGGGCCGGTGCAATTGTTTTGAATCACGCCCACGGGGTAAGTGTTGGCATCGTCGATGTAGACCAAAACATGGTGCACGACTTCACGGTTGCCGGGCAGGACCTCAAATGCTTTGATGCGTTTGGTGGTGGTGACACCGGGATCCATAGAGATGCAGATGTAATCGTCGTTGGTGGAGGCCTGAGACGTGTAAGCCGGCATCCTCAGTTGGAGGTCGTGATTGGGTAGCAAGGCACCCGTGGGGAACACAGGAGGGGGGGGGGATTGGGAGGGGGTGCCTTCCGGGGCGCCTCCATTGACCCAATCCACGATGGTCTGCACTTCAGAGGCAGTTAGAGCACGCTCATGGGCATAGCGTTGGTAGGTGGTGTCCGGATGCCATGGAGGCATGACTCCGTTTTGGACCGCGAACTTGATTCCGAATCGTTGCGAGAAGGCATCGTTATAGGACATCAGGGGGAAAGGACCGATGTTACCCGTGTGGTGGCAGGAGGAGCAATTGTTGTAGATGAGGTTGGCGACCTGTCCGCTCCAGGTAGGAGTTTGAGCCTTTGAAAGTTGGTAAATTACCAAAAGGAGGGTAGCAAGTAGGATTCTCTTCATGTCGAGGTAGTTAAAGAAACGAATTTACGTATTTCCACCTCAATTTCAATGCCATAACCATCCGAATTGAGCAGCGGAGCGTACGGGTCCACCCTGAAAAAAATCCCTGCAATCCGCCATTGAGGATCGAACATTGCAACACCCAAAATCTCCCCTCAAGCCCAGGCAACCCTCACGGAGTTTCATCGTAAATGCCTACATTCGTCCTCAAGATATGATGGATTGATTACAGCGGTTTCACTATCTTCCACTCTCATACTTGAACCCATGTTGAAACGTATCCAATTGACCCTCAACATTTTTTCTTTATTCTTGATCCTTTTACCCCAAGTCACCCGGGCCCAATCCTTGGCGGCCTTGCCCGGCGGGCGTACCTTCATCGGCAGCATTGATTATTACCCGGTGGTAGCACACGTTGCCATTCAAGGTAAAAGCGTGAAGGGCCATTATTTCTACCTCAAGCGGGGCAAGCCGTTGGATTTGTCAGGAACCTACGAAGCATCGACCGGCAAATGGAAAATCACGGAATCGGTGAGTGGTAAGCCGACAGGATATTTCGAAGTAAACCTGACCATGGATGAAATCTTGGGTGACTGGAGTGCAAAATCCGACCTTTCTGATCCCAAGGAAGTCACTTTGAACGAGGTGGAAATCAAAGCCTACGACCCTTCGGGCGTACAGGCCTTGCGCATCGGGGGGCGTTATGCCACCACCCACAACATCATGATGTACGATGGCGAAAATGAAGAAGGGGACCCCGTTGAACACGAGGAAGAAGTGACCGACGACCTCTATGTCAGGGGCCTTGGAAGTGGCGTGTTTGCCTATTACATCTCCGTTTTGGGAACCAATGCCCATACGGGTGAGGTGTCAGGATTGGGTGAAATGACCAATGCCACCACCGGTAAATCCAGCAATTCCGATTGTGCACTGACCTTTGACTTTTCCAAGGCGGGAGAAGTGAGCGTGACCGAAGTGGACTGCGAGGATTACCACGGAGCCCGGGTCACCTTCGACCAGACCTTCACCAAGCGCTGATCATCCCTCAAAACAAAGTCGGCTTCCAACCTTCGTCGCCGGGGCCTTTCTCCTTGGGCTCCTCCTCTTCCGCGCGGGTGTCCACGATTTCGAAGGGGATGTCGGCAGGTGGCAGATTTTCGGGCATAACAGTTTCTTCATCGGCCTCTTCGTCCCTCTCTTCCGAAGTGGAATCCTCCACCAAGGGTTTTTCAGGTTCTGACCAACGAACCATTTCCACCTTGCGGATTTTCTCGTCGCTGAGTTTGTTGCCGATGGCTTTCCATCCTTTCACGTCGATGAATGACTCGAGGTTAAGCTCTTCGTCTTCAGCATTTTTCCGGGTGAATTTTAGGGAAACCACGGCTCCGGGTTTGGTGGTGGCGAACAACAATTTGGAGCCTTCCGACTCGTTGATGTAGCTGAATTTCTGATCCACCGTGGAGGTCTCGATGCGGAAGCGCTTCACGAAATTGCGGCCAGTGGCGCCATCGGAATGTACTGCACTCACCACCAAATCAGGAGTACATTTGGTGAGTTCCAAAATCTTGCCTTTGCCTTCGTAGCGATTGGTGAGTTCCCAAGTGGTAAGCTCATAACCGCCGTCTTCATACAGCACGAGGATGCGGTCGTCGCCTTGGAAATTGCCCACTTTCTGGCCCAATCCATCGGTATTCAGGCGCTTCACGTTTTCGTCGTAAAACACGTCGATGCCACCGAGCGTGGGAGCTCCTTTGGATTTGAACTCGATTTTGTGGACCGGAAACTTGGTGACCAAATAGCCACCTGCTGCCCTTCCCTTGATGCCCATTTCACCCAAATCAATGTCGAACACCGTTTTGCGCAGGTTGTTGCCCGGCTTCATTTTCACGATGAGCTTTTCAGACTCGCCGTTGGGGTTGGCAGAGAAATACAACACTTTGCCCGGTTTGCCACTTTTGGTAAGCACATACTCCTTGTCGCGCGTGACGCCACTGACATGGAAACGCTTCACGAACGTCCATGGGTCTTTCTTCTCCGTGTAGACCATGTGATAGGTGGTGCGCTCATCGTTGCGTTTCCAAACAGCACAATGGATGATGTTTTTGCCCACGAACACCTTGTCGGCCGCCTTCACCACTTTCATCGTTCCGTTTTCCAAGAACACGATGACGTCGTCGATATCGGAACAATCGGCCACGAATTCGTCCTTTTTCAAACTGTTGCCGATGCCCACGAAACCTTCGGCCTTGTTGACGTACAATTTGTGGCTTGCCAACACCACCTGAGCGGCATTGATTTGGTCGAAGGTGCGGATTTCGGTGAGGCGGGGATAATTTTTACCGTATTTGTCCAAGAGGTGTTGGAACCAATTGATGGTATATTCCACCAAGTGCGCCAAGTCGTGCTTGACCTGCTCCAGTTCATTTTCCAACTCTTTGATGAACTCTTCGGCCTTGAAGGTGTCGAACTTGGAAATCCGCTTGATTTTGATTTCGGTGAGGCGAAGGATGTCGTCACGGGTCACTTCCCTGAACAGCAAGTGTTTGAATGGGTCCAAGCCTTTGTCGATGGCAGTGAGCACACCTTCCCACGTTTCTTCTTCCTCGATGTCGCGGTAAATGCGGTTTTCGATGAAGATTTTTTCCAAAGACGACATATGCCATTTGTCTTCCAACTCCGACTGTTTGATTTCCAACTCCATGCGCAGCAGGTCCTTGGTATGGTCGGTACTGGTTTTCAGTACTTCCCGCACGTCCGTGAACATGGGCTGGTCTTCTACGATTACGCAGCAATTGGGTGAAATCGGTGACTCGCAGGCGGTGAAGGCATACAACTGCCCGATGACCACGTCGGGATTGGAGCCGGTGGCCAAATGCAGTACGATTTCCACGTTTCGGGCTGTGTTGTCGTCGATTTTCCGGATTTTGATTTTCCCCTTTTCGTTGGCCTTGAGGATGGAATCGATGAGCGACTGCGTGGTTTGGCCGAAGGGAAGTTCCGTGATGACGAGCGTCTTTTTGTCCAACTCCACCACTTTGGCGCGGCTACGCACACGACCACCCCGTTTGCCCCAATTGTATCCGTCCACATCCAACTGACCGCCCGTAGGGAAGTCGGGATAGAGTTCAAAACTGCGCCCTTTGAGGTAGGAGATGGCGGCTTTGCAGATTTCGGTGAAGTTGTGGGGCAGGATTTTGGTGCTGAGGCCGACTGCGATTCCTTCCACACCGTGGGCCAACACCAAGGGAAACTTCATGGGCAAGGTGACCGGCTCGTTTTTCCGGCCGTCGTAGCTGAGCTGCCATTTGGTGGTCTTGGCATTGAACGCGATTTCCAATGCCAAGGGGGAAAGCCTTGCTTCGATGTATCGGGGTGCTGCCGCACCGTCGCCGGTGTAGATGTTGCCCCAGTTGCCTTGCGTGTCAATGAGGAGGTCTTTTTGCCCCATGTTCACGATGGCTTCCCCGATGGCGGCATCACCATGCGGGTGATATTGCATGGTCTGTCCGATGATGTTGGCCACCTTGTTGTAGCGACCATCGTCCATCTCCTTCATGGCATGCAGGATGCGGCGCTGCACAGGCTTAAGGCCATCGTCCACGTAGGGCACCGCACGGTCCAGGATCACATAGCTGGCGTAGTCCAAAAACCAATTCTCATACATGCCGGACACGGCAAGTACGTTTTGCAAGGCATCTCCCGGCGTGATGGGATCGTTCGTCTCGTTGTCGCTCATCTTCGGCAATTTCCTCCTTCAGGTGCCCAAAAATACACATCGGTTAGCCCCCGGGCAGGACCTTGTATCAACAACCGCCTGTGGGGAAGGGCATTTGGAGTGCAGTTGGGATTGAGGGGGGCGAATCATGAAATAGAGCTTGGGAAGGCCAAACCGGAGTTCATTTGTCTTGAATTATTACCTTTGTGTAGTTGTTCAAATCAACGCAATTACCATCCTATTCCGTTTTTCAACAGTTACTTATACCCATATAACTCAAAAACCATGAAATCATTGTTTGCTTTCGCCGTTGCGGTAATTTGTTTTTTCACGGGTGTTTTTGCCCAAACCGTGGAAAAATTCACCATCAACGAAAACACCTATTACGGCACCAAAGCCATTCCCAAAGAAATCACCGGACTTTACAAATACCAAAAAACCAAAGAACCCATCGTTGAAATCAATGAAGATGGTACAGGGTATTTTCAGGTGCATGATGTTCCGAAGTATCCCGTTGAATTTTGGATTGAAACAGATGAAAATGGTACCATCCAAAAACGTTCAAGTGAAGTCAACAATAACTACCAAGTTGTACTCGTACTCAAATACGGTAGCAACGGTCTGAGCGGATGGCAAGGGGCCAAAGCCGGCACCTTTGATCGCATTGATGTGACCATGGCATTCACCGACGGCTATGCCATCATTTTGGGGGAGCGTTTCCGCAAGCTGCTCTGAAATTTTTTGGTGACCGGGATATCCGATTTGTATAGCCTTGTCATTCAACCCGGTGAAGAGAAGAACACAATCTTCCTTTCATCTGGCGAGAACTTTCATGTTTTCTAGGCTTCCAATTCCCTATCTTTAAACTTCAAACATTGAAATCATGAATATAGCATTGTGGATTGTACAGGGATTGCTAGGTGCCATGTTTGTGCTCGCCGGAGCCATGAAGGCAACACAAGCAAAGGAGAAACTCGCCAAAATGGCATGGACCGCCCGTTGGAGCGCAAGCACCATCAAGTTCATCGGTGTATCGGAATTGTTGATCGGTTTGGGTCTAATTTTGCCACAAGCAACCGGCATCCTTCCCGTGCTCACCCCTGTGGCTGCAATTGCGCTGGGCCTCGTGATGGTTTTGGCCGCCGTAGACCATGCCCGAAGCAAAGAAATGAAGGAAGTCGTCGTGAACGTGGTGATATTGGGATTGGCTGCTTTCGTGGCCTACGGTCGTATGTGCTGCTCAACAAGTTGCTGAAGCAGGCCACAATTCCGTATCAGAACAATTAGAATGGGTTGAACCCCAAATGAGGCTCAAGTCGGGATTTCCAGACATTTGACCGAGAAATCGTAATTTAGGTCGATCTGCTGCATCCTTGAAAAGAAGGCCATCCTTGGTATTCGTTCCGATCAGACCAGCATACTGGAAACTCAAGGTAACCTTCCACACTTCCCCATCATGAAAGAAGTCGACATGGATTTGGACCATTTCATCCATTATCTGAACGAAAAAATCCTGCAGTTCAAGGAAAATCAAATCGACGAGCAGGAGGTCATGGGCGTTCAAACCGAGATCAGGAATTATATCAACGCCAATCCTGCGACGGGCAAAGAATTGGGAAAGTACTTTTCCATCATTGGCCGCGCACTCAAATCCACGGGTGAAGACCTCGATCTTGTCCTTTACCCCATTTCAGGGGGGCATTTGTCGATTGGGCACAAACCGGGAGGGAAAATACCCTTCCAAGGCCTGAAGTCAACCGGAATCACCACCATCTTGACCCTGTTAAATGAAAACGAAGGTGCAAAATCCATTCAGTCTGGAGCTGAAAAAGAAGGAATCAAATGGATTTGGTTTCCCTTTTCGGCATCTACCCCCCCACAGGGTGAGGCATCCCAAAGGGTCTGGGAGTTGTATGCGCGACTGAAAAGCGAGTTGGAAGAGTCAAATTGCATTTACATCCATTGTTCGGCCGGGATTCATCGGACAGGAATGGTCACATACGGTTTGCTAAGATTCCTGGGGCATGATCAGGCCACCTCTCGCCTGATTTTATCCAAACTCAGAAAGGTCACATTCGAACAGGTCGGAGAGGATAGATTGGCATGGGGAGATGCTTTTTCGACTATTTAGGAAACGATGCGTTTGCGTAGGCCATAAATTGCACTTGAAAAGCGGAAAACAACAATTTAATTGAATCAAAAAAAACCATGTGCACGATTTGGTCATCCACGAGCGGAGGTTCCAAAAACCAACGTTTGTATATCTTGGACGGTACCACCTTTTGGTCATCCACAGCAGGCGGAAGCAAAGATGACCGGCTGTATATCTTGGATGGCAACACCATTTGGTCATCCACATCGGGTGGTTCCAAGGACAAACGAATGTTCATTTTGGACGGCAACACCATATGGTCATCCACAACCGGGGGTAGCAAAGACGACCGCCTATACATTGTGGAAGGGAATATGATTTGGTCTTCCACACCAGGTGGTTCCAAGGACAAAAGGATGTACATCGTGGATGGCGACACACTGTGGTCGTCCACATCGGGCGGCAGCAAAGACGACCGTTTGCTGATTGCTGAGGGTGGATGCTTGGCGAAAATGAGCGTCTTGGCATGCATCTTGGCTCGAATCTGAACGCAATTACATCCCAGACCCGGGTTTGAAGAATCCTGAAAAAACAACGATGGCAAAGAAATCCAAACTCATCCAATTGACCCAAGCAGGCCAAACCATTTCCTATGAGATTTCAGATTTTTCAGTGGCGATGGATTTGCCCACCGCCCAAACTGCCTGTGCTGCCCTGGGTCCGGAATGGCGACTTCCTACTTTGGAAGAAGCTACTGCGCTTCATGATAAAAACCTGGCAAAAGGCAACCTCAAGTTTGGAAATTACGACTACCATTGGACGAGCGACCAATCTCCTGACGGTATGTGCATGGCCTACAGTTTCGCCGAGGGAAAGAGTTTCGTGGACCTGGACAGTGGTACCAACCGGGTGTTTGCCCTGCGGGAACTGATGGGTTGAGGCGATGGCTTAGGGCGTTTGCCTTGCATGGTGCTGGTGTCAACCATAATTCAACCACTGAAAATGGCCGTAAACAGAAATGCTCAAGGTGATTGTATGTTTTCCTAACTTTGCAACCTCATCAGAATCACCAGCATGTCTCGGCCATCGCTTTTTCAAATCATCAACCAAATCGGCATTTTGCCCTCAGACGACAAGCTTCTGGTTAACCGGAAGCGGTTTGTCGTCTATGGAGCGATAGCCCTAAGCATGGGAGCTATCCTTTGGGGCGTGCTTTGCGTCGTTTGGTCCAAATACGAGCAGTCAACAGTACCGTTTTCTTATTTGCTGATTTCTGCGGTCAACATATACTATTTCAAAAAGAGGCACAACTTCAGATTGGCATCGACGGTTCAAACCGGATTTAGCTTGATGTTGCCGTTTTTTTTCCAATGGCATCTTGGTGGATTCCACGCCTCAGGAGGTGTCATGGTCTGGGCCTTGCTTTCATTGGTGTTGTCTGTAAGCTACAATGACATCCGCAACGGTTGGATTTGGTTGATCCTCTACGTTTTGCTATCTGTTGCATCGGGAGTTTTCGATGGTGAATTCAAAGCCTTGCAATCCACTACCATTTCTGAAGAACTCAGCATTTGGCTTTTCGCCATGAACGTAACTGTCGGCTCGATTTTGATTTTTTTCTTGATGCTGTTTTTTGTCTCGGAAAACTCCCGTGCCTACAAGGCGGTACAAGAGGCTCAAGAAAAGTTGATTCAATCAGAGAAAATGGCTGCACTTGGTCAGCTTTCAGCCGGAATTGCCCACGAAATCAATACACCTTTAGGTGCAATCAAGGCGATTTCAAGTGACTCTCAGCATTCGGAAAAGAAACTGCTCCAGGCGATGGTGGGTATTCCGTCCATCCTCACCCAACTCCAGATGGAATCGTTTTTGGAGTTTGTAGGGGGCCATGAAACACAAAGCAAATTTTTGAGCACAAGAGAAGAGCGCCAGAAAATTGTAGAGCTCTCCAAAGAAATCGAGGCCCTTGGGTTGAGCAATGGAAGAAATTTAGCCGTAAAACTCGTTCAGGTCGATATTTTCGGTATTCCTGAATGCCTCAAGGGTATCCCTGTGGAGCAGTTCCCGATTTTGGTGGACGTCCTTAACAATTTGTTTTTGAAAGAGAAAAATTGTCAAACCATCCAGGTATCAGTAGAAAAAGCATCCAGAATTGTAAAAGCTTTGAAAATGTACGTACACCGACCTGATGTCAAAGCGTTTCAGCCATACGATTTGATGGAAAGCATCGAAACTGTACTCACGATTTACCAAAACCAAATTAAGCAAGGGGTCACTGTAAACCTCGACATACCTCAATTGCCGAAGATGACCGGCCAACTTGAAGAAATCAACCAAATTTGGACCAATTTGATCGTAAATGCATGCCAAGCCATGCAGTTCAAAGGAACCTTAGACATTGTGGTCCGGAAAGCCAATGAAAAGGTCACGGTGGCAATCAGCGACACTGGCAATGGCATCCCCCCAGAAATCGGAATGAGAATTTTTGAACCCTTTTTTACTACCAAAAGGAGTGGCGAAGGTTCGGGTCTGGGACTTGATATCGTAAAAAAAATCGTAGAAAAACACCAAGGCCGCATTTGGTATGAAAGCGTCCTTCACCAAGGAACCACTTTTTATGTGGAACTTCCCTTTGATTTGAATCCCACCTTAAACCCAAACTGACCATGCAACTCCAAGCAATCATTTGTGTGGATGATGAACGCTCCATTTTGTCTGGCCTCCAACAACAAATACAGCATGCATTTGGGGAAAGATTCCTTTTGGAATTTGCCCTGAGTGGAGATGAAGCCCTGGAGATTGTTGAAATGCTACAACAACAATCCATCGGCATCCCTTTGATGTTGACCGATGAAATGATGCCCGGCATCAAAGGCCATGAACTCATCGGAAAAATCAATGAGATATCACCTGAAACCCATTGCGTGCTTTTGACAGGCTTTGCAGATGCCGAATCAACGACAGAGCCATTGGATGGTCCGAGGCGACGCATTCCCAAGCCTTGGGACAGGTCTGAGATTGTGGCCTTGGTGGAGGAGGTTTGCGGTCCATCAAAATAGGCCATTGATTTTTCTAGCTGGTGCATAACGAACTCTACATGGCAACAGTTGGCAGTTTCGAACAAGACCAATAAACCATCTCGGTGAGCATCCGATCCGAACATCAGGCAGCGTTGCGTCGGCAGTATGCCGATTGGGCCCGAACACATGTGGCCCCTCAAGCGGAATCCTTGGATTCCAGCAACCAATTCAATCACTTGGCATGGCAAGACTTGACCCAAAAAGGATTTTGGGAGCCGCTCATCGATTCCGACCAACCGGATGTTTGGTGGGACTTCGTGGCTTGTGCGCAAGGGATGGCCTCCACCGCGCTCGACAGTGGATTCATGCTTACCCTGGTGGCCCAAGCCGCATGGATTCGTGCCGTGCACCGCTTTGCCTCGGAACATCAAAAACAAGTCTTGATTCCCCTGTTGAGGGGGGGCGCCCTCACTGCGGTGGGCATTGCAGAACCCCATGGTGGGACCGATGCGTTCTCTGCGGAGACTTCCATGGAAGACCAGGGTGAGCATTGGATAGCCACCGGAGAAAAAACCAACATCGCCCACGGACCCACGGCCAGACTGTTGTTGGTGACTGGGAAAGCACAGGGTAGCGGCAAACTGACAGCTTTGGTGTTGGAAGCACCTCAGCCTGGCATTTCCGCACTCCCACCAGACGAGAAAATGGGCATGCGAACCTTGCCGACCTCCTCTTTGGTTTTGAAAGTTGCCGAAGGAATGTGCTTGGGTGGTAAAGATCAAGGCCGGAACGTGCTCCACCACATCGGGTTGTTTGCGCGGGCTACCTATGGACTGTTATTGTCCCAATTGCCCTTGCCTGTCTTGGATGAAACATTGGGATGGCTATCAGACCGACATTCTTTGGGCATCCCACTCAGTTCCCATCAGCATGTTCAACGCCACCTCAGCGACATTGATGTTGCGCTACAAACCATGGAGTCTGTTTCGATGGACGCCATGCGCCATGTGATGAACCAAACCCCGGAAGCAACACGAATGGCTTCGGTGGCCAAAATATATTCCTGCCAAGCATTTTTAGATGCCATGACCTCCCTGTGTGCCTTGCAGGGTAGCATGGGATACCAACGCGGCGCGGCCGAGCGCTTACTTCGGGATGCGCATGGATGGAGGAATGTGGGCGGAACTGAGGAAATGCACAGATTGATTTTGGCCCAAAACCGGCTTTCCCACCCGAGATGAAGCTCCAATTCAAATCCCCAAGTCCTATTTTCTATGCAGCCATCCTGATTTGCATGTCGCTGATGGCCGGATGCCCCCAACCTCAACCCATCAACATGGACAACCAAGGCCATCGCGGGTGCCGCGGCACCTATCCTGAAAACTCTCTGGAAGGATTTTTCAAAGCCGTCGAAGCAGGAGCAACCACCATCGAACTAGATGTTGTGGTGTCCAAAGACCATCAAGTGGTGGTTTCCCATGAACCGTGGCTGAATCCCTCCATTTGTTTGGACCCGGATGGCAACCCCATTCCCAAGGAGAAGGCGCGCGCTTTCAACCTTCATGCCATGACTTACGACAGCATCCGCCGTTGTGATTGTGGTTCTTTGGGGAATCCACGCTTCCCAGATCAGGAGAAAACACAGGCTTTCAAGCCCCTGTTGAAGGAAGTGTTTGAAGCCACCCATCAGATGACCACCATTCCGGGGTCCGACCTTCGCTACAACATCGAAATCAAACGGGAAGTGCTGGATGACCTTGTTTTTTACCCGGCAGTGGACACCTTCGTGGGCTTGGTGTTGGAGGAAATCCAGAATGCCGGAGTCGGGGACAGGTGCACCCTTCAATCATTTGACCTCGAAGTGATGCAGGAACTTCATCGGACCTCTTCAGGCATTCAACTAGCGCTGTTGGTGGACGAACATGAGGATTACATTGAAAAACTCAATGCCATGGGATTTTACCCTTCGATTTTGAGTCCATGGCACAAATTGGTGGATGAGCGGATGGCCAACTTCTGTGCGGAAAAACACCTTGGCTTGATACCCTGGACCGTGAACGAGCCGGAGGACATGAAGCGACTGATTGCCTTGCGCGTAAATGGAATTATCACCGATTATCCCGCCAAATTATCGAAGATTTTGAAAACGGATTTGGGAGCAAACCGGCCGGATTGACCTACTGAGCCATCCTCACGCTCCCCTTTAACCCACTCCGGACAAATTTGCGTTCATCAATCCCTGCATCCCCTCTTCCACCGTCACCACAGGCTTGTATCCCAAATCTTGTTGGGCTTTGTCGCTGGCCACGGTGAAGTTGCAGGACATGATGGCTGCCGAGAACCGAGTAACTAGTGGTTTTTTACGCCATCCAAACAGTCGATAAGTGCTTTCCAACACCCAAGCGGCCATTTTCACCAAACCAGTTGGCAGATTGGAATCTCCGGGGAAACGACCTTGGGTCCGGAGCATAGAAGACACGAAGTCACGAACGGTATGCACCTCCCAATCAGTGATGAAATAGGCATTTCCCCCTTTTCCCGATGCCAATGCGAGAACTACGGCGTGAACAAGGTTGTCGATGTGGCAGGTACTGGTCAAAGCCCCGCCTCCTCCAATCCATTTGAATTTACCACGGTCCACCATGTCGCAGAGATTGCGCAGAATCGTGGTATCTCCGGGTCCCCACACCCATCTGGGACGCAAAGCCAAAGTTTCAAACCGCCCCGGTGCATTTGCCATCAACACCAATTGCTCGGACTGCTTTTTGGATTCTGAATAAAAAAACGGGCTGTGGGCGGGGTAAGGATAGGATTCATCCACGTCGTCCATGTCTTGCCCATGGAACAATACCGACTCTGTGCTCATGTGAATGAACCGCTTGACCCCTGCTTGCTGGGCAACTTGAAGCAGTTTTTGGGTACCCAAGACGTTGGCAAGGCGATATTCTTCCCACCGCCCCCATGGCTTCACGTTGGCAGCACAATGGATGACCACATCTACATGTTTGAGATGGCTTACATCTACCGTGTCGAGGCTGCAAGCGACTGGCCTTGCCCCGAGGGACTGAATCTTGCGGGAAGCGGCGTCGGACCTAGCCATGCCCAACACGAAATGATCAGGCGCAAGCCGTTTGGCAATGGCTGAGCCAATGAACCCAGAGGCTCCGGTGATGAAGATTTTCATGGCCCAAAAACTATTTATTGTTGGCGGACAAAACTTCAATCAACGGTGGCGATGACCTTCAGTTCGATGGCGATGGGGGTGGGCAGGCAGTTGATTTCCAAGGTGGTCCTACATGGCGGATTTTCTTTGAAGTACTCGGCCCAAAGGCGGTTGTAGGTGGGGAAATCGTCCTTCATGTTGGTGAGGTAAACGGTCACGTCCACCATTTTGTCCCAAGAAGATCCTGCATCCTCCAACACATATTTGATGTTGTTGAAGACCGAGCGACACTGGGTCTCGATGTCGTAGGAAAGGATTTTGCCATTTTCGTCCAATTCCACACCTGGGATTTTCTTGGTGCCCCGTTCACGCGGACCGATGCCGGAAAGAAACAGCAGGTTGCCGACCCTTCGCGCATGCGGGTAATGACCTACGGGCTCGGGAGCTTTTTGGGAGTGGGTGACTTCTTGTGACATCTTATTTCAGTTTAAGTACCGCAATTACGTGTGATTTTGGATTACCAAAAACGGAAAAATGGTCTTTTTTCTCACGAAAACCCAAAACCACAGGGAAAGGTTTCCCGGCATGCGGGCAGTGCCACCTAATTGCCTACCTTTGCCCTTTATTTTCAATCAACTACTACACTTATCACCATGAACCAAACATCAACCAAAATCACAACCGTGATGATGCTGATTTTCTTGTTACTGCAAGGAACAGGCATGGCCCAAGTCCGTATTTACGGAAGTTCGCCTTTTCAAGACTCCTTGTGGGCGGTGGATACCACCTCCTTGCAGGTGGTGCACAGGGTTGCTCCTTCCTTGGCAGGATTCACCATCACAGGCATGAACGGCATGGCCTATGACCCGGTCAACCATGAAGCCTACATCATCATGAAGCTTTCCGGCGTGACCGGCAGGGTATTAGGCAAAATCGATTTGAGCACAGGGGTTTGCACGCAAGTCGGAAACCTCGGTGACAATTTCTCTTCCATCGCCTTCAGGGCGGACGGGCAGCTTTTCGGGGTGACTGGCGACGGTGCCACGGTTCCGGAAACCTTGTATCTCATCGACAAATCCAACGGCAGCAAGACTGTGGCCACCGCCTTGGGAAATGGTGCCGACGGAGAAATCATCGCTTACAATCACCAAGATGACCATTTTTACCATTGGTCGGGTAACGGCACGGTTGTATTCGAAAAAATCAGTGCCCAAGCACCTTACACGGTCACCACCATCAACGCCAATGCAGCTGTAGGCGAAACTTTCGGCTCGCTTTACCTCGGTAACGGAAACTTTTACACGGCCAACATCAATTCCCAATTCCGTCACTTCAACATTTCGGGAGCCGTCAGCGCCAATTTCGCAACGCTACCTGACGACATGCGTGGTTTGGTCATCGCCCCCAACTTTGTGTTCAATGAGGACAGTGTTTGCCAACGCGTTGAAGACTTGACGGTCGCTTTTTCCGGCATCCTGCACGACACCGTGAAATACGCATGGGGAGACGGTACCACTGACATCGTTTTCCCCGCAGCAAGTGCCACCCACACCTATTCCTCCGCTGGCCTCAAGACCGTACGAGTCATTCTGAACAATCCATACTTGACCGCTCCCGACACCTTCCTGACCTATCAGGTGCAGGTGGTGAACTCTCCAAACGTGGCCGTCAACACTCCCCAGACAGCCATTTGCGACGGGAATCCAATCACACTTACCGGTTCGACGGGCGGACAAAGCCAATGGTACCAAAACGGAGTGGCCATCCCAGGAGCCAATTCACCTTCGTACTCCGCTTCCACGGGTGGTATTTACAATTTGCTGAAGACCAATCAGAACGGTTGCTCGGACTCTGCGGCTACGGGCATCCTCTTGCTCGAAGGCACCACTCCTGCCCCCTTTTCGCTAGGTCCTGATTCCACCGTTTGTGTGGGGGCTTCAGCTTGCTTCGGACCTGCCCCCGTGGCCGGTTTGATTTACACTTGGAGCAGCGGTGACTCTACCTCAGTGGCATGCCTGGGTACGGCCGGAACCTACGTTTTGGAAGTCTCCGACAGCGCAGGTTGTGCCACCTCCGATACCTTGGAAGTATTCACACTTGCCCTGCCGTCTCCGGTTTTGGGTATCGACACCACCAATTGCCCCGACATCGCCTTCACCATTACCGATTCCACTGGAACGGTTTGGAACTGGTCGTTTGGAGATGGGTCCACGGCCAATACTACCACTCCCGTGTCCAGCCACCTTTACGCACTCAACGGCACATACAACATTGTGTACACTGCCTCCAACGCCTGTGGTTCCACGACGGACAGCACGCAACTAAGCATCACGTGTGTGCTGGACGCTGTCGACCATGCTTTGGCCGGTCGCGTGACGGTTTACCCGAATCCATTTGAAGGTCAATTGAACATCCTGTTGGACCTGCCTGCCATCGAAGAGGTAAGCTTGGAGCTCCGTGACCTGAGTGGCAAACTGATACAATCCGAGCAACACGAAGGCATGGTCCAAATCATCGAATTCAAGCCAGACGCCAATCTTTCCCAAGGTGTTTACTTGTTGACTGTGAAGACCATGGAAGGCAATGCGACCATACGCATCATGAAATGATTGTTTCATTGAACACGAAAAAGGGAGGCCCGAAAGCCTCCCTTTTTCATTTGACCATTTTGGATTTCAGAGGGTTCGGTTGCGTTTCCAATTGCTACCTTGCGCTGGGTCCACCCGCTTACCTTGAGCTCCGATTTGGGCTTCTGCAAACCTGATCGCCGAAATGACTGCCGCAGCATGGGACTCTTCTTCGCTCAATTCCTGCACCAAGTCTTCTGGCTTAAAGTGGATCTTCACGAAATTGGTATCGAACTGACCTGACACGAAAGCCGGGTGTTGCAGCACGTAATCGCAAAAACCCAAGGTTGTTTCCACGCCCACGATTTCATAATCACGGATGGCCCGGCGCATTTTGGCAATGGCATCAGAGCGGTCCTTTCCGTGCACGATGAGTTTAGCAATCATGGGGTCGTATTGAATCGGAATGTCCATCCCTTCTTCGAAACCATCGTCTACACGGATGCCATGGCCTTGAGGGCGGCGATACACCTTCAACTTACCGATATCGGGCAGAAAATTGTTCATGGGGTCCTCGGCGCAGACCCGAACCTCGATGGCATGGCCGTTGATCTGCAAATCGGATTGCGCGAAGGGCAATTTTTCACCGCGGGCCACGGCAATCTGAAGTTTGACCAAATCCAATCCCGTGATGAGCTCAGTTACCGGGTGCTCCACTTGCAGGCGGGTGTTCATCTCCAGGAAGTAGAAATTCAGGTTCTCGTCCATCAGGAACTCCACCGTACCCGCATTGAAATAATGACAGGCCTTGCAGACATTCACAGCGGCCTCACCCATTTTCTTTCGCAGCTCTTCGGTGAGAATGGCGCTTGGGGCCTCTTCCACCAATTTCTGGTGCCGACGCTGGATGGAACACTCGCGCTCAAACAGATACACGACATTGCCATGTTGGTCGCCGATGACCTGGATTTCCACATGGCGGGGAGAGCCCACGAATTTTTCGATGAACACGCTTCCGTCTCCAAAACTTGCGACAGCCTCGGAAACGGCACGGTCCATTTGTTCTTCAAAATCCTCCAAACGGTCCACCACGCGCATGCCTTTGCCACCACCGCCCGCACTTGCTTTGATCAGGATGGGAAACCCGATGGAAACCGCCACCTTTTTGGCTTCCTCCACATCGCTGATGGCCTCTGCAATTCCCGGCACCAAGGGTACATTGAACTCTTTGGCAGCTTTCTTGGCCGCGATTTTGCTGCCCATCATGTCCATGCTTTCGGGTGAAGGACCCACGAAGGTGATGCCTGCTTCCCGCACTTTGCGAGCGAAGTCACTGTTTTCGGAAAGGAAACCATAACCCGGATGGATGGCATCGATCTGATGTTGCAGACAAAGCTCGATGATTTTGTCACCCCTCAAATAGGATTGGCTGGAAGGCGCGGGTCCGATGCAGTAGGCCTCGTCGGCAAATCGGGCATGGGGTGAGTTGGCATCGACTTCCGAATATATGGCAACGGTGCGGATACCCATTTCACGGGCAGAACGCATGATGCGCAGGGCGATTTCCCCGCGGTTGGCGACCAAGAGTTTTTGCATGTCACAATATTACAAAAAACCCTGCAAGGGCAGGTCCGGCTAGGTTCAACCAAAGGCATTTTTCAAAGGCTTGACTTCCAGTTTTCCCTACCTTTGAAGTGCATGAAAAGTTGGTTTTTTCATATCCTCATCGGGACAGGGCTCACAATTGCCGCCTGCAACCCCAACCCCGGCTCGATGACAAGGGCAGCGGAGGTGAAAAATTTGACGGAGACGGACTCAGAACGTCAATTCGAACAGGAAATCCAGACCTTTGAAAGGGAAGAGGCCGACAGCCCGTCCACCCGGGGGGCGATTGTGTTCACGGGCAGCAGCTCCATTGCACGATGGAAAACCCTCAGCCACGACATGGCTCCCGCAACCGTCATCAACCGAGGATTTGGAGGTTCTGGAATTCGACAGGTCACCTTTTTTGCTCCCCGCATCCTATTGCCCCTCAAACCCAAGGCCATCTTTTTTTATTGTGGTGAAAACGACATCTGCAACGACCACAGCAAGGCCACCCAACCTTTGGAAGATTACAAAAACTTCGTCGCACTCATCCGGCAACACCTGCCCGATGCCCGGGTTTATTACATCGGAATGAAGCCCTCTCCCAATCGCTGGAAATATTGGGACAAATTTCAGGAAGCAAACCGATTGATACAGGAGTTTTCAAAGGAAGAACGCGGCCTTCGCTACGTGGACCTCAGCAAAAGCATGTTGGCAGCCGATGGATTCCCGAGAAAAGACATTTGGCTTCAGGACTCCCTGCACCTGAATGAATTGGGTTACCAACTATGGACTTCCCAATTGAAACCTTTGGTTTGGTCGGAATTTAAATCCCGCTGAAACTTCACCAATTCAGCAACCAATCCAATTGGGCAGCCACTTTATCGGCATTGGGCAACATCAATCCTTCCAAGGTACTGTTCAACGGAATGGCAGGCAGGTTTTCGGAACCGATGGCCTTCACGGGCGCATCCAAATGGGTGAACAATTCCTCTGAAATTCGTCCCGCCAAAGATTGTGCAAAGCTGTTTTCGATGGCTTCTTCCGTGAGTACCATCACCTTGCCGTGCACTTTGACCCTTTCTGCGACCATTTCCCAATCATAGGGGTGCAGCGTCCGGAGATCCAACACCTCCACGCGACCTGGGAAAGAAGCCTTGGCGGCGTTTTTGGCCCAATGCACACCCATTCCGTAGGTGACCACCAAGCAGGAATCACCATCTTCGACGGCTTGGGGATCAGCCTCAAGGTAGATGCGTGCCTTGCCCAAGGGGATGATGTAGTCTTCGTCGGGTTCCTTGCAGCGGGCTTCTTTGGATCCCGGAACCTTGCCCCAGTACAACCCTTTGTGTTCGAACATCACAACAGGATTGGGGTCCAAAAAAGCGGCCTTGAACAGACCCTTCATGTCAGCGGCATTGGAAGGATAAACCACCTTGAGACCCTTAATGGTGAGGATGGCACTCTCCACGCTTGAGCTATGAAACGGTCCACCGCTCCCATAGGCGCCTATGGGAACCCTGAGTAGCATTTGCACCGGCCATTTTCCGTTGGAAAGGAAACAGGATCGGCTCACTTCCGCATACAGTTGATTGACCCCAGGCCAAATGTAATCGGCAAACTGAACCTCCACAACCGGTTTCAGTCCAACAGCACTCATGCCCACCGTGCTTCCGATGATGTATGCTTCCTGAATGGGCGTGTTGAACACCCGCTTTTCGCCGTATTTCTTGGCCAAAGTGGCAGCCTCACGAAACACGCCACCCAATTCGCCCCCAACATCTTGTCCATACAGGAGCGCCTCGGGGTATTGACGCAACATATCGTCCAAGGCGTGAAGGGCAGCATCCACCATCACCACCTCTTGGGCGTCGGAAGGCTCCCGATTCCCTTTCTCCTCCACTACCGGCGTCGGTACGAAAATGTGTGAGCGAAGGTCGGACTCGTCTGGCTCAGGCTCGAGAAGAGCCCGTTGATAATCGTCCTCCACCAACTTGCGGGCATTTTGCTCCATTTCCTCCAAGGCGTCCTCCGGGACTCCGATTTTCAGGAGTTCGTATCTCAACCTTGGGAAAGGATCGTGTTGGGCGTGTTCCAACAGGTCTTCGGCAGGTCGGTACCATTCTTTTCTCACCCCACTCGTATGGTGGTTGAGCAGGGGCACCTCGGCATGCACCAAAAAAGGCCTGCGTTCCTTGCGGATGGTATCCAACACCCGATTCAAGGTATCATAACTCTCGATGAAATCACTTCCGTCGATGGAAATTGCCTCGATGCCTTTGAAACCTTGGATGAACTCAAACGCATTTTGAGCCCGGGTTTCGGTATGATTGGCCGAAATATCCCATTTGTTGTCCTGAATCAAATAAAGAATCGGGAGTTGGTTCAGGGCCGCCTCTTGAAATGCCTCGGAAACTTCCCCTTCCGTGATGGCGGCATCTCCCAGCGAACATACCGCGACAGGAGGAAGGTGGCTGGGGTTTTGCATGCTCCAATCCGCAAGACCGTTCGCTTCTTTGTATTTGAACCCGTGGGCCACACCCGTCATCGGGATGGCTTGCATGCCTGTAGCGGAACTTTGATGGGGAATTTTGGGTTGGTGGTCGCGTCGGAGTGACGGGTGGGCGTAGTAGGTCCTGCCTCCGCTGAACGGATCGGTTTTTTTCGCCAACAACTGCAGCATGCACTCAAAAGGGGTCATGCCGATGCCCAACAAAATGCTATCGTCTCGGTAGTAAGGGGCAACAAAATCCTGAGGCAGAAGCTGCATTCCCAATGCCAACTGAATGGCTTCGTGGCCCCTGGAAGTGGCATGCACGTATTTTGCTGTAACCTCCTTGTTGGCCTCGTACAAGGATGCCATTTCTTTGGCCGTGCACATCAGCTCGTAAGCTTTGACCAAAACATCCAGAGAAATGCGAACTTTTGTGAGCATAAAAACCCCGTTAAAACAAGTCGTCAAAGATACATAGACCCACCTTAACCGACAATTCGAAAACAAAGGCCGAGATTTAAGGTTATCCAGTATCAATGGACATGTGTCGTTTCTCGGAATACCATGCAATTATCTAGCTTTGACTGCCAAATTTAAATTCATGAAAAAGTTTATTCTCAGTGGATTGTTTGCTTTCTCGATCCTGATGGCCATGGGTCAGGGAAGTTGTTTTCCCAATCCACTTTTTGTCATTGCAGGTCTTCCAGGGTTGTGGCCCAACCCCCAACTTGGGCCTTTGCCAGACGGTAATCTGAACCAGCCCTATGGTCAGACCATCACCGTGATTGTTCCGGCTGACACGACATTGGATCTCAGTCAGTTTGGATTGCCCTTCGGCACCGTTCCTGTTTCCATCAACAATTTGGATTTGGTGGGAGTAAGCGGACTTCCGCTGGGCATGAGCTACATATGCGACAATTCGGGCTGCACATGGCCCAACAATGACTTCGGTTGCTTCAGGCTGTCAGGCACACCCACGGTCGCAGGAATTTTCCAAGTGACTTGCACCACCAGCCTCAACGTGAATCTGCCCAATTTTGGAGCTTTTCAAACCCCTCCTGGCCCTGTGACTTATGACCTTACCATTTTGGGCCCTACCGGCGCTGAAGAGGGTCTCACCAAAGACGATTTGATTCAATCTGTGAATCCCAACCCTGCTTCGAACCTTGCTCAAGTTGATTTTTTTCTCCCCAATCCCGAAACGGTTCACTTGAGATTGTTGGACCTCCGCGGAAAATTGGTTAGGTTATTCTCAGAGGAATTTCCAGCGGGCATGAACATGCTGGAGTTGGATTTGGAGACACTCAGCAGCGGATTGTATTTGATTGAATTGTGGACCGGTTCGGGCTCACATGCTTCCCGAAAGTTGATGGTGCAGTGACTTTTTGCAATATGACTTGATTGCGCAAATCGAATCTGCATGTTGTTACCCTTTGTGCTTAGTCCAAACCAAAAAGGTAGCATGATAAATTGAGTGTTGGTTTTGATTCGGAGGGTATTGTTTGAGCCTACCGTAGAGCTTAGAACAGTTGCTTTGGACTCATGATTTCTTGGGTCTGTCACCCAACATGACATTTTGCTGAAATGTAGGTCAATCCTTACTTGGCATTTGAATTCAATCGATTAAAAGGCTATCTTTTCGGATTAATTTCATCCAGCTCAATGGAGGCCTTTGTGAAAGCACTGCTATCGAGAATTTTATTTGGTTTTGCTCTTGTAACACTTGGATTTTCAACGGCTTCAGCCCAATTCTGCATGCCCACGGTACCTACATTCACCGTGGATTTGACTGGAAGCCCGGATAGTGTTTGGACAAGCCCACCCAACGTACGTATCGACCAATGCTGCGGGGTAACCGCCCCTGACAAATGCGTCCAATTCATTTTGACTTTGGACCCCAACGCAAATAGCGTGGTAATGGATATTCCAACTGGAGCAGGTTGTGGTGCTAGACCTCCGGGGGCTTTGTTTTACCAAGTGAACTGCGGGCCGCAAATTGCAATCGGCACTCCGGTTTGTTTGGTGGGAACAGGTCCACACGTCATCACATTCTGCAAACCTGGCAACAACGCCAACTGCTATCAAATCAGATCGATTCCTGCACCCAATGCCTCCGGTGACGCCATTTCATCCGATGGATGCAGTGCTTTGCTCGGGACTGTGGGTTACAATGCCACCACTTTGGTTTGGAATTCGATTCCACCCAATCCCCTGTTTGAATCATTCCTCAGCTGCACCACGGGATGCGACACGGTCACAGTAACGCGTGGGCCCGGAGCTCCGGCGTTCGTCGACTACCGTGTTTGTGGCACGCCTCTTGGTTCTTGCAACGTAGCTCAAGTGTGCGACTCCTTCCGGGTGTTTTTTGTTTCGGATTTGGCTGTCGACATTCAACCAGATTCACCTGCAGTCTGTTTTGGGGCCCCAGCAACCACGGTCACGGCCAACATCACGGGTGGAGCCGCACCTTATACCTACTCCTGGACGAGTGGTGGTGTTCCAGTCGGGACAAACAGTCCCAATTTATCAGTTCTGCCCGGTACATATGAAGTTTCGGTCAATGATACCACCAATTGTGTGATCGCTACGGACACGGTGGTTGTAACCAGTTTTTCCGTTCCCATCGATGCCAATGCGGGTTCCGACACCAGCATCTGCGTAGGAACATCCGCGACTTTGGCTGGCGTCGTGGCCGGCGCATCTGGAGGTATTTGGTCCGGTGGTAGTGGGACATTTGTGCCGGGTCCGGCTACTTTGAATGCCCAGTACACACCTTCTGCTGCCGAAATTTCAGCTGGATTTGTGGTGCTCAAATTGGTGACAACTGGAAACTTCACTTGTCCGGCAGATTCAGACTTCGTCCGCATCAACATCATTCCTTTGCCCACGCCCGCAATTTCAGGCAACAGTCCTGTTTGCGAATTCACGACCTCCAGTTATTCCACGCCAGCAGTGGTCAATAACAACTATACGTGGACCGTTGTCGGCGGCACAATCGCATCTGGGCAGGGCACAAACTCTATCACGGTCAACTGGGGGGCTTCCACCGCCGGATCCATCACCCTGACGGAAGAAAATCCCACCGGCTGCGACAGCACAAGAGTCTTGGCCGTCACCGTAAATCCAAAACCCAATCCAGTCATCGCAGGGCCATTGTCCGTATGTCAATTCGAATCTGGCAACTATTCAATCAGCGCCACTGCAGGAAGCAGTTACAATTGGACCGTTACAGGCGGCACCGTCGCTTCCGGGCAGGGCACTAATGCCATCGTGGTGAATTGGTTGGCTCCGGGTGGAGGCAGTGTTTCGGTTAGGGAAAATAATTCCTTCAATTGCGACACAACTGTTGCCATCAACATCATCATCAACCCGATGCCGCAGCCCGTCATCGCGGGTGCCGTGTCCGTCTGCGCCTTCACACAGGAAGCATACTCAACCCCCCTCGTGGCCGGGC
>Ga0068872_10000648_pt1 | contig 29507 bp, 22 predicted proteins | sample NOAtaG_7_FD_66441 | JGI IMG/M metagenome (GOLD analysis project Ga0068872, IMG submission 66441) | Freshwater lake microbial communities from Lake Erie, under a cyanobacterial bloom - NOAA_Erie_Diel1S_2200h metaG | ecosystem: Environmental > Aquatic > Freshwater > Lake | place: USA: Ohio, Lake...
ACCTTTTTGGACATGTATGTGCCCAAAATCAAAGAGCTAGGATTGGAAATTCCAGACCCCAATCTTCGCAAAAACGAGGAGACCGGCTCTTGGGAATTTTCCGATCCGGATTGGAACGAATTCTATGAAGTCATCAACGGCAACGGCCCATGCAACAAAGAGCGATTGGCCGTGCGCAGGTTGGCGGAAGACCAGAACGGGTGGGTTCGTGAGGCCCTCAAAAAATACTCTGGACAATACGTGACCCCAAAAGCCTGATTTCCATGACCATGAAAATCGATTCCCTGGACCCTAGGATTGCCCGGGCAGATGTGCCTACCGAGAATGAATACTTGGTCAAGCGTGATTTGGACCAATGGGAAACCTACGAGGTTTTCCACCAAAAATCCCGTGGCACCCACCATACCCACGTGGGATGTGTGCATGCCCCCAACGCCGATATGGCTTTGTTGTTCGCCAAAGAACAATACGCCCGCCGGATGAAATGCGTCAACCTTTGGGTCGTGCGCACCGCCAACGTGCATGCCACTTCCTATGATGATTCCGACATGTTCGAACCGGCGACGGACAAGAGCTACCGCGAAGCTTTCGGGTACAAAAACAAACACCTCATCCAACAATTCAAAGAAAGCCAAGATACGGCCCATTAATCTCTCGAGACCATGAACATAGACGCAATCAAAGACCTTCTGATGCGGGTAGCCGACGATGACCTCGTGATGGGACACCGCAACAGTGAATGGACCGGATTGGGCCCGATTTTGGAGGAAGACATCGCCTTCTCATCCATGGCTCAAGACGAAGTGGGCCATGCACAGGCTTATTACACGCTCCTTCAAGCCGTACTGGGCTATGGCGACCCAGACCAATTGGCGTTCAACCGCAAAGCAGACGCATTCCGTTGTGCCAAAATCGTGGAATATCCGATTGGGGACTATGCATTCAGTTTGGTCCGCCACATGCTGTACGACATCGCCGAATCCGTACGTTTGGAGGCCATGTCTAGGGGCAATTACCGCCCGCTTTCCGAATTGGCCAAAAAGCTCCTGCGTGAAGAACGCTATCATTTCCTCCATGCCCAAACTTGGCTGAGACAACTTGGAAATGCTACCGAAGAGGCCAACAACCGCCTCCAAACAGCCTTGGATGAATTGTTTCCCATGGCATATGGCTTATTTGAACCGACCTCGTTCAGCTCAGAGTTGGCCGCTGAGGGCATTTTACCCTTGGAGTCCGAATTGGAGAAGATTTGGGAGTCCAATGTGGAGGACTTAGTGAGTCAATCCGGATTGAAATTGCCAGTGGTCCAAGACAAAACCGCTTACTATGGTGGTCGTCAGGGGCTTCACACGGAACACTTGGAAGGAATGCTTCGGGAGATGGACGAAGTGTTCGCCATTGATCCTACTGCCACCTGGTAACCCATGGTCATCACTGAAGAACTTGTATTGGACGCCCTTCAAGATGTGAAGGACCCTGAAATTCCAGTGATTTCAGTTGTGGATTTGGGTATCATCCATTCGGTGGAAGTCGATGCACAAGGCAAAGTATTGGTACGCATGACGCCTACTTTTGCCGGTTGTCCGGCCATCGGCCACATGACCTCAGACATCCACACCAAATTGGGCGAAAAAGGGATGGCACAGGTCGAAGTGCAAGTGATGTACAACGAACCTTGGAGCACAAACAAAATCACACCCAAAGGACGTCAAGTTCTGAAAGACTTCGGACTATCTCCACCCCCACCCTTCGATGGCCTGCTCACTTTGGATGTTCTGCAAAACGCGGTATGTCCGAATTGCAGCTCAAACAACACGTTTTTGATGTCCACTTTCGGTCCAACGGCATGCAGGGCCATTCACCATTGCCGGAATTGCAAGGAAACCTTCGAACAGTTCAAACCCCTCTGAGGTCTTTCCGGTCTGTTACTGCTTGACAAGTTTGAGCATCCAGTTGTGGCCCTTTTCTGATTTCAGATTGAGGTAATACAACCCATTGGACTGGTTCCGGATGTCGATTGATTCCGTTTGGTCGAATGCTTGTAGGGCGTGCCAATCTACCACCCTGCGACCGAATTCATCCATGACACAGAGGTCCAGCCTTAGGACAGACGGCAAGTCGAACTTCAATTGATAGAGTCCGTTGCCGGGATTGGGGAACAATTGGGAGTGGCCTGAAAGGAACTGGTCTTGGATTTCAACCGGGGGTCCCACGGTGATTTGGGTACACACCGTTGAGTCGCAATCCCCGTTGGTGGCGGTCAGACAGACATTGAAGGTCCCCATCGCTTGATAGACATGCACGGGATTTTGTTGTGTGCTGGTTTGACCATCCCCGAAGTCCCAAAGCCAACCATTCACACCTGCACTGTTGTCAGTGAAATTTGCAGTTTGCAGCAGTGGGACGTTGGGAGGAGATGAAAACCCGACTGAAGGCCTGATTCCGGGAGATACCACAATTGCGTCCGAGGCCGTGCAACCAAACCCATCCACCACAGTCACTGAGTAGGATCCCGCTTGGGTCACCAAAATTGTCTGACCACTCGAACCCGTATTCCAGGCATAACCCACTGCTCCCGGACCACCATCCAATGTGGCTTGACTTCCCGTGCAGAGGATAAAATCAGGCCCCAAGGAGACACTCAGAGGGGAAAGCGTCACTTCCACTGTGTCGCTGCCTTGACATTGGCTAGTAGGGTCGGTCACGTAAACCAAATAAGTGCCAGGCGAGGTCACCGTGATGCTTTGCGAAGACTGCCCACTGCTCCATTGATGGATGAATCCCGGATTGCCGGCATTGAACGTTGCTGAAGAGCCATTGCACAACAATTGGTCGGGTCCTAGGTTGACCAAAGGAGTCGAGGAGACGGTGATTTGGACATCATCGGAGGTGGAACAACCATTGGGGGAAGTCACAGTTACCGAATACAATCCTGAATTTGAGTTGACGATTGTTTGGGTGGTGGCCGTTTGTGAACCTGGAAGGCTCCATTGGAAGGTTGCTCCTTGGTTGCCCGCATCCAATAGAACTTGATCGCAAGCAAAACGATTTGGGCCTAAGGAAACTGCAGGTGGAATCAAAACATTCAAAAACACACTGTCGGAGGCCACGCATCCATCCAAAGTCGTTACGGTGACCGCATAAGTGCCCGGCGCGGAAACCAAAATCACCTGTGTATTGGCTCCGCTGTTCCATGTATAAGTCGTTCCCAAGGGACCTTGACCAGCATCAAGCAGATACCCGCCCCCACTGCAGAATGATGAATCCGATCCTAAGTTTGCTACCGCGCCGGCAAAGAACAACACCGTCACGGAGTCAGTAGCCGAGCAGCCACTTGGGTTGGTAATAGAGGCCGTGTAAAGTCCTTGTCCATTTGGCAAAATCGCTGAAGTGGTGTCGCCTGTGCTCCACAAGAAGGTACTCCCTGCGTTCAATACATCCAATGAATCGTAAGCGCATTGGTAAACGGTATCACCTTCGTAAACCAAGTTGGGAAATGACAGAATATCTACGAGGATGGTGTCTGAGGCCAAACAATTGTTACTGTCCAGGGCGACCACAAAATGCTGGCTGCTGCTGTCTACAACGATGCTTGGCCCTGAGGGCAATCCGTCCCAAAAAAACACATCGAAGTTGGTTGTGTCTGCCGTGATGGTGAGCCTTCCGCAGTGACTGGTATCGGCTCCCAAGTCGATGCTAACCGCCAACGCGGTGAATTCATCAGCTCCAATGTCTGGGGTGGTGTTACTTCTTAACTGATTGTCTATGTCATTGCCAACCAATGGTGATGGGGCACCCAAATTGTCGTAAGGCGAGCAAATGATGTGCAGGTCACGGTCCGTCCTGAAGCCAGGGAAGCCTTCATAGGAGTTGCCTGCAAAGTTGGGATAGGTAGCTTGGAAGGCAGTCAAATTAGGAAACAGGGTGCCTCCGAAATCAATCAAAGTCGGAGAAAATCCAAAAAATACGTTGTGGCTCATTTCCTTCACAGCCGCAGGCGCAACCACCCTCAAAGGTGACCCCAAACCTCCGAAGCGGTTGGCAGATGAGAAAATGTTACCCCTGATACGCAGGCTGTCGGTGGTGGGAACACTGCCCAAAATGTAGGCTGCATAGCCACTGAAAGATCCCAAATGGAAAGAATTTGACAATATGTCAATGTCCTTTGCAGAGGTCAAATACAGGCAATAGGCGTTTGCATTGGTCTGAAAATCACCGCCTACCATGTTGCCAATGATTCTTCCTCTACCTGAATTGGTGTTGTTGGCTTGGGAAGCATAGATGCCGTAACTGCCAATGGTCGGAATCACATTGTAGGAGAAACTGAAACTCGAGTCGGCATAGGACGAATAAATACCGTACCCAACCGTGGTCACGGGGGCACCAGCCGTACGTTGCTTAATCAGGTTCCGATCGAATCGCGGAGCTTTTTGATATTGAGAGTAAATCCCGTAGTAGTAATGTTCCTCGATTGTATTCCCCACAACCTGATTGTTGGACGTGTAGGCGGTCGTGGAGATTCCATTCAACCTGAGGCCATAATAGCCACCCCGGATGTAGTTATTACGGACAATGAGGTTATTGGCGTTGTTGCCCGGAGTCGTGTAGGTGGCACCTGCTGCAAGCACTCCGATTTGATACACCGAGGATGTGTTGACCGCCATGAGCAGCCGGCAATTTTCGATTGTATTGAAATTGGCCTGGTTGGTGAAGTGAAAACAAAAGCCATAGGTACCTGTAACTTCTACGGTGAGATTGCGGAAGGTGACATGGTCGGTTCCATCCAACTTAACGATGGCCGTGTTGATGGCTGACGTGGAAAGCGATATGGTGGTGGTGGAAGCATTTCCGCCGTCAAATGTCAGCGTGTTAGCTACACTACTTCCCGAAATGGCTGGCAGGTTGACTTGCTCGATGTAATTACCCGGAGCGACCTGCATCACCACGGGGCCACCCAATCCACAAGAAGTAAGTGCTGCCACTGCATCGGCGAATGAATTGTAGTTCGATCCGGCGGTCGGAAGGGCATTGTTGATGGTGTAATTTCCTGCGAGTCCTGCGCAAACCTGACGGCATGTTTGATTGACCGCATCGGGATCTCCCAACACCTGTGGGTTGATTCGCACACAAATGTTGTATGTCCCGGACTGCAACACCAGAGGAGTGCCAAATGTGAAGGTTTGTTGGGTCCCTGTGGTCGCCAAAGCTGTCGGGGTGAATGTTTGGGAGCCAGACCAGGTAATTCCTCCATCGGAACTATATTCCATGGTGATGGGGGTGGAATTCAAGGACCCACCGCCGTTGTTTTGAACGGTAACCGAAACGATATTGGGTCCTGGCGAGCCAACCAAAGGGCTGGCAACCGCGATCAAATCCGGGTCAATAGGAGCCAACACAAACTCATCGGCACCCACATCGGGAACCACATCTGGAGCCAGCGGCCGGGTTTGCAGGTCGAAATCATTGACCACGGAAGTCAGTGTCCCCCAATTCGCATGAACTCCACCAAAGGTATGGAGGTCTTGTGGAGCGACAAAAGAAGGAGGCCCGGACCGCGAATTGACATTCAAGGTAGGTTGACCCGCAATCAATGCGGCGAGGTTGTTGTAGTTCACGCCCAAAAACACCAAGCTTGTGCCATTGGAATGGTACAAATTGTGGTCCATGACGGAAAAAGCATTGGCTGTGGTGGCGTAAACGGAGTAAGCCCCCAATCCTCCCGTGCAAACTCCGGAAATTACGTTGTTCAGCAACTCCATGTTCCCACCGGAGGTTGTCACATACAATGCCCTCGCAGCAGTACCAGGATTGTCTACCGAGATGCTATTGTGATAAATCTTGGCATAACGGCTTCCTGAAAAATACATCCCATAGGCTGTTCCTGTGGTTTGGAATCCGCCCCCAATCATGTTATTGGCAATGAGACCGAAATTGGTGGAGTTGGAATTGAAATTCAGGAAATAAAACCCATAAAGCCCCGGTTGGGTCACTTTGTTTCTAAGAATATCGGTTTGGTTGCAATAGCGAAATTGGGCTCCGTAAGAGTTCGTGTAGCCCGTTCTCGGAGTGATGATATTCCCCGAGATGATCGCTAAGTTTTGATATTGCAAGTACAAACCAGAATTGTAGCTACCTGAAATTGTATTTCCGGAGATGAGGAGGTTTTGGGAATAAGCCGCTGCCTGACCGTTTGCTACGATGGCGAATGTCCCACCGTTAAATGTATTGTTGGTTACGGTCAGGTTGTTTGCATTGGAACCCGTGGTGGTGTAATAAGTTCCGGCGATGACTCCCGCATGATACAAGGAGGTGGTGGTCGGGGATTGGGTGAAAATACAACCTGAGATTAAATTATTGTCCGCATTGTTCAACAATTGAATGCCGTATCCATATGTCGTCCCCGTGTTGGAAATTCCCAAATCCAAAATCCGGAGGTGATCAGCACCGTTCAGCTGAAGGGTGTAATCCTGCACGGTGGAACTGTTGAAGGTCAACAAGGAGGTTGCAGGAGAAACTCCTTGGAAAGTGATGGTATTCGTCGAACTGGCTCCAGCCACCGCCCCGATGGAAACCCGCTCCGTAAAAGTTTGGGCCGCAACCGCGAAAACAACCGGACCACTGACTGCAGGCCCGTTGAAGGGACCGCCATCGGCCCTTGTCCCACTGACCATGTCGGACACCGCAGACGTAAAGGATTGATAATTGGTTGCTGAAGCCGGCAAACTGGAGTTGATGGTGTAGTTACCATTCAATGCTGCCTGAACTTGGCCCCAGATCACAAATGCGGTTAATAAGACGAATTTTGTGGTAGTTGTTTTCATGACCTGCTTTACCCCTCTTGATTTTCAATGATTAAATATCTAAAGGTTAGTCATATTTTCCAAGGAGGCATAAGTCCCAATCCTAGGTTCAACCCATAAAACAAAAGGGCCCGACAATTGTTGCCGAGCCCTGATTGTTAACCTTCAAATTCTCACTGAAGCATCAAACGGTGGAAGACTTCCCTTCCATCAGATGACAATTTCAAAATATAAACCCCTTGGGCCATCCCACCCAGATCGATGGTTTGTTCAACCAAAGGAAGGGCTGGATGTTGAGTGGAAAAGAGGACCTTACCGGTCAAATCCGCCACTTCAACCGTCATGGCCTTGGGTTTGTCAAACTCAACCACTAGGTTAAAGATACCCTGAGAAGGGTTGGGATATACCTGCACTTGTTTGGCAAATTCTCCCTCTTCCATGCCCACAAAGTTATTGATGACAATGGTATTGGTCACCGTGTCGCGGCAGTTGCCATCACTTGCAATCAAGGTAACGGTGAATGTTCCGAATGACTGATACGTGTGTTGCGGATTCTGCTGAGTGGAAGATGCACCGTCCCCGAAATCCCAGAACCATTGGATAGCTCCTCCGGTGGACTGATCGGTGAATGCGGTGGGCTGCAGGAGCAATCCTGTGGCGGGCCCGTTGAATGCGGCGGTGACACCCGCGACCTGTCCCACGTTGATGGCGTCGGTAGCTGAGCATCCGATGTTGTCAGTAACCGTCACCGTGTAAGTACCAGTTTGGTTGATCAAAACGCTTTGTGTGGTTGCTCCGTTGCTCCACAAATAGGTGGAACCCGGATTGCCTGCATTCAACACTACCGGTTGATTTCCACACATGTTGACGTTGGGACCGAGGTTGACGGCAAGTTGGGAACTACCGATTACGACCGAGTCGCTGCCATTGCAACCTTGTGAATTGGTGACTTGTACAAAATAAGTGCCTGCGACCGTCACGTTGATGTTTTGGGTGGTGGCAGCATTGCTCCACAAGTAGGTGGAACCTGGATTGCCGGCGTTCAAAGGAATGGAAAGTCCATTGCACAACACTTGGTCAGGACCGATGTTAACAGTAGGAACTGTGCCCCTGGTGATGAGAACATCGTCCGAAGTGGAACAGCCCAAGGAGTTGGTAACCGTGACGGCATAAGTTCCGGTAGCATTCGACGTGATGGTTTGGGTGACATCACCTGTACTCCACAAATAGGTGGTTCCTCCAGGCCCTGCATCCAAGGTAAAGGCAGCACATTCAACACGATTTTGGCCAAGGCTCACTGCAGGTGCGGGAAGCTGGAGTACTTCCACAGTGTCGATGGCCGCACAACCGCCGGGAGTCGTCACCGATGCAGAGTAAACACCCGGGGAACTGACCAAAATGATTTGGGTGGTTGATCCGTTGTTCCATTGATAGGTTGTACCGTTAGGCCCTGGACCTCCATCCAAGGCTACAGGTTGGCCAACGCATATGGACGTATCGTTGCCCAATGAAAGCGAAGGTGGGATGAGGACGGAAAGGACCATCGCATCGGAGTTTTGGCAGCCAACCGAATCGGTCACCAAAACCGAATAGGTTCCACCAATGGTGGCATAGATGGAACTTGAAGTGTCTCCGTTGGACCATTGGAAGAATCCCCCCGGATGGTTGCCCGCAGTCAGGAACACACTGTCTCCGGGGCAGATGGACGAGTCAGGACCGATGGCCACTTGGGGGTTGGAGATGCTAACAAGTACGGTGTCAAAATCATAGAACCCGTTGTTGTCCGTGATTTTGACCGTAATCTGGCCTGTGTTGTTTTGGTTCACAACCTGCGTGGGTCCGGTGTTTCCGCCGTTCCATTGGTAGGCAGCAAATACACCTGGCGACAATGTGATGGAGTCACCACCACAAATCAAAGTATCGTTGCCCAAGTTGGCCACTGGACCGTCTGCGATGCGAATGTCGTCAATGGCGGTGCCGTCGTAAACCACCGAGCCATCTGCGCCAAAGGTGATACGAATCCTGACCGATGGGGCGCCAGCCAATCCATCCAGACGGTGGGCTGCAGTCAACCAACCACCCGAGCTGGGCGGACTTCCTCCGGGAGTGGACCCTGTCCAACCGTCGGGACTATCGCCAGGCGTGGACAAAATATTGTCATAGTTGTACCAATTGCCTGGATCGAACGCTGCCCCGACATTGGTCCAAGTCGTCCCGAAGTCGGTGGAATATTGGACGTTGGAGCCATCCCATACGGTTTCCGCGTGCCACCAAATCCGCAACGAAATCCAAGGATTTTGAAGGGTGGAGAAATCAAAGCATGGACCCAAAATGAAGGAATCCTCGTTGTTGTTGTAAGTGCCGGTGCCCAAACCTCCAGTCACATAGGCTTTCGTGCCCGAAGAGGCGCCTTGAATCACCGTTTTGGCAGGTGTTCCGTAAGCCCATGTCGAAAGATTACCACCGGGTAGCCACCCCCCATTGTTTGTCTCGAAATTCTCGAAATAGGGGTAGGTGTTGACGCCTGGAATACCCGTCACAATCTTGGTGGTGGAATCATTCATTGCAAACGCATCGGTTCCCATGCTGGTCCAAGCCTTGAGGGTGTAGGTACCGGGGGCGCCCAGGTTGGCTGTTGCCGTGAAGGTATAGTTGACTCCCGCTCCTGAGGCAAGGTTCTGACCAGACATCGATTCGGTCACGATGGGACCACCATTTACACGGTAGTGAACGTTCCAAGCCGACTGGGTGTTGGTACCGAAGTTGCTCACCCTGATCGTAACAGGCTCACTGGAACCAAGGCTGCAACCCGAGTTGGGAGAAACGATCTGCGAAACTCCGATGTCGTTGGGAGCGGATGGCATGATGTTTACCGTGTAGTCTTCGGTTTCACCCCATGTGAAGGTGCCACAAGACAAAACTGAAGCCAAGGAACCGGTCTCAACTCCAACCACACGCATCCGGGTAGAACCCAAAGAAGCAGTGCCGGGGACGGTGATGTTTTGGGTGAAAGTTTGAGTTGCGGAAGCAGGTCCGAAGGCATAGACCTCTTCGCCTGGATCCAAAAAGTCAAAGTCACGGTTGTAGTCGATGTAGACCTTTCCGTATTTGGTGTAGTTACCACCACAAGTACCCAAGGTCACCGTGACAGGATATGAATTTCCAATGGTGAGGTTGGTGCTGAGGTTGGTAAAATCGGAATAAGTGGCACAAATGCCCAAGGTGCTGTTGTTGATGGTGTTCAGCTGGACCAATCCCACGTTGGAATCGAATGTGCTCGTGGCCGTAGACGTGCAATAGACCTGTGCCTGCGCATTTCCAGACCACACAAAAGCGAGCATGACCGCCCCAAACAAGGAAATGTTTCCCCATGTTTTCGAAACGGATTTCGGAGTAAGAATTTGCATCATTTGACTCGAAGGAAATAGTAGTAACACAAATATAACATCGGAATGCCAAAAAAACACCTGCGCTTTCTATCCGACCAAACCTGAAATTATCCGTTTGGCGCACGGATGACACACTTAGAATGCCCAAGATGCCACCGGATGCAGGCTATCAATGATTTTGCCGAGTAAAGCCTTAAATTGCGCATTATGAAGTTTGTTTTCGCTATCTGCATCGCATTTTTTGGAAGTTGGGGCCTTTCCTCCGTTTGGGGTCAAAGTGCAGACTTACCTTTGCAGCACGAGGGATACCACTATTTGGATCGCCTGGACATCCAAGGCCGAATCAGGGATGACCGAAACCAAGATTCCATTTGTACTGTTTCCACCGAGGTAAAACCCTACAGCCGGACTTTCCTCAGCGGAGTTTTCAAACAAACTTACACCAGCGGGATGCAACCGCGCACCCAGCAATGGCATGACCTCATGCGATTGGCCTTGGACGATGCCTATGCCGATACCGTTTCAGGAAAAGGTGTCTTCAAAAAGCTTTATCGAAACCAACGTGATTTTTTTGCATTGAACACATCCGGATTGACACTTTACGCCAATCCCATCCTCCACCTCGGGGCAGGACAAGAAATTCACAATTACACCGCCGACCTCAGCCAGGAAAACCGCCTCCTGACCAAAGGTGCTCGAGGGGTCCAAGTACGGGGAACTTTGTTTGGAAAGGTCGGATTCTTATCGGAATTCACCGAAAACCAAATGAAAACCCCACAATTCATCCGGAACCTGCACGCAGAGACAGGGGTATTGGCCGGGGAAAGCTTTGTGAAAGTATACGATGCCCAAACCCCGAATCCTGGCTTCGATTACCTGACCGCGAGAGGCTATTTCACCTATTCTCCCGCCAAACAAATTCGATTGAAGATCGGGAAAGACAGGGCTTTTTTGGGCAATGGCCATCAGAGTCTTTTCCTCAGCGACCATTCAGCGGACCACTTTTTCCTGAACATCAACACACGGGTTTGGAAAATCGAATACGTGAACCATTTCGCCGTGATGACCGATTATTTGCGGGGCAAACCGGACACCTATGGCACGCATCCCAAAAAATATGCGGTGGTGCACCAGTTGTTTTACCGCCCTTGGCATTGGCTATCCTGGAGTTTGTTTGAGTCGGTGGCGTATTCACCCGTGCTGCCCGGAGGTATTCGCGGATTTGAACTTGAGTATTTGAACCCTTTGATTTTTTACCGGTCGGTAGAACAAAGCTTGGGTTCACCTGACAATTCCATGTTGGGCACTGCGCTCAAAGCCAACTTGTTGAAGCGGTTTCAGGTGTATGGCCAAATCGCATTGGATGATTACAATTTCAGGAGCCGAAATTTGGGCCCCGGTTATTTCGGCAACAAGTATGCACTTCAAGGAGGAATCAAATACATCGATGCATTTTGGATTCCAAGGCTTGACCTCCAAGTGGAATTCAACGCGGTGAGGCCTTATACCTACGCCCATTTCAATCCGTCCGGCGCTTGGACCCATTACGGCCAAAACTTGGCCCATAGTTTGGGAGCGAATGCCAAAGATTTTCATTTGATTGCCCGCTACCAACCGTTTCCGCGCATCGGCATGTACCTGTGCTACAGCAACATGCTCAAGGGACTCAACAATGCAAATGGAAATTACGGTGGTGATCTATCCCTTCCCTATACGCTGTACGTATCGGCATTCAACAACTTCATCGGTCAAGGCACCCAACTGAAAATCAATCAAGTGTACGGACGCTTGTCTTACAGGCTGCTGAAATTGGACGGATATGTGGATTTGGAGGCCCGTTACCGCAAGGAAAATCAAAATACCGGAATCAGCGTGATGGGTTCATTTCGCCTCAATATGCCCAACATCCAGCCGAAATATTGAGCATCGAGAACAATCAAATACCCAGTTCAACGCGCTCGATGACGCTTTGCAAGAACAGGATGGAATTGATGATGTCGCTTTTGTCAGCGTAAGGAATGATGTTTTGCAAGGTTTGTGATGTACGTTCACTGTGGTCGCCGCTGCTTGCATCCAGCACTTTGATGTAATCGTTGTTGTCTTTGCTGTTTGGAATCCCCATGCCTGACAAGGAAACGGCATCGCCCTTTTGGTTGAAAGGAATGAAAGGCAACAACATGTTGAGCTTGGTGACCTGCTCAATGTAGATCTTGCTCAATTCAAGTTTGTTCAATTTGTCCAGGTCGGCCAACGTGTAGTGCGGCCCACGGAAGTTGTCTCCTGAAATGGATTGGGCCTGCATGCCCACGGAAAGACAAGCAGCCAAAATGAGGGTCAAGAGGAACTGTTTCATGCGTTTTTCGAAAATATGATTGGGTTGGGAGGGCCAAAATACCTTGTTTTATCCACAATGCCAAAAAGGACAAACCCCACAAAGCGCATTCAGGGTGACTTGAAAGAAAAGAAAAAGCCTCACACCGGTAGGATGCAAGGCTTTTAGATTGTGTTTGGAAAATCAGGGAAGAATCATCCTCCACACTCCGATTTGACCTTTTTGTATTTGGTATACTCGGCCATCATGGCTTCGTCAGATCCGCTCAGACGAATGGCAATGTCCAAAATAGCTTTCAAAATTTCCGAATCACAAGGCTTCAGTTCCAAGGCTTTGGTGAGGACCGGAAAGGCTAGGCGGAAATAGTCATTCCCTTGCTTTTGAAGGCTGTTGGCCAATTCCATGTTTTTCTCAACCGCATTGGCTGATTTGTATTTGGCAACTCCCAAGTTCACATACAATGCACCAAGGTTGAAAAAGGCCAAATAGTTCTTCCCATCGATTTTGGTGGCTTTTTCGTACATCGAGAGTGCTTTCACGGTGTCGACCTTTTCAAGCAATTGGGCATAGGCCACGTGCACGATGTAGTTGTTGGGTTCTTTGGCCGTAGCCGCATCGAATTTGGCCAATGCGTCCCTGAGTTTGTCAGGCGCATTCAAGAGGATGTCCAATTCGAAATTGCCAAGGTCCTGCATGGCCGACTGGTACTGCGATTGGAGCTTGGTGAGCTCCTCCGGCTTGTACTTGTCTTTCATGGTTTGGATGCGGGCATATTCCTTTTCGAGCATCGATTTACCTTTTTCCAACGTGGCCAACGAGAGGTCTTGGTTCTTCAGATGGAAGCGTTCGATCACAGCCATCCTCCAAAACGTGTAGGCAACGAAGATATCGGGCCGCTCGGGTGCCTTGGCATCGAATTTGGTCACGGCGGACTTAAAATCAGCATAGGCGCTTGCCGTGTCCTTTTTGGCCAAATACGCTTGGCCGCGCAGGTCGTAGGGCATGTAGCCTGCAGCATCGATTTCAATCGCACGGGAGGTGGCTTTTATTATTTGAACTAAACCCTCTCGCCTTTTGCTCTCGTAAATTGTAATCTTATAAGTACGCTCGGTTACATTTCCCTTTTCATCAACTTCCTTGATTTCAATCTCAACCTCATCGCCGGGTTCACGAACTGACAATTGATTTAGCCCTACGACTGAACCGTTTACAAATGAAAAATAGAGAGCGTTTAGTGTCTTGTTTACCTTATCAGACCATTTACCTTCTATGTCCGTCTTCCGTGCTTCGATCATGGAGGTGTAGGCTTGGTCCAACAAATTGCTGATTTCCATCGCTTTGGCTTCCAAATTCCCTTCTTGCTGAGCTGCTTGGGCCGTCTGTTGCATCAGCTGGAAGGAGGCCATCCCGAGGTGGTAATACCCCCTTGGCAGATTTTTAGGCTTCACTTCGGCCGTGTTGGCCAATCCGACTTTCAGGGCATCGATGGCCTTTTTGAAATCCCCGGCTTGGAAAGCGACGATTCCGGTTTCGATTTTGGAATCTTGGGCCCAAACCGAGTTGCCAAAACCCAAAACCATCATGAGCAGAGCCAATGAAATGGCTTGAATCCGCATGTACGACTTTTTCATCATGTTGTCAATTTGTCAAAAAAACCGCGCCTAAATTAGGCATTTTCAAACATTTATTCGGCGGTATCGACTGCATCACCTTCAGCTGAACCTTCGCCTTCGAGGATTTCATCTTCCTCTTCGGATTCGGCCACCTTGGTCACTGCAGCGATTGCATCACCGTCCATCAAGCGGATGAGACGTACACCTTGGGTATTCCGTCCGGCATCTCGGATGTCTTGGATGGCCATCCGGATGGTGATTCCATTTTTGGTGATGATCATGAGGTCTTCCGCCTTGTCGTCCACCAGCTTGATTGCAATCAAAGAACCCGTTTTAGGTGTAATGTTCAATGTCTTCACACCCTTGCCTCCCCTGTTGGTGATGCGGTATTCCTCAAACGGGCTGCGTTTGCCATAGCCCTGCTCCGACACCACCAACAAGCTGGCATTTTTATCGGACACAATAACCATGCCAATGACTGCATCCTGCGGACCGGCCAAGGAAACTCCCCTCACACCTGTGCTGGTGCGTCCCATGTTGCGAACGTGATGCTCTTCAAAGCGGATGGCCCTGCCGGAACGCAATGCCAATACGACTTCATCTCCGGGCTTCACCAAGGTGGCTTCGATGAGCTCGTCCCCATCGTTGATGTTGATGGCGTTGATTCCATTCACCCTTGGACGGCTGTAAGCTTCAAGAAGCGTCTTTTTGACCGTGCCCTGACGGGTGCACATGATGATAGAGGTATTGTTGAGCAAATCCTCGTCGTGCAGGTTCTCAACCGTCAGGTATGCTTTGACCTTGTCACCAGCCTCAATTTGAATGAGGTTTTGGATGGCCCTCCCTTTGGAAGTCTTGCTACCCTCCGGGATTTCGTACACCTTCAACCAATGGCAACGGCCCTTTTGGGTGAAAAACAGCATGTAGTTGTGCGTTTTGGCCGTGAACAGGTGCTCGATGAAGTCGGTTTCCTTGGTCCCCGCTGCTTTGGAGCCCCTTCCACCACGATTTTGACGACGGATTTCGCTGGTGGCCGTACGCTTGATGTAACCCTCGTGCGACACGGTGATGATGACCTCTTCGTTGGCGATCATGTCCTCCATGCTGAAATCACCGGCAGCAAATTCGATGGTGGTGCGGCGGGCATCCCCATACATGTTGCGCATTTCGGTGAGCTCATCCCGGATGATGCCATAACGCATGTCCTCGTTGGAAAGCACCTCCTCGTAATTGGCGATGGTTTTCATCAATTCGGCATACTCTTCGCGGAGTTTGTCGCGCTCAAGACCGGTAAGGCGCTGCAAACGCATGTCCAAAATGGCCCTGGCCTGGAGTTCGCTAAGCTTGAACGTGTTCATTAAGCCTTCCCGGGCGATGTCGGGCGTGGCAGAACTGCGGATCAAGGCAATCACCTCGTCGAGATGGTCCAACGCGATGAGCAAGCCTTCCAAAATATGGGCGCGGGCTTTGGCCTCTTTCAACAAGAATTCGGTGCGGCGCACCACCACTTCATGACGGTGTGCCACATAATACTTGATCATGTCCTTGAGGTTCAAGGTCATGGGGCGGCCGTTGACCAAGGCCACGTTGTTGATGCCGAAAGTCTGCTGAAGCGAAGTGTATTTGAACAGGTTGTTGAGCACCACCGAGCCCATGGCATCGCGCTTGATTTCAAACACGATCCGGAGTCCCTCGCGGTCGCTTTCATCCCTGAGGTCGGAAATGCCTTCCAGTTTCTTTTCGTTGATGAGGCCGCCGATTTTCTCCAGCAAGGCACCTTTGTTCACCTGATAAGGAATCTCGGTGATGATGATTTGTTCGCGGCCGCCTGCCACCTCCTCGACTTTGGCCTTCGCACGGATGACCACCCGGCCTCTTCCTGTTTCATAGGCCCGCAAGACACCTTCGTAGCCGTAAATGATGCCTCCAGTGGGGAAATCGGGCGCCGTGACGTATTGAGTCAACTCCTTGATGGTGATGTCACGGTTGTTGATGTAGGCGATGGTGGCGTCGATGGCTTCGGTAAGGTTGTGGGGAGCCATGTTGGTGGCCATGCCCACCGCAATCCCCGATGCTCCATTCACGAGTAGGTTGGGTATTTTGGCTGGCAAAACCGTAGGCTCTGTCAAGGAGTCGTCGAAGTTGGGCCTGAAATCAACGGTTTCTTTGTCGATGTCGGCCAACATTTCTTCCGCAATCCGCCTCAACCGGGCCTCGGTGTAACGCATGGCTGCGGGTGGATCACCGTCGATGGAACCGAAGTTGCCCTGACCATCCACCAACATGTAACGAAGGCTCCATTCCTGGGCCATCCTCACCAAGGTGTCATACACCGATTGGTCACCGTGAGGGTGGTATTTACCCAAAACTTCCCCGACGATACGGGCTGATTTTTTGTACGGTCTGTTCCATCCGAGACCCAATTCCGTCATGCCGTACAAAACGCGCCTGTGGACCGGCTTGAGGCCATCCCGGACATCCGGTAGTGCCCGCGAAACAATCACCGACATCGAATAGTCGATGTACGCGGTTTTCATTTCTTCTTCGATGATCCGGTTTACTATTTTACCCGCCATGCTTGATGATGCTTCAGTATGCTCTATTGAAAATTAACGTGGCAATTTACGTATTCCATCCTCCCCGAGGGGGCTTCTTTTCCAACAAAATCCTGTGGAAAAGGGAGGATTTTTAAGCCCCCCAACGAGGTTTTTTTCCTTAGTTTTCCACTTTAGCGATGCATTTGTTGCTCAACATATCGGAAGCCTTCCGTGCAGTCCGCGCCAACCTGCTCAGGACCCTGCTCACCGTGGGGGTGATTGCGTTTGGGCTCACTGCACTCATCGGTGTTTTGACCTCCATCGAAGGCATCAGGTTTTGGTTTTCTTCGAGTTTTGTGAGGCTCGGAACCAACACATTCCGGATCGAAAACTACAAATCCGAAGTTCGTCAACATGGAGGCGGCAGGAGTTCGACCCTCAACCGTGCCATCAGTTATCACCAAGCCAGCCAATTTCAGGAAGCATTTTCGAATCGTGCCGTGGTAAGTGCGGTCGGAACCGGGTCCATCACTGCGCAAGCCAAATACCAAGGTGCATCCACCCAAGCCAACATCCTGCTTGTTGGTTCGGATCCACAATATTCCCAAACCGACAATTACCCGTTGGGCGAAGGTCGCAACCTCGTGGAGGCCGACTTGGCCGGTTCAAGGTCGGTGGTGGTAATCGGGGACGAAATCAGACGCCTGCTGTTCCCGCAACAAGATCCGTTGGGAAAAATCGTCTTCGTGAACAGCAAACCCTACCGGATTGTCGGCGTGTTCGAAAAAGTGGGTTCCCAAGGATTTTTAGGAGGGGACAAGATTTGCCTCATCCCCGCAACCACCTTGCAACGTGATTTCCCGACAGAAAACAGAAGCTTCAGCCTGCATGTGACGGTCCCCAAAGTGGAGCAACTCGACAATTTGTGCGAGGAAGCCACGGGTGTGATGCGCAAAGTCCGCAGGCTGCGCCCGACCGATAAGGACGATTTCGGCATCATCCAAGCACGTGCCATGGTGGAAGACTTCATGAAGGAAATGCGTTTCATCACTTGGTCTGCCACCGCAATTGCGCTCATCACCTTGTTCAGCGCTGCCATCGGACTCATGAACAACATGTTGGTGTCCGTGACGGAACGCACCCGTGAGATCGGTGTACGGAAAGCCTTGGGAGCTACCAAAAGCCAAATCGTCGGTCAGTTTTTAACAGAGGCCGTGGTCATCACCCAAAGCGGCGGAATCCTGGGTATCCTCATGGGTATCTTGATCGGCAACCTGGTGGGATGGTTTTTGGGCAACAGTTTCATCGTGCCTTGGGGGTGGGCCTTGGGCGGATTCATCCTCTGCTTTTTCGTGGGGATTTTGGCTGGCATCATCCCTGCCCGCCGCGCTGCTGAAGTTGACCCCATCGAATCACTCCGTTACGAATAAATCCCTCTCGCCACCGGTTGACCTTGCTATTGGCAAACTAAGACTATGGCTTGGCGAAGAAATTGGCAGCCCCCCCCTACCAACGGATGACCCACCTGCAAACAAATAGCCCCTTGCCTGAACAGACAAGGGGCTATCAATGACGATGGTCAACCTTACTTGGAGGCCGCCACCACGTCGATGTTCAATTTGGCTTTCACGTCCTTGTGCAGGTCGATGATCACGGTGTGGGCACCCACATTTTTGATGGGGGCTTCGAATCCCACGCGCTGACGGTCCACAGTGATGCCTTTGGCTTCCAATTGCTGGGCAACCATGTTGGACGTAACGGAACCGAACAGTTTGCCGTCGGGACCAGCCAAAGTTTCCACGGTGAGGTTGAGCTGCTCGAGCTTAGCTGCAGTGGCTTGGGCTTCTTTCAACAGGTGCTCAGTGCGGTGAGCAGCTTGCTTGATTTCCTCGGTACGAACTTTCTTAGCGGTGTCGGTCGCGAGCACTGCGATTCCTTGCGGGATCAAGAAGTTGCGGGCGAAACCTGCTTTCACGGCCACGATGTCGTTTTTCTCACCGAGACCCTTGTGGTATTTCTTCAGAATCACTTCCATGGCTTACTTCGCTTTATCGGTGACGAATGGCAACAAGGCAAGGTGACGTGCACGCTTGACCGCAGTGGAAAGACGACGCTGATACTTCAGGCTGGTACCGGTGATACGGCGCGGAAGCACTTTGCCCTGATCGTTCAAGAATTTCCAGAGGAAGTCTGGGTCCTTGTAATCGATGTATTTGATACCATTGCGCTTGAAGCGGCAATATTTCTTCGCTTGGCGACCTGTGCGGATTTTGTTGGTGGCGGTAGGCCCGATGCCGCGGTCGTTGCGGCCTTCTTCGTTGTAAGCCATCAGTTTTCCTCCTTCTTTTTACCAAAACCTTGTTCACGACGCTTCTTGTTGAAGGCGGCATGGTGCTTGTCCACTTTCACGGTGAGGAAGCGAATCACCGATTCGTCGAACAGGTACTCCTGCTCGAGTTTCGCGATGAGGCGGGGAGGAGCGGTGAACTCAACATAGCAATAATGCGCATTTGCATGGTTGCCGATGTTGTAGGCCAAACGCTTGAGACCCCAGTGTTCAAAATTCGTGACCTCGCCGTTGCCTTTCTTGATGATGTCCTCAAACTTGGAGGTGACCTTCTTGTAGTCTGCATCGGAGAGCTCCGGAGACACGAGGAAAGTCGTTTCATACATCACCTTGATGTTGGCGAGATTGGTGCTAATCTCTAAAGCCATAACAATTTGTGATTAAACCTTGGATAAAGCCCCCGAGGGAGCGGTTTCAAAAAATGAGTGGCAAAGATAGCAAGGCCGCGGAAAATTTCAAACTGATATCAAAAAAATCCAACATCCATGCCTCATCCAACCACAGTCTCAAAACCCAAAATGGGCCTCAACCATTTCTCAGCCTCCGCAATCGTCCATCCTTTTCGATGGGCGTAGTCGGCCACTTGGTCCTCTGCAATCTTACCTACACCGAAGTATTTGCTGTCCGGATGGCTGAAATAATACCCGGATACCGCTGCTGCGGGCCACATGGCGTAACTTTCGGTCAACGTGAGCCCAGTCCGTTGGGAGGCGTCCAATAGCCCAAACAGCAATCCTTTTTCAGTATGGTCCGGACAAGCCGGATAGCCCGGTGCCGGACGGATTCCACGGTATTTTTCCTTGATGAGCGATTCGTTGTCCAAAGACTCATCCATGGCATATCCCCACACTTCTTTCCTGACCTTTTCATGCAAGCACTCGGCAAAAGCCTCGGCAAGACGGTCCGCCAGGGCCTTGGCCATGATGGATCGATAGTCGTCGTGGTCCTTCTCAAATTCCGCAACCAGTTCATCCAATCCCTCCCCTGCCGTGACCGCAAACGCACCCAGGTAGTCTTGGAGACCTGATTCTTGGGGCGCAATCCAATCTGCCAAGCTGTAGTTGGGCACACCCGAAGCCTTTTGGGCTTGTTGCCTCAAAAATTCCAGATTCGCCAAGACTTTTCCAGCATTGGTAGCATCGAACACCGACACACTGTCCCCTCCTACCCGGCTTGCAGGCCAAATGCCCACCACACCATGAGCCTTCAAACGTCCACCCGTCACCAACTCCTGCAGCAATTCCTGCGCGTCGGCAAACAATTTGGTGGCTTCCTCGCCCACAACGGCATCCTTCAAAATTTCAGGATAACGGCCGTGCAATTCCCATGTCTGGAAGAAGGGCGTCCAATCGATGTAGGGAACCAATTCCGACAAGGGGAAATTCCTGAACTCGGTGATGCCCACCTTTTTGGGAACGGGTGGAAGGTAGTTGGACCAATCTTGTGCTGCACCATTCTCCACGGCCTTCTGGTATGGGAGGTATTGTTTGGCAGACTGACGGTTGGCATGCTCCTCCCGGAGGCGGGCATATTCGGTCTTGACGTCCTCGGTGAAATTCTTCCTGTTGGTGTCCGTGACCAGGTTTTGAACCACAGGTACCGACCTTGACGCGTCCAGGACGTGCACCACCGTGCCGCTGTAGGCCGGAGCAATCTTCACAGCCGTGTGCATCCTGCTGGTGGTGGCGCCCCCGATGAGCAAAGGCAATGTCATGCCACGCCTTTCCATTTCGCTTGCCACGAAGACCATTTCGTCCAAACTGGGTGTGATCAATCCGCTCAACCCGATGACGTCCACACCGTGCTCCACAGCTTTGTCCAGGATGGTGTTGCAAGAAACCATCACGCCCAAGTCAATGACTTCGAAGTTGTTGCAGCCCAACACCACGCCCACGATGTTCTTGCCGATGTCGTGCACGTCGCCTTTCACCGTGGCCATCAACACCCTGCCTGCAGGTCCGGACTCGCCCGAAGAAGCCTTTTCCTCCTCGATGAAGGGAACCAAATAGGCCACCGCTTTTTTCATGACCCGAGCGCTTTTGACCACTTGGGGCAAAAACATCTTGCCGGCTCCGAACAAGTCACCCACCACGTTCATCCCGTCCATGAGCGGACCTTCAATCACCAACAAGGGCCTACCCAAACGCTGCCGTGCCTCTTCGGTGTCTTCCACGATGAATTCCACGATTCCCTTCACCAGGGCGTGGCTCAACCTTTTTTCGACGGGCCACTCCCGCCATTCCATCCCTTCACGGGCGTCTTTCTTCCCGCCGCCTTTCACCTGCTCCGCGTACTCAATCATCCGCTCGGTCGCATCGGGCCGCTTGTTCAGGATCAGGTCCTCCACAAACTGCCGCATCTCGACCGGGATTTCCTCGTAGACCTCCAACTGACCGGCGTTCACGATGCCCATGTCCATCCCGACTTTGATGGCGTGGTACAAAAAGGCACTATGAATGGCCTCCCGCACGACGTCATTGCCCCTGAAACTGAAAGACAGATTGCTGACTCCCCCACTCACCTTGGCATAAGGCAGGTTTTGTTTGATCCATTGCGTGGCAGCGATGAAATCAACCGCATAATTGTTATGCTCCTCGATGCCGGTGCCGATGGTGAGGATGTTGGGGTCGAAAATGATGTCCTGTGCCGGGAAACCCACTTGTTGGGTCAGGATGTCGTAGGCCCGCTTGCAGATTTCGATCCTGCGTTGGTAACTGTCTGCCTGTCCTTGTTCGTCGAAGGCCATCACGATGACCGCCGCACCATATCTACGGATGAGCTTGGCTTGGCGAATGAACGCTTCCTCCCCTTCCTTGAGGCTGATGGAATTCACCACGGCCTTCCCTTGCACCCGCTTCAGTCCCGTTTCGATCACGCTCCATTTGGAGGAATCGATCATGAAGGGAAGTTTGGCGATTTCAGGTTCGGCACCGATGAGGTTCAGGAATTTCACCATCGCGGCCTCGCTGTCGAGCATCCCTTCGTCGAAGTTCACGTCCAGAATTTGCGCCCCACCCTCCACTTGGTCCAAGGCCACGGAAATGGCTTCCTCGTAGTTTTCCTCTTTGATGAGGCGGGCGAATTTCCTGGAACCCGTCACGTTGGTGCGTTCCCCGACATTCACGAAATTGGTTTCCGGCCGGATGACCAGCGGCTCAAGGCCCGAAAGGCGCATGAAGGGTTCAACCTCGGGGATGGTGCGTGGGCTGATGCCCGACACCACACGCGCAATGGCCCGGATGTGATCGGGGGTGGAGCCGCAACAGCCGCCAATGATGTTCACGAAACCGGACTTGGCGAAATCCCAGGCATGTTTGGCCATCATTTCGTCCGTTTCGTCGTATTGCCCGAAGGCATTGGGCAGACCTGCATTGGGGTGGGCGCTGATGTGCACCGGAGACACCCTGCTCAATTCTTGGAGGAAAGGCCGCATCTGAGCCGCTCCCAAGGCGCAATTGAGGCCCACGCTGAGCAAATTCGGACAGTGTGAAACCGAAATCCAGAAGGCCTCGGTGGTCTGACCGCTCAAAGTCCTGCCGCTTTGGTCGGTGATGGTGCCGGATATCATCACAGGGAGTTGCAAACCCGTCTCTTCCGCGAATTTGGAAACGGCAAAAATGGCAGCCTTGGCATTCAACGTATCGAAAATGGTCTCGATCATGAGGATGTCGGCTCCCCCTTCCACCAAGGCCCGCGTCTCTTCCAAGTAGGCGTCCACCAATTCGTCGAAGGTCACGGCACGGTAACCAGGATCGTTCACATCCGGACTCAAGGAGGCGGTTTTGTTGGTGGGTCCGAGACATCCTGCCACGAAACGAGGTTTGTGGGGCGTTTTAGCCGTGTATTCGTCGGCCGCCTGCCTGGCAAGCTTGGTGCCTTCCAACGTGAGCCGGTACACCCAATCCTCCATGTGGTAGTCGGCCATGGAAAACCGGTTGCAATTGAAGGTGTTGGTCTCGATGATGTCGGCACCGGCTTCCAAGTATTGCCGGTGCAAATCCAGGATGATATGGGGCTGAGTGACCTGCAGGATGTCGTTGTTGCCCTTCAAGTCGTGCGGCCAATCCTTCAACACCTCACCCCGATAGCCCGCTTCATCCAATTTATGACGCTGGATCATGGTGCCCATGGCCCCGTCCAGAATCAGGATTCGCTCTTTGAGGATGTTTTGAAGACGTTGGAAGGAAGTCTCAGCCATTAACGATGATGTTTGGGAAAAACGCTCGCAAAGATAGGCAATGTGCACGAACGAACGGCCGAAAAATACAGCCTCGGTGGGGGAGGTTTGGAGAACTCAAAACAAGTTTGAGCCAAATCCAAATCGGATTGACAGAGCCAAATCCCTAAAAATTGCCAAACCCATTTTTGCCAAAAAAACATCCTTGTTTTTGGACTTTGAAAATGCCTTCAACCAATTCTTCTATTTAACACCAAACAATCCTAGGCAAGCAAGCAGGATGATTCGGCACAATGGCCAATGAAATACAATCATTTTTTGGTTTCAAGCAGGTCGGAAACCTGCTTTTTCAAAAGAGGCAAATCTTTGTCAATGATTCCCCATACAATGACATTATCGACATTGTCATAGGAATGGATAATCCAATTCCTGAGGTTCACAATTCTACGAGAGTCGGAAATATTGATTTCAGGTTCGATTTTCAATATCCGATTAATCGCCTCTCCAACAATCTCAAGCTCCCTCTCCACCGCCCTGCGAAGCAATTTGTTTGATTCATACCGAATGAAATTCCGGTCTTCTCCCAAAAATTCATAAATCGAGTCTATTGAATTGGAGATATCAAGCAAATACATTTCTACGCTATGCTGCATAAAGGAGCTGCTTGGTTTGTTCTACACTGTGTATAAAGTAGGGATTTGTGAGTGACCTTTCGGTAAGCAAGTCCACCCTTCTGCCGAACAATTTTTCCAGCCTTTCATGCAGTTCAAAGTAATTGTCCGTGTATCTCTCAACAGGAATTTCCTTGAAGCAAATGAGCATGTCGATGTCGCTTGATTCGCTGAACTCACTTGTCGTTGCCGAACCGAACACATACATTGTCTTGATGTCGTATTCCTCGCAAAGTCTTCGCAACTCCTTCCTGTTATGTTCAATCAAGTCTATCATGTCACTTCGCCGTAAAATAAATATCAAGCAAATCACGCTCCGGGTAGGATCAAGATACCCTAAAGCAAACGATATTGGCTTCCAAACGGATTCTAAATTAGGAAACTCCTTGAATTTCCACATGAATTTCGCACTCCGGTAGCTTCCAGAGACATTTCAACCTCCCATCATCTTTGGCGGACGGATTGAAAACCAGGGAATCAGCGTTCCTGATTGGAAATGAAACATTTGAATGCCTTGTTCCAAATCAATTTCTTGTTTCCCGAAAAACAAATACTAGTTAGGGTGCTTTTGTAATCATTACCATTTTCCCACACTTTGAGCATCGAACTCCTCCAAGCGAAATTCCCATTGTAGGCACGTCATGGCCGCATTTAACGCACCTGACAGTCCTTACCGAGCGAGAATTGGTATCGTTTTTGATTTCTTTTGCCTTGTGGCTATCATTTTCATTTGCCATTTCTTTTGCTTTAAAATCTCCTTTACCCCTCATTTAGCTTATCAGATAATGCCACTTAAGTATTGCATCCAATAATTGATTTGAGATACATCAAATTAATGAGTTTTAGGAAGTATCACTTCCATAGGCCCATTTGTACTACCATTTGTACGCCATTTCCAATTGACAACCAAAGCTAAATCTATCAAAGCCATTCAACAAACACAAGCCCCAACTACAGTTACGCAAACTTTTCCACCTGCGTCACCCCGCCTTCGAAAACCCGGCCCCTATCCCCCTTCACGGCCTTCCAACACCCACTTTTTGGCTTGGAATCCCATCAGGATGGCGATCGAGAAATTCAAGGAAACGGAAATCCATTCTGTCCAGGAAGCTTTGCCGGCGCTCGCCAAGAATGCCAAGCTGAAAACCGCCGCCATCACGGCCATCGGGGCCAGCCAATTCGACACCCCCGGATGTTTCCAAGCCACCCACGCCCCCGACAGCATCATCACCGCATCCGCCATGAAATACAAGCCCCCCGCCACCCGGTGGGGAATCCGATGGTCGGCATTCCAAACAGCCAAGCCCACCAAGGCGACCACCGACAAATAACTCAGCACGATGAGGAACCTCAAGGGCCGGTCGATTTGGGGTTCGCCGGTGTACCAAACCTTCAAAGAAGCATAATAGGGCAGCATGAAAAGGTTGGTGAGGATGCAGCCCGCCACCATGAAGGCATGGCCGTCGGGGTTCATGGACGGGCGGCCGAGTCGCGAAATGTTGGTGCCCCAAAAGCTGAAATCATGCTGGAAACGGAACCCGGAAACCGCAACCAGGCCAAAAAACACCAAGGCGCCCAATGCGGGCAGGACCCAAAAACGATGCGGATTGTGAATTTTCATTAGGTCCAAATTTCAACAATCACACCCAAACGGCCAACCCATCCGGATTGACAAGGTGCATCCATCCCACGATAAAATTCCTTCAAATCGTTTTGGTTCACGAACTTTGCCCCATGCAGAACAAAACAGTCAAAAAATGGTCGGCGCAAGAGGAATTGGCCAACAGCCTCACGCATGGATTTGCCTTGCTGTGCAGCATCGTGGGCTTGGTGAACCTCGTGATCATGGCCGTGCTCAAAGGCGGCATCCTCCACATCGTGACGGTCAACATTTTTTGTGCGTCCATGATTTTCCTGTTCGCAGCCTCCACCGTGTACCATGCCGTGGTGGACCCCAAATTGAAGCACATCTGCCGCATTGTGGACCACGCCACGATCTACATCCTGATTGCAGGCACCTACACGCCTGTTTCCCTGTTGGTCTTGCCGCCCGCCTGGGGTTGGAGCATGTTCGGCATCATTTGGGGTTTGGCCTTGTTCGGCGTGATTTTCAAGCTGTTTTTCACGGGTAAATTCGACAAGCTCTCCACCGCGGTGTACGTGGGCATGGGTTGGCTCGCCATCGTGGCCATCAAACCGATTTGGGACAACATGGAAGGCGGAGGATTGGCCCTGATGTTTGCGGGGGGGCTTTCCTACAGCATCGGCGTGATTTTCTACCGTTGGGAAAAACTGCCCTACAACCATGCCATTTGGCACCTGTTCGTGTTCGGCGGGGCGGTTTGTCATTTTTTCATGATCGCTTTATATTGCATTTGACCTACTTCCATCCATGATTTGAGCATCTTTTGGGCATGAAAAGGACTTTGGTTTTGTGTGTGTGGATGGGGTTGGCGGTGGCTGACTCAGTAGGTCAATCCGGACTGAACCATCCTCATTCCGATTTGGCCGACAAGGACTTGGCTCCGTGCATCGACACGGTCAATGTGTTGGTCAAAAAACTGTACTTCGACATCGGCCGATTGTTGCCGGAATGGCATCCCGTCCTGCATCCCGACAGCCTGCACATCTGCGAAGGGAAAGTGGTGCCTGTGCGTGCCGATTACTCCTCCTGCCACATTTCACCGCTCGACTTTTCAGGCTACCATTACACCCATGACCTGAGCTTCGACGTGCTCCCGGACCCTGCTTTTCGTGGTTTGTTGGCCAAACGGATGTATGAGCGGGAGGGAGGCAAAATCGACACGGTGGACCAAACCACCATGCACTGCGAATGGGAGTCGGGCATCGCGACCGGTGTGCGGCGTCATCCCTTCGGACAGATCATGCGGGAGGGTGGTTCCTGTGGTTTCCTGACGGCAGGGCATCAGCGGGGCGAACGCCTTTGGTCCATGCCCAGCATTGGCGATTGGGTGCATTTGGAAGGTCTATGGATCTGGGACCGGGGCCATCCGCCTGCCCGCACCGAAATCCATCCCATCCGGTTCATGGGCATCGTGCGCAACCTTCCCGATTGGATCCCGACCGGCCAAGGGGACTCTGTTTTTGCGACCCGGGTAGACATGTTCGGCAGTGGAGATGGCGGTGCCCTGATGAACAACCGTAAAAACCAGCCTTCTTTTGTCCGTCCCACACGCATGTCGGATAAAGCCTACTCCTTCGTGGTGAAGCCGGCCCTCCCCCGCCCCCATCCGGGTTGTGAATTGAATTGGAGGGTTGAAAAACATGCGGCCGACAACTTCTTGGGAAGTTTTGAGGTCACGACCACCGACAACGGTTTGTTGGTCAGGGCCGATTGGCGAAATCAACCCGACAGCCTCATCTTGGCGAGGACGCTGCATTGTTGGTGGAGCGTGCCGGGGGGCAAGTCACCCGACCTGAAGGTGCACACCTACGAAGTGAAGCTCTCCGACATCCGGATTCACCGCCGCCGTGAGGGGCTCAGTCGCTCGGAATGGCGTTTTTTCACCGAGGTGGGCGGACAATGGCATTTTGAAAACGAGCAATTACCAGGAAAGGACATTTTGAATTTGGGCAAGGCCAAATCTTTCACGCGTAGGTGGCCCTTGAACCGAAGCTTGGTGGTGCATGTGCCCGAGGGTGTGGCCTTCAGGATTTATGGTGGCGGATGGGAGGCAGACGGCACGGATTGGGCATTCGGCCAGTTGTTTGACCCGACGTCCCCCTGCACGCCACAAACCAAAAAAGCGATGCGCAAACATTTGTTGGTTTCCACTCCCTTGGGGTTGAAAGGATGCCTTGACGACATGCTTGGAATCGCCCAGGCTTTCCCCAATCCCGAGTCTCTGGGGGAAGGTGGAAATTTCAAGGTGTCCACCACCGGTCCCGACGACGATTACGACCAATGCCCGGGCGTTTCCATCGTCCAAGCCGGCTCGTTCTCATTGTCTTATCAGGTAAAAAAAATCCAAACACGATGAGGTGCCACCGGTTTTTCTTTTTGGGTGCCGAATGGCTGAAGCCTTGCAGGTTGGTCAGCCTGCTCGGGATGCTCATCTTGTTTGCAGGCCCGCCCATTTCTGCACAATCACCCTTGAAATGGGGCATCGGGATGCATGCCGGTGTCTCACATGGCGGTTGGAACCTGGCGTTGGTCGGGCAGGTCCGCGTGCGTGACTTCCAGGCCTATGCGGGTCCTTCCTTCACCTTGGGACGGGGCACGGGCTCAGGTTCGCCCATCGGTTTCAACGGTGGATTGGATGCGATGATACTTTCCAAAATGCAATGGTTGGGTAGCCTCGTGAACTTGGATTATCAATTTCAACCCCTGGCAGGAAAAGATCAGCTTCACTCCCTCCATTTGGGCTATGGACTTCGTTTTGATTTTTGGAATGGTTTTTTTCTGGCTCAGCAATTGGGTTATGGCGTGTATTGGGAAAGGGTCCACGCCGTACAGGGAGGAGACATCAAGTCCTATTCCGGATACAGCGGATTGGTCAGGGTTAGGGCAGGTTATCAATTTTAGGCATGCGGAGCATCCACTACATCATCATCCTTGCAATGGCTACTTTGGCAGCGTGCAGTCCGCTTCAGGAAATTCCCAATCCTGAAATCCTGATCACGGGTCATGGCGGTGCGGGATTTGAAACTTTTCGCAATTCAATACCGCCCAACACCATCCGTTCCATCAAGCAGGCATTGGAGATCGAGGGTGCCGAAGCCGTGGAATTGGATGTGCAGATGACACAAGACTGCGTTTTGGTGTTGTATCATGACAACGACCTGGTTTCCGCCACCGATTGCCAAGGATGCATCCCGACGAAAACTTGGCATGAAATCCAGCCTTGCAACATCCTCAACCGTTATGGCCCGATGGGAAGCCCACAGAATCTCCCGCGTTTGGACAGCGCGTTGCAGCCCTACCTGGAGGGTGACCGGCGATTTTTCCTGAACCTTAAAATACCGTACGACTGTTCCCCGGAGCCGGACAAATTCCGCGATGCATTCATCCAGACCATTGGAGATTGGGTTGAGGGAAATGGGATGAAAGACCGGGTTTGGTTGGAAACCTTCGACTTGGAAATGCTGGTGGGGCTCCAAAGGGAAGACAGCACCTTGCGGCTGATTTACGACGACGACCAAGTCGACAGGGCCATTTCCACGGCGGTGCAATACGGATTCGCGGGCATCGGGGTCGTGAACGAGGCCATGGATGCGCAGGAAGTGGCACACGCACAATCACAAGGCTTGATGGTGGTGATTTGGGGCGTGAGGGTGTTGGAAGGAACCAAACAGGCAGTGTCCAAAGGGCCGGATGCCATCATGACCGACGACATCCGGATGCTGCGCAACGTTTTGGGGAGGTAAGATGAGCAGAGGCGTATTTTTCTTCGTTTTGACGGTTGCTTGCTGCCTTTTCTGGTCTTGGGAATGTGCGTGGAACTATCTCGATTATTTGGGGGATTCGCCCATATTTCTGAAGCCCGACTACCTCCGCGCATTTGAAGCCAACAGGCTGAAGTTGATTGCCGTTGAATTGTTGGTCCCCTTTGGTATGGCCGTTTTTTTCCTCATTTTGACCGTGATGCATGTGCGGGGGGCTTTCATCAAGTGGCCCTTG
>Ga0068872_10000649_pt1 | contig 29488 bp, 11 predicted proteins | sample NOAtaG_7_FD_66441 | JGI IMG/M metagenome (GOLD analysis project Ga0068872, IMG submission 66441) | Freshwater lake microbial communities from Lake Erie, under a cyanobacterial bloom - NOAA_Erie_Diel1S_2200h metaG | ecosystem: Environmental > Aquatic > Freshwater > Lake | place: USA: Ohio, Lake...
AACGGCGATGGGGTTTACGACGACCTCGAGAGAAATGTGATTTCCAACAACCTTCAGGATGGTGTGTTGGTTGTGGAATCTTCCAGTTCCATCCGTGGTAATTACATCGGCACGGACCCAGCCGGTATGGCGTCCATGCCGAACGGTGGGTCGGGGGTAGTCGTTTCTTTCGGTTACGACAATCTGATACGCGATAACTTGATTTCTGGTAATTGGCAAGATGGATTGGCGATCGATCAATCCGAGTCGGTTACGGTTCAAGGGAATCTCATCGGCACTACCGCCGATGGATTGTCTGCTCTTCCCAATGCGGGGCATTCTCTTGCCGTCTATCAGAGCGACGATCTCTTGATTGGCAGCCCTTCGGTGGCGGATCGCAACGTGATCGCCTACGGAACCGGAAGCGGGATTCTGGTGGTAGATGGCGGCAGCATGGGCAGCCGCATCCAAGGCAACTATATCGGGCTCAATGCTTCCGGCCTGACCGATGCGGGGAACGCCAGATATGGGATCGAAGTGATCGATTCACCGGCGATAACGATCGGTGGATCGGTAGCTGGTGAGGGCAACCTGATCTCCGGCAACGACCTGGGTGGAATCGCCATGATGGGAAGCAGCACCCTGCATGGTTCGATACATGGCAACTGGATTGGTCTAGACAAATCGGGTTTGGCGGCGATTCCGAATCAATCTTTCGGAGTCTTCATTGGATCGGGTGCATTGATCGGCTCTCCACTCCTGGGAGCCGCTCGGCAGACGCTGATCGGTTCCAGCAGCCCCGCTGGGCGGAACATCATCTCTGGCAACAACGGCCCCGGGATTTGGCTTGGGGGAGAAGGTGCTGGTGGAAATACCGTTGCTGGCAACTGGATCGGGACCAACGTTCTGGGGTTGGGCAGTGTACCGAACACCCACGGCGTCCTGCTCAGCCACGGCTCCGACGGGAACATGATCGGTGGGTCTTTTGCCGGGGATCGCAATGTGATCAGCGGCAACAGTCAATCGGGGGTTTACGCCTCCGGTCTGTTCCCGCTTGAAAATTACGTCATGAACAACTGGATCGGTCTGGATAGCAGCGGTGCGGCTCGTCTGGCCAACGCTCGCTATGGCATCGAACTGACCTCGGTCGAGGGCTTCTGGGTGCTCGGTAACGTTGTCTCCGGCAATACCCTCGGTGGAATCCTTTTGCAGAATACAACTCGCACGTGGTTGGAGGGGAATTCGGTTGGCACGGATGGATCGGGCTTGCAGTCGGTTGGCAATGGTACGCCAACCAGTCCTGCCGATGGGGTGCTGATTGTCGATTCGTCGAACAACCGCATTGGCGGCCCTGAATCCAGCCAGAGAAATGTGCTGTCCGGCAACACGGGTAGTGGCTTGCGTATCTCTGGCAGTTCCACTGCCAATACGTTGGAAGGGAATGTTTTTGGCGCTGACCGAACTGGTACTGTTTCCATCTCCAATGCGGCTCATGGCTTGGTAATCGATACTGGCGTGGCCGGCAATTTGGTGGGCAGTGACTCCAGCGACTCTCGCGCCAACCTCTTCTATTACAACCTCGGTTCCGGGGTTTGGTTACCGGGGGTGGGCCCATCGGCGAGCAATACGATTGTGGGGAATCTGTACCGTGGCAATTTGCAGATGGCAATTGATCATGGGGTAGAAGGGCCAACGGCCAACGACAGCCCTGACAGCGATGGTTTAGCGAACGCTCCAGTCATCACCAGCGCCTATCTGGCAACCGCTGGTCTCCTGGTGTTGGAGGGGACCAGCAATCCCGGCCAGGTCATCCAGTTCTATCTGTCTGCGCCTACCAACAACGGACGTGGCCAGGGGACTCGAAAGTTGTATCAGGGAGTCGAGTCGCTGGCTGCGGATGACACCGATCCAGTGGTTGGCATCTTCCGTTTTGAAGTGCCATTGGGATCGACGCCGATCGTCGAGTTTGGCGACTTGTTGACCTCTGTTGCCGTCAATCCGACGTCGGAGTTTGGCAATACCAAGACGATTGGAGACGTCGCCAGTCAGCAAGCGCCCATCGTGACGTTTTGGACGGAGCCCGAGGCGGCTATCACCTCCCTGATTGCCGGCGAGACTTTGACCTTTACCGGATCCTTTGCCGACTCCGACTCGACCCGTTGGAGCGCTACAGTTGATTATGGTGATGGATCAGCGGTGGAGGTTTTGACGCTTTCCGATCAGCAGACGTTCACGTTGCAGCATCGGTATCCCAAGGCCAGTCCTGCAGGTGTGCCCTACCGAGTCCTTGTGCGGGTGACCGACAACAGCGGTCTGGTGGGAGTCGCCAGTTTCACTCTGGATGTCATCAATCAGGCGCCGGTTTTGAATCCTGGGGATGTTCGAATCACTAGCCAGTTATCGGAAGGAGGAACGGCGACGCTGACCGGTTCGTTCACGGACACCAGCGATCAGGAAGTCCACACGGTAGAAATCGACTGGGGTGATGGGACGACCCAGAACGTTGCACTTGCTGAAGGTGTGATGTCCTTCTCGGTTCCGCATACCTACGTCGACGACAATCCCACCAACAGCGCGAGAGACAATTACGTGGTGAGGGTGCGAGTTGTCGATGATGGTGGAGCGGCTAGCGCGGCGACGGCTGTGATGGTCACGGAAGTAGCCAACAGCCTGCCATCGGCGCTGACGCTTGATCTTCCGGGGCTGACCTTAGTCGGCGGAGTCGCAGAGGTGTCGGAAGGAGCATTAATGACGCTCCGTGTCGACTTCTCGGATCTTGGAGTGGCAGATAGCCATACGATTCGGGTCGATTGGGGGGACGGCAGTGCGCCCGAAGAGATTTTGCTCAGCCCGACAGTGGGGCAGCTGGCAGCACGTCAACTAGATATTCCTCATCGGTATCGATCCAGTCCCGAGACGGTGGGAGGTGTCTACACCATCACCGTAGGGGTATCCGACGACGACCAACCGCTTGATCTGATCCCGGCCACGGTGGATGTCCGAGTCGGAAATTCGATCCCGCTGATTACCTCTTTGGAGCTTGCGCAGGCAACCATCAACGAAGGAAGTACAGCTTCGCTTACGGTGCGATATTCGGATGCTGGGGTTGGTGATTCCCATCGCATCTTTGTCGACTGGGGAGATGGTACCCAGGAAGTGATGCTGACAGCAGGTGCTGGGGGAAGTGTGATCGCAGGTATCACCCACGAATACCGCGACGATCAGCAACCGTTCACGATTTCCGTGAGCATTCTGGATCAGAAAATGCAGTTGGCGGACAAGCCATCGACACTGCAGTCGACATCGATCATGGTGAATAACGTGGCTCCGCAGATCACCTTGCCGTTACAACGTTTTGTGCAGAGTGCCCCTGGGGTCTGGGATCCGGTTGTTGGGACTTGGCAGATTCAGGAAGGGCAGAAAGTTCGCGTGACGGGATCGTACTCCGACGTCAGTTCGGTCGATTCCCACGTTGTCTCGGTTCTCTGGGCCAGTGGGGAGATGACCGAGGCATCGGTCAACCAAGTTGATCGCACGTTCAGTGCCACCTATGTCTATCGCGATGATTACGCCGCGGGGACAGCGTTCGATCTGGAAACAATTCGCGTCACAGTGACGGATGATGATGGGGGCTCTGCAGTCGACGAGTCGACTCAGGTCACGGTAACGAATGTCGCTCCCGAGGCGATGTTCATTCCTTTAGAGACATCCGGAGGCGGATCGTTACCGGGCGGGCCAGGTGGAGGTCCGGGAGCGGTGGTTGGCGACAGGCCGATCACATTCCAGGCGATTGTCACCGATCCGGGAGAAGAGCTTTTCGTCTACCGGTGGGAAGCGAAAGTTGTCGGTACCACAGTCGTTGTGCAGACCGGAACGGCTGAAACGTTCACCCTGCTGCCGGAATTGTTCAGCGGAACCATAGAAGTAACATTGTCGGTGGATGATGGGGACCTGGGAACGGATACCTACGTATCGACGTTGCTCCTGGGAAGTGAGGCTGCCGATGCTTTCACACTTACCGTCGATGACTTTGCCGACGACGTCAATAACCTGACCGTGATCACTTTCGGCGGAAGTGACATGGTGAACGCAACAAGTCTTCCTATCGGTTTCAACGTAGTCCTCGATGGTGGAGACGGACAGGACTTCCTTTTTGGAGGGGCTGGAAACGACACCTATGTCCTGCGGTCCGGGAATGATATCGCGAATGATGCTGCCAGTGCGCCGACGGGAGTCACTGTGGTCGACGAAGGGGATGACCAGTACATCCTCAGCCCCAACAGCGTTCTGACGGTTCGCGACACGACAGGGGTCAATACATTGAACTTCACGCGATCCGATATCACCACCACTGGTTTTCTTGATCTCGGGATCACCTTTGATCTGGCGGCTTCGAACTCCAATTATTTGGCCAATAAGGATGGTGGGTCGGTAGTCTATCTGGAGACGGATGTGGCGCCGGAGTTGGGGCTATCGTCCGATGGTGACCCGAATACATCGCCGCACCTTTTGAGAACTTGGGGCGTTTTTGCATCGGTGGTCGGCAGTCGATTCAATGATACGTTCACGACGCATGCCAACACGACGATTCTGGGAGGGGATGGGAAAGACGAAATTGTTATCGGACCTGGTAGCAGTGGTGCAGGGGCGCTGCGCGGATATTTCAACGGGGGCGCCGATGCGGATACGTTTGTCCTGCGAAACGGAACGATGGGGGACATCAGTTTCGAAGGGGACTCCGGCATGGATGTCTTCGACATTGAGGGAGGCATTTTGACGGGGATCGATTTCGGAGGTGGGGCTGACGCAGACACGTTCGTGATTCGCGGTGGGAACATGACCGATATCGACTTTGGGGGTGGAGCGGATGGGGACACCTTTGAGTTGCGAGGAACGATTGTTCTTGGGGACATCAGTTTCGAAGGCGACTCGGGCATGGACGATTTTGTCGTCTACGACCGAGTTCTGGGGAACATCAACTTCGGCGGTGGTGCCGACGGAGACACGTTGACTCTGGTTGGCAGTGCCGTCGTCGATTCGATCAGCTTTGAAGGGGATTCAGGGGCAGACACCTTCGTTTTGGATGGTCGGGTCACTGGCAACATCGACTTTGGAGGTGGGGCCGACGGGGATACATTGACGCTTTCAACCAGTGCGGTCGCCGGAGGCATCAGCTTTGAGGGGGATTCCGGGATGGACACCCTCGAGATCCGCGGCACGATCACGGGCGGGATCGATTTCGGCGGTGGGGCTGATGCTGATACGCTTCTGCTGACGGTCAACGCCTCCGCCGGCGGCATCAGTTTTGAAGGGGACTCCGGGATGGATACCCTGGAGATCCGAGGCACCATCACCGGCGGGATCGATTTTGGTGGGGGTGCTGACGCCGATACGCTGACGCTTCTTGGTACTGTCACCGGCGGGATTGATTTTGGAGGCGGAGCCGATGCGGATACTCTTCTACTAACGGTCAATGCGTCGGCGGGTGGGATCAGCTTTGAGGGAGACTCCGGGATGGATATCTTGGAGATCCGAGGCACGATCACTGGAGGGATCGATTTCGGAGGTGGAGCGGATGCGGACACCTTCGTTCTGACGGCGACGGCGGCGGCCGGATCGATCAGTTTCGAAGGGGACTCTGGGGCAGATACCTTTGTTCTGGATGGACGCGTTACTGGGAATATCGATTTTGGTGGTGGAGCCGATGCGGACACTTTGCAGCTAAGTGCCTCGGCGGTCGCCGGATCGATCAGTTTCGAGGGGGATTCGGGCGCCGATATTTTTGTCCTTCGGGGTACAGTCAACGGCGGGATCGATTTCGGTGGTGGGGCTGATGCGGATACGCTGCTACTGACAACGACGGCCGCAGGTGGTTCGATCAGCTTCGAAGGGGACTCGGGTGCTGATACGCTGGAGCTTCGAGGGACCATCACGGGGGGGATCGATTTCGGAGGTGGAGCCGATGCCGATACGCTGGTGCTGACGGCGACTGCGGCGGCTGGATCGATCAGCTTTGAGGGGGATTTCAATCCTCTGGACCCCAACCCGCAAGGTGACTCAGGGGCCGATACCCTGATCATCCGTGGTACTGTTTTTGGCGATATCGATTTTGGTGGCGGTGCTGATGCTGATACGTTGCTTTTGACGGCGACGGCATCGGCAGGGAACATCGACTTTGAGGGGGATCAGGGAGATGATCGCTTCCAGAATCTCGCTCCTGTCGCCTCCATTTTGTTCCAAGGTGGCGAAGGTAAGGATACCTTCCGCAATGATGCCTCGAACATTTCTTCGATCGTATTTTACGGCTACGGTTCGCCGACCTATTTGGGAAGCGAAGGATTGGATCAGGATGACGTTTTCGCCAACTACGGATCCGGCATCGCGTCGCTGCAGTTTTATGGTGCAAACGGTAGCGATGTCCTGATATCGGATGGCGATGACATCGCATTGGTCTATTTCCGTGGAGGTTCCGATGCCGACACACTGGTGCTGGATGGGAGAAACATCGGGCACATCGACTTTGGTGGCGGTGCCGATGCGGATACGCTGACCTTGACAGGGTCTCGTTTCGGCGACATTGATTTTGAGGGGGATGCGGCTTCGGAAGTGTCGGGGCCGGACCGTTTCCTGAATCAGGCGACGGGGCTTCTGGACTCCAGTGGCACACCAACCAGTTCCATTCGATTCGTTGGCCTGGGTGGCGAAGATATCTTCCGCAACGAAGGTAGTAACTGGGCCAACGTTGTCTTCCTGGGAGGTGCAGGTGAGGACCGTTTCCTCAATCAGGCGACAGGTCTGGATCAGGTCACCTTCGATGGCGACGATGATGCGGACTATTTTGAGAACGAAGCGAATGATCTGAACAGCGTGGTGGTACTAGGTGGCGACGGAAGCGACGTAGCAATCAACGATGGGAATCGCGTTGCGAATTTCATCTTTTTCGGTGGGCTGGGCAACGACCAGTTGCTGAACACCGGGACAGACACCACATCGTTCCTAATGGTGGACACCCGCGGTACGAATGTCATGGCCAACAGTGGTTTGCGTGCTACTGGCTACCGGATGCAGGGGGGAAGTGACGCTGACTCTTTGCTCAATTACGGCGCTGGTGCTAGCGGCTGGGTGTTCTATGGGAATGCGGGGGCAGACCGATTCATCAATTATGGTGGTGGATCAGGTTCCAGTGATCTTTCGCTGATCGACAGTGGGACCGTCGGTGCGATCACCTGGCCTTATACAAGCCTTCCGCCGACGACTTTGCCTGATGTACCCTTGGCTACATCGGATGACGCCGCTGATCTTTTCGGAAACCGGGGTTCTGATGTTTCCAACGTGGTCTTCTACGGTGGTGGCGGTAACGACTTCTTCCAGAACTCCGGCAGTGGTGTTTCCGCTGTCACCTTCCATGGTGGCTCTGGTAATGATTCGGCGCTGAATGATTCGACCGGATACAAATTCACCAGTTTCACGTTCGATGGAGGTGACGGTGCCGATGCGTTCCAGAATGATGGAGCCGAAGCGACCAACCTGTCATTCACTGGAGGTGACGGCAACGATTCGCTTTACCAGAACGGCAACAGCACTGGCACGATTACCTTCCTTGGCGGGGATGGTAAGAATGTTTATGTCAATTGGGGCAGTGGTGGACTTGTCCATTCGATGACAGGCGGTGCCGATGAGGACCGGTTCCAGAACAATGCGGACACGATCGGTCTGCTGCAGTTCAACGGCGGTGGTGGTACCGACGCGCTGCAGAACAATGGCACAGGGGTGCAAATGATTTCGATGGTCGGTGGTGACGGCGACGACACCATCTTCAACAGCGGCCACGAAGTGGGTTGGATCGATTTCAATGGCGGTGCCGGCAACGATTCCCTTGTTAACGCAGGAAGTGCCGTGGGGGCTAATGCGGCCTCCGGTACGGCTTCGAAGGGAGTGCGATTCTATGGCGGCGATGGGGCAGACGTTCTGAGAACTCAAGGGGTTGGCTTTAGCACCTTGTTGTTTGATGGTGGATCGGGATCCGACGCGTTGGTCTACAACACCACTGAAGGTGGCAGCATTCAATACACCGGTGGCTCTGGAGATGATGGTTTTGTCTTCCGAGGCAGCGCACAGTCGATCGAGGTGGACCTGGAAGTTGGAAATGATTCTTTCGCCTATGCAGGAACAACGCCTTCTGTTGGCCCATCTGCCACAGTGCAATTGACGGGTGGAGCCGGAGATGACGATTACCGATGGATTGGTGCGCCCAGGGGATGGGTAAAGATTGTGGAGTTGCCCGAAACTTCCCCGGACACCAGTCGGGATCGATTTGACTTTTCCTCCTTCACTGAAGGAGGTGTTGTCTTTGACATGATGTCGACCGCCAGCCAGTCGATCGCAACGGGGTTCGTCATTCAGCTCTCTGCCGATTCGGTTCAGGGATTGGAAACGATTGCAGGATCGAGATTTGCGGATACCCTTCTTGGGAACGATCGCGACAACCTGATGGAGGGTGGTCTTTATTCGACACGCACCTACAGTCCAGCCGTTGCAGGCCGCAATGCCACGCAGTGGGTTCTGCTCGATTTTGCATCGAAGACCGATGCTACGAAGGAATTCACCTACGAGGCTGCGGATCAGGCGGCCGTGATCGAGGGGCTGATGCGGTCGTACTACGGGATCAAACCGGACGGCAGCGTTCGGCAGTACAGTGATCCCGAGCGTTGGTTTGATGTTCGGTTCACTACCGATGCCAGTGAGATTCCCGCAGGAATCGATTTCGTAACGGTTTATTTCAACGAGACGCCTCCCAATGGAAGCCCTGGTGGTCTGGCCAGCGAGATCGATCTTGGCAATATCAACCTGGGTGGTCAGGCGGTGGTTCAGGTCCATGGACTTCTGGGGGGGACGGTTTTAGCCCCGCGTCTATCCGTGACTTCAACAGAGATCTCTGGCGATTTTATGAACCCGTCCTCCGACGGGCATTTGACTTATGGGCAGAGGAATCCCGACAACAGTGTCGACAACTTCGTTGCCCTATCGATCAAGATTGCGGCGCACGAGTTGGGTCACCTGATGGGACTGAGGCACTATGATGCGTTTGGACCGATCGGTTCAGGCGTGCATAGCCCCCCGGGAAGCGGTGCGTTCAACCCTGCGTTCACCGGGTTGTCGGAAGCCTATGAGACATTCCAGCATTTGATCAGTTCGCCAGCGTCGGTTGGCAGCGACCGGAAGAACGACATCAACAAATTGTTCTTCGGCGAACGGGAGGCGGTCAAACTGGCTTACGCGGAGTCCGATCTAACGGCGACTCGGGTTCCCGAAACGGCGGGTAACAAGGGGAGTCTGGGGACCGCGCAGGAAGTCGATTGGAACGTGCTTTCACTGCCCAACACGCTAACCACGGGTGTCAATGCCGGGAACCAGCTTTTCGCCGAACTCTTCAGCGTCGTCGGAAGTATCCAGTTGGATGCCACGACTGGGAAGAGCGAGAGTGACTACTATGCTTTCGATGCGCAGCAGGGGGATCTGCTGACGATCGAAGTGGCTTCCCGGGCGCTCCGGCGTTACAGCAATCCTGGTGGCAGTTCCACACTGGTTCCTGGTTCGTTTATCGATCCGGTGCTACGGGTTCGTGATGCTGACGGAACAATCATTCCCTACTATGCATCGGTGGCGGAGAACGATGATGAGTTCGAGTCAGGCGATGCCATTCTGATCGATCTGTTGATTCCGGCGACTGGGACATACTTCATCGAGATTGATACGTTCAAGGAGCCGGATACGGAGCCGGTGATCACGGACTTTACGGATTGGCCGGCAGAACTCATTCAGATCTACCAAGACAGTGTGGCCGACATCGACTTGGGTCATTATGAATTGTTGGCCTATCGATTCCAGCGCGCCAATGCGTTGGACTCCTTCAACACGATGAGTGGTCGACTGGGAGTCGATACATTCATCGGGACAACTTCGGAAGACTATTCGCTGACTGTTCCAACCTCTTCGATTCCGATAGGAGCGACCAGCGGAGAGAAGCCCGATTATTCGTTGACGATTCCTTTTACCGATGTTGGCGGTGCCGCTTGGACAGCGACTGTCGATTTCGGCGATGGTACCGGTGCGATGACGGTCAGTGGGTTTACACCGACGACCGGTCTTCCGTTGAATCATTCGTTTGTCGATGAGGGAACCTATACGATCCGCTTTACGATCAGTAATGATGACGGGAAGTCGTCGGGAGATCAAAGCTACCAGATTGCAGTCGTTAATACCGCTCCGACAGCGTCCATTGAGATCTCCAACGCATTGGAGGGCGGATTGACGCAGATCGATCTGACATCGTCCGATTCTCCTGGGGACATGGCGGAGGGATTGCGATACTTCTTTACTCAGAATGCCAGTGAGCGGTCCGGCATCACCTACGATTCTGCCTCTTCGTCCTCGATCGATAGTGCATCGTATTTCCACGATGACGATGGAACCTACACCGTCTACATCCGCGTGATGGACCGAGATGGAGGAATCACCGATTACGACTATAGCTATGCAGTGGCGAGTGTTGCGCCGACCGCGACGCCTGCACAGAATGGCCCGATCGTTGAGGGGAGTTCGGTGCTGGTTTCGCTGGATGCGGCAACTGACCCATCCCTGGCGGATCGAACGGCAGGTCTTCGCTATGGCTTCGCCAAGACCTTGGCTGGGCTTCCAGCGAACTACGCTTCCGCAAGTTCATCCAGCAGTGCTCCGATTCTCTTCCGCGATGATGGTGATTACTCGGTGTTCGCTAGAGTTATCGACAAAGATGGTAGCCACACCGACTACACCATTCCTGTCGTCGTAGACAATGCGCCGCCAGTTGTTACTTCCATTACGACAACCAATCCATGGCTTGATGCAACCAGCGGGCAGATTTCGGTGGCGGCCACCGATGTCGGTGTCGATGATGTTCTGAGCTACTCCTATCGTATTTACCAGGGAGCGACCTTGGTGAACGAGTACCTGGGGCAGGGCAGCAGCCTATCATGGGTTCCACCGGCGGTTGGGAATTATCAAGTCCGAGTGGTTGTTGCGGATGACGATGGTGGGGAGTCGACTGAATCGACGGTAGATTTCAGGGTTTCAGCACCGATCACCGTTCTGATGCAGGCGCCTGCCGACGGGTATCAGGGGGTTGCCGGTCAGGAACGCGTTTTCCGGTTTACCAGCGTGCACCCAACCGAATCGACGCTGCAGTACACCATCAACTGGGGAGACGGATCGCCTCCCGAGGTTGTTGCGGCTCCCTTGGTGACAACAGTCAGCCATAGCTTCTTGAACGTCGGCAGTTTTCAGCCGACCGTAACGGTCAAGGATTCTGCAGGTGACAGCGCGGTCTACAGCATGTCGCCTTTGAATATCCTTCGCTCAGAGACTCAAGGCACGAAGCTTGCGATGGGTTTGAATGACGGCGGATCGGATGACGATCAGATGATCGTTCTTCATCTTGGGACCAATCTATTTCGTTACACCTTGAACGGTGTCGTTCTGGGCAGCGGCTCCTCCGTCCATCCTGGCATGATTGCTTTCCATGGTGGAGCGGGGGGCAATCGGTTCCAGTTGGTAGGAAGCGCGGCAGCAGACACCTTCCGGATCACTGATTCCATCGTTCGATTGGGGACGCTTTATCAGTTTGAAAATCACTCGATCGCAACCCGAACGGTATCTGGCGAAGCTGGGAACGATACCTTCGATCTGGTGCAGGCAGCGGGCGTTTCGATTGTGGGTGGTCTTGGCGTCGATCAGATTCGCAGCGTCGAGGCGATCGCTTCACATGAATGGCGCGTCGATTCGGCTAATGGTGGTCAGGTTCGCGTCGGTACAGGAAGCTGGACGACGAACTTTACTGGAGTCGAGACGCTTGTTGGGGCAGATGGAGTGGTCGACACCTTCTCTCTGATCGGTAGCGGATCGTTGTCCGGTTCGCTTTTCGGTGGTTCTGGGGCCCTGCGGGATCTACTCGATCTCAGTCAACTAACTGGAGCCACTTCGGTGCTGGCGGGTTTGTTTAAGGCAACCGGTATTACTGGTACCTGGAATTCGATCGAGGCATTTACGGCTACGAACGGCACTTTTACAGGGGCGAACGAGACGACCGATTGGACGGTCAGCGGTTCGATGATTTCTCAAATGGTCTCCGCCACGAGGGATCTCATTTTGCAGGGATTCAGTACGCTCACCGGTGGGACCGGTATCGACAACTTCACAGTCCAGCCGACTGGAAGAGTTTCGACCATTCTGGGAGGCTCGGGTATCGACACGCTTTATGGTCCGAATATCGACTGTGTGTGGAATCTTCAAGAGGCAGGAGGTGGTAATCTGCTGAATGCGATTACTTTCAAGCAGATGGAGTCGCTGCGAGGTGGCACGGCGGCAGATCATTTCCGTGTATCACGTCTTGGTACTATGACCGGCTTGGTCGATGGCGGCGCGGGGGATAACGTTCTTGACTACTCTCTGAATACCGTCGCTGTGACGGTGAATCTCAACGCAGCCGTTCCCAGTGGGACGAATCTCCCGAAACTTGCCGACTCGTTCTCATTGCTGATCGGCACCAACTTCAACGATATTCTTCGCGGCAGCACTGTGCGAGGAATGGTCATCAATGGCAGTGGCGGGGTCGATCAGATTTATGGGGGTAATGGTCGAGATATTTTGATCGGGGGGATCGCTGCCGATCAGGTATTCGGTGGAGGTGGAGACGACATTCTGGTCGGAGGTCGAATCGCCTACGACGGTGTGATAGAAGGGCTTCTGGCAATCCAGAAGGAATGGTCGAGAACAGACTTGGGGTACATGGAACGTCGGGCAAACCTCAGGGGGCAGACTGCAGGTGGTCTGAATGGAACGTACTATTTGCGATCCCGAACAAGTTCTTCAGACCCGCTACCTGGAACATTGCCGGAGGATAATGCCGTCGATGCCCTGATGGGGCAGTTAGACCGGGATTGGTTCCTCGCTAGCGAGAAGGCTGGCGTGGTCGACACGACTTCCGATCGTCAGGCGAATGCTACGCTTCCCAATTTCGAGGAAAAAGAGCTGACCGGCATCATCACTTGGTGATCGAATTTCCGCAGGCGTTGGATGCTCAGCATTCGCAGAGACTTCCGTAGCTTCGTCGACAGTCCGAGGTGGGGATCGGTTGCATGCATCCTCGGATCTCAGCTTTCAGCTTCGGTGTGTCGCCGATGGATCGCGTTACAATCAATCGGTAGGTTTCGAAACGGTTCCGGGATGCATGAGATCGGTGGACACATCAATTACGAAGGCGGACTCGAATGAGCTTGGCGGTACGATGCATGGGAAATGATAGACCCCCGATGGCAGGGCCGAAGTCAGCAGGCACATCACTCGATCCGCAATCGCAATATGTGTCTCCCATATTGAGGTTTTCTCTTATCCTTCTATTGCTCCTAGGGAGCTTCTTGTCGGGAAGTCTTTCGGTGTTGGCGGAGGAACCGGAGGCAGGGACGATCACTGGAACGGTTGCGATTTCAGAGACACGGCTACAGCGCGTCGATGCGATGATTGCGGACGGGATAGCGGAAGGGAAGATGCCTGGCTGCATTCTATGCGTCGGCGATTCCAGTCAACTGCTGTTATTGAAAGCCTATGGGAATCGGCAGACCCAACCGGACATCCAGCCGATGACGGTCGATACCGTTTTTGATATGGCTTCGATCACTAAACCGGTGGCTACCGGCATGGCGATCATGCAGTTGATCGATCGGGGGAAGCTGAGGCTTGGTGACCGTGTTGTCGATTTTTTCCCAGACTTCGGTGTTGAAGGAAAAGATGCGATCACCGTTCGAGACCTTTTGATCCACCAGAGTGGATTGATTCCCGATAATGCACTAGCGGATTATCAGCAGGGGCCGGAGGAAGCTTGGAAGAAGATCTGCCAATTGAAGCTGGTGGCTCCTGTCGGAAAGGAGTTCAAGTACTCGGATGTCAATTTCATCGTCTTGGGGAAGCTTGTTGAAACCATCAGTGGTCAGACGCTTGCTGATTATTGCCGGAAGGAACTGTTTATTCCCCTTGGTATGGAGGAGACCGGATTCCTGCCGATGGATGCATTGAAGCAGCGATCGGCGCCGACCGAGCAGCGGGAAGACCGTTGGATGCGAGGGGAAGTGCATGACCCACGCGCCTATCTACTGGGGGGCGTCGCGGGGCATGCGGGACTGTTCTCGACGGCAAAAGACCTAGCTCACTTCAGTCAGCAGGTTCTTCGCGGTTTTCGACAGCAGGGACTTGGCGAAGGGGGCAGCATTCTGTCGAGGCGAGCCATGGAGGTGATGACCTCGGGGCATCGAGTCTCTAGCGGTCTGCGAGGCTTGTCCTGGGATAAGCAGACTGGCTATTCCAGCAACCGCGGGGACATGCTAAGCCCTGAAGCATTTGGTCATGGCGGATTCACCGGCACTGTCCTTTGGATCGATCCGGCGCAGGATCTGTTTCTTATCTTCCTTAGCAATCGCGTCCATCCGGATGGGAAGGGGGCAGTCAATCCACTGGCTGGGAAGATCTGGAATGTGCTGGTGGGGGGGGTTGGTAAGAGACCAGATTTGGCTTGGGCCGGCAGTGGCGATTCGACGAGCGACAGGCTGCCTGGTGTTCTGACGGGGATCGATGTGCTGGAGGAGTCGAACTACCGGCAATTGAAGGGCAAACGGATCGGTTTGATCACCAATCACACCGGCCGAAATCGATCCGGTATCTCCACGGCCAAGTTGTTGCAGCAAGCCGAGGGAGTGGAACTGACAGCCTTGTTCAGTCCCGAACATGGCTTTGCAGGAGCCTTGGATGTATCGAAAGTCGACGATTCGCTCGACCCCGAAACCGGATTGAAGGTGTTCAGTCTTTATGGCGAGACGCGGAAGCCGACACCACAGATGCTGGAGGAGATTGATACGCTGGTTTTTGATATTCAGGATATAGGTTGTCGATTCTACACCTACGTGTCGACGATGGGGGAGGCGATGAAGGCAGCCGTTGAGGCGGGGAAAGGATTTGTCGTCCTTGACCGACCTAATCCACTTGGCGGCGTTCAGATTGGCGGGCCCCTTCTGGATGAAGGCAAGGAGTCCTTTGTTGGCTATCACCGGATTCCACTGCAACACGGGATGACGATTGGCGAGTTGGCTCGAATGCTCCAAAAGGAGAAACATCCCGAACTCGATTTGACGGTCATCGAATGTCAGGGCTGGCGGCGATCGATGGCGTGGGACGAGACCGGGTTGCGATGGATCAATCCCTCACCCAACATGCGAAGCCTCAACGCTGCGTATCTTTATCCTGGGATCGGAGTTTGGGAGATGACCAATCTTTCGGTTGGTCGTGGAACCGATGCACCATTTGAGTGGTTTGGTGCACCGTGGATGGATGCCAATCGTGTTGCAGATCAACTGAATGGATACGGCGTGGCAGGGGTTCGATTTGTTCCTTGCGAATTCACGCCAAGCAGCAGCAAGTTTCAGGGAGAACGATGTCAGAGCGTACGCGTAGTGATCGTAGATCGTAGTCGCTTGAAACCGGTATCGCTTGGACTGGCCGTCGCGCACGCCCTGCGCAGAGTGCACCCGGACCAATGGGATATCAAGCAGCTAAACCGACTGCTTGGGAGTGAAAAGTTGGCTCAGGCGATTCTCGACGGCGATGCAAACTGCGAAGAACTGACGGAAATCGCCATAAGCGACCATGGAGACTTTCAGGCAAGACGAAATACTGTCTTGCTCTATGAACAGTAAGAGGATCCAGGCAGTTTCACCATCTGGGAAAAAATCGGAGTGGCAGAAAGATGGACAGCTTCGATCGGGGCATGACACCGGAAAAGATCCAAGTTTTCCTTGCGGGCCTGTCGGGGATGGCACCTGAGGAGATTCAGAAGGCAAAACTTCTTTTTCTCAAGAACGAATTGTCCCGTGCTAAGACAACTCGTGAAGCGATGGCTAGCTTTGGCATGGCAACCGGATGCTTCAGCATCATTCCGATCTTCTGGCCCATACTTGGTGCACAGAAGAGAATGATGAATGCTGCAATGATGGGACAAGTCCAGCAGCTGAGAAATGCTTTGGAGGTATGGAAGGATGATCTCGGGACGCAGGGGATGGAGTTGGAACGAGAGTTGGAGATTTTTGAACAGGATTTGAAGGCTGGAAGATGATGAAGCAATACGATCGCACTTCTGCGGCAGCGAAAAGCCTTTAGCAACGAGTTGGCTGACATGATGGGTTCTCGACCTTGGTTCTTTTTTCTTCTTCTGTTGTCTACCATCGTTCCCGTTTTGACAGCTGAGGAAGAGTATCGAACGTACCGCCAGGGAGAAGCGAAGCAGCGGAGCGGAACGCATCTCTGGACTCAGCCAGCCTATCGACAGCCTGTGTGCATGGAGTGGCTGGATGATCGCTTGCTGGTGTTGGGATGCCGGAAGACGGGCGAGCTTTTGACAGTGGATGTCGAGCAGCGGCGGGTGGTCGATGGCATGGTCATCGGAGAGGGGGTTGATGGTCTGCTTTACGATCGGTCTTGCAATCTCTTGGTGACATGGCATCGGAAAGATTCTCAGGTGAGATGCTGGTCGCGGAGGGACCAGCAGTGGATATCCTTGGCGACGATCGACACTCCGATGGACCCGAGGTCGGTGGTATGGCAGAAAGGGGCGAATCGGCTTTGGGTAGCGTGTGGCTGGTCGCGGCAGATTGCCTGCTATGCGGTTTCTTCGGTCGGAGAACAGCTAGCCGCGGAACTGGAGGGGATCACCGACTGCGAGTTTTGTCCGGGAAAGCTGTGCCTCCTGGAGGACTCTAGCAGGCTGCTGGTAGCCGATGCCTTTGGTGGAACTTTGGGGATATTGGATACATCGATGCGCCTTTGGGCTGGAAGCCACGACTTTCTTGGGCAGGCAATCGCCCAAATGCAGCCGACCAGCGATGGACGATTGTTGCTGCTGCATGGAAGTCTCAACCCGACTTCGCAGACGATTCAAAACGATATCCATTGGGGCGTTCTCATGGCGAACGATCTGCGCTGGATGGAAATCGATCGGTTGCTATCGCAGCAAGGAGACAATATCTACAGCGGAAGCCGGGTGCATCCCGTGGGTGTTCCGACGCGAGGGTCGGGAGAGCTGACCAGCTTTCAGACCGACGCGGAAGGGCGGATCGCAGTGACCATTGGAGGCATGGACCAGGTGGCGATCGGAAGTGAGGATGCGTATACCTTCCGTTATCTTTCGGTGGGCGACTATCCGTTGGATTGCCGGTTTTCGCCCGACGGCCGTTCCTTGTGGGTGCTGAATGCTTTTAGCGATTCGTTGACTCAGATCGATCTTCAGCAAAGCGCCGTTCTGGACGATTTGCTGCTGTCTCCCCAGCGGGTTTTTTCCGAAGCGGAGGAGGGGGAACTTCATTTCCATGATGCAGCCTTATCGCATGATGGTTGGATGAGCTGTGCGAGTTGCCATGTAGAAGGTCATGGCAATGGGTTGCTGGTAGATACTTTGGGAGATGGTCATTATGGGGCGCCCAAGCGGGTACTGTCGCTGCTTGGACTGCAAGGCACCGAACCGTTTGGATGGACCGGAAGGGATGCCAAGTTGCGGGATCAGATCGAACGATCGATCGCTTCCACGATGCATCGTGATTATCCTGCAGCGCCGGAGGTTTTGGACAAGTTGGTCGCTTTTTGTGAGAGCCTTCCGGCGCCTCCTGGAGTTCGTGTGGCGCGTCGAGTTGCCGAGAAACCAGAGGTAGCCAGAGGGAAGAAGCTGTTTGAGCAATGGGACTGCGTTCGCTGCCACCAAGGAGCTCTTTACACTTCGGGCCAGCCTGAACGGATCGATTTGGCGGATGAACGAGGGAATCGCTGGTTCAGCCCTCCCTCGTTGAAGGGTGTCAGCCAACGGGCTCCTGTGTTTTTTCATTCCGGCATTCATCGGACGCTGGCCGATGTGGTTGGCGATTCACGCCACAGTGGGTTGGAGCGGTTGGATCCTAAGGATGTCGCCGATCTAGTAGCTTTTCTTGAATCGCTGTAACAGGCGAAACGTAGGCAACTGAAAATCTGCTGCGAGCTGCAACTGGCGCAGAAGGAGTGAACTCAGTCCTATCTGCTGCCACTCCATCCGAGGCTCATTTTTCAGCTGGTTCTGCCGCGATCCGATGGTTAGGGATGGCGGCTAAAGAGCGAATCGCTAGAAGTCGAAGCAGGTGCGTGATTCGAATGTCAGCAGTCGTGTGAAAGTGGCAGGCACCGCCAATGACAAACTCTTCGAGGACAATCCCGAGGTCCCGACGGCTCACAAAACTCCTGCACGGGCCATGGTTTGGTGATCCCTACCGAGCGATCGTCCGGCCACCTAGCATTCCTCTGCGGGACGCTAGCGAAGCACATCCCAAAGGCTGCTGGACTGATCGGTCCATAGCAATGGAGAGGAGGGGTCCAGAGGGATGCGCAGGAGATCAAAAGGAGGCTGCTCTTCCAGAATTGGGTCTTTGGTCAACACGATCCAGTCGGATGCGGTGGTATGGAATCCATCGGCCTTCGTGGTGTGTAACCGAATGCTGTGAAGACCTTTCGACTTTGCCAAGCCATCGATTACCGGATGGAGATTCAAATAGCGATTGCTGATATGGAAAGCGACAACACCGCCAATGGCCAAGTGCTTTTCGTAAACCGCCATCGCTTCGATCGTTAGTAGGTGGACCGGGATCGCATCGCCGCTGAAGGCATCGACAAAGATCGCGTCGAACTCCTGTGGCTCCTGGCGTTCCATTTGAATTCGTGCGTCGCCGATGACGATCTGTTTATCGGCTGGACAGTCTTTGTAGTAGGTAAAGAAACTGTCTTGAATCTCGATGACCAGAGGATCGATTTCGTAGTAGCAGAGACGGTCTTCGGCGGCGAGATAGGTAGCGATCGTACCGACACCAAGCCCAATGACACCGACTCGCAGCGACTTTTTCATCCCCTTCAAATACTCGATCACCGCATCGGGTGCCGAGGAGGGACCGTAGTAGGTTGTCGCTGCGTTCTTCCGGGAGGGATCCAGGAACTGAAATCCGTGCAGGATCTTCCCGTTGTAGAGGCCTCGGCCATGCAGAAGGGGCCGATCGCGATCGAGCTCACGGACTGAGATCACGCCGTAGAAGCCTCGCTTGCGGGCCAGCACCGGATCGCTCCAGGCTGTCGGAAGGAGTGTCAAGCCTGCGATGATGGTGCCCAATGGCAGCGCTATGGAGAGGACCTTATGAAATCGACTGTTGCGAGGTGCAAATCGAGTCAGTTCAGCGCTGAGTATTGTTGCTGCCAGAAGGGCTCCCAAAAAAAGGCTGCCATGAAACTCCCAGTAGTGATTCATGATGATCGGACAGAGGATGCCAACAAAGATTCCGCCGATCGCACCGCCTGCCGAGAGGCTCAGGTAAAAGCGGGTTGCTTGATGGGAAGGAGGTTTGCGGGTGACTGCTTCGCCATGGCAGACCACGCAGATGCAGAACAGCCAGAACAAACAGATCGGGATCTCGACGATGGGTTTTCGCAGCCACCTGGAGATTGGCCATTCGAGTCCGATATTTTTTGCGAACGACTGCAAATCCTGATTAAAAAAGGTTGCTACGACCAAAAGCGTCGCAAGCACCAACCACCTACCCCAGGTGCGTCGCGAATAGAATCGCTCCCATTCAAAAGTGGCGATGAAGCTAAGAAGGTAGATGACCAGAGGAGCGATCCAGAGGAAAGGCACCACTGCGACGTCGCGACAAAGGTGATTGGTCACGGAAAGCAAGGCGACGGTGGCCAGCGCAGGAAGGGCGACCCAGTGAAACCAGTCGATCGGTGCCGAGCGTTCCTGAGGTCTCGATGGATCCCATGCCCTATCTACCGGCGCGCGGCTTGCTACGATCCAGTTCAGGCCGATCCCGGCGGCGGCATAACAGAGGAAGAGGATTCCCCACCACCAGCCCTGTTGCTCGAGCGATAGATTTGTTTCCACGAACCAAGGATAGGTGAGCAGAGCCAGCAAGGATCCGGCGTTCGATAGGGCGTAGAGTCGGTAGGGAGACCGATTCGGAAATAGCTGTGAGAACCAAGTTTGCAGCAGCGGACCGGACGATGCCAACATCAGATAGGGAAGGCCGACCGTGGCAGCCAGCAGCAAGAGAATGCGAACCACCGGTTGCTGCCCATCGGCAGGCTTCCAGGTTACCCCAGGTACGACCGGAAGGAGAAAGCAAGCAGCTACCAGAAGCGTCGCATGGATCAGAAAGTTTCGACCGCGACTGGAGCTGCGATTTAGACCATGCGCATAGGCATACCCTGCAACCAGCAAAGACTGGAAGAAAATCATGCAGGTCGTCCAGACGCTGGGGCTGCCACCGAACCAGGGCAGAATCGACTTGCTGATGATGGGCTGAACTTGAAATAGCAGAAAGGCGCTCAGGAACACCGTCCCGGCAAGCACCCAGGCAACCACTTGGCGTCGCTCTCCCATCAGGGCAATCCTTCACGCGGGTTAGGAATACCAGCGGGCTATCCGATCGCAGTGGACTGGAACTTGATCCATCAGCAAGCAGGGCAACTCTCTGTCATCCTGCGTCAGGGGCTCAAGTAACGAAGAAAATTTCGGAAGGATTGCCCGGGAACATAGACTGTGGGCTGCCCCACAATGCCTCGTCCCAATTGCACGTTGTAGCGATCCTGGCCGAGGGAAACCAGTGGTTGGTAGCCGCCTGCGTTCCAGGCATAAAGCTGGGGTGCTTGGTTGGGCATGATCGTAGGGGGTACGACGCGATAGGGCATTTGTGTTCCGGTGTAAGGAGCACCGGTGGGGCTAGTCAGGGTGGTAGTCGCTTGCGCGGTGCCGGTCTGGTAGTTCGCCGGGTGGACCATCCAGTAGGCGTCAAACGAGTGCGGAGGTTCCGTCACAAACGGCTCTCCAATCGTGATGCGTCGATCTTCGGGGCGAGCGAAAGGGCCACCGAAAGGGCCACCGGAGGGTGGCATCACCGGGGAGACCGCCGATTGTCCGGCATTGAGCGATGGAGAGACTGTCGACGGGAGAACGGGTCCAGCGTTTCCTGGAAGCACAGGGCCGGAGGGGCCATAGGGATTGGATGGTAAGACCGGTGACGCGGGAGCACCACTTCCACCGGGGAGAACTGGCCCCTGGGCCGCGCCACTCGGAAGGACAGGGTTCCCGGGTAGGACGGGGAGATTCGAGGAGTCGGCAAAAGGGTTGTCGTAGGGAGCACCCTGCCCTTGGTAATTGGCTTGGCGAACCGAATAGCCTTGATCGGGCATTGGGACTGAACTTTCGGGGGCCAAGGTGGGTGCGATGGTGCTTTCCGAATCGTAAGAGGGATCCAGCGCATTTCGGGATGACAGATCTTGGATCAATCGGGGGCGTCGCACTGCTTCCGGATCATCCATGCCATAGCGGGGCCGAGAAGGAGACCAGCCAAGATCGGTGGGATAGGCCGATGCCGGCGCGGGAGGCGATGCAGGGATGATACGCATGGGCCCGAGCGACCCAAGGACCGGTGCGGGCTGCGATTTTTTGAGTGCGCTGGGGATACTTGGCGGAGAACTCGCTTGGCGATCGGCCATCGAATGCGATGTTGGTGCAACCCGGTTGATGGGGGGTTGGGTTCCGCCAGCCATCGCATCCAACGCGTCTGGACCGGGTGAGGGAGTCGACTGCATCGCACCCGAAACTGGAAGGGGAGCGATCGGAGCCGCAGCGACGCTGGACGCGTCGGTTCTTGGTCGCAAGGTCACACCCTGTCCCCAAGAGGAAGTTGCGATCGCAGCAAAAAAGGGTGCAATCAGCAGCCATCGTGCACGCATCAGACCGACATCGGAGGGGGTGGTCAACTTTCGCTTGGACGGGATTCGCATTTTCCCAGCACCTTTTGGCCGTGGCTTTTCCGATCGCCGACGAGCCGAAGGCGCTGGAATCGTTTCACCTGCGCACTGGCTCCCTGCACGAACTCGGCGGGGATAACAAACCGGCGTGTCGGCAGCAAGGTCAGTCGCTGGGCGGATCTGGCGCGGCAAGAGCCAGATGCGGTTGAATCGACGTCGCCCATGCGCTAAGATAAAAGGAGATCGCGGGTGTAGTTCAATGGTAGAACTTTAGCTTCCCAAGCTAATAGCGAGGGTTCGATTCCCTTCACCCGCTCTTGGCCTCCAAAAAGCCCTTTTCCAGAGACGGATAGGCATCACCCCGGAATTTTTTCTGGGGTTTTCTTTTTCTTCTTCTTCTTTCTTTCTTTTTTCTCAGTAGAGGGATTTTCAGGAGTAGCCGACGGTTCTGCGGTTCCCGATTGCTTGGGAGCCTCTGCCTCCGTTGCTTTCTCCTTTTCCTCTTTCTCGCGTGCCTCCTTGGCTTTGGCTTCTTCGATTCGTCGAGCCTTCTGCATCGGGTTTTCGCCCTCGGGAATTCTGCCTTCGCCATTTCTCGATTGGAAGACTCGGAATCGACTCGGCTCAATCTCCGGTGGGAAGTGGTTGTTGTCGCGATTCGCATCGGCGGTTTCCCGACGCGGATCCAATTCGAACCGGATCACAGGCTGGGTGGTCCGGAAAAAGACCGATGCCTGCTGGGCATCGGTGCGCCAAATCTCCGCGGGGTAGTGGAAGGTCTTTTCCGATCCATCTTCAAAGACGGCTCTGAAGATGATCGGCATGACAAGTCCGCCGACGTTGCGGAACCGAAGGCGATAAAAATGATGGTTTTGGTCGAGGATTGCCCTTTCCTCTTCCGAGAGTTCCTTTAGGAATTTTTCATGCGCGTCACGCTGTTCGTCCGTGACCGCATTGGGATCATACGTATTGTAAAAATCCTTCAGCTCGGGGAACTCATTGGCCCGCTTGCTCAAGCCTTCGTTGCGTTCCTCGGAGAGCGTCTTGGGAGTGGCTTCTTTCTTCTCCTTATCCTGCTGGAACTTCTCGTCAGGGCTTCGCATATCGGGAAGGAACATATCGACCCCTTCCAGGGCGATATCGACATGATCTGTGGTGTAGAACCACCCAGCCCAGAACCAGTCCAGGTCCACACCGGAGGCGTCTTCCATGGTGCGGAAAAAATCCGCTGGATTAGGACGCTTGAATTTCCATCGCCTTGCGTACTCCTTGAAGGCAAAGTCAAACAGTTCTCTACCCAGGATAGTTTCGCGGAGGATGTTGAGCGCCGTTGCCGGTTTGCCGTAGGCATTGTTACCAAACTGAAGCACCGACTCACTGTTGGTCATGATCGGAACTTGATTGGTGCTGAGCATGTAAGAAGTGATGTCTTCGGGTTCCCCTCGCTGAGATGGATAGTGGTCTTCCCACTCTTGCTCGGAGAGATACTGCAGGAAGGTATTGATCCCTTCATCCATCCAGGTCCACTGACGTTCGTCGGTGTTGACGATCATGGGGAAGTAATTGTGCCCGACTTCGTGGATGATGACGGTGATGAGCGCGTATTTGGTGCCAGCGCTATAGGTTCCATCTTTCTGCGGACGTGGTCCATTGAAGCAGATCATCGGGTACTCCATCCCACCCACGGGGCCGTTGATGCTGTAGGCAACCGGATAGGGATAGGGGAACGTATACCTGCTGTAGACGTTCAGCGTATGGATAATTGCATGGGTGCTGTACTTGCTCCATAACGGTTCGGCTTCATTCGGGTAAAGGCTCATCGCCATCACCTCGTTGCCTTCTACGGAATGGCCCTGAGCGTCCCAGATGTATTTCCGACTGGAGGCAAAGGCGAAGTCACGAACCTTTTTGGCATGAAACACCCAGGTTTTCGTTTCCGATGACTTTTCCTTCTCGTTCTCCAGTGCTTCTTCCGGGGTGACGACGAAGACTGGCTTGGCGGCCGATTTGGCCTCGGCCAGTCGCTGTCGCTGCAACGGTGTCAGCACCTCCTCTGGATTCTGGAGGACTCCGGTGGCTGCAACGAGATGGTCGGCCGGTACGGTGATTCGAACTAGGTAGTCCCCCAGTTCCAAGGTGAATTCTCCCTGGCCAAGGTATTGTTTGTGCTGCCATCCGGTGGCGTCGGTGTAGGCGACCAGGCGCGGGAACCATTGCGCAATTTCATAGATCGCGTTGGAGTCCTTTTCGAACCATTCGTATCCGGTACGTCCGTTGGAGATGTCCGAATTGTTGATTGCATAGTCCCAGGCAACACGGAAGACCATTTCACCACCGGGGCCTAGCGGTTCTGGCAGGTCGATGCGCATCATGGTCTTGACGACCGTGTGCGACAGTGGATTTCCCTTGGCATCGGATACTTCCGAGATGTTGACGCCGCCTTGAAACGACTCTCTGGCCAGCAGTGCCTTGAGGCCTCGCATCGACATGCGATCTCCCAGCATCATGGGCCGGGTTCGTTGCGAATCGGATTCCGGATGGAAGATATTCGCGTCCAGTTGCAACCAGAGATACTTCAGCGTGTGAGGCGAGTTGTTGCGGTAGGTTATCGACTCACGGCCGATGATCCGATGCTTTTGTTCATCGAGAGTCACATCGATGTCGTAGTCGGCTTGTTGCTGCCAGTACTCTGGACCAGGTTCACCCGCCGCGGTGCGATATCCATTGGGGGTCGGGAGGATTTCTTCCAACTGGCGGAATTTGTCCTCCTGGCCATACTTGCGGTTGGGCAGTGGTTGGGCATGGCACCAACTGGAGTTGACGAGGGAGGTTAGGAAGATGGCGGACCAAAGGAGGGATTTGGGTAGGGATAAAGCTGGCATCGGAGGGATCCCTGCAGTGATGGTTAGCTGTCCGGATGGCATGAGACCGTCACCAAGGTGACGGCCGATCAGGCTCTTCATTGTAATTCAGGGATTCCTCGATGGTTGTTGCGAAAAATCTTTGTCCGCCGGAATGGTATGCTGATCGAACTAGCCTACGTGAGTGGAGCCTCTCGGTAGCGTCTCAAGCCGCTTTTTTGGGGCTCAGGATGGACGCTGTTATTGTCTTGATGGGGCAAAGCCTAGTGGGTTGGATTAGCGAATGACTTGCTGGGGACGATCGAGAGAGAGTTTCTAGTTGCTAGGCGTCGAGATTTGGAATCGGACTGGATACCGGCGGAGCGGGGGTCTGGGGTAGGTATTCTGGATCCAGGAGGTTCTGTTTGACACAGGAGCGATGGGGCCATGAGCAAAAAGGGAGAAAAGGAAGTGGTCACCGGTTCGCGGCGAGATTGGTGGATTGGGTACTGCACGAACGTGCATGCTGGGACCGATCTGGAAACCGCCAAGGAAAGCTTGGATCGCTACGCCGTCGCGGCTCATCAAATGCTGGCTGGATGGCAGACGATTGGGGTAGGGCTTTGGTTGCCGTCGACGGCCGCATCCATGGCTAGGCAACCCGAACATGCATTGGCATTTGATCGATGGTTGCGCGAACGATCGATCGACGTACGGACGATGAATGGTTTTCCGCATGGAAATTTTCATCAACCGGTCGTCAAGCATCGCGTGTACGAACCTACATGGTGGGACGAAGAACGATACCGATACACCATCGACCTCGTGCATCTTTTGGGACGTTTGATTCCCGAGGGGGCGACTGGCAGTATTTCGACGCTACCGATCTCCTGGGGGAATCCGGAGCCGAACGAAGCACAGTGGGGAAAGGCGGCAGACCAATTGAAGCGGCTGGCTGCCGAGTTGGCGGAGTTTCGCAGTCAGACTGGCCGCGAGGTGGTGGTGTGCCTGGAGCCGGAGCCGGGGTGCGCGATCGGGGCAACCGCCCAGCTGAGAGATTTTTTTGAATCGTATCTTTTTGCCGGAGATGATCAGCAGGTGGTGCGCCGCCACATTGGGTGGTGCCACGACATCTGCCATGCGGCGGTCATGCGGGAGGATCAGGAAGCGGAGATCCAAGCATGTTTTGACATGGGGATACGCTTAGGAAAGGTGCAAGTTTCCTCTGCGCTGGCTATCCACTGGTCCCGTTACCAAGCCGATCAGAAGGAAGAGGTACTCCAGCAGTTGTCTTCCTTCGCCGAAGATCGATATCTGCACCAGACAGTAGCCGAAGCTGCGTCCGGCGCAAGGAAATGGTACGAAGATCTTCCTGCAGCATTGGCATCGATCGACGATGTGGAGCAGATGGAGGGAACCTGGAGCGTCCATTTCCACGTGCCGATTCATTTGGCAGGTATGGGGATTTTGGATACCACTCGCGACCAGATTGGACGTTGCGTAGAGATCGTTCGGCGACTGCAGAATCAACAGGCTGCCGCTGCCTGGGATTGGTTCACTGGAATCTGGGAGGTGGAAACATACGCCTGGGGTGTACTACCGCCAAGGTTACGGCCGGCCGATTTATCGGAGGGGATTGCCGCCGAACTCCAATGGTTTCGCTCGGTCGCCTTGGACAATTCCGATTTTTGTCGATAATCGGTGCGTTGTTGCCGGTGATCGATTGGAGCGACGCGGCAATGCTGGTGAGGATGGCCATCGGAATCAGGGAGAACATCGAGTGAACCGTTCGAAGGTAGAGTTGGGAGTCAACATCGACCATGTCGCGACCCTGCGGCAGGCGCGTCGCACCTACGAACCCGATCCGATCGCAGCGGCCAAGATCGCGGAAATGGCTGGGGCTGAGGTCATTACGGTCCATCTTCGGGAAGATCGCCGGCATATCCAGGATCGAGACGTCCGACTGCTAAAGGATGTGATTGCGGCCAAATACAATTTTGAATTGTCCTGTAGCGAGGAGATCGTCGGGATCGCCGTCGAAGTCCAACCGGATCAGGCGACGCTGGTCCCCGAAAAACGAGAGGAAGTAACGACAGAAGGTGGGCTGGATCTCTTCGGCGATCGCAAGCGGGTTGGGCGTGCGATTGATCGTTTGAAAGAGAAAGGGGTTCGTGTCAGCCTCTTTCTGGATCCGGAACCAAGGCAGATTGAAGCCGCGATCGGTCTGGGGGTGGAGGCGGTGGAATTGCATACTGGAACGTATGCCCTGTCCAAAGCGGATGCGCAACGGCAGCAGTGGGAGAGGCTGGTGACGGCTAGTCGATTGATTCAGGAAGGCGGATTAAGGCTGCACGCAGGACATGGATTGAATTACGTCAATGTTCAACCAGTGGCTGCAATCGAGGGGATGAGGGAGCTGAATATCGGTCATGCAATTGTGGCCCGTGCCGTCTTCGTGGGGCTTCACGACGCCATTCGCGAAATGAAGAGGCTTATCGACCAGTTGCCGCCCGTGCTGCATTGGTTTTGATCTGGGAGCTGCCCCCTCCCGACCGTAATCGACAGAGGAAGTCGCCTTTTGGCTGGTTGATCCAGAGGCAGGCTGAAGCAAACGGTCCAAAGTCTCGGTAACAGTCGGCTTGGCAAGCCGACTGTCACTCCTGCAAAATCTCATCCGGTTTCGAAACATCGAGTCGGGAGAGGCGTGGCGAGCTCGATAGAGTTCGTTATCATTTGGAATTCGGGGTTTCTGGGATTAGTCGTTTTCGTGATGGATGAAGTTATGGCACAGCGCAAAGGTTCGGACTTCGCAGGATTGGGCGTAGCGATTGTGACTCCTTTTCGCGATGGCGAAGTGGATTGGAAAACCCTGAAAGAGCAGGTGGAGTTTCAGGTCGCCGCCGGCACCCATTTTTTGGTTCCCTGCGGAACGACCGGCGAGTCACCTACGCTCAGTCATGAAGAGCATGAGCGGGTGATTGGGGAAGTGATCCAGTGGGTGGCGGGCCGTTGCAAGGTGATGGCTGGCACTGGCAGCAATTCAACGGCGGAAGCGTTGCGTTTGACAAAGCGTGCAGCCAAAGAAGGTGCAGATGCGTCGCTGCAGGTGGCCCCTTACTACAACAAGCCGATGCAGGAAGGTTTCTACCAACATTTCAAGCGGATTGCTGAAGAGGTAGGCATTCCTCACTGTGTCTACAACATCCCTGGGCGTTCTGCAAAGAACATCGAACCGGAGACCATTGCTAGGCTGGCGGAAATCCCCAACATCACTATGGTCAAGGAAGCGACTGGATCCTTGGACCAGTGCTCGCAAATACTCAACACCACCTCATTGACTGTTCTCTCAGGCGATGATTCGCTTACTCTTCCCATGATGTCGATCGGAGCCGAGGGGGTGATCTCCGTGGCGGGGAACTTGGTCCCCTCGGATCTGCTGAAGATGCTGCATGCTGCTGGTAGCGGCGACTATCGCTTGGCCGCAGAGTGGCATCATCGTTTGTTCTCGCTTTGCCGTGACATGCTCTCCCTTGCTACCAATCCGATTCCGATCAAGGAAGCGATGGCGATGCTGGGTCGCGATACCGGAGAGCTACGACTACCGATGACTCCTTTGGAACCATCGCAGCGCGAGAAACTGGCATCGACTTTGGATCGCTATGGACTTCCGGTGCGTCGAGCGTGACTTTGGTGGTAGGGGGCCGTCACGGGTGGACGGCTTTGGATGGATCGTTTGCAACACTTACTTAAGCAGGTTATGCCGATAATGAATCCACAAAGCCCATCCGATTTGGATACAACGCCGCCACGATGCCTTCGCGAAGAGCCGTCGGTCGGAGGGGCAGAAATTGAGCGGCCCGAGATGGTTCAACGGCGTCGCTTCTTTTCCTCTTCTACCGGCTGGATGGGGGCTGCGCTGGTCTCTTGTGGCATCAGTTCCTGCCCAACCAGTCGACTGTTCGGGCAGGATACTGCCACTGCGGAACCCCCAAAGCCTCCTGTTTCTGGACCAACAGAAAGCCCATTCGAGCGAGACTACGAACCGCCGAAGTTCAAGCCATCCTGGAAGCAGGCACAAATCAATCGCCAGTTAGCGCAAGACTTCATCATTTTCGCGCACTCCGACCTCCAGATGACGCAAAAGCTTTTAGATCGCGAGCCAGGTTTGATTCATGCGGCGATCGACTGGGGGGCTGGAGACTGGGAGACAGCTCTTGGTGGTGCTTCCCACATGGGCAGGCATGAGATTGTAGAGTTCCTCCTCAGTCGAGGTGCGAGGATTGACCTGTTTTGTGCGGCGATGCAAGGATTGACCGATGTGATCCGAAGTTTCCTGACATTGCAGCCAAGTCTGATCGATGCGAAAGGACCGCACGGTTTCAATCTCCATTTCCACGCCCAGGTGGGTGGGGATAAGTCCAAAGAAACGCTCGACTACCTCCAATCGGTCAAGGCGATTGATCTGAAGCCGATCCCTTTTCTGAGCAAGCCTCCGGCTTCGGGTAAGTAGAGACGCGGCCAAAAAGGTCTCGGGTTTCCAAGCGAAGTTCTTTCGATCGTTGGGTACTCCTACAATCGCTCCACTGCGTCAGGGTAGCCACCGCGGCCACGCGGTGGATGATGAGAAGTTCCGTATCAGGAACGCGCCACCATCTGGCAATGCTGGCTACCGAAGAACTGGCACTGGAAGAAATGGCCTTGGCTGAAGAAGATCGATCGCGTCAGGGTAGCCACCGCGGCCACGCGGTGGATGATGAGAAATTCCGTGTCAGGAACGC
>Ga0068872_10000651_pt1 | contig 29444 bp, 23 predicted proteins | sample NOAtaG_7_FD_66441 | JGI IMG/M metagenome (GOLD analysis project Ga0068872, IMG submission 66441) | Freshwater lake microbial communities from Lake Erie, under a cyanobacterial bloom - NOAA_Erie_Diel1S_2200h metaG | ecosystem: Environmental > Aquatic > Freshwater > Lake | place: USA: Ohio, Lake...
CACCCCCATGGCCCCCACCACCTCCACCCCCACCACTTCCACCTCCACCACCCGCTCCGCCGCCCTCCTCCTCGCCCTCGCCCTCGCCTCGCCCGCACTCGCCCAGAACCTCGCCAACCAGAACAACCCCCTCGGCGGCGGCCGCGCCCTTGACGCCAACCAGCGCGTCGGCTCCGGCGGCACCAACGAGGCCGCCCGCGACGTCCGCGAGATCATCCGCTACAACCAGGCCATCGTCGAAGGCACCGTCGGCGGCGGTCGCGCCTTCCGGGGCGGCGGCGCGGTCCGCTCCGGGTCCGAGTTCCGCGACCGCCTCTCAGCCGATTCCTTCTACCGCTTTGATCGTGATTCCCGCGCCTCCGGCGCCGTCGGCAACGGTCTGCGTTCCAGCGATGTGCTCGCCGCCCAGTCGGCCTTCTCCTCCGGCCGCCCGCTCAACCCCAACGTCATGCAAAGCATGACCGCCTCCCGGGGCGGGGGTGTCGCCTCCGGCGCCACGCTGGACTTCCAGCGTTCCGCCTCCCAGTGGCGCTTCGAGCAGTCCAGCCGCGCCGCTGTACTCAGTTCCACCACCCGTCGCGATGGTCGCGACATGGCCCTGAGCGCCAGCACCCTCCAGGGCGTGGTCACCACCTTCCCCAACGCCGCCGACGCCCTCTTCGGCTCCGCCCTGGAGCGGCCCGTCGGCTCCATCTCGCTGGATCAGGCCGACGCCCTGCGCGACGCCGTCCGCACTGAAGAACTCCAGGACACCCGCGTGCCCAACGTCGTCCCCGGCTCCGCCCGCGAGGCCCAGCAAACCCAGCGCGCCGCCGAACGGACCGCCGCAGCACAGCGCTCCAGCCGCATCGTCACCCGGATGGACGACATCAACGCCGCCTTCGGCCAGGCCACCGCCACCGGCGCCCCCGGTCAGGAAGACACCCGCGAGCAGTGGCGCAAAGACCTTGACGCCCTCCGCGAGCGCCTCAACCAGCAGCCCCCCGCCGCCCTGCCCGGCATGACCCCCGGCCGCACCCCCGCACCGGGCACCGCCGCCCCCGGCACACCAACCCCCGGCACACCAGCCCCCGGCGCTGCCCCAACCGCCGCCCCAACCCCAGCGCCCGGCACCACGCCCGGCACCACTCCCGCCACCACCCCCGCGGGCGATCCCGCCCGGGGCACCTCCGCCCTGCAGCGCCTGCGCGAGCAGAACCTCCAGATTGATTCGCTGGTCGAGCCCAACAAGCAGGGCAAACAGGGCCCCGAGGCCGACCTTTACTCCACCGCCATGCTCCACGCCCAGAAGCAGGTCGCCGCCGGGCGATACTTCGACGCCGAGAGCACCTTCACCCGCCTGCTCGCCCTCAAGCCCGGCGACGCCATGGCCCAGGTCGGCCGCGCCCACGCCCAGATCGGCGCCGGCCTCTGGGTCTCCGCCGCCGCCAGCCTCCGCAACGTCCTCCGCGAGCAGCCCGCCCTCATCGCCGTCCGCTACGGGGCCGATGCCATGGTCCCCGCCGCCCGCCTCACCGAAGTCGCCGCCCAGTTGCAGGCCGAACTGGCCCGGCCCGACTCCGGCGTCGGCGAAGAGGCCGCGCTGGTGCTGGCCTATCTGGGCTTCCAGACCGGCACCGCCGCCTGGACCACCCAGGGCCTCGATGCCCTCAAGGACCGCGCCCCCGCCGGTTCCGCCGGCGCCCAGTTGCAGCAGGTGCTGCGCGAAGTCTGGCTGCCCAAGTGATCCGCCCGCGTGGCGCGAGGCCCCGCCCCGCGGTGAGCCTCACTCGCCCGCTTCGCTGGCCGTGTCCTCGGCCCACGCTTCAGTCAGCATCCGCGCCATCTCGCCCGGCTCGGCCCGTGCAATCGGCGTCCCCTCCACGCCGATGATCGGCAGCACGCCCCAACTGCTGTTGGTCAGCATCAGTTCATCGGCGGTCAGAATGTCGCCGATGGAGACCATCCGCTTGCGAACCACCACGCCCTCGCCCGCCAGCCGCCGGATCGCCCACAGCCGCGTGATCCCCGGCAGGCTCGCGCTCGGCAACACCGCCGGCGTCGCCCCCCGCTGCACCGGCTCGGGCGCCCCCTCGCTGGAGAGCATCTCCGCAGCGCTCTGCGCCGCCGCGCCAGTCCGCGCCGCCTGCTGCTCTTCGCCACGCGCAATCGGCGTGAACACCTCGCCGCCTTTGACCAGCAGCGCGTTGCTCACGCACCCGCCAACCAGGTGGTTGGTCACGCTCAGCACCAGCGCCTCATCGGCCCCCTTGCCCGCCGCCGCCTGCAGTTCCCGCAGCCGCCACCAGTAGTTCAGCGTCTTGTGCCCCTCATGCGCGTTGAACGGGTTGGCCTTGGTGTCGGCCACCACCACGCGGCCGCCCTTCTCCAGCAGCGGGGCCGGATACGCCGTCGCCGCCGTCGCCGTGCACAGCACGCCCGGCTCGTGCCGCCCCGCCTCGCCGCCCGCCGGCCGCCGCAGCAGGTTCAGCGCGCCCCCGGTCACCGTCAGCCGCACCCGCGCCCGCTGCCCCGGCTTCAGGCCTGACTGCGCCACCGTCTCCAGCACCACCTCCGCCAGCGCCCCCGTCCGCAGCCCGTCAGACAGCCCCAGTTCCTTGGCGCTCCGCGCCAGCCGGTCCAGATGGTCATCCAGATCCATCACCCACGGCGTGCCAGCAGCATCCCGCCGCCTCCCGCCCAGCATGGTCTCAAACAAACCCACCCCGTGCTGCAGCCCCGCGTCCAAAGCCGGCATCGCCGCCGACTCCAGCGCCACAAACGCCCCGTTCACAAACGCCGTCAAGCCAGCCTGTTCAGTGGACATGTCCGCAAGTGTTGGCGCCGCCCCGCCCGCCCGTCGGCCCCCTCATCACCGCCGGGCCCTCGCCGCCGCTCATTCCACCGCCGCGATCAGGATCGTCCGGTCATCCGCCGGCGCTGTCCCGTCGGCAAAGCCGTTCACCGCCTCCATGATCGCCGTCAGAAACGCCCCCGCCGAGCGGTGCGGCCGGGCGATCACCTCGTCCAGCCGCTCGGTGCCGAACAGCGCCCGCCCCGGCCCGAACGTCTCGGTGATCCCGTCCGTATAGAACACCACCGCGTCGCCCGAGGTCAGTTCCGCCTGCGCCTCCTCGTACTCCGCGTCGTCGATGATCCCCAGCGGCAGCCCCTGCGCATGCTCCATCGCCAGCACCGGACCATCATCCCCGCTGAAGCCCACCCGCAGCCGGGGCGGGTTGTGCCCCGCGCTCGAGTACCGCAGCACCCCCGTCGCCGGGTCATACACCGCGTAGAACGCCGTCACGAACATCGTCGTCACCCCGCTGGACCCGGCGTACCGCCCGCACAACTCGCCGTTCAGCCATCCCAGCACCTTCGCCGGGTGCTCCGGCTCGCCGGGGTGCAGGTGCGCCACCGCGTGCAGGATCGCCATCAGCACCGCCGCCGGCGTGCCATGCCCGGAGACATCCGCGATCAGAATCCCCAGCCGCCCGCCCGAGAGTTCAAAGAAGTCGTAGTAATCCCCGCCCGCGTTCTTGCTGGTCTGGTAGTGGCTCGCCCAGTTCAGCCCCCGCGTGCTCGGCAGCGTCGGGGGCAGCAGGCTCCGCTGAATGTCCGCCACCGTCCGCAGTTCGCTGTCAATCCGCTCGTACGCCTCGGCCAGCTGACGCGACAGCACCAGATTGTGCGTCGCCCGCCCGAACAAGTTGGCGTTCCACACGATCTCCGGCAGCCGCCGCGGGTCAATGCCGTTCGGCCGCTCCCACATGTGCACGATCATGTTCAGCGCCCGCCCGCCGTCGTACTGCGGCACCGCAATGCAGCTTCGCATCCCCTTGAGGAACTCAAACGCCGGGTCGCTTGGGTCGGGGTGAAAGTCCGGCACAAAGCGGGGCTGGTCGCCGTACAGCAACTCGCCCAGCAGCCCGGAGGTGAACTGCGGCAGCCGGTCCCCCTGCCGCCACGGGTCAAACACCTCCTTGAACAGCGAGGACCGCGTGATGCGGTACGCCGGCGCCGCCAGGTTCCGCCGCGACAGGGCCACCATGCGGTCGGCCTTGAGCGCCGGACTCATCCGCTGCGCGTAGTACCGCACCATCTGCTGCGGGTCCGTCAGCGTGCTCACCTCGCGCATCGCCGCGACGATGTACTCCAGCCTCGGCTGCCAGTGGTCGGTGTCAATGTCCCCCAGCAGCCGGGCCGACTGCTCCGGGCTCAGCGCAGCAAAGTCGAATGGGCCGTTCAGCCCGGACAGGTTCGTGTCAGTGTGTTCGCCGGAGAAACCCGGGGTGCGTGCGCTGCTCACAATGCCTCAATCCCCGCCGCCACCGCCCCCGCCCCCCCCGTCGCCGTCACCACCACCGCCCCCGCCATCGCCCCCGCCCCCGGACTGGCCGCCAAAGTCTGAGGACTTCGCCGCCGCGCTCTCCGCCGTGGAGCCCTGCCCTGCGCCGGCCGGCCCGCCCTTGGACGGCGCGCTCCAGTCCGCCGAGCTGATCGCCACCACCTCGCCGCCGGCGTTACCGCGCCGGCCCGTGCCCGCTTGCGGGTTCCGCCCACGCACGCCGGCCAGCCGCTCCGCCCGCCGCTGCTGCGCCCACACGCCGTACAGGCTCCGCCACCACAAGAACACGATCACGCCGCCCGCCACCACGATGGTCACAACCAGCAGGATCAGCCATATCGGGGTCAGTCCCGTCGCACCCTGAGCCAATGCCGTCATTTCGCCGACCATGGCCGAACGGTAGTGGCCCCGCATCCGCCGCGGGGCTCGCCCCCGCGCCCCGGCAGCCTCGTCCCCATCCCTGCCGGTGACGCCGCCGGCCGCGCCGCCGCCTGCCGCCGAACCTTCAGCCCGGTGCTCCAACGCCGAAATCCGACGGTTCTTCCGTCGCACCGACGCACGGGCTTTGGTACCCTCGCTTCGCCCATGCCGCCCCCCAACGCCTCCAACTCCGCTTCCGCCTCCAACCAGTCGGGTTCGTCCGCCTCGGGCGGCCGCCCCAGCGGGCAGCCGCCGCTGCTGGTCGCCCGCTCGCTCTCCAAGCACTTCGCCGCCCGGCGGCTGTTTGAAGGGGTCAGCCTGTCGGTCGAGCCGGGCGAACGCGTCGCCCTGATCGGCCCCAACGGCTCGGGCAAGAGCACGCTGCTGAAGATCCTCGCCGGTCAGGAGGAGCACGACCGCCAGGCCGGGGCCGACCTGCTGATCCGCAAGGGCGCCAAAGTGGCGTACGTCGCCCAGTCCGACACCTTCCAGCCCGGCGTGGGGGCCCGCCACGCGGTGATCGACCACCTGCTGGCGCTCATGCGTGCCGGCAAACTGCCGCAGATGCACGATGACCACGAGGCGGAACTGGCGGCCGACATGACACTGGACCGCGTGTGCGCCGACGCCATCGCCGACCTGGACACGCCGACCGACCGCCTCTCCGGCGGGCAGCGCAAGCGCGTGGCCATCGCCCGCGCCCTGGCCGGCGAGCCCGACCTGCTCCTGCTCGATGAGCCCACCAACCACCTGGATGTCGCCGGCATCGCCTGGCTGGAACGCACGCTCACCGAGCACGCCCGCCGCGGCGCCTCGATCACCATCACCCACGACCGCGCCTTCCTGGATTCGGTCGCCAGCCGCATCGTCGAGCTCTCGCGGGCCTACCCCGAGGGCACCTTCTCGGTCTATGGCGGGCTGGAGGAGTTCCAGCGTCGCAAGACCGAGTTCCTCGATGGCCAGGCCCGCCAGGAGAAGGCCCTGAGCGCCCAGGTCAAAGAGGACATCCGCTGGCTCAGCCGCGGCGCCAAGGCCCGGCGGACCAAGAGCAAGAGCCGGATCGACGCGTCCTACGCCCGCATGGACGAACTGGCCGAACTGCGGGCCCGCAACGCGCCGCAGCGGGCGGCGGAGATCGACTTCGCCGCCACCGATCGCCAGACTCAGCGCCTGCTCGCCGGTCGCGGGCTGAGCAAGTCCTACGGCGGTCGCACGCTGTTCCATGACCTGGACCTGCTCCTTGGCCCGGGCAGCAAGCTCGGCCTGATGGGCCCCAACGGCGCCGGCAAGACCACCCTCATCCGCATGCTCCTGGGCGAGATCGAGAGCGATCCGGCCACCCAGCGCCAGATCGACGACGACGAACACCTCCGCCAGACCGGCCAGTTGCCCCCCTCAGCGCCGCGGCCGGGCACCATCGTCCGCGCCCCCAACCTGCGCACCGTGCTGTTCAGCCAGCGTCGCGACGAACTGGACCCCGAGATGACCCTCGGCGAGGCCCTCAGCCCGGTGGACACCGTGCACTACCGGGGCCGCCCGCTGCACATCGCCAGTTGGGCGCAGATGTTCCTGTTCGCCAAGGACCAGTTGCGTGCCCCCCTTCGCACGCTCTCCGGCGGCGAACTGGCCCGCGTGCACATCGCCCGGCTGATGCTCGAGCCCGCCGACGTGCTGATCCTCGACGAACCCACCAACGACCTGGACCTGGCCAGCCTGGATGTGCTCGAAGAATCGCTCGAAGAGTTCCCCGGCGCCATCGTGCTGGTCACCCACGACCGCGCCATGCTCGACCGTCTGGCGACCTCCATCCTGGCGCTCGATGGTCTGGGCCAGGGCAACGCCCGCTACTTCGCCGACTTCGCCCAGTGGCAGCGCCTGGTGGGCGACGCCCCGACCAAGGGCCGGGGTGGAGGTGGCGGCGGCAGCAGTTCCGCCGGCGCCAGCCAGCCCTCGGTCATGCCCGCCCCCGGCACGCCCGGCACCTTCTCCTCCGCGCCGGCCCCATCGGCGGCCAGCGCCGCCGCCGGGCCCCGCAAAAAGCTCACCTTCAACGAACAACGCGAACTGGCCCAGTTGGAGAAGGACATCGCCGCCACCGAAGCCAAGATCCAGCAACTGGAAGTGCAGGTGGCCGACCCCGCCGTGATGGCCGACCGCAAGAAGATGCAGTCGGCCTGCGCCGCCCTCTCCGCCGAGCAGACCAAACTCGCCGGGCTCTACGCCCGCTGGGAAGCACTCGAAGCCAGGCGCGGCTGATCGGCCGCCCACCCACGCATGGCCAAGGCACGCACCAGCAACGCCAACCGGCCAGCCCGCCCCGCGCGGGCCCGGCCCGCGCCCGCTGGAGCGACCGCCCGCCGCATGCCCGCCGGCGCCGCCCGCGCACGCACCGCCGCCCGCGCACGCATCGCCGCCCGCACCACACCGGCCGACACGCTGCCTGAAGACCTCACGCTGCTGCGGCTGCTGGGCCGCGCCCGCGCCGCCTCCGCCGGTGGCACACGCACCTTCCCCGCCCGCCCCCCCAGCCTCGCCCGCACCGCCGATGAACGCCAACTCGCCCTGCGCCATGCCGCCTGGGTGCTGGCCGCAGCCCGGCGACACGCACCCGTCGCCGCCGAACTGGCCCACCAAGCCGCCCTGCTCCGCGAGCATGAACCGCTGGCCGGCCTGCGGGGCGACGGCCAGCGGGTCGCCGTGCTGCACGCCATCGGCCTTCGCGTGGTCAGCGCAGTCGACCAGTTGCACCTGATCGCGCGGCCCGCGCCCTCGCGCCGCTCCGCCCGTCGCGCCCCCGGCCTGTGCCGCTGGCACATCAGCCGGGGCGACGCGGTGCTGCTCGACGCACCCGCCGCCGCCGTGGTACGCCTGTCGGACCTGCTGCTCACCGCCGTGGAACTGGCCGAACTCAAGGGCTCCCGCAAGCACCGCGCCCACCTGGCCAAGGCCCTGCTGGCCGCGGCCCTGCAGGCCCGGGCCATCTTCCCCGGCGTCACCGTGCAGCGCCGCCCCGCCGGCTCACGCACCGGCTCACGCACCAGAGCGGGTAACGGCTCGGCCGGAGGCCGGCTGCTCTGGACTCGTCACGCCCCCGCCATCGTCCCCGGCCGCAGCGATCTCTCCCGCGCCCGCAGGCTGCTGGCCACACTCACCCCCGAGCAGGAACTGGCCCTGGTGAACGCCGCGACCGCAGCACTCGAGGCCCGCGCACCCGACGGCGGGCTGGAGGTCGCCGAGAAGGACCTGCTGGTGGATCTTCGCGACTACGTACGTTCGCTGCAGCGGACCGCCCGCTGAACGCCACACCACCCGTTGGTCGCGCCGCTCACGAGCGCAGGCACATCGCCGAGTGCAGCAGAATCGCCGCCGAGAAGCGGTCGGGGGTCAGGCGTCCGGCCATGGTGTTGTGCAGCAGCGTCTGGGCGTACAAGTCGGCCAGCATGTCGCCGCCGGCGGCTAATTCCGCGAACACGTGCACGCCCCACGGGCGGTTGGTGGCGTTGTCCGGCTGCAGTTCGGCGATCAGCCACTGCGCCGCCGAGGCCACGCGGGCATGCACCGCCGAGGCCGGGCCCTGCGTCCGCGCCAGCACGCTCAGCGCGTGCAACCCCGTCAGTTCACCCTCCGTCCACACTTCAATCGCCTGTTGGTGCACCTCCGGGAACAGCGGCCCCTCACCGGCCAGCACCCGCTGGGTCATCGGACCCGCGGCCGCGTGCGCCGCGCCGCACACCTCCGCCCACAGCACGCCCCACGGCTGCGGCGGCGCCCCGCTGTTCCACGCCGCCGCCCCGCGCAAAGCCGCCGCCTCCGCCTCATCTCGCCCGCCGATCAGGTGCGCCAGCAGCCACGGATCGGCCGCTCGCCGGTGTCCGGCGTCATCGCGCCATCGCGCCACCAGTTCCGCCAGCGCTCCCGTCTCCGGGCGAGGCAGATCGGCCGACATCACAAATCCCAGCGGCGAATCCCGCAGCGCCGGCACGGCCGCAGCAGCCAGCCGATCCGCCCAGCGCCGCCGCGCTGACTGTGCGTCAACACTGGTCATCACGCCGCCCTCCCTCGCTCGCCGGATCAGGCAGCGACACATCCGAACGTGCGCTGGGCACGGCGTCTTCGCTTGAGTCATCAGCCAGCGGCCGGGAACTGGGCATCATCAGGAGCATCGACACGGGAGTTCGAACGATGGTAGAACATCGCCGGGATCGAACGCCGGTTTTTCTCGGACGGGCATTGCGGGTGCTGCCGGTCACATCATGTGCGACGCCGCCCGCTTCGACCGACCCCTCGAAAATCGGCAACTCCACCGAGAGACCGCCCGGCACAGTCGATACACCTCTCATCAGGCGGAGCCCGCGCCCGCCGGTCTGGAGGCTGTATGTCGTATGCCCGTGATGGATCATCGCCCGTCGAGCCCAGCAACACCGCTCAACAGCCCGAGGCCGTTGAGGATCGGCGCAAGCACGAACGCAAGCCGTCCGACGTGGACATCGACCTGCTGATCATGGGCGACGACCTCAGCCCCATCGCCGAAGTCCACGGCTTTGCCCGCAACATCAGCAAAGGCGGCATGAACCTGATCACCGCCGGGTCCATTCCCAGAGACTCTGACCTGCTGATGATCTTCCGAAGCACACGGCAGGGCGCTCCCCCGGTGCTCTTCGCCAGAGTGCGCAACTGCACGGAGCAGGAGTCCGGCTGGTACTCCGTCGGCGTGCAGTTCATGGGCATGCCCGCCGCCTTGTCCAGCCCGGAATGGATGCACCAGGCCGCCAGCAAGTTGTTCAAGGTGGCCTGAGTTGCCGGAGTTCCCCGATGGACATCCAGACCCACCCCGGCGACCGGTCCAGCTCCGTCCAGCACGCTGAGCACCAGCAGCCCGATCGCCTCCTCACGCCGCCTTCGGTCGACATGGTCCTGCTTGACACCCAGGGCGAACCCGCTGGCCGCGTCACCCTCACCAATGTCGATCTGGGCGAGGACGGCGTCCGGGTCATCAGCCCCATGAGCATCGACCGCGGCACTCGGACCTTGCTCATCACCCCCGGCCGCGGCTCCTTCATCCCATCGCTGGTCTACGCCGAGGTCGCCACATCGGCGCCGCAGCCCGACGGCCGCTTCTACGTGGTCATGCGGTACACGCCGATACCCGTCGGCATGCTGAGCCACAACTGGCTCAGCCTCGTGCTGCACAAAGCCGCCGCCTGAGCGGCGAGCCCCGCCGGCCATGTGAACCCACGCCTCGCGAACCCAGCCGAACCACTCATCCAACCGCGTGCAGCGCCATGGCGATGTTGAACGCGTTGAACGCCACGTGCACCATCACCGGCACCATCAGCGAGCCGGTACGTTCATACAGCACGCCCATGGCCACCGACAGCGCCAGCAGCACCGGCAACGCGTGCGGCTGCGCCACCCCGTTGTGCATGATGGCAAACCCGACCGACACCGACAACACCGCTATCCACGGGCTGCCCGTCGCCCGCACCATCGCCGTCTGCAGCAGCCCCCGGTAGAACACCTCTTCAAACACCGGCGCCCCGATCACCACCGCCGCGATCAGCGCCCACATCCACGGGCTCTCGCGGTGCTCGGTGAGCATCTTGAGCGTCTGGTGGGCCAGCATGTCCGGCGGCGAGCCGGTGATCGCCCCGGCCACCTGCACGCTCGCCCAACTCACCGCCGTCACAATCGGCAGCACCGCCAGCGACCACCCCAGCCCCCGCCACCAGTCCCCCCATGCCAGGCGCAGGTCCTTGCCGCCCCCGCTGCCCGAACCCCCCAAGGTCGGCCCCCGGGCCAGGAACCACATCACCCCAAGGGCCGCCGGCGTCACCAAGGCATACACCGCCAGCGTGCTCACCGCATACTTGCGAAACGCCGCCTCACCCCCGGCCTCGGCCGTCGCGCCCGATGCGTCCATGCCGATCACCCCCAGCAACGCCGCCGCCCCGAACACCTGCGCCGCAAACAGCCCCGCCGCCGCCAGAAACCACGTCGTGGTCGCGTGCAGCCCGGCTGATCGCGTCGGCTTGCGTGAGGCGTCCCCCAGCGAGCCGGGCTTGAACCAGCCATACCACGCCGCCAGCGCCAGCAGCAGCGGGGCCGCGATCAGCAGCACCAGTTTGATCCGCTCGGGGTTCAGTTCAAGAAACGGCGTCACGGGCCATTGTTGCCGCGCAACGCCGCCGTGCCGCCCCCGCGCCCGCCGCCGGCCGGTGATACCGTCCGCCATGACCGCGCACACCACCGCCGCACTGGCTCTGGGGGCGGTGCTGCTGGCCGACGCCGGCGCCGCAGGAGGCAGCACCGTCGCCATGACCGGCCTGGCTCCCGCCGGAGAGGACCACATCGGCCGCGGCACCTGGGGCACCCGGTCCGAGGCCATCGGCCGCAACGGCATGGCCGCCACCAGCCACCCACTGGCCACCCTGGCCGCCATCGACATCCTCCGTCAGGGCGGCTCCGCCATGGACGCCGCCATCGCCGCCAACGCCTGCCTGGGCCTGATGGAGCCCACCGGCTGCGGCGTAGGGGGCGACCTGTTCGCCATCGTGTGGGACCCGGCCACCGCCAAACTCCACGGCTACAACGGCTCGGGCCGCTCACCCAAGGACGTCAGCGTCGAGAAACTCCGCGCCCGGGGCGTCGACATCATCCCCATGTTCGGCCCGCTCACCGTCACCGTCCCCGGGTGTGTCGACGGCTGGACGGCCCTCCACGGCCGCTTCGGCAAACTGCCGCTGGCTCAGGTGCTCGCCCCGGCCATCACCCACGCCACCGAGGGCTTCGCCGTCACCGAGGTGATCGCCGACGGCTGGGCCCGCTCGGCCAAACGCTTCGCCAAAGAGCCCCACTTCGCCGAGACCTTCACCCTGGCCGGCAAAGCCCCCGCCGCCGGCGACACCTGGCGCAACCCCGCCCTGGCCGAGACCTACCGCGCCATCGCCGCCGCCGGGCGCGACGGCTTCTACTCCGGCCGCATCGCCCAGGCCATCGCCGACGAGGTCCAGCGTCAGGGCGGCTACCTCACCACCGCCGACCTGGCCGCCCACACCGGCGAGTGGGTCGAGCCGGTCAGCACCACCTACCGCGGCGCAACGCTCTGGGAACTGCCCCCCAACGGCCAGGGCATCGCCGCGCTGCAGATCCTCAACATCCTCGAGGGCTACGACGTCGCCCAGTGGCGCTTCGGCTCGGCCGATCACCTCCACGCGTTCATCGAGGCCAAGAAACTCGCCTTTGAGGACCGCGCCCGCCACTACGCCGACCCCGCCTTCACCGCCCTGCCCGTCGCCCGGCTGATCTCCAAGCCCTATGCCGCCGAGCGCCGCGCGCTGCTGAACATGCAGCAGGCCGCCAAGGCCGTCGAGCCGGGAACGCTGCCCACCGGCACCGACACCATCTACCTCACCGTTGCCGACTCCTCAGGCATGATGGTCTCGCTGATCCAGAGCAACTACCGGGGCATGGGCTCGGGCGTGGTGCCCCCCGGCGTGGGCTTCATGCTCCAGAACCGGGGCGAGCAGTTCGCCATGGCCGACGGCCACCCCAACCGCCTGGAAGGCAACAAGCGCCCCTTCCACACCATCATCCCCGCCTTCATCACCCGCGATGGCAAGCCCTGGATCGCCTTCGGCCTCATGGGCGGCGCCATGCAACCCCAGGGGCACGCCCAGATCGTCATGAACCTGGTGGACTTCAAGATGGGCCTGCAGGAGGCCGGCGACGCCCCCCGCATCCATCATGACGGCTCCACCGAACCCGTCGGGCCCGTCACGCCCATGAGCGACGGCGGCACCGTCAACCTCGAGCGCGGCTTCCCCGCTGAAGCCCTCGCGACGCTGGCCGCCCGGGGCCACACCCTCAAGCCCGCCGACACCGCCGTCTTCGGAGGCTACCAGGCCATCATGTGGGACGAGGCCCGCAAAGTGTGGGTGGGGGCCAGCGAACGCCGCAAGGACGGCATGGCCCTGGGGTATTGAGCACGCACGATCGCCCGACGGAAGATGCAGGGAGGACGCCGCCCGTGATGACCCTGGCCCTGTCTGAACCCAACGCCACCGCCCTGCTGCTGGCGGTCTTCGGCGTGCTGATGGCCGCCAGCGTGCTGTTCACGCGCACGCTCGACCGCTTCGGCGTGCCGGTGGTGCTGCTGTTCCTGGTGCTCGGCATGCTCGGCGGGTCCGAGGGCATCGGCGGCATCGAGCTTGACGACTACCAGTTCGTCTTCCGCCTGGGCACCGTCGCCCTGGTGCTGATCCTCTTTGACGGCGGGCTGAATACCGCCATGCGCTCCATCCGCTCCAGCCTCGGGCCCGCCGGCCTGCTCGCCACCGTCGGCGTCGCCGGCACCGCCGGAGCCCTGGCGGTCATCGGCCGCCTGCTCGGCCTCTCCTGGCCCGAGGCCCTGCTCATCGGGGCCATCGTCTCTTCCACCGACGCCGCGGCCGTCTTCGCCGTCCTGCGGGGCGGCAGCCTCCGCGTCAAGGACAAGGTCCGCTCCACGCTGGAAGTCGAGTCCTGCGTCAACGACCCCATGGCCGTCATCCTCACCGTCGCACTCGTCGAGAGCGTCCGCCTCGGCCAGTCCGGCGGCTCCTGGGCGTGGTCGCTCCTCTACACCGTCCCCATCCAACTGGTTGTCGGCGGGCTGGTCGGCGTCGGCGTTGGCCTGTTTACGCGGCTCATCCTCACCCGCGTCCGCCTCTCCACCGGCGGGCTCTACCCCGTCATCACCCTCTCCGCCGCCTTCCTGGCCTTCGGCGCCGCCACCCTGGCCTTCGGCAGCGGCTTCCTGGCCGTCTTCGCCTGTGGCGTGGTGCTGGGCAACGGCCCGCTCCCCTTCCGCGCCGGCCTGGTCCGCGTGCACGACGCCGTCGCCTGGATGAGTCAGGTCAGCATGTTCCTCATCCTCGGCCTGCTGGTCTTCCCCAGCCAACTCCTCCCCGTCGCCGGCATCGGCCTGGCCCTGGGCCTGGGCCTGGCCCTGCTGGCCCGCCCCCTGGTCGTCGCCCTCTGCCTGCTCCCCTTCCGCTGGCCCCTGCGCGAGATCGGCTACGTCTCCTGGGTCGGCATCCGCGGCGCCGTCCCCATCATCCTGGCCACCTTCCCGGTCATGGCCCAGATCCCCGGCGCCGAACGCATCTTCCACATCGTCTTCTTCATCGTCGTCGTCAGCGCCCTCATCCCCGGCGCCAGCATCGTCCCCCTCACCCGCAAACTCCGGCTTGACGACCCCGAGCCCCCCGCCCCCGCCGCGGCGCTTGAACTGCACAGCCTCCGCCAGATGAACGGCGAGATCCACGTCTACCAGATCCGCGAACAGGTCATCGTCTGCGGCGAGCCCCTCTCCCAGGTCCGCTTCCCCGACGGGGCCGCCGCCATCATGGTGGTCCGCGGGCAGGAGATCATGGCCGCGCGTGGCTACACCATCATGCAGCCCGGCGACCATGTGTACGTCTTCTGCAAGCCCGGCGACGAGCCGCTGATCGGCCTGCTGTTCGGCAAGCCGACGACGCTGTGAGCGACAGCACGCCGCTCGCTTACCCGCCCCCGGGCACGAACGGCCCCGTGCTGCCATCCAGCCGCACCCCGTTCAGCCCGTTACCCCCGCCGCCAGCCCGATGGAACGCCGCATCATCGCGGAACACAAACTCCTTGGGCCGCTGCTCGATGAACCGCGTCACCACCCGCACCGCCCCCTCCGGGCCTTGCGCCATCGCCATGAAGATCAGCGACGAGAGTTCGTACGCGTAACTGCTCCCCGTCTGTTCCGCTCGCGAGGGCTTCGCCCGGTCCGCCGGGCACGTCAGCACCTCCTGCGTTGTCCCCACCACCACCAGCTGCCACCCCCCATGCGGCGCCAGCGCCGTAAAGACAAAGTCGCGGCCATCGCCGCCCGGCCCGCCCAGCCCCATCGGCACCAGGCCCTTGTGCGCATCCATGTACCCCACCAGCCCGATGCCGATCTGCCGCAGGTTCGACAGGCACGCCGTGCCCCGCGCCGTCTCACGCGCTCGGCCCAGCACCGGCAACGCGATCGCGATCAGCACGCCCAGCACCGCGACCGTCACCAGAATCTCAATCAGCGTAAAGCCGCAGCGCCGCGGCAACCACCCACCCCCACACCTGCCCGGCCAATGGTGTGTGCTCATGGCCGCGCCTCCGACCCGCCGCCCGCCGGCCCGCCTGAAGTGCCACCTGCCGCTTGGTGCTGCTGCTTGGCGAATGCGGCCATCGTCGCCTTGTCCCCGCAGCCGGTACAGCCGCCATGCCCAGCACCGGCGTTGGTCGCCGCGCCGCTCTCAACGCCGACCTGCGCGTCGAGAAGAACCATCCCGCCGATCAGACCGACTGTGCATGCTGCCACGAAGCTCAACGCGGGCGCCAGTCGCTGCACACGCGGGCGGACGGCCATATCACACATAGTCCCCTCCGACCAACGAAGGTGCTACCGCTGCGAAGAAGATGCACCGCGTTGCTCGTTGACCAACTTCTCGGTGTTCAGCCACGCCGCCAAGAACTCCACCGACAACGGGTCTTTGTCGGCAGCCAGTGCGGCAACAGCGCGATCCAGAACTGACCCTTCGCGCAACGCCCGCATGGCGTTCAGCGACCCAAATGCTGACAATCGCTGATGTGGGCCCGATCCACTCCGAATCGCCTCAATCAGCGTCTCTATGACCGCCTCACGTGCCCCCGACTCCAACTCAACACCGTTCGCGGCGGCTCCAGCTAACGCCGACCAGATCGATGTCCGAAGCATCGTCGTCAAAACATACTCCGCGTGCTCTCGAGACTTCCACTTTGTTGGGTCGTACGCCTTCCACTCTTCTTCGGTGACACTCACCGATGCCTTGGCTTGCTCGACCAGGGCTTGAACATCCGCCAGCGACAGCACACCGTCACTCATTCGCGTGAAAATCTCGCGCTCGCTCACTTCATCCGGTCGAAGCTGCCTTGTTTCGGCGATACGGCAGCGCTCCGCTTCTTCAGCCTGTCCACGCTGAATATATCTTTCAAAGTCTGGCAATCTGTGACCACCGCGGAGCAAGGCCCAGGTGACCGCGCCACCAAGTGCCAAGCAACCACACCCCAACACGATGCCCCATGTCTTTATGGGCCAATGCGACATCAGCGACGCTCCTCTTCGCCCAACTGGACGTTACGGGTAAACGCCATTGAATCGCCAATTACACCACACAAGACAATCCAGATATGCGTCGGCACCCAACGGAATTGCGCCTTTGCAGCAGTTTTCACAATCTCGTAACGTCGTAATCGGATTCGGGCTAAAGGGACTGCAGTTGATCCGCCCGAAGTTCCATCCCGGCGTTGGATTGCCAGGACCCGGAGGCTTCGCGATCGCCAACGCGCAACCAACAACAAAGCCACAGCCAATCGACAACAAAGCACGCTTCATGGAGACCCCTTTCATATGCCGAAGACTTCAGCGGCAACGCTTGCCCGTTCATCCCCGATACTTCAGTTTACCCACACTCTCTCAGTGTCAACCAAATGAAGAAAGAAAAAAACAAACGAATATTTTTGATGCCCTTACGATCCCCGGATCTTCACCAACCATTGTCCGAACGGTCGCGATCCGCATTGCTATGCTGTGGCCCGGTGATGGAACGGCGAGATCCACGTCTACCAGATCCGCGAACAGGTCGCCGTCTGCGGCGAGCCCCTCTCCCAGGTCCGCTTCCCCGACGGGGCCGCCGCCATCATGGTCGTCCGCGGCCAGGAGATCATGGCCGCCCGTGGCTACACCGTCATGCAGCCCGGCGACCATGTGTACGTCTTCTGCAAGCCCGGCGACGAGCCGCTGATCGGCCTGCTGTTCGGCAAGCCGACGACGCTGTGAGCGGCCCTCACTCGCTGATCCCCAAATCGCTCTTGGTGAACAGCGCCTCAAACCGAATCCCCGCCCGGTTCACGTTCTCCCGCGCCCCCTCCTGCCGGTCAATCGTCGCGATGATCGCCAGAACGTCCGCCCCCGCATCCGCCAGCACCTTCACAGCCTCCAGCGCCTGCCCGCCGGTGGTCGCCACATCCTCCACAAACACCACCGCCTCGCCCCGCTCCAGCTTCCCCTCCATCTGCTTGGCCGTGCCGTACTCCTTCTTGGCGTTGCGAACAAAGATGCACGGCAGCCCCGTCGCCAGGCTCGCCACCGTCACCAGCGGAATGCCGCCCAGTTCCGCCCCCGCCAGCCGCGCCACCGGCTTGCCCGCCTCACGTGCCACCTGCGCCACCCGCTGCGCAAACAACTCCGACAACGGCCGCAGCACTTCAGGCCGCGTGGAGAACAGGTACTTGTCAATGTAGTACGAACTCGTCCGCCCCGAACGCAGCGTGAACTGTCCGCGCAGCACGCAGGCGTCAGCGATCAACTTGGCAAGCGGCTGAGAAGGCGTCGGCGAGGAGCCGGTGGGGGTGGGCGTCGTGGGGGTGGCCGGGGTGGTCATGGCGATGCTCTCGCAGTGGCGGAATTCCGGGACGGTCGGCGTCAAACGCACAGCCAAACAATCGGGAGCCGTTCGGGCACCGGGCACCCGCGTCGGCCAACGCCGCCGCTGGGTCGTTCCCCCCAACGGCGGCCAAGCGTATCGCCCCGAACATCCGCCGCTGTGCCGCCTCCGGGCCGCTGCCGATACCATCCTCCCGTGCCCGAGCCTGTTGCCGCCAACCCGCCCCCGCCCCCGCCCCCGCCCTCCCCGGCCCCGTCGCCCCCGCCAACGGCTTCACCCGCGGCACCCTCCGCCTCCGCGGCCGCCCCACAGCCCGCCCACGCCGGGCCAACGCCCGATGCGGCCCCCGACCTCGCCGCTGCCCTCGCCCCCCAGCCCCCCGAACGCCTGATCTCCGAAGAGGTCCACTATGGCGAGAACCTCAAGGCCACCAACCCCACCCTCTGGTGGGGCACCCTGCTCGGCCCCGCCGGCTTCACGCTGCTGGCGCTGACCGCCGCTTGGCTGGTCCGCGGCTGGGAGTTCATGGTCAACCTGGCCATCTCCGCCGTGATGATGTTCTTCGGCCTGGGCCGCGCCGTGCTGCTGCTCGGGCGCGACGGCTCCACCCTCCCGGAGAACCTGCCCACCTGGCAGAAGTTCGCCGCCGGCATGACCACGGTCGAACTCTCCATCCTGATCATCTGGATGGACACCCTGGTGGCCTTCATCATGGTCTTCCACGCCTCGTTCATCTACCGCATCCCCAAGGTCGGCCCCGCCATGCTCGCCGTGCAGGAAGACGGCCAGTTCATCCTCTCCCGCCACCCGTGGTTCCGCCGCTTCGCCTGGCTGGGGCTGGTCGCGTTCGTCACCTTCCCCTTCGCCGCCACCGGTTCGGTCGGCGGCTCGATCGTCGGCCGCCTGCTGGGCATCAGCCGCTGGGGCACCCTCAGCGCCGTCGTCGCCGGCTCGCTGATCAGCACCCTGATCGTCTACCTGTTCGCCAGCGAACTGCAGCGGCACAACGTCGTGAACGCCGACAACCCCTGGAGCCTCATCGGCGGCATCGCCGTGGTCGTCGCGCTCGCCGCGCTGGTCAACTGGCGCTACCAGGTCACCAAGCGACGCTGGGCCGCCACCGGCCGCACCGCGCCCAAGGCCTGAGCGGGCGCGGCGGTCCTTGGCAGATGTTGGCGTCGTGATCGACCGAGAAGGGCTGAAGGACGACGCGGAGGCCGGTGTTCCCGGCAAGCGGCTTACGGCGAGGCCATCTTGTTGACTTCGCCCTCAAGTTCGCCGAGTCCTTCAAGAATGACCCCGAGGCTTGGTGCCGCGCTGTACATCATCTGCTGCATGGCCGCGTAGTCCCGTTCCAGCTCCCTGATGCGTTCAGCGGGCGGCACGAGTCGAAGGGTGCCCGGCCTGGCTGTCTCGTACTTCGCCCAGCCTTGGGCGAAGAAGATCTGTTTGTGCTGAGCGACCGAGGTCAAAAGCGAGATCTGACTGATGGCCTTCTCTCGGACCGGGCTCCGTGAGAGCCTGTAGAGGTCGTAGTAGTGCCTGGCTTGTCTGTCGGGGAACCGCTTGTCGGACCCCGCGTGGTGCCACTTGTGGAGGAGCGTTGCTTTCTCCCAGAAGGTTCGCTCGGCGGCGAGCACTTTGACCTCACACGACGGGCTCTTGAAGAGGTTGGGGTAGTCTTCGGCTGCAAAGGGGAGAACGGTCCCGGACTCCGCCGGCCAGTGGTCGGCCCGGGCGCCAATCTCCAGCCGCACAAGCGGCTTGATGTAGTCGATTCGCCCAACGGGGGAGGATGGATACGCAAAGAGCAGCGTGGCGTCATCCGCGTCATCCGCTGCCGATCCAAGCGACCAGCCTTCCTTCGTCCCCAGTGCGACTTCAAACGACTCCGCGAGCTGCGGTTTGAGCCTCTCGCGCACGGCGACCTGGCAAGCCTTGGCAAGCTCTTCGACTGCCGCCTCTCTTCGCTTGCGTGACGGAGCCTTCATCGGGTCGGCATCTCCGCCGAACCCGAGCCCCGCTCGGTCGAACGACAGGTCCACGTCTTCCGAGAAGCGCTCAATGAGTCTGTAGACCTTGGAGAGAGATGTGCCGCCCTTGAAGAGAATCCCCGCCGGTGGATTCGCGAGGGAGAAGACTCGCTTTAAAACCCAACAGACCCAGAAGTCCTTCTCGATGATGGCATCGGACAGTCCTCGCTTCGCGGCGACACTGCGAAAGAGGTCTGCCCGGTCAGTTGGTGGTAGCCGCGCCACGTCATCCATCGGTGGTGTGCTCATTTGCGAGCGAGATGCGTCTCACCGCCTGGCAGAGCCAGTCCGTCGCGTACTTGGCGTCGTCAAGGAGTTGCTTCCGCTCGTCCATGGTCAACACATTCTGGATGCTCTGGATGACCTGGTCCGTGATGGCGTCCTTGCCGAGAAAGCGGAGTGCCTGGACGACAAGGGCAGTCTTGGGCGTCCCTGCCGGAAGGTCTTTCGGCTGAGCGTGCTTGATCTGCACGGTGTACTGGCCGACGCGGACGGTTCGTGACCGACCGTCGCTGAAGTACACCGGTTTCGCGGGGACTTGTGTCGACAGCCCAAGTTGATTCGCCGCCACGGCTCCTGACGGCACGATTCGGCTGCCGGTCTGCCGCCCCAAGGCCGCCGCGATCTCGTCCAGATCGGGCGGCACATCGATACCGAGTCGAGGGTTGCGCTTCGGCGTGGAGTAGAGCCCGCGGGCGAGCCGCTTGATGGCACCACTGCGTGCCAGCCGCGAGAGTGCCTGGTCAGCCGCGTCGCGATTGACCACGTCCAAGAAGTCCTTGGGCGTGAACACCCTGCCGGGTCCGGCCTGGCGAATGCGGTCGAGGATGTGGCTCCGTTCGGTGTTCATGCGGTTGTCAGAAAAACATAGCCGTTTTTCTGACATCGGCCAACCGACTGCTCAGATCGTCAGAAAAAAAGCCACCTTTTCTGATCACTCACCCAGCCCATCACCCAAACCGGGTGATCCTCAACGTTTGCCGACGCCTGCATCACTTGCGGTCGCGCCGCCAAGAGTCGGGCGGCTCTCTCGCGCGGCCAAGACATCAGTTCGCCCGCTGCGCCGCCACCCCATCGCCCCCGCCTTCCCCCTCTCCACCCCCCGCCCCCGCCTTGGCGGACTTGCGCTTCCGCGTCATCCCCGCCAGCCCGCGCCGCAGATCGCCCGGCTGCTCGCCCGGTGCCGGCGCAGATGCGCCAACCGCCGCCGCGTCGGCAACCACCGGCTCGGCCGCAACACCACCAGCCCCGCCCCCGCCCGCCCCGCCGGCCGACTGCCGCACCGCCTCCTCCACCGTCGTCCCCGCCGCACCCAGCCGGCGTGCCGTCACCGACGTCTCGCCCGCCGGCTTGATGCTCCCGTCGGCGCCGATCTCGTCGATCCGCACCGAGACGCGCTTGCTCACGCCACGCTCCTGCATGGTCACGCCATACAGCTGATCCGCCGCGTGCATCGTCCGCTTGTGGTGGGTGATCACAATGAAGTGGCTGAAGCTGGTGAAGTCCTTCACCACGCCGCAGAACCGCTCCACGTTGGCGTCGTCCAGCGCTGCGTCCACTTCGTCCAGCACGCAGAAGCACGACGGCTTGGAGCGGAAGATCGCCATCAGCAGCGCCACCGCGGTCATCGCCTTCTCACCGCCCGAGAGCTGCGAGATCGACCGCGGCTGCTTGCCCGGCGGCCGCGCGATGATCTCGATCCCCGACTCCAGCCAATCCACCTCTTCGGTCTCCACCCCGTCGCGCACCAGCGGCATCAGCCGCACCTCGGCCTTGCCGCCGCCAAACAGCTTGCGGAACATGCCCGCATCCCCGGCAAAGTGCTCGCTGATGGTCTGGAACGTCCGCCGGAACCGCTCGCGCGAGGCCTCCTTGAGCTTCTCGATCAAGTCCACGAGCTGCCGCGAGGCGGTGTCCAAGTCGGTCACCTGCGCTGCCAAGTCCTCATTGCGGACCGCCAGCTGCGCCTCCTCATCAATCGCGTCCAGATTCACGTTGCCCAAAGCCTTGATCCGCGTGCGGATGTTCTCCGCCAGCGCCGAGCCACGCTCCGGATCCAGCGGCACCACCACCAGCGGCTCGCGGACAATCCGCGTGACCACCTTCGGCGCCCGCTCGGCTTCTTCAGCCTCCGCGGCCTCCTCACCCTCCCCAGCCTCCTCCGCCGCCTCATCATCCTCGCCGCTGTCAGCCTCATCGGCCTGGTCCACCTCAGCCGCTTCAGCCGCTTCAGCCTCTTCAGCCTCTTCGGCCACCTCCTCCTGAACCTCCACCTCCACCACGCCCTCCCAGTCCATCATCGCCGCGTACTCGCGGTGCAGGTCCAACAGGTCGCAGCCCAGTTCCTGCTGGCAGCGTTCCAGCATGCCCTCACGCCGGATCTCCATCTCCCGCTTGGTCACCTCCAGCCCGTGGAAGGCCTTCTCCACCGCCCGGGCCGCCTCCCGCGCCGCCGCCACCTGCTCGGCCAGCTGCGTGCTCTGGTGCGCCGTCGCCGAGAGTTCCTCGTGCGCCTGCCGCACCAGTTCCGCCGCCGCCGCCGCCAGCGCCCGGGCCTCCTCGGCCATCTGTGTGCTGGTGCTGATGGTCGTGTTGTGCTCCACCAGCGCAAACTGCCGCCCCTTCACCGCCTCCTGCAACTGCGTCATCCGCCGGCGTGCCTCGTCGGCCTGCCACTCCGCCCGCTGCCGGTCACGCCGCCCGGCCGACAACTGCTCGGCCATCCGCCCCGCGCTCACCTTGGCCGCGGTCACCTTCTCCGCCAGCGCATCGGCCTCCTTCTGCACCCCGGCAATCGCCGCCTCCATTTCGCGCACCGCCGCCTGCTCATCGGCCAGCAGCCGCTCCAACTGCCCCGCCCGCGCCAGCAGCGCCTCGCGTTCCGCGTCCAGCGCCTCGCTGCGCTCAGTCAGCGTGCCGATCTCCTGCCCCAGCATGCCCGACTCGCGCTTCAGCCGCTCGCCGTCACGCCCCAACTGCTCCAGCCGGCTCTCCTCCTGCGCCAGCGTCCGCCGCTGCTGCTCCATCGCCGTGCGGTTCTGCGCCTGGGCCTCCGCCAGCCGCGCCGCCTCGCCGTCAATCGCCTGCAGCGCTGCCTTCTCCTGGCTCAGCCGCTGCTCCAGATCAACCAGCTGCCCCGCCAACGCCTCCAGTTCACTCTGCCGCTGCAGCACGCCGCCGCCCTGCTCGGCCTGGCCCAAGGGCCCTGCGGAGATCCGCCCGTCCGCCTCCAGCACCGCGCCCTCGGCGGTCACAAACCGCAGCCGCGCCCCGCTCGCATCGCCCGCGAAACCCGCCAGCGGCCCCGCCAGCAGCATCATCCCCGCGTCCAGGTCGCGCACCAGCAGCGTCCGCCCCAGCAGCCGGTCCAGCAACCCTTCCACCGCCTCCGTGCTCGCACCAACTCCCGCCCCCGTCGCCTTCGCCCGCACCAGCGCCCGCACCGGACGCGCAAACGGCGTCTCCCCGCCGCCCGGCAACGCCGCCAGCGCCGCCGCCCACGCCTCCTGCCCGCTGGGCCCTTCAGCCGATACGCCTCCGCCCACCCCCGCCAGCGGCAGCAACATCACCCGCCCCGGCAGACCCGCCAGTTCCTCGCTCCCCGGCAACGCCGCCAGCGAGTCCACCAGCAGCCCCGACAGGTGCAGCCCCAGCGCCGCCTCCACCACCGCCGCATCCTGCGTCCCCGCTTCAATCACGTCCGACAGCACGCCCCGCACGGTGGCAAACCCCGCCCCCGCCTCCGCCTTGGCCAGCACCGCCCGCACCGCTTCCGCCAGCCCGGCGCGGCTCGCCACCATCTCCGCCAAGGTCGCCCGCCGCGCATCGGCCCGCGCGTGCGCCTGCTGCAACTCGGCCAACTTCTCCGCCCGCCCGCGCCGGTCAGAGAGCAGCGCCCCGCTCTGCGTGTTCAGTTCCGCCCCCGCCGTCTCCAGCTGCGCCAGGTTGGCCTTGCGCGCCGCCGCCTGCTCGGCCAGGCTCTCGCGCTGCTGCGCCACCGCCGCCGCGTCACGCTCAATGTTCGCCAGCTTGCCCTGCGCCCGCTGAATCTGCTCGGCGATTACCCCCGACCGCCGCTGGTCCTGCTCCACCGCCGCCAAGAGCCCCGCCCGCTCGCGGTCAATGTTCGCCGCCGCCACCCGCTTGCGGCTCAGTTCCGCCCGCCGCTCCTCGGCCGCTTCCAGAATCCCCGACCGCTGCTTGGCCAACTGGCTCAGCGCCATCTCCGCTTCGGCCAGTTGCTCGGCCAGCGCCGCCACCATCTCCCCCGCCTTCTCCGCCTGGGTGGCCAGCTCGCCGATGGAGACCTCGGTCTTGGCCAGTTCCTGCTCGTCGTTGGCCAACTGGTTCCGCGCCGTCGCCGCCGCCCGCCCGGCCGCCTCGGCCCGCTGGGTGGCGCTCTGCTCGGCATGGCGGTGCCCCTGCAGGTCCGCCTCGGCCCGCTTGAGCTTGTCAGCCAGTTCGTGCCGCTGCAGTTCCGCCTCCTGCTTGCGGGCCTCCATCGCGCTCAGCGCTTCGGTGCTGGCGTTCCGCTGCGTCTCCAATTCCGCCAGCCGCGCCGTCGCGTCCGTCAGGCTCTTTTCCAACTGGTCAAACGAGTCCAGCGTCAGCGCCATCCGGATCGCCCGCAGGTCCTCATCCAACTGCTTGAACGTCCGCGCCTTGGCCGCCTGACCCTTCACCAGCCGCAGCCGCCGGTCGGTGCTCTCCAACTGCTCCCGCGCCCGCGACAGGTTGGTGTCCGTCCGCTCCAGCTTCCGCTCCGCCTCCGCCTTGCGAGCCCGGAACTTGGCCACCCCGGCCGCCTCTTCAAAGATCGTCCGCCGCTCCATCGGCGAGGCCAGCAGCATGGCATCCACCTTGCCCTGCTCGATGATGCAGTACGCATCAGCGCCCACGCCGGTGTCCAGGAACAAATCGCGGATGTCGCGCAGGCGCGCCTTGCGACCGTTGATCAGGTACTCGCTGGTCCCGTCGCGATACAGCCGCCGCTCCACCTCCACCGTGTCGCTGTCGATCGGCAGCCCCCGCTTGCGCGGGCTGTTGCGGGCCATGAACATCGGCGACCGCCGCTCGTCCTCCGGCACCTCCAGCCCCGCCTCCATGGGCACCTCGGCCGGCACCTCAGTTGGCACCTCCGCAACCGCCCCAGCCTCACCATCGCCCCCCGTGTTCGCCGGCAGCGTCTCCACCGCCGGGCCGGCCTCCGCGCTCGCCTCCCCGTTGGCCTCCACCTCACCTGCACCCGCGCTCGCCGCCGCATCCGCCACACCCTCCGCTGCCGCCTCGGCCAACAGCGCCAGCGCTGGGTCAGCCGGAATCACCTCGGTGATGATCGGGTTGTCAAACGTCAGCGCCACCGACGCCATGCCCATCGGCTTGCGCGCCGTCGAGCCGGCGAAGATCACGTCGATCATCTCCGTCCCGCGCAGGCTCTTGCTCGACCGCTCCCCCAGCACCCACTTGATCGCGTCCACCACGTTGCTCTTGCCGCAGCCGTTGGGACCCACGATCCCGGTGATCGCATCATCAAACGTGAACTCCGTCTTGTCGGCGAAGCTCTTAAATCCGCACACCGTGAGTTTGGCAAGCCGCATGGCGTCCGTCTCCGCTGTTGCACCTCGTCCGCAACGCCGCGATCAGGCCAGCCGGCCCGGGCAACGCAGCGTCCGACACGGGGCCGAACGCCCCGGTGGTCCGCAACCGCAGATCGTTGGCCCACTCCCAACCTGTGGGGGTGCTTGCCGCGATTTCTCCAGCATCTTGTGGGCCCAAACCACCCGCCTGTGCGAAGTCTGTCGGTTGACGACCCAACCCCGCACACCTCCGCACCCTGCCTCCGTACCACGCCTCCACCACCCCCCTCACCACCCCCAAACACCACCTGCCGGTTACCGGGCTTGCCCCACCCGCTCACTTCTCCGCCGAACCACCACCTCCCGCCTCCGCCAACGCCACCGCCACCCGCTCCCGCAGGTGCACATGCACCGCGCCCTTCGCCTCCGCCTCCCCCAGCAGCCGCGCATGCATCGCCCGCACCAAGGGCCGCCCCTGCCCGGTCACACCCATCGCCGCCCCCCCCGCCGCCCCCCCTACCGCCGCCTCCTCGGTCACCGGTGTCCCCGCCACCGCCGCCGCCACCAGCATCTGCCGCGTCAGCACGCTGTCATCCACGCCCAGCGCCACCGCCACCGCCCGCTCCGCCAAGGCCTCATCCCCCGCCTCGAGCGCCCGCACATGCTGCCGGCACGCCTCGCTCACCACCACCCACCGCAGCGTCCCCTCCGCCATCTCCCGATCACCCGCCTGCTCCGCCAACTCCCGCCCGCCCCTGCCCGCCGCCCGCAAGAGCGCCAGCCGCTCGGCCACCTTGGCAATCCGGTCCAGCGCCTCCCCCACCGCCAGCGGCCTGACCGCGTTCACCTCCGGCCGCCACGTCACCGCCGCAAACCCCAGCCGCCGAGGCCTTGAAGTCGCCGTCTCGTCATCGCTCTCGCGTAGCTCGCTCATCCCCAGCATCTCCGCCAGCATCGGGATGTCCTCGCTGCGGTCCCCCACCACCCCGCTCAGCGTCAGCCAATCGTCAAACTCCCGCGGCCCAAACCAGTCCCGCCGTGAGGCCAGGTGCGTGCGAATGGTCTCAAACCGCCGCCTGGCCGCCCGGCTCCGCTCCACCAGCGCCGCCACCTCCGGCGCCACCGTGATCATCCGCACCGCCGCCATCGCCGGGTCGCCGATGTGCGCCTGCTCCCACAACAGCGTGTACAGCGAGATCGCCTCCGGGTCACGCCGCTCCCGCGCCGCCGCCCGCGCCCGCTCCAGCACCTGCATGGCGTCATCCCCCGCCGCCACCGGCGGCGCCGGCGGGCCGTCATCATCGCCGGTCTGGTGCAGCGGCTCCAGCCGAACCGGCTCCGGCGGCGGGTTCAGCCGCGTGTGATTGGCGTGCCACGTCGGGTTGGTCGCCCGCGTCGCCTCATCAGTCAGGTCCATCTTCAGCGCCAGCGCCACCCCGGTCCGCGCATACTGGCTCTCCTTGTCACCGAATATCGGGTTCTTAAAGTCCGACCCGAACGTCCGCACCCACTTGCCGTTCACGAACACCAGCGGGTCCTTGAACTTCACCATCCCCCCGCTGGCCTGGTCCAGCGCCGCCAGCCGCCGCCGGTCACTCGCCGGCACCTCCACCACCACCGCATGCCACGCCAGCCACGCCCGCAGCATCCGGCTCTTCCACAGCGGGTTGTGCGACGGCACCGGATACTCGTCGGTCGGAATCGCCACCACCAGATACCGCGTCCGCCGAATGCTCTCCGCCAGCCCCTCCTCCAGCGTCAGCCCGCTGAACGGGCTCGTATCCGTCAGCGTCTGCCCCGACTTGGCGTCATACCGCTGGCCCCCCGCCCCAGCCGCAGCCGCCGCCCCCTGCCCCACTGCCACCGCGCCAGGCCCAATCGCCCCCAGCACCGCGGCCATCACCATCACACCCTGCCTGCCCACCTCGCGCATGCTGCCGCCCTCCGCAAAGCCCGTCTGTACGCCCCGCCCCGCGGCACGGTTGCAACGCCCGCCAAGCCCGCCCCCCTCCCCTCTCAAATCTCACATCTCCCATCCCCTCCCCCGCCTCCGCGCCTCCCTGTCTCCCTGCCTCCCTTCGCTTCCTTCGATACTTCGCTGACAACTCTTCAAACCAATCCCCACGCCCAGCGCCCCCCGCTCATCGCGAAGTCACCCACCGCGCACCACACCCCCTTCCCTCAAACCACCCCGTCGCCAATTTGACCATTTGGCCATTTGACCATTTGACCATTTCGCCTCTGCCCCCCCCCCACTTCAAAAGAACCTGTGCCCATTGCCCCTGAACCGCTCCACATCCGCCTTGGTCGGCATGTGAAAGTGGCTCTGCTCCGCCTCCGGGTTGTCCAGCATGGGCGGGTTCCCAGCCTCCACCTTCGCCACCGCCTCGAGGATCGCCTCCGCCGCCAGGTCCTTGCCCCGCGCCATGATGTCCTCCAGCGTGTCATGGGCGTGGATCGTGTACCGCTTCTGCACCACGATCGGCCCGTTGTCCAGCTTGCGGTCCACATAGTGCACCGACACGCCGCCGGCCTTCTCCCCGTTGGCCAGCGTCCAGAAGCTCGGCATCAGCCCGCGATACTTCGGCAGCAGCGCACCGTGACAGTTCACGATGCCAAACGGCGTCTGCATCCGCAGATCCTTCTTGTACAGCATCGTCCCCGAGATCGACACGATGAACTCCACCCCCAACTGCCGCAGCAACCCGCGGAACTGCTCGCTGTTGACGTCCTCGGTGAAGTGCACAGGCACGCCGTACTTCCGCGCCACCGCCGCCACCGTGTAGCACCGCCGCGTGCTCCCCAGCATCCCGTTGATCACCTTCCCCTGCACCTTCTTGATCAGGTAGTTCCGCAGCTTCCACTGAAAGTACCACGGCCCGTACATCTTCAGCAGGTCCAGCGCCGTCTCCACCACCGTCCGCTTGCCCTGGTTGTTGGGCTGAATGTTGATCCCCGCCGTGCTGTCCGCGTGCTCGCGCAGGTACTTGTCCAGCACCTTGGGCAGGTAGAACGGGTCGTCCTGAATGAACACGTACTTCTTGAGCTTCCGCCCCGGCGGACGCAGCACAAAGAACTCGTGCCCCGGCGCCGGCACGCCCCCCGGCGGCACCGGCAACTCACTGGCCAGAAAACTCGCCCCCGGATACCGCGCCGCCCCGCCCGCATCCACACTGTTCGCGCCGCTGCTGTTCATGCTCATTCCTTCGCCCGCCCCCATCACTGGTCATCCCCCTTCCCCACCGCGCCACCCGCCGCCCTGCCTTCATTTGACCATTTGACCATTTGTCTATTTGACTATTTGCCCCCCACCAACCCCTCCAACACATCCGCCCACTGCCCACACGCGCTCTCCCGGTCATACCGCCCCGCCACCGCCGCCCGCGCCCGCCGACCCATCGCCTCCGCGCCCGCCCGGTCCCGCATCAGCGTCAAGATCGCATCCGCCAGCCCCCGCGCATCCCCCTCCCGCACGCTGATCCCCGCATCATGCTCCGCCAGCACCCGCGCAATCTCGCTCCCCGGGTGCCCGATGAACACCCCCGGCCGCCCGCACGCCATGATCCCGAACAACTTGCTCGGAACCATGATCCCCTCCACACCCTCCTTCAAACTGATCAGGTGCACGTGCGCCGCCGCCAGGCTGTCCCCCAACTGCTCCCTGGGCACATAGTCGTGCCACTGCGCCAAGCCACACCCCCCAGCCTCGCCCCCCAGCCCCTTCTCCGCGATAAACCGCTCCACCTCCGCCCGCCGCTTCCCCCCGCCCACAAACACAAACTTCAGCCCCGGCGTCCCCCGCAAAAGCTCCATGGCGTGGCAGATCGTCTGCGCATCATGCCCGATGCCAAAGTTCCCCGAGTACATCACCGTGAACGCGTCCCCCAGCCCCCACTGCCGCCGCAGTGACGACTCCCCCACGCCCTTGCCGTCAATCCCCGCCAGGTCCGCCCACACGGGGATCAGCCGCACCTTCTCCTTGGGCGTGCCCTTGGCGATCACCCGCTCGGCCATGCACCGCCCCAGCACCACGTTCACATCGCTCCGCCGCAGCAGCAGCCGGTTCACCCGCTCAAAGAACCCCGTCACCACCCCGGTCGGCTTCATCACCCCGCACGCCACCGGCAAATCCGGGTACAGGTCCATCACCCAATACACCGCGCGGCAGCCCCGCAGCAGCCTGGCCGCCAGCCCCACCCCGGCCACAAACGGCGGCGTCGTAAAGCTCACCACCACGTCCGGCTTGCTCAGCGTCAGCACCCGCAGCCCCGCCAGCGCATAGAAGAACGCAAAGTCGGCGATCCGGGCCGCGTACCCCGCCTTCCCGAAGATCGACAGCCCCGGCCGCCGCACGTCAATGCCGTCGATCACCTCGCGAGGGGGCAGCACCGCCCCCTTCTTGCCATAAATGGAGCGCGACGCCACCGCCGTCACCCGGTGCCCCCGCCGCACCAGTTCGTCGGCCAGGTCCTTGGACATCTGCGCCGTCGCCACCACGTCCGGTGCAAAGGCCTGGTTGAGCAGCACAACATGCATGGACCGGGGCTGTCCTGTTCTTCAGCCCACGCCCGAGAACCCGCGCACGCACGCGAGACCCGGGGGAGGGGGGGGAGGG
>Ga0068872_10000653_pt1 | contig 29359 bp, 24 predicted proteins | sample NOAtaG_7_FD_66441 | JGI IMG/M metagenome (GOLD analysis project Ga0068872, IMG submission 66441) | Freshwater lake microbial communities from Lake Erie, under a cyanobacterial bloom - NOAA_Erie_Diel1S_2200h metaG | ecosystem: Environmental > Aquatic > Freshwater > Lake | place: USA: Ohio, Lake...
GCGAGCCATCGTGGTTGGAATTCCAAAACGGCCCTCTTGTGCCACCAACTCACGTCCCGCCAAATCCATCAGTTGGAAAGAAAATCCTTCATCAACCCCATCTGCCTGTACCATGATTTGAACGGCCTCAGACATCGGGTTAGGTGAAATTTGCACCGAAAATCCGGGCAATGTACTCCAAATCCCCACAGAGGTGATGGTCAATGTGTCGCAAAAGACGGTTGAGTCACCACACAAGTTGAAGGCTGTGAGGCAGACGAGGTAGGTACCGTCGCCATTGTAGGCATGTACAGGTGAGGCCGAAGTATCTATGCCGCCATCCCCGAAATCCCATGAATAATTAGAGGCACCGGAGCTGCCATTGAAAAAACGAACCGTCAAAAGTGTATCGGAAGCGGAAAATGCGGCAACAGGGGGAGATAGGCAAACATTCAAGGTTCGGCATAGGGTGTCTACACCACAAGGGTTTTGCAGGAACAAACAGACAGTGTAGGTTCCTGATTGTGTATAAACGTGAACTGGATTGGCCACAGAATCCGACCCGCCGTCTCCAAAATCCCAACTGTACGAGGTCGCATACAAACTGCTGTCAGTGAACGCAACGCTGTCGCGGGTAATGGAATTCACCCCGAAGGATGCAGCAGGCGGGGCACAAACCAATACTTGTTGACACAAGGTGTCGGAGTCGCAAAGGCTCGTCACAATCTGGCACACCCAATACGTATCCGGTACGGCATAGGAATGATTTGCAACCAAGCCAACACCTGAAGTACCATCCCCGAAATCCCAAAAAACAGAGTCTGCAAACTGTGAGCTGTCACTCACGGTGAGGTCCAAGCCTGAAACGGAATAGGAAAATGCAGGAACAATCTCATTGCAAACATTCACCAAGGTACAAACCGTGTCGGTGCCGCAGGATGTCGTGACATACAAGCAAGCATTGAAACTGCCATTGCTGCTGTAGGTGTGCTGCGGGTTGAAAGTGGTATCCAATGGACTGCCATCACCGAAATCCCAAAGTGCCGAAAAGCTCGTGTCGGCATTGGTGTTGAAGGAAAAAGTTGACCCTCCGACCAAGGTATTGGAAGCCGTGAACGTGATGAGCGAATCATAGTAAAGATTCACACGGCTGAGGTTGGTGCTGGTGGGTTCTTGCCACAAATCCTGAGGTGCAGTATTTCCAAGCGGGAACTGCATACCGAGGCGGGCCAGAGCGACCGGGATGCCTTCGATTGTGGTTCCTATGGTTGGATTACCATATGAGTTTACGTTGGAGCGCTGCCCCAAAACTCCAATGACGTCCCCCTGCTCTACTTGGATGTTGACAGGAATGATGCCTGATGTCGGACCGTTTTGGGTGAGATGCAGCAATGTGAACACATTGGTGGTGACTGAAAAAACGGGCGGAGCGGCCGGAAAACGTACAATTGCGATGTTTTGAGGCCCGGTGGATGCGTCAGTGGGCACCTCAACCCCTGTGATGGTGAAACAAGAAGGGGCCGTGAACCAATAACCACGCACATTCCCAGCAAAGGTGGATGACTGAGGCGGCATGGGGGCCAAAATCTGGGTTTGAGCCATCAAAATGGGCATGAAAACCCAAGATAAAACAACAAGTAGTAGTGACTTTTTCATTTTGAGCGCAATTTAAGACCCCCACAAGATATAAATTCCGCCCGCGTTTTCCTTGAAAACCAACCGCCTAAATTTTTAGGACAATCTGGATTCGAAATGGCTGTACTGGGCATCTTGAATTTCAACAACGCCCTTAACTTTACGTCGAAGCACAATACACCACCTTCAATCCTGATTACTTGAAACAGTTTCTACTCAGCTCCGCATCAGACAACCTTCCGACCACGGTTTACCTTGATGATACAAATTTACAGTGGACCCAAGGCAAGGCTGGACAGGAAATGCAATTCAACAGCATCCCATTGAAGGATTTGGTCATGGTTAGGTTGAACCCACCCGTTACCATCTACAGAACCGACGGGCATTACCTATGCAGCCTCTACTCAACAGCAGGAAAAGTGGTCGCTTTCCGTTCCAACATCGACGACGAATCAATGATTGAGGCCTATGGTGGATTTTTGAAAGAACTCCACGGGGGCTTACAGGGTCAAACCCACCCAATGAAATTCCAGTCCGGGCTGATGTCCCCCCTATTGTTTTGGATAATCTCGACCGCAATGGTGTTCATGTGGGGAATCATGGCTGTGGTGGTATATTTTGGGATGGAGCGTAAACAAGAATATTTGTTTCCTATTCTCGTCTTTTCGGGCGTTACGGCCTTTATTTTTGCTTTCATCAGGTTTGCGCAAAAAATCCTGGTTCCAAGACCCTACAACCCCACGGAGATCCCCAAAAATCTATCACCGATGAGCTGATGGTTCAACTGCAACGGATTTTAAATCAGGGCAGTTGGAAGTGATAAACGTCGGTTTGGTTTCGGACTACATCAGGCAGGAAAAAACCTCCTGGGCTGGGAATTTCCTCCACAATGTCGAATCGTGTTGCATTCTTACCCAAGCGTTCGAACACCATGCAATAGCTCAGGTGCTGACCGGCAGCCACGTGGGTCCAATTGGGAAAAGGCAATAGCCCTTCAAGGTGCAGGAGCTTGGCCCGCTCATCGGTAGTTTTGGACCTCAATTCGATACAGGGCCAAATGCGTTCACTGCAGCCGAACGACTGGATACCGCGGTTGATGAAAACCGTGATTTGGCTTTCCGTTTCCGTGATTTCCAGCGTCGACTTCAATTCATCGGGCACGGGTACAGTTTTCTTTTTTTCAGGAACAGCGACTGACATCATCCATCTGCTTTGAGGTGTGGGTTTTCCCATGGTTCAACTCCCGAATTTCGGATATTGTTTGTCAAAAATAATGTCTGCCAACGAGTCATGATCAAACCAAACAGTATCTGATGGGGTCATTGTGGCGTCCGGATTTCCCGCATGAAGGACATCAAAGGCTCCGTTGCATCCCATTCCTTCTCCCAATTCTCGCCCTTGTAAAGGTTGGTTGTCCATTCATCCTTTCCCACTCCATCGATGTTCAACATCATGTTCTTCATCAACCTGCGACCTGCCTTTTCGATGTTGTCCCCCTTGACCTTCGGCGTCCAACAAACGATCCCCCAGCATCTTTCGGAAGGCCCAATCGCCCATTCGTTCATCTTGACACCAGCCCACAGCAAATACCATCCCTCGAAACGAGTATCGACCTCAAGCCTCACGGTCCCTCCTATGCTAGGCATTCCGATCATGAGATGCGGGTGTTGAAGCTTCCCGACTGGATGGGCTTTGAAATGGGCCCTATCCTCGTCCAAGGATCCCAGGTTAAAGTCGCAGTTCGAAATATGATAAACCTCCACCGAATCGATGACACGGTCAGCTTCTTTTCGAGGCTCTTTGGATTCATCGCCTCCCAAATACATGATGGGAATGAATTGGATAGCCTGTTTGAGTGCAATGTGATTCATAGCTTTTGTTTTTTGATTTGATACAAATTTCAGCCCGCTTGAAGGCAAAAAATAATGCACAAGTGCATAAATTTGAACCATGCACAACAGCCGCCAAATCCGCCTAAAAAGGATTATTGAACATCTCCAGAAAGGCAATCAACCCAGTTTTGAGGAGCTCAAATCATTCGTGGAGGAACAGGGTAAGCCCATTCGGGTGCGGCAGCTCAGGGAGGACTTGAGATTTCTGCGGGAGACCGGACTGGATGGCCAACCCTTCAACATCAAAATGAAAGGCTACCGCTATGTGCTCACCAATGAGAAGCACTTCGATTACACCAACCTGTTGGACCACGAACGCTTCACCCTACCCCTTGTTTTTGCAGCCCTACAACCATTTGAAAGATTTCCATCGGTGCGTGCACTTTTGGATAACCTGATACGGATACACCAACTCAACAGAAGGGAAATCAAACAGCTGGGAGCGGCAATTGGAAGCCATCAAACTCCCATGGATGCACGATTTGTGGACAGGATCATCACCATCATGCAAGCCATCCATCAGGAGGTGGCGATAGAATTCAATTACCACAAAGTAGAGGTTGGGGCCGTTACCAGCAACACGGATGACATGGTATATCGGTGCGTGTACCCGCTGCAAATCCGAGTTTTTGATGGCCGTTACTACCTTGTAGGACTACGCACTGAACGGGAAGCCTTGGAGGAAAACGTGGAACACTTCCCCATTGACCGCATCCATCGAAGGGTGGACATTGCATGGGATGAGGTAACGGAGTCGACGCTGCCATTCATCTGGGAGGAGCTCACACAAAAAGTCAACTTCGATGACCTATTCCGTTACCGCGTGGGTATGTATCGCAGCTACGGCCAAAAGGGAAAGCCTGAATGGATTTATCGATGGTTTACTGGATGGGCCGCAAGTTATGTCCAGGCCGTGCCGATCCATCCTAGCCAAGAAGTCGTGCAGCGTGATGGAGGCAGTATCCGAATCCGTATTTTGGTGGTTCGAACTCCAGACTTGGAAAACGTATTCCGGAAATTCGGCGAAAACAGTTTCGAGGATTGATTTTCTGAGAATTACGAAACCACCTTGACCTCATTGGATTCCTCCCGATCTTGGCATTGACACGTATTCTACTTAATTTGTGGCATCAACAGTCAACTTTCGAACATGTCCTCTCTTTTTCGATTTCAACATGGTTTGATCCTCCTGAAGCGCATCTTGACCTTGGCGTTAGCCCTGGCAGTGTTTCAAGGGTGCGAACAAGAAAAAATCTTCAAAAATGGCCCTTCTGAATACGATGCCGATGTGGCATTGGATTGGCTGAGCCTGCAACTGAACTTGACCCAAACCACTCCGGGATTCACTCCACCGGTGGCTGCACGGGCTTATGGCTATACTGGATTGGCGCTGTACGAAGCCATGGTACATGGAATGGAGGGTTTCCGCAGCATGGAAGGCCAGATTTCCGATTACACCACATCTTACCTGCAACCTTCCGAGTCCAACGAAAAACACCATTGGGGCCTGGTTGCCAATTCCACTTTGGCTGCCATGCTGAGGGGATTGTATCCAACCACATCTGTTGCCAATCAAGCTGCCATCACCGATTTGGAACGTAGCTACAACACTCGCTTCAACGAAGAAACCACCGATGGCGTTTACGATCGTTCGGTCTCATTAGGAGCACGAGTGGCCCAATCCATTTTGGATTATGCCTCCACAGACGGCCAATCAACAGCTTTTTCCTCAAATTTCCCCTCGTCCTATGTGGCTCCTGCAGGTCCCGGGCTTTGGGAACCCACTCCATCGGGTTTTCAGCCCGCACTCCAACCGTACTGGGGTAATGTCCGCCCATTCTTGGCAGCCAATGTATCGTCTTTGGTGATGCCGACAGCACCTACGGCCTACAGTGTGGATACCAACTCCGCATTCTATGCCGAGGCCATGGAGGTCTACCAAACAAAGCTGAACCTGACAGCCGAGCAAGAAGTGATTGCGAAGTTTTGGAGCGACGATCCCGCCAAGACCCCAACCCCATCGGGCCACAGCATGTCCATCATGAAACAGGTATTGGAGCAAGAAAATGCAAAATTGGATGAGGTAGCCGTGACGTGGGTCCAAACAGGCATGGCCGTTCACGATGCATTTGTTTGTTGTTGGAAAACCAAATACACCTACAATTATCTGCGACCAGTGACAGCCATCCAAGACCTCATCGATGCCTCTTGGACACCCATCCTGAACACTCCCCCATTTCCGGAATATCCATCCGGGCACAGCGTCCAATCAGGGGCAGCTTGTGCTGTTTTGACAGGTCTTTTTGGCGACAATTATGCCTTCACCGACAGGACACATGAAAACAGAACCGACATTGATGGTTCCCCACGGAGTTTTTCTTCATTCGAGGAGTTTGCAATGGAAGCAGCCATGAGCAGGTTGTACGGAGGCATCCACTTCATGAAAGCCATCACCGAGGGAGTGGACCAAGGGGTCCGCATCGGCAGCAACATCCAAAACCTGAAATTCAGGGACTGAAACTAAAAATCAAATCGGGTTCAAGGTGAGCAACTTCATGGTAGCCGCCTTGATTTTGTCCCTATCCCAAAGCATCGGAAAATACCTCCCATTTCTCCAAGCATCGACCTGGTCTTGGTAATGTTGGGATCCTATTTGTCCGGATTGGCCGGGAGGAAGCACCCAAAGACTTTGATTGAAGTCCGACAAATCAACGATTTGACGATAGGAAGGCAACGCCAAATTGGCTGCAAATGGTTCATGGGGCAACATGGATGTTTGGCAAACAGTATCGGTATCTCCCGCCATGGGGAAAGGCCCGACATTGAACACTCGATCCAACGGTTTTTGAACCGCCATGGGATGCGGAAATTCCATTTGGTGCAAGGAGCCCCATTTCCAATTTTCCATGGAAGGGCCCCACTCCTTTTCAAGCCACTGGACCGCCCGGTTCATGGCCGTTGCCAATAGCCGCTCTTTCCCTCCTGCCAATTCCAACAAACGCGATTCAGGTTGATTCAATAATGCCAACAAAGCCTCCGTGTCTTTGCCTTGGAATTCGGAAACCTTGAAGAGCAATGGCTGCATTCCTTTACCCAACATCCAAGGTCGGGAATCGGGGTCTTTGGAAGCGCTTTCAATGAGCAATTCCACTGCCCTGAGTCGCGCCACTTGGTAAATGGAACCTCCGATGGATTCCAGTGCCAACACCCCGTTCCATTCCAACAACGTCTCGAGGGCTTTTTGGGAAGTCGGTGACAAAAGGGTACTGCCTTTCAACAATGCACAATGACGAGCAAACTCCAAACCCGGTTTGCAAAGAAGGTCCATTTGGATTGCTTTGAAGTCCTCCAAGGCCCATTTTGGTTTGCTATGGAGCAACTCCTTGATTCGGTCGGCCCGGTACCCATTCATCCAAATATTGCCCATGAAATAGGGATAGTCCTCCGGTACCACCTTGTGGTTGGCTGAAATCACGACTCCACTTTCCGGATTCAGGGTGCTTGGCATTTCCGATTTGGGCACCTGTCCCACCCATTCGTGCAATCCATCCCAGCCGGGTTGGGGCACCTCCCCTTGTCCGACTGCGCGGATGGGCGTATTGCCTGTCATGCGATACCCAATGTTGCCCTCAACGTCTGCATAAACGACGTTCAATCCAGGGGCTTCGATTTGGTCCAAAGCGGCTACGAAGTCGTTCCAACCTTGGGATTGGTTCAGGCCATACCAACCAAAAAGCAATCCTGAAGGTGACAAAGCTGGAGATTGCAGCGTCAATTTGTGGGTATTGGCATCCCGATATGGCAAATCCAACGCATCGGAAATCACCACACCATGGCGTGTGAATTGAACCTTTTGTTCGACCGGCTCAGCAACGCCCTTCACTTTGATTTTCTCCATGTGGGTTTCAGCCTCCAACCAGTCCTCCTTGAATCGATAGCGGTTGGAGTCCTCATCTTGGAATTGCTCGACAAACAAATCCTGGATATCGGTGAAGGAGAGCGTGATTCCCCATGAAATTTTGGCGTTGTGTCCAATCATTACCAACGGCATGCCCGGGATGGAAACACCTTGTGCGCGGTAATCGGCAGCTTCCATGTAAACCTGATACCAAATGGATGGCATGAGCATGGCGAGATGTGGGTCGCTGCACAAATAAGGTTTGCCGGTATCGGTCCTGTTGCCGCTCACCGCCCAGGCATTGGAACCGGTGATGTGTTTGAAAAATGGGCCCTCGAAGGCTTTTAGGATTCCTTCTGCTGTGAGCTCATTGAACTTCAGACCCTCTGGCAAGGTAATGGGGTGTTCGGGGTGATAGCGTGTATCCAACTCGGCTGCCAATTCAGGACCCAATGCTTGAATCATCTGCCACCTTGCCAATTCATGCCCCCAACCATATGCCAATTGAAAGGTCATCAGGCGCGTGAAGGCCAACACGTGCTGCACGGTCCAAGGCTCAGGTTTGTAGCGGGCGAGTGAAAATTCCACAGGCAACTTTCGGCCCATCTGCACGATGCAGGCGTTGACTCCATCGCAATAGGCCTGGATGTAGGCGTGCATTTCGGGTGTAATGAGGTTCATGTCTTCGAATCCCAACCGACCGAATCCAAAAGTCCGCGCCATTTTATCAGTGTCCAACGCGACCTTTCCAAACACTTCACTGATACGGCCCAAGGCCAATCGACGGTTCACCTCCATTTGCCACAATCGGTCTTGGCAATGCACATAACCTTGCGCCATGAATGCATCCTTTTGGGTTTGGGCGATGATGTGGGGCACTCCTTGGGCATCGCGGCGGATCTCAACGGGGTGGGAAAGACCAGGGATGCGAATCGTCCCGCTGTGATTTGACAACCTACGACGGCCCCAAAAGCGCGCCAAAGGCCTCAAAACATTGCCCAAGAAACGATGTAGGTATGGATTCATCCGATGCTTTTTTTGCGAAGGCGAAAGATACAAAAACTTGGAGGTGAATGAATGCAGCCGAAATGCTTGTAGATTTGGAACATGCTGGAGAAAATCAAATCCTTGCAATCGATGTCGCAGGTGTTGGAACCTGACAGCGTCCGCCGCGAAATGTATCGCAACCAAGTCGTGGAGCATGGGGAATCGTTTTTGTCGGACATCGACACCCGAAAAGCGTATGTGCTGACACCCGACAAAGGCGCTAAAATCCGAGAATTCCCGCTCAGCGATTCTGGCATCGGGATGTCAAAAGCACTTGAAATTGTTGCGGAGGCCGTGGATTTGCCCGGTCTGAACCCTGCATCTGGAGGTCATTTGGGATACATTCCTGGCGGGGGCATTTATTTAAGTGCTTTGGGCGATTACCTTGCCGACATCACCAACCGTTATGCCGGGATGTTTTTCCCCAATCCGGGCGCGGTAAGGATGGAAAACATGCTCGTGCGTTGGATGGCCGACCTGGTTGGTTACCCCGAAACGGCATCCGGAACTTTGTTGAGCGGTGGCAGCTTGGCCAACCTCACTTGCATCGTCACTGCCCGCGACGCCATGGGTGTCAAGTCTGCCGTAGTACCCCATGCAGTGATTTACCTGACCAACCAAGTCCACCACTGCGTGACCAAAGCGCTCCGAATCGCCGGATTAACCGAAAGTCATGTCAGGTATGTACCCACTGATTCTAACTACAGATTGGATGTTTCGGCGCTCAGAACTTTGGTGGCAGAGGACAAGGCAAAAGGCTTGAAGCCTTTCATGGTTGTCTGCAGCACAGGCACAACCGACACCGGAGCCGTCGACCCCGTGGACCAAGTTGCCGATTTGGCCGAGGAGGAAGGACTTTGGTTGCATGTAGATGCAGCATATGGTGGCTTTTTCCTTCTCTGCGAGGAAGGCCGTGCGGCGATCAAAGGGTTGGAACGCTCGGACAGCATCGTAATGGATCCACACAAAGGGTTGTTCCTGCCATACGGTACAGGAGTTGCCATTGTGAAAAGGGGAGACAAACTGGCCGAATCACACCATTACACCGCTGCCTACCTGCAAGACACTTTGCTCCAACAAGACGAAATCAGTCCCGCAGATGTCAGTCCGGAATTGACGCGTCATTTTCGAGGAATGAGGATGTGGCTTCCCTTGCAGGTCCACGGATTGGCGCCGTTCAAGGCCGCTTTGGCAGAAAAACTATGGCTGGCAAGGTATTTCCACGAACAAATCATCGCCATTCCCGGCATGGAGCGGGGTCCATTTCCTGACCTTTCCGTGGTACTGTTCCGGTATGTGCCACAAACGGGTGACTCCAACGCATTCATGCATAAGCTGTTGGCTGCCATTCACCATGACGGGAGGGTCTTTTTGTCGTCGACCCAAATCGATGGGAAAATGTTCCTTCGCTTCGCCTGCCTGAGCTTCCGGACACATTTACACACCGTAGACTTATGCCTAAAAATGCTCAAGGAGTGCGTGGAGAAAGTAAAAACACAACAGTGGGCATGAGCAAATCCCAATGGTTGAGAATGGCTGTAATGGTGCTGTTGGCTGCATTTTTAGCCAATGCTACCAACAAATTTTTTGTGCCGGACCTGGAATACGAGGCGGCCCATTCGTTCTATGCCAAAATATTTGAATTCCAAGGCGAAGCGCCCGACCAATACCGGATTTTACCCCTTCTGCCAATCAAATTTCTGACCCAAACCCTACCTTTTCATTCCGCTGTTTTGGTTTATAACTTCATCTTCGCACTTGCTTGGCTGGTCCTGATGCAAAGGTTGATGCGAGGCTTCACAGACAATGTGATTTGGTTGACCAGCTTCGGGTTTTGTTGCCTGTACATTTATCTACAGTACACGGGATGGAGGCCAGACACGATGGGATTGTTGGTGTTGGCGGCAACCTGGGTGGATTGGGGATACAGCCGACGGAACACATGGCAGGGGAATACGGGACTATTGGTGGGAATTGCGGCATTGGGCTTCAGCCGGGCTGATTTCGCATTGGCAGCTGGCCTGTTCGCCTCGTTTTATTGGACCCAAAATTGGATGGTGCGCATCGGATTGGTTTTGATTCCGGTGATTTCGCAACTGTTAATCCAATTTGTATTGTTTCCCGATGCATCCTATTACACCCAAACCTGGATGTTGTCCGACAACCTCAGCGGCTACTATTTAGTGCGGAATCCTGCCACCTATTTATTTTTGGCCTATTTGCTATTGGATTGGGAAAGGGTCAAGAAAGGATTCATCTGGCTCAAAAACCGATATCCAGCCATCCTTTGGATTTCCGCGGGATACATTTTGCTTGTGTTTGGTGTGGGTAGACTGAATGAATTTCGAATATTCCTGCCCTTTCTTCCGTTGTTCATGGTGTTGTGTCGTGAAATGCATTCAGAAGCATGAAGAAGAAACTCGCCTTGTTTGATTTCGACGGGACCATCACGAGAAGTGACACCATGTTCGCTTTCATTGCATTCACCAAAGGAAAGACATCGCTGTTGTGGAGCCTTTTGGTGCTGAGCCCGCATTTGATTGGTGCCAAATTGAGTTGGTCACGCGCTGAAAATGCAAAGAAGAAGTTACTGTCCTACCACTTCAAAGGAGTCCGGAGAGCACAAATGGAGCTTTGGGCCGAAAAGTTCTACAAGCACCGATTGGTGATGCTCTTTGATGACACGGCATTGGAAAAATTGAACTTCCACCGGTCGAAGGGGCACGAAGTGTATGTGGTGACGGCCAGTTTGGATCTTTGGCTGGACCCTTGGATGAAACAACAAGGTCTGAATTGTTTGTGCACCCGGACGAAATGGGTGGATGATGCGTTCAGCGGGGAGTTTGACACCCCCAACTGCCAAGGTCCGGAGAAAGTAAGGCGCATCGAGGAGGTGCTCAAAAAGGCTGACTATGAAAAAATATACGCCTATGGCGACTCCAAAGGTGACAGGGAAATGCTAGCATGGGCAGATGTCGCCTACTACCGCCGTTTTGTTTGACAAAAATTTTTCAACCTGAAAATCAGCATTTTTCAACCTGAGCCAACAAAAAACCTTCGGAAGCCCAAAACCTTTCTCAATTTCGCATTGTTGACAGAATCAACGATTTGAAATTGCAATCGATTCAAAATGCGATTATTGGTTGAACACATTCGTGGCTTTGTCCATGTCATCGGCAAACTGGGAGAAAAACGGTTTGTTGAACACGGAATGCCTATCAACCTGAAGCAACATTATTTGATGTCGTTGGTTTCCAAGAGCGATGAAATCACGCAAACCGAATTGGCTGAGCACTTGAAATTGGACAAATCTGCCGTGCTACGTGAAATCGATGACTTGGAAAACCGTGGCTTGCTGATGCGAATCAGCGATGCCAAGGACAGGCGGAAAAAAATCCTCCAATTGACGGACGCTGGAAAAATGATCCACATCAAATGCGAGCATCTCATCAACGATTTGCTTGCTGAACTGGGCGATGGACTTTCTGAAAATGATTTGCGCAGCTTCATCCACGTAGTCACCCACATGTCCAGCCACGGAAATAACCTCCTGAAATGACAATTACCGGATACAAATTCCCAATAAACATGCGTATCGCCACCATCATTTGGCTTGCCTTGAGCTTTTGGGTTTCACCCCAATTGCATGGTCAAGAAAACTTCACCCTCAAAAGGTGCCTCGACTATGCCAAGGTAAACCATCAAAACATCAAAATCGCCACCAACAAAGTGGCAAGTTCGATTGCACAACGTAGCGAAGGGCTATCTCTTTACATGCCTCAAATCAACGGCAGCGTATCCTTCGACGACAACTTGATTCGACCCACCACCATCATTCCGGCCGGCACTTTCAGTCCCACCGAGTTGCGGGTGCAGTTTGGAAACCAGTTTGCCTCCAATGCCGTGGTGCAGCTCGACCAATTGATTTATGACCAATCCATCCTCTCCGTGATCAAGGCCAGCAAACCGTATTTGGAGATGACCGAGCTCCAAAAGGCAAAAACCGTGGAGGATGTGCTTTACAACACCGCTTCAGCCTATTTCCAAGTATTGGTTGTACGCGAACAGCGGATTTTGCTAGAACAAAACACGACCAAATTCGAGCGTCTTGAATCCATTCTCAAACTCTCGGTCGCCAAAGGAGTGGCAAGAGAGGTAGACTTGCAACGTGTTTCGGTAGGCTTGTCCAACCTTAAGACTCAGGTAGAAATGCTCAAAAGCAACGAAGACCTTTTGGTGAACCGTCTCAAGTTGGCGATGGGAATGCCGATTGATCAAAAAATTGCGTTGAGTGACTCTTTGGCCAAACCGGAAAAGGCAGAAGACCCACAAATGAAGCCCTTCTCGGAGGAAAAATTACTCGATGTTAAAATTCTCGAGAAAAGTGTGGTCCTTCAAGAATTTGAATTGAAACGCTCCCAAGCATCCCGCATCCCGACGGTCAGCGCTTACGGCCGGTATGGCGCGCAGGCATTTGGGAACGATCTCGGCGAGTCTTTCGATACTTGGTTTGATTACGCGGCAATCGGCATGCGGATTTCAGTACCCATTTTCGCTGGTTTCAGGCGCAACAATGCAATCAAGCAGCAGGAATTGGCATTGGAGAATGTCAAAAGCCAAGCAGATATGGCAATTCAACAATTGCAACTCCGCAATGAGAATGCCCGCGTGTCTCTCACGAGCGCCTACAACAACCTTGGAACCAGTCAGCTGAGCATCAATCTTGCCGAAAACGTGTTTCAAACCACGGAACTTGAATTCAACAAAGGAGTGGCCAATTTGAGCGACCTCTTGAATGCGGAATACGCGCTCAAGGAAGCCCAAAGCAACTATATCCGGGCATTGTTGAGCTATATGACCGCCAGACTTGACTACGAGCAATCCCTTGGTACCTTAGAAAACTACCTTCAGACCTTATAATCGTACCCATGAAACGTACCCTTTTCATTCTTTTGGCTGTAGCCCTACTTGGGGGCCTCATCGTGTGGCGCCTTGCATCCAACAAAAAGGTCATCGAAGCCAACAAGCAAGTTGTGGACCGGTCGAATGTTCCGGTGGCCATAACCGTCGCCAATGCAGAAAAACGCCCCATATCGGGCAATCTCACCACCACTGCCACCCTTGATTCTTGGACTGAAACCGACATTTCTGCCGCCACGGCCGGTCAACTGATGTCTCTCAGCATTGATGTGGGAAGCTTCGTTTCCAAGGGCCAAAAAATCGGGCAAATCGACACACGTCTCAGGGAAATTGGTCTCCGCCAGGCCACGTCCACTGTCGAAAAGTTGGAGAAAGACCTTCAGCGCACGCGCGAATTGTTGGAAGGAAAGGCAGCCACGGAATTGAATTACACCGAGTTGAAATTCAATTATGACAACGCCAAATTGCAGGTCGAACAAATCCAAGAACAGATCAAAGATGCTGTCTTGACCGCCCCCGCTTCAGGTATCATTTCTTCCAAGCGAATCGATGTAGGTGAGTTTGTGAGTCCAGGGATTCCGTTGGCCACCATCACGGACATCTCCAGACTGAAGGCCATCTTGTACATGAATGAGAAGGACGTTTATCGGTTGTCGACCCAACAAACCGTGAAAGTGACTTGCGACATCTTCCCCGGCCAAGAGTTGCAAGGCAAAATCGTGTTCATCAGCCCGAAAGGCGACGAAAACCACAATTACAGGGTCGAGGTAGCCTTGGACAATCCCGGCCAAAAATTGAAAGCCGGCACCTATGTGAAGGTAGAATTTGACCTTGGCGCATCCTCCGAAGCCATTCAAATACCCAAAGCATGCCTGCCAGAAGGCATGAAAAATCCATATGTCTATGTGGTGCAATCCAAAAAGGCCGTTCTGAAACAGCTGACGCTGGGCAGGGAAATCGGAGAATATGTGGAAGTGCTTTCTGGCATTCAAGCCGGTGAAACCGTGGTGGAGTCTGGCCATATCAATCTCACGGATGGCCGTCCGGTCGAAATCTCCAATCAGTAAGCCATGTCCATCACAGAAATTTCCATCAAGAGGCCCCTGCTGATCACGGTTTTTTTCGTGACCCTCATCCTGTTTGGAATCATCAGCTATTCAAGCCTCAATTACAACCTCCTGCCCAAGTTCGAGGCCAATGTGATATCCATCGTGACCATCTACCGGGGGGCATCTTCGGAAGAGGTGAGGAACAATGTCACGGAACCTTTGGAAGAAGCAGTGGCAGCCTTGGAGGGTGTCGATCGTATCTCTTCCAGTTCGCAGGAAGGCGCCTCCCTCATCGTGGTGCAGTTGAAATCGGGATTCAGCTCTTCGGTTGCCCAGCGAGATGCCGAGCGACGCATCAACCTCATGAAGGCCACCTTGCCGGATGGGGTGGAAGATCCCGCCGTGAACAGGTTTTCTTCCGATGAAATACCCGTTCTCAGGATGAGTGCGACCGCCAATCTGTCACCAACCGAAACATATCAGTTGTTGGACGACAAGGTGAAACCTCTTTTGGCAAACGTGCCTGGTGTGGGAGCAGTTACCTTGATTGGGGGAACTCAAAGACAAATCAGGGTCAACATAGACAATGCCAAATTGAAGGCCTATGGTGTGTCCAATGCCCAAGTGAACCAAATCATCGCCTCCAACTCGGGGTCCTTCCCCGTGGGTGCACTCGAGACCAATGACAACCGATACACGCTGCGTTTTGACGCCAACATATCCTCCGTGCAGGAAATGCGCAACTTGGTTATCCGCGAAAACCGCAACGGAAGTCGGGTCTTGTTGAGCGACGTGGCCTCGGTAGTAGACGGGGAAGACACACCGGTAAAATTGAACCGCATCAATGGCAAATCGGGTGTGGGTGTGGAGGTATCCAAACAGGCCGATGCCAACGCAGTAGAAGTGGTGGCAGGGGTGAAAAAAGCCATGGCCAAGTTGGAAAACACCTATTCCAAGGAGGCATTGAAATTTGAAATCGCCATTGACCAAAGCCTTTACACCCTGGCCTCAGCCAACTCGGTTATGACTGACTTGGGCTTGGCGGTCGTGATTGTGGCATTGGTAATGTTGTTGTTCCTCCACAGCGTCAGGAGCTCCATGTTTGTTTTGGTGGCTTTGCCGAGCGCCATGATTCCGACGTTTGTCTTGATGTATGTCTTTGGGTTTTCGCTCAACCTGATGACCTTGATGGCCCTCTCATTGGTGGTGGGGATTTTGGTCGACGATTCCATCGTGGTATTGGAGAACATTTACCGACACATGGAAATGGGTAAGGACAAGGTTACCGCTTCTTTGGAAGGTCGTCAGGAAATCGGATTCACCGCGTTGGCGATTACCTTGGTGGACGTGGTGGTATTCGTGCCTTTGGCCCTCAGCGGCGGCATCATCGGCAACATCCTGCGAGAATTCTCCTTGGTGGTGGTCTTTTCAACCCTCATGTCCTTGGTGGTTTCGTTCACCCTCACACCCTTGCTTGCATCCCGTTGGGGCAGGTTGGAAGACTTGTCCAAAAACACCATTCCCGCCCGTATTTTCCGTTCGTTTGAAGCCTTCATCGAACGCCTCAAAGAGTTCTACGGTGCAACATTAGAGTGGTCGCTCAACCACAAAAGGTATGTCCTGATAGGCGTATTCGTTCTGTTCGTGGCATCTTTCGCTTTGGTTCCCGCAGGCTTCATCGGTGCCGCCTTCATCTCCCCGGGTGACCAAGGGGAATTCATCATCAAAATGGAAGCGGCCGGCCAAACACCTCTCTACCAGACGAGCGAGATGGCTAAAAAAATCGAGGACATTTTGTTGGCAAGGCCTGAAGTCGTCAAGGTATTCACCAATGTGGGATCGCAAACAGGTTCGGCCTTTGGCGGTGCATCCTCCTTCAACAACGTAGCTGAAATGTCGGTCAAATTGGTGGACAAAAAACAACGGAAAATCAGCTCCGACCAGTTCGCATCTTACGTTCGGGATGAAGCCAACAAGATTCCGGGCATCAAGGTGAGCGTTTTCCCAACCGCCATCACGGGCAACTCGGAAGCGCCCATCCAACTCGCCGTGAAGGGAATGGACATGGACTCCATTTGGAAGGCAGCCCGCATGGTACGCAATGTTGTGGAGACAACTCCCGGCACCGATTACGTCGAATACAGCACCAAATCACCCAAAACCGAAGTTGAAATTCTCTTGGACCGGAACAAAATGGCGGATTTGGGTATTTCGACTCCCGAAGTGGCGGGTGCAATCCAAATTGGTTTCAGGGGCAACGACCAGACCAAATACAAAGAAGAAGGCAACGAATATGCCATCAACCTTTCTTTGGAATCCGGGGATCGCCGTACGGTCGAGGACTTGAGGGGCTTGACCATCACCACGATGCGGGGTGGAATCATCCGCCTGGATCAGATTGCCGATGTGAAGGAAACAGTAGGCCAATCCGTGTTGGAGCGCTCCGACAGGTTGAATGCTGTCAAAATCCTGTCCGCATCGGTTGGCCGTCCGACCGGTAGCATTACCGCCGACATCCAGAAGGGAATCGACAAATTATCGCTCCCGCAAGGTGTTTTGGTGAAATTCGAAGGGGAGGCCGAACGTCAAGCCGATGCATTCGGAAGTTTAGGATTGGCCATGTTGTTGGGCATCATATTGGTTTACCTCATCATGGTGGCCTTGTACGAAAGCATGATTTATCCCTTCGTGGTCTTGTTCTCCATCCCGGTGGCCCTCATCGGCTCGTTGCTGGCTCTTGCCTTGGCCATGGAATCGCTCACCATTTTTGCCATCGTGGGCTTGATCATGCTGTTGGGACTTGTGGCCAAAAACGGAATCCTGTTGGTGGACTTCACCAATCAGCTCAAGGCCGAGGGTCGTGGTCTACGCGAGGCCTTGATTGAAGCCGGAAAAGAGCGCCTCCGGCCCATTTTGATGACCACCGTGGCCATGATCGTGGGTATGATGCCCATCGCCTTGGCATCCGGTGCAGGCGCCGAGGTCAAAAACGGAATGGCATGGGTCATCATCGGTGGTTTGACGAGTTCACTCCTCTTGACGCTGATTTTGGTGCCTACCGTGTATTACATCGTAGACAAAATCAAAGAAAAGGTACAAGGATGGACAGGAAGGGGAAAATCGAAGTCCTCCGCCAATGACTCAGAGGTCTTGACCGCTTGATGGGACGAATCTGAAATTCAAACACCCTCTTCGGAGGGTGTTTTTGTTTACAGGGCCGGGTAGCAAATGAAGTACTTCTTCACGGGGTTGGACAAGGCCTCGACCATGGGCATGTCGCTCGCCTCCGAAATGCTGCAAATGGTCCCGTCTTTGGACAGGATTTCGATCCGGTCTTCGGGTGCAGGAAGGTAAGCCATGTTGGAAACCTCCCCGGTGAAGACCAAGAATTCCATTTCCTCACCTGAAAAACCGAGTCTTGTGGCATGTTCTGCCCGTACCGAATTCAGCTCCTCCACTCCGAAAGGCTGGAGTTGCACCCTGACCTTGAGCAATTTGCGACATAGCACCTGCGTGCAAAGCCATTCCAGCAGGCGGTCTCCGGACTTGCGCCATTGCTTCACAGCCACCATGATGTCGTTGTCGTCGAGCTCGATGTAACGTTGGATGATGTCGGGTGTGATTTCTGTTTGCGACTGGATGGAAGGAGAGAATAAAAACTCCAATGCCTCTGTTTTCCAAAGCGGATGGCCCTGCTGAATCAACTGTTTGGCACGCTCCAAAATCCGGACCATCATGTGCTCGGCAGAAACCACGGCTTTGTGAAGATACACCTGCCAATACATCAGACGCCTCGCCACCAAAAACTTCTCGACCGAATAAATGCCTTTGCGCTCGATCACGATGCGGTCGTCCACCACATTCAGGGTTTTGATGATGCGGCTTGCACTCACCAATCCCTCCACTACCCCAGTAAAATAACTGTCCCGCTTGAGGTAATCGAGGCGATCCATGTCGAGCTGACTGGAGACCAATTGATGGAGAAAATGCCGATGGTAATTCCCCTCAAAAATCTCCATGGCCAAAGCCAATCGTCCACCGTGCTGTTGGTTCAATTGCTGCATGATGGCCATGCTCATGCGCTCATGATGCAAACCGGTCAGGATCACACTTTCCAAGGCGTGGGAAAAAGGCCCATGGCCGATGTCATGAAGCAAAATCGCGATGAGGGTGGCCTCGTACTCTTCGGTGGAAATGGCAATGCCCTTGTTGCGCAGCACATCCAAAGCCTGCGAGGTGAGGTGCATGGCTCCGATGCAATGGTTGAATCGCGTATGGACGGCTCCCGGATATACCAATGAAGACAGTGCCAGCTGCTTGATACGCCTCAGCCGTTGGAAAGCCTCGGTGTCGATGAGGTCCAACAAAATTCCTTTGGGGATTTCGATGAAACCATGAACCGGGTCGTTGATGATTTTGCTTTGGGTCATAGCTTGGGCATTGCCCCACAAAGATAGCGGGATTTGGCAGGCATGATGCATGCACATTTGAATTCGGCTGCTTAACCGCATTGTTTTAACTTTGCAGACCGTGCGATTCGACATCATCATACCCACGTACAACAACCTGACCGAACTCAAGCAGTGTTTGGCATCCCTTGGCGAAATGCCCCACGGTGATTTCAAGGTTTGGCTGTGTGTGGATGGATCTACCGATGGCACCCAAGATTGGTTCAAGAGTCAATCCTTTCCCTTCCCTATCCGCATTTTGGAGCATGCTGACCTGAAAAATCACGGCCGAGCCGCAACTCGCAACCTTGCCCTCCCCTTTTTGGAGGCACCCTACTCCTTGTTTTTGGACTCCGACATGGTTTGCAGGCGCGAACTCCTCCAAGCGCATGCATCGGTTTTGGACCAAGGCAACACCATCAGCATCGGAACTGTCAGCTACCAAAATACCCAAGGCAATCTGTGGGTTCGTTACACTTCGGAAAGGGGAGTGGCCAAATTCGAAGGAGGAGCAGTGGTGCCTTTCCATTATTTCATCACACCCAACACGGCGGTCCCCACGCATTGGCTGAAAGAGGTGGAAGGTTTTGATACCCAGATTTCACGATATGGAGGAGAAGACATGGAACTGGGCTACCGATTGCACCTCCACGCCCATCCCAGGTTCATTTTCAATAACAAGGCCGTTGCAGTAACCACGCAACCCAAAATGCTCAAGGATGCCTTGCCCCAACTTCAGGAATACGGCGCCACAGGACTGCGTTATATCACACGGAAATGGCCGGAGTTGTCCAACATCTATTGGGTGAACAAATGCAACTCCCAACACCCGACCGATCGAATGTTTGAATGGCTCACCCTTCCGACTTTTCAGAAAATGGCTTGGTGGTCATTGAATTGGATGCCTTACGGTATCCAAAAAATCCTCATCAACTATTTGGTGATTGCCCACATCCACACGGGATACAGGACTGGCAAAACCCCTTGATCAACGCTTGGGGCAAGATTTGCAACGCTTACCGGTTTTGTACTTTTTGCAGCACTTTTTCTTTTTCCCTTCACAGGCCGCCGGCTCGCACACAAAACGGCATCCATTCACGGGCTGCTGACCGTAAACTTTCAATAGATTGTCCAAATTCAGGAAGTCCATGATTGCCCCTTTATGAAAGCGAATTTACTCCTTATTTAGAATCGTTCCAAATAAAATCCACGGAAATCAGGACAAAAGGGCGGACAATGTACTCCGACTTTCGGTGATGCCGCCCGTCATGCCATTGATGGAACTGAGGATGAATCCATAAGTGAGACTCCACCACTTCAAAAAGGAGGTCTCGGCGTCCAACCCTGACAAAGGATGGTGTTGGAAAAATTCCAAGGCAGGGCGGCAGGTACCTGTGAGGTCATCGGCCGTTGGGGGTGGACAACCTTCCACCTGACCGGTGAGCAGGGCAAACAATTCGGGTTGGGCCAATGCGAAATCAAACAAGGTCAAACTCATGTCGGTGGAGTTTTCCTGACCCTGCATCCTTGCACCCATTTCACGCATGCCTTGAAGTTGCAGCTCCCGGAGCAAGGCACCTTTGTCGTCGAAATAGGAATACAACAACGCCGAGCTGATTTTCATTTGCTTCGCAATCCGTCTGGTGCTCACACTTTGCCACCCACTGGCACGTGCCAATTTCCTCGCCTCGGACAGGATCCTAGCCCGCATATCCAGGATTTCCTGATCACGGATGGCTTGATATTCCGGACTGTACTTGGGCATTGGATGGTGGACTTACTCCACGTAGATTTTGACATCCAAGGTCTTTTTGGCTTGACCTTTGGGCGTGTAGGTGAGCACACCCTCCCCCGATACTTTTTTGTTGCCTGTCTTGACTTCCAAATCGAGTTCACCCTGGCTGTTGCTGTAAAACACCTTCCTGCTCAGGTTGATGCCTCCCTTTTTCATCTCAACGATGACCGGAGACCCTCCTTGCAGTTGACGGACCGAAATATTGAGCACTTCATCCTTTTTGGCACGGAATTCCGAACCGACTTTGATGACCTGGTCATTGACCTTCACCAAGGCATCGTCGTGCTTGACAGGAGCGGATTCCTCCCCGGTTTCCACCGAGTCCACTTCCTCCTCATCGTCTTCTTCACCCCACACGTCCGTGGATTGCGCGATGGCCGGCACGGAAGCCCAAAAAAGAAAGCCCATCATCAACAAGCTGATACGGGAATAGAAAAACGACGTATTGCGCATGGTCTTCAATTGTTTCCTCCGAAGGTACAAAAATCGAGCCAAAAGGAGATGAAGCCAAGAGGAAGGATAATTCCACTCACCTCCCCCCCTTCAACATCAGGCTGTTGACCACCATCTTGCCACCGATTCGAATCCACTTCAACTGAAATCGTTGTTCGGACCAAAATTTCAATTCAAAAATCATTCATTTCAAAAAATTACTTACCTTTGACGTTAGTAACGTGAAACAGAAGCATGATTCGTTCTTTTGGCACAAGGGAGACCGAAAAAGTTTGGAATGGCATTCATTCCAAAAAACTGCCAACGGATATCCAAATTGTGGCGAGGAGAAAACTCAGGATGGTCAACAACGCACAACATTTGAATGACTTGAGAATACCGCCCGCCAACCGTCTTGAGAAACTCCAAGGAGATAGGTCGAATTATTACAGCATCCGAATCAACGACCAATGGAGAATCATCTTCCAATGGGATGAAACCGATGCTTTCGAAGTTGAGATAGTTGATTACCATGCATAAAACAAGATCATGATTAGGCTCCCCAACATCCACCCCGGAGAGGTACTGCTAGAAGAATTTCTTCAACCCATGGGCATTTCGGCCTACCACCTGGCAAAGGAAACTTTCATCCCACAGACACGCATCAGCGAAATCGTAAGGGGAAAACGCAGGATCACCGCCGACACAGCATTGAGACTAGCACGTTTTTTTGGCAACAGTCCGAGGTTTTGGCTTGGCCTTCAAGACGATTACGACTTGGAGGAGGAAACAAGATCGGAAACATCCAATCTGAAGAAAATCAAGCCGTTCGAAAACAACGTTGCTTGAACCCCATCACCTCCGCCACTTCAACATCAGGCTGTTGACCACCACGCTAACGCTGCTGAGGGCCATCGCTGCACCCGCCACCATGGGATTCAACAAAAAACCGTTAAAGGGGTACAAAACTCCAGCCGCCAACGGGATGCCGATGACATTGTACACAAAGGCCCAAAACAAATTTTGACGGATGGTCCGAACCGTCTGACGGGACAGTCGGATGGCCATGGAAATCTTGCCCAAATCCGATGAAACGATGGTCATTTTGGCCACTTCCATTGCGATGTCGCTTCCCTTGCCCATGGCAATGCCCAAGTCGCTTTGAGCCAAGGCCGCACTGTCGTTGATGCCATCGCCCACCATGGCCACCACCTTGCCGGAAGCCTGTAATTCTTTCACGAAATCGGCCTTCTGTTGTGGGAGCACCTGCGCCTTGAAATGCTTCAGACCCACTTGTTTGGCAATCGCTTCCGCTGTGGATAGCGAGTCGCCCGTGAGCATGTAAACCTCCATGCCCGCTTCCTCCAAATCCCTGACTGCCAGCGCAGAGCCGGGCTTCACAGGGTCTGCAATCGCAATCACCGCCAACACCTCCTCCTCACTTGCAAAATAAACCACCGTGTGGGCCATGGCTGACCACGCATCGGCAACCGATTTCAGTTCGGACGCAACCGGCACCTCCACCTCCTCGATGAATTTCCCACTGCCCACCAAATATCCCTTTCCGTCCACTTGGGCCACTACCCCTTTGCCGGTCAGACTTTGGAAGGCCCCAACTTCTCCCTCAGGCCTGCCATCCAAATGGGACACGACCGCCTCTGCCAAGGGATGCTCACTCCTCCGCTCGACCGACAACAAGGCGCCCGCCCATTGTTCTTTACCTGGCAACCATTTGATTTCCATAACCCTGGGCCTCCCGATGGTGATGGTTCCGGTCTTATCCAACACCACCGCATTCACACGCCGGGCCGACTCCAAGCATTCCGCATCCTTGACCAAAATCCCTTGGCTTGCCGATTTGCCGATGCCCACCATGATGGCGGTAGGAGTAGCGAGCCCCAAGGCACACGGACAGGCAATCACCAAAACTGTGACCATGGAAAGCAATCCTTGGGTGAAACCATTTTCGCCTCCCCAAACCAGCCAAATAAAAAACGTAATTACCGCCATCGACAATACCACCGGCACAAAAACAGCTGCAACTTTATCGACCCATTTCTGAACAGGAGCCTTGCTGCCTTGGGCCTCCTGAACTGCCCGGATGATGTGCGAGAGGACTGTATCGGTGGACGTATGTTGCGCCAATAACTTCAGGCTACCCTTTTGGTTGATCGTGCCCGCAAACACCTTCTCCCCCTTCGTTTTGAAAACGGGCAGCGCTTCCCCAGTCAGCATACTTTCATCCACATGGCTCTCACCCTCTTCCACCACACCGTCCACGGCCACCCGTTCACCTGGCTTCAACAGCACAGAATCGCCCGGCTGCACTTCTTCCACGGCTCTTAGCACCCAATTGCCATCGGCATCTCTGACTGTAACCGTCGTGGCCCTCAACCCCATCAACTTTTGAATCGCAGCAGAGGTGTTTCCTTTGGCCTTGTCTTCCAATAATTTGCCCAACAACACGAATGCCACGACCACGGCGGAGGCTTCGAAATAAACATGAGGATGCAACCCGCGGGCATGCCAAAACTCCGGGTACAAAGTGTTGAACACGCTGAATAAGTAGGCCACTCCCGTGCTGAGGGCCACGAGGGTATCCATGTTGGCACTGCGGATTTGCGCCTGCCGCCACGCATTGATGAAAAATTCTTTGCCGAAAACCACCACCACCGGCGTGGACAACGCCCACATGATGAAGTTGGCATAGGGCATGTCCATGAAAAACATCCCGATGACCATGACTGGCAGGGCTAAAACAGAAGCTCCGATGGTACGACGCACCAATTTCCGGAATTGAAGCCGATGGATTTCGGACAAATGTTCGGGTTTCCGTTCGTGGGTCGCGATGAGCAGGTCATATCCGACCTCCTGCACGGCGGATTTCAAGGATGCTGGATCGGTAAGGGCAGGCAGATACTCTACCAGCAGGTTGGCATTGGCGTAATTGACCGATGCAGACAACACACCCGGAAGAGATTGGGCCCTGCTTTCCACGCTCACGGCACAAGCCGCGCAAGACATGTTCAAAACAGGGAACTGTTCCTTCACGGACTCCAATGGGCAGCCCGCATCCTGGAACACCCTCACGATTTCTGGCAGGGCATGGACTCCGGAGTGGACTTCGACCAACAAAAAATTCTCCTTTTTCCTGACCGATTGCACAGCATTCAACTTTTCCAAACCTGCCATTAGCAAAGCCAATCCCGCTTCAGAAAATGCCTCAGGAAAGGGGAATGCGTAGGTGGTATGGTTGTGGGATGCCAACGATGAAAGGGTTGACACAAAGGTAGGGTGAAAAAAGGGAGTGAAGAATTTGCCTCAGCGGGTATAAGAATTTTTTTAATAGACAGGATATGAATAGATTAGAATTAAATCCAAAAATATTGGAGAAAGGACTTCCTAATTATGAAAGCATTTTGGCCCGCATTGTTGTTCTGTTTGATCATTGCCCATTCGAATGCCCAAAACGTAGGCATCGGCACATCCGTTCCTTCGGAAAAGCTTCACGTCACGGGGAACCTACGCTTTGATGGTGCATTGATGCCCAACAATCTCCCGGGTGCATTGGGACAGGCGTTGATTTCACAAGGACCGGGGATTGCCCCTATTTGGGAAAGTGCGACTGCAGGGCAGCAATTCACGACCTATTACAGCACCGGCTCAGTGACACCTGCAGTGAATGGTGCATTTCCGCCTGTGGATGTGATCCCTGGCCTGAGCCAAAACGTGACCATCCCGGCGATTGGCACCTATGATGTTTTCATTTACGTAGATGGAGGTGCCCAACTCAACACCGGCACCACGAATGCAGGCGCCCAATTGGAAGTTTCGATATGGATTGACGGCGTGGCTCGGAGGTACATGACCACCATGGTCGACAATCCTTCCAACCTCACTTCGGGCATCCGTACTTGGGCATCTTCCTACTTCACCAACCTGACCGCCGGCGTGCACAACATCGAAATCAGGGTTCGCCATAGGACCGCTGGAGGCACTTTGGTAACGGTAGGCGCTCCCAACGTGGTTGGAAACTATTTGATTTGCTCGATGGCTGTTGGATTAATCAAGCGTTAAAAACGATGCGACTCCTGATCATCCCCATGATGTTTCTTGGCACCTTGGCTTATTCGCAAACCATCGTGGTCCAAAAATGTGCCAGTTCTGCTTTGGAAGAAACCACGTTTGTGACGGTTAAGTTGGACTCTTCACAGCATGTTAATCCCATGATGAACAGCACCCTACAAGTTGTAACCGACATGCCCGTCCCCACGGAGGAAGAAACCGCCGACATTCCCGTGCAGGTTTCCAAAGCAAAAAAAGATGACTGAACTAGGCAAAACTTCAGTAAAAACGAAAAACACCAACGTCCGCTGAGGTCGCAGATCCCGCAAAGCGGGGTTGCAAATCCCGAATGGCGGAATGAACAAAAGACCCGGCGGTCATTGGGTGGGTGCCCTTCCGTCCTGGTTGGCTGGGTCGAAGTGCTGCTGTGCTCCTCGCCACTGAGTCCATCAAAAGGGAGGAATTACCACCTCGCCCACAAACAATATCCTCCGAAAATGGTTGAGAAGTGGTCATGCAAGCTACGCTTCAGGAAGCACAAATCGGTCGCATCCGACAGGCCATCGAGCCCTACAGGAATCAAATCCTGAACCATCCCCTCTATGCCCGCATCCAAGGCGTGGAAGAATTGCGATTGTTCATGCAGCACCATGTTTTTGCCGTTTGGGACTTCATGTCCCTGCTCAAAACCTTGCAAAACAACCTCACATGCACGCACATCCCTTGGATTCCGGTGGGCGATGCCGACACACGCTACCTCATCAATGAAATCGTGGTGGGCGAAGAGTCGGACGTGGACGAATCCGGTGCGCGTAAAAGCCATTTCGAATTGTATTTAGATGCCATGCGTCAAGCCGGGGCAGATACCCACCCGATGGAGGGCATGGTGGACAAAATCAGACAAAGACAGCCTCTGCAGACCGTCCTTTCCGAAACCAAAATGCCCACAGCTGCTCGGGATTTCGTGAATTTCACATTTGAAATCATCCAATCGGGAGCTGTGCATCGGCAGGCGGCCATTTTCACGTTCGGGCGGGAAGATTTGATACCTGGAATGTTCGTGTCTTTGGTCAACGACTTGCACGGGCAACTTCCCCATCAAGTTTCCAAATTCAAATATTACTTGGACCGGCACATCGAGGTGGATGGCGACCACCACGGTCATTTGGCATTGGAAATGACCTCCCGTTTGTGCGGACAGGATGAAGCCAAGTGGGATGAAGCACGTGAAGCCACCATAGGCGCCTTGAAACACCGGATTGCCCTTTGGGACGCAGCACTCCAAGCCATCCACGGGGGGGAATGAGTTGCAGGCCGAGGGAAACTGCCGCTCCCAAAATTTACCCCTCATCCATCTCCATCTTTGGGTTTGGCCCATGGGAATCCGTAAGGGTGCTCCTTGGATGCAAGCGATAAAAACACCTATGGTGCCGTGCTGCATTCCCCTTATCTTTACATCATGACCTTGCAGCAATTCGAGTACATCGTGGCCTTGGACGAAGAGAAGCACTTTCAACGGGCGGCAGACCGATGTTTTGTGACCCAACCCACCTTGTCCATGCAAGTCCAAAAGTTGGAGGAGCTGCTTGGCGTGACCCTCTTCGACAGGAAAAGTTCACCCATACGCGCCACGGCTGCAGGCGAACAGGTGCTGAAACATGCACGTGAGGCCCTTGCCGCTGCCAAACAAGTGAAAACCGTGGCCCGTGCCTTCGGTGATTGGAAGTCCGGAGAATTCAGCTTGGGCATCATTCCCACCATGGCCCCATACATCCTTCCGCGTTTGTTGCCGGCCCTTTTGGGGCAGTATCCCCAACTCCGGTTGATGGTTGATGAACTGGAAACCGACCAAATCCTGGAGCGGTTGAAGGCCCAGACCTTGGACATGGCCATCTTGGCAGGCCCGTTGCAACAGCCTGAGATCCGCTTGGAGGAGGTGTTTTTCGAACCTTTGATGGTGTATGCGGCTTTGGACCATCCCTTGGCCGGGGCTGGCACGATCTCCTCCGACCGCTTGGATTCATCGGGGTTGTGGCTGCTCAAAAAAGGACATTGCCTGCGCATCCAAATGCTGAATCTTTGCCAATTGCAACCCGACCAAGGTGACAGGCGGTTCATTTTCGAAAGCGGTTCGGTTGAAACCTTGAAAATGATGGTGACCCAAAACGGTGGTTATACCATTGTGCCCGCTTTGGCCGCCCAAAACGAGCCAGAACCGATGGGTGTTTATGTGCCGTTCACACAACCACAACCGGCACGCTCCGTGGTGGTGGCCACCCACCATGCCTTTCCCGGGCAAGGATTCAGCTCGGCCCTCGCAAAAACCTTGAAGTCCTTGGTTCCGGAAGAATTCCTCACCAGGGATAAATATGATATCATCGGCATCCAAGGTTCAGATTCCCAATAACACATGGAGTTGACCGTCCACCATCGGAGCACGCTCGCAGCCCTCATCAAGGCATTTCTCCCCGAGAACGAGTCCGTCGAAGCCTCCGACCTCAAGGCCCGCATCGAAACCATCCATTCCATGGTGGCCGCCACCACCACTGCCGAGCAGCAAGAGTTCAGGCAATTGCTCGATTTGCTTCAGGGCCGGGTGGTGCCTTTGATTTGGGCTGGTAAAGCCAAGCCTTTCACCGACCTCAGCCGTGAACAACAGGTCAGATTTCTTCAGCAAATCGCCTCATCCCGGTTGGGTTTGATGCGCAAAGCCTTCATGACCCTCAAAAAGCTCTGTTTGTTCAGCCACTACGGGCAGCCTACCGGGGACTCGATGCATTGGCAGGCCATGGGATATCCGGGTCCGGAAAATTTGCAATCGGAATCGACCCCGATGGCGCGTATAACCGTGCAACAGGCCGAGGAGGGTGAAACCGTGGATTGTGATGTCTTGGTGATTGGGAGTGGAGCAGGGGGCGGCATCGTGGCAGGCATGTTGGCGGAGGCTGGTAAGGACGTGGTGTTGGTTGAGAAGGGTGGCTACCTGGAGGGGCATGACTTCAACAACCACGAATCGGAGATGGTGAGGTCCACATTCGACCGAGCAGGGGCGTTTACCACCCGTGACGGAGGGGTTAGCATTTTTGCAGGGAGTTGTTTGGGAGGTGGGACCACCATCAATTGGAGTGCATCTTTCGCCACACCGGGGTACATTTTGGAGGAGTGGCACCGAGGCCATGGATTGGACTTTGCCATGGGGTCGGAATATGGCAAGCACATGCAGGAAGTGATGCACTCGGTCGGCGTGAAAACGGAAGAAAACCCACACAATGTCCAAAATGGGTTGTTGTTCCAAGGGAGTCAAAAACTGGGCCGTAACCCGGAAATCATCGCACGGAATGTGGATGGCTGCTCGCATGGAGACGGGCGGTCCTGCGGGTATTGTAGCTTGGGATGCAGACAGGGCCAGAAAAACGGGACCATGAAAACGTGGATTCGCAGGGCTGTGGCCCATGGTGCGAGGGTTTACGTGAACACCGGCGCCCAGGAGATTCTGCACGGGCAGGGGAAGGTGGTGGGGGCCAAACTTGTCCAAAACAGTCCCAATCAGCATCCTGTTCATTTTCAGGTCCGGGCCAAACAAGTGGTGGTGGCAGCAGGCGCCATCCATTCACCAGCCTTGCTGATGCGCAGCGGCATCGACCACCCGGCCCTTGGGCGGCACTTGTATTTCCATCCGACCGTAGCCGTGGCGGGGTTTTACGACCAGCCTGTGAACCCTTGGCATGGCAGGATCATGACCGCTTTGGACAAAAAAGACCTCCGATTGGATGGCAATTACGGCTATTGGATTGAAACGCCTCCCGTGCATGCAGGGATGGGGGCCATTGCACTGCCTTGGCAACACCCCAGGCAACATGCCGATGACCTGGTTCGCCTCGGCCACATGGCCACTTTCATCGTGCTCACCCGTGACCTGCACGGAGGGCGTGTGACGGTCGACAAATACGGAGAAACCAGAGTTGCCTATGATTTGCATCCGTACGACCGGAAACACATGCTTCGTGGAATCCGTTCGGCATTTGACCTGCACCGTGCCGCGGGAGCCGCAGAGGTCTTGTTCCCTCATGGCACCTACTCGCGCTTCAAACTACGCACCTCCAAGCTCTCATCCGATTCTTACCTGAACCGCATGCACAAGTGGGGATGGAGTCCCAACCGCTACGCCCTGTTTACCGCCCACCAAATGGGGACTTGCG
>Ga0068872_10000654_pt1 | contig 29340 bp, 22 predicted proteins | sample NOAtaG_7_FD_66441 | JGI IMG/M metagenome (GOLD analysis project Ga0068872, IMG submission 66441) | Freshwater lake microbial communities from Lake Erie, under a cyanobacterial bloom - NOAA_Erie_Diel1S_2200h metaG | ecosystem: Environmental > Aquatic > Freshwater > Lake | place: USA: Ohio, Lake...
GGCAACTTGACGAAGAGCTTCTTGTTTGAACTGATCATCATACTTACGAGGTCGATTTTTCTTTTCCATAGAAACACAAATTTATGTCATGTTTGTGTCCGGATTTATTAGACCATCTCAGCCTGTCGGGGAAGGAATGCAAAAACAACCCGACTGTCAGATCAAGTCTTAACTATTACAGATCAACAAGTGGAAAGTAAATCCGCTTGTCTTTTTGGCTGAACTTTTTGAAGCACTTTTAGGAGGCCTGAAAAACCAATTTTTGCCCAAAATGAGTTTTTAAGGGACGACTAAGTAAGGGGATCTTCCAGTATGACAAGGCAATTCGCCCCATTCGCAGCTATCATTTTTTTACCAGGTGGAGATTCCAGCTGTCATCGTACCTAATCTCCTGCTGATCAAGCATTTCACGAATCGTTTCGATAAACACGTCCCGGTCTCGGGCGTCAACGGCAGCCTCCAAATCATCCAACGAAAGCGGACGCGCCTTTAACACAAAAAGCACCTGGTTGCGATAGTCCATAAGATGGGCCTGGTGATCCCTTTTCTTGCGCTTCAGGCAAAGGTCACAGATGCCACAGGTGTTGAATGTATCCTCGCCAAAATAGTTCTGAATCACCTGCATGCGGCACCGAACCGTTTGGGTGGCATAGGTTATCATGGCCTCCGTCTTCTTCTCAAAAACCCGGGCACGCTCTTTCAGGTGCTCCACCCGCAGGGGCATTCGGTCCGCATCCTGACGCGGCAAAAGCCACGTCAACGTGGGCGAATCAGAGGCAGGCTGATAGTGAATTAATTGAAGTTTTCCCAATTGGGTAAGCCCCGTGCGCACTTCCTCCTTTGATTGATGAAGGGCGTCAGCCAGTTGGGCCTCCTGAACAATCAGGTAATCGGCAAACAACTCGGCTCCATACAGGCGCAACAACATCTTGATCAACTTATCGTAATGCACATTGGCCACCTGAAACTCGTACAGGCGTTTATTGTCCACTGCAATCATCAGGCGCGATGGCCGGTAAAATCCTTCACTGAGTTGGACAAATCCCTCTTGCTCCAACTTCTTTAGGGCGGGGTAAGCAGCCTGGCTTTTGAAGCCGAACCGCCTGCAGAATTCCTCTAGGTCGAAATCGAACGTAACGCCCTGAGCCGCCCCCACAGCCAATTGATAAAAGTTAGCCAGCGCCTGATACACTTTCCTGAGGTAGTCAATGCCGGGCTGGGCTTGCTCGGCCCGGTGCTGCAGGGCCGCCACATCTGCATCGTGATAGATCAGGGTTGCAAAAGATCGCTTTCCATCGCGACCCGCGCGGCCGGCCTCCTGATAATACGATTCCAAATCTTCGGGCATATCCAGGTGAATCACCGAACGCACATCGGGCTTGTTGATGCCCATACCAAATGCATTAGTCGCCACCATCACCCGGCTGTGATTATTGATCCACTCCTGCTGCCGCTCCTGCCGTTCGGTATAGGTGAGCCCGGCATGATAATACGTTGCGCTGATTTTCTGCTTCACAAGCCAGCGTGCCAAACTAACCGTTCCCCTTCGCGATCGCACGTACACAATGGCCGGGCCGGGCACCTTCTGGAGGATGTCCAGCATTTGTTTTTCTCTTTGTTCGGTGTGCCGAACCACCAATGAGATGTTATCGCGGGCGAAGCTGCGTTGAAAGATCCGGGGATTCCGGAGTTTGAGATGGCGAACGATGTCCTCGCGCACAGGCCCGGTAGCCGTGGCGGTTAAGGCAATGAGAGGCACATCGGGCTTCACTTCGCGCAGCGTATGAATTTCCAGATAGGGCGGCCGGAAATCATGCCCCCATTGTGAGATACAATGTGCTTCATCCACTGCGATGAGCGAAACCGGCATGTTAGGAAATCGTTTATTGAACATTTCCGTTTTCAGCCGCTCGGGCGAAAGGTATAAGAATCGAATTTTGCCGTACACGGCCCGATCCAGCGCGATATCAATTTCATGGGCACTCATGCCGGAATGCACGGCCACCGCATCGATGTGGCGCCTGCGCAGTTGTTGCACCTGGTCCTGCATCAAGGCAATCAGAGGCGTAACAACCAGACATAAGCCTTCGGTTTGAAGAGTGGGTACCTGGAAGCAAAGTGATTTGCCGCCACCCGTTGGTAACAGTGCCAACACATCGTGGCGTTGCAGCACGGCATCTACAATCTCGGCCTGCGGGGGCCGAAACGATGTGTACCCGAAATAGTTTTGAAGAATCTCTTCCGAAGTGGCCATCACCAAACGATCTTCTCTTTGGCTAAAAAGGCCGCAATGCCGCGCTGGCAATCTTCCATCGACCGGGCGTGGGCGTTTAGGCGGGCAGCATAATCCAGCGCCTCGTCCAAAGGCTTTGATTGAACGGCCGCCATCATCTGCTTGATGAGCATCATCGACTGAGCCGAGTTCTGCCGGATTAACTGCTGCGCAAACTCGCGCACCTCGTGCTCCAACTGGTCTGCCGAAACCACCCGATTAATCAGTCCCAGGCGGAGGGCTTCATCTGCCTGAACGACATCACCCGATAGCAAGAGCTGTTTTGCTTTCTGCTCACCCAGTTTGCGCAATAGAAACACCATAACGATGGCGGGCACAAACCCGATCTTCACTTCGGTATAACCAAAACGAGCCTGCGGCACGGCAAAGGTGAAGTCGCACACGGTAGCCAGCCCGCAACCACCCGCCAGCGCATGGCCCTGCACTTGTGCGATCACCACTTTCGGCAGCGTATAAATTTTCAGAAACAGTTCCTTTAGGCGAGAAGAGTCCTGATAATTCTCCTCTTCTGAAAACGCCTGCATTTGCTGGAGAAAAGCCAGGTCAGCTCCCGAGCAGAATGCTTCGCCATTGGCTTTGAGCACAATAACCTTCGCCTGTTCATCGCGGGTGGCACGATCGAACGCCTCGGACAGGGCTTTGATCAACTCCGGACTCAGCGCGTTGCGTTTATCCGGTCGGTTAAGGGTGATGTAGCCGATGCGATCTTCTGCGTGGTAATTGACTATGTTCATTTGATTTTCAATTGAAAAGCGTCCTTGCGAATAACGCTGGCCACTTTTTGTGTTGCTGCAGTTGCGCCTTTTCTAAGCCGCTTTATGTTCTACGAACCGAAAACACTGAACGAAGATAGAGCTTTGTACCGACTCGTCACGGCACCATTACAAGGATATTCCGTCAGCGTCTCGTACCGGTCAGTCTAAGTCCAAAACTATTCTTAAATTTTCTCTAATCGTGTCAGCCGTGTCCCTGTCCACCTCTCCCACTTTTTTCATAAGTCTTTTATTATCAATTGCCCTGACTTGGTCAATCATGATGTCACAGTCTTTTTTGAGTCGGAACTTCGACTTTTTAAGGTGAACACGTAGTATCTCGGCCTCCAGTTTTACGTTTGTTGTAATAGGGCAAACGATGGTTGATGGATGCTCTCTATTTAATAAGTCAGTTTGGACGATAATGACTGGTCGTATTTTTCCAGCTTCTGTCCCCATTCTCGGATTTAGGTCAGCAATCCAGATTTCGAATTGCCTAATCTTCATCGTTCAGCTTTTCAAATTCAGCCAGAACCTCTAGTGAGTCCTTGGCCACTATTTTTGATTCCCTACTCAACTGTTTTGAAAGTAGTCTGCGTCTATGAAGACGATTGTAGAATTCGATCGCTTCGTTGATATACCGGTTCCTGTTCTTTTTTACTTTACTGACGATTTTTTCAGTCTCCTGAAAAATATCTTCCTCGAGTTTTAAGGATAAATTTTTCATTGTATCACCTTTTTTCAAAGGTATATACTTCTAAGATATACTCCAAACGGGTCGGAACTGTCCACCGACAGGCGACTGCACGAATAAAAGAGAAAAAACCAGTCGTGAGATGATCGCCTTTTGTTACCCTTCCGATTGGTAGCTGAATATGCTCATTTGATCTCGAGTTGAAAGGCGCCTTTTCGTGTAACCGGGTGAATACGGCCCAGGGTATCCTGCTCCAACAACCGTGAAATATACCATTCCGCATTGGTGCCATCCAATACCAGTGTCTGATAATTGAGTTTTTCATTCAAGGCCGGCAGTGCCTGCACTGCCCGGTCGCGCACCACCACTACATCAACCGAATCAACGTCTGACTTCCAACGGTTGTTACCGAGCAGCAGAATCCTCTTTTCGCTTAGCGTGAGCAGCGCAGATTGCCCTTCCGGCCAATACTGCACAGATGTGTGGGTGACGCCATGGCGTAAACGGTTTGGCCGGATATGAAAGCGCATTCGATCCTCATCACCAGCTAAGGCCGAATCACCCCAAAAAGTGGAGCGCCCGTGATCAATCCATTCCACCGCGCTGTGCCCATTGATACGATAGATGGTAAGCTTGCGGGTGGCAACATGGTTGTTGGTGTGAAACCACTCTGTTGCCATCAGAACAGTGGCCACAACCACAGCCAGGTATACCCACCGCACCTGGCGAAACTGAACAAACAAAATCAGCGACAGCAGCACGCCCATGACCAGCCAACATTGAAACGTGGTGAGATGGATATTTTCAATGAGGCTGGCCGGCATTTTCTCGACCCATACCACCGCTGTGTTTAACAGGTGAACAAGCCCTTGCAGCAGCCACCCCACCGCGCTGGCCACAGGCGAGAGCCAGCTCACCAGCAGCAACACAATACCTCCGACCAGGACAGCCGTTGACAGCGGGATTACAAAGAGGTTTGAAAAAAGGAAGTATACCGGAAACTGGTGGAAATACAGCATGCCCAACGCGAACGTAGCCACCTGTGCGGCAAGTGAGATACACGAAATTTTCCACACCCAGTCAAGAACCGGGTTCTCCACTTCCCACAAATCGTAAAGCGGCTGTTGTAGGTACACGATCCCCAACACAGCCAGGTACGACAGTTGGAATCCAACAGACATGATCATGAACGGATCGTACAGCAAGAGAACGAAGGCGGAAGCCGCCAACGTATTGTAGATGTTGGTGGCGCGCCCGAACGGGCGCGCCACAGCAACAAAACTGAACATGGTGACCGCCCGCAATACGGAAGGCGACAATCCCGTAACAAAAGCGAAACCCCATAGCAACACCAGGCTGACTCCCGCTACCCACCACCGACTGGAGGCAAATCGCTCCAACGGCTTCATCAACAACAGTATAATGCCATACAAAATACCGACATGCAAACCCGACACGGCCAGCACGTGCATAGCCCCGCTGGCGGCATACGCATTTTGCAAATCGGTATCAATGCCATCCGTTACACCCAACACAAGCGCCATCGCGATCGCCTGTTCACGTTCTCCCGAGATGTTCTGCCGAAGCACGCGCGTACACCACGCCCGGGCCTGGTTGGCATAAAAAAGCGCCCCTTTTTGGTGTCCCCTCTCGAGCAATCGCCACTCACCCGGCCGAAGAAAATGCTGATGATAAACATTTTGAAAGCTGAGGTAACGCCTGAAGTCAAACTCACCGGGGTTTTGCGGAGGGGTTAGTTCATGAGGACGGCCTTTTAACAGAATGCGGTCTCCGTATTGCAGGCGCGCGGTATCCTTTCGGCTGATGTACAGGTTGAGCGAACCGTGAGCGGGCTGCCAGTTTTTGTTGAGCACCTGCACCACCTCCACCTTGTATTTGATGCTCTTGTCACGCTCGTGCGGCCCACCGATCACCACGGCTTCATACGCGCGCACCGAATCGGCCACCGTAGCCAGGTGGCCGGGTAGGTTCAGGTCGTTCGACCAATACACGTGGGTGTAGCCAAAGGCAGCAATAGCGACCAGGCCAATCGTGCCGACCCAGGTACGCTGTCGGGGATACCGAAGGCTGATGACAAAATATAGGACGGCTAACGCGCCTGTCAGCAAAAGGCGTGTGGTAATGCCCAGTTGAGGTTGATAGATGCCCAACAAAATGCCGGCCACGAAAAACGCAGCGATACGCACCATGGCATAGGGTACCCAGCGAAACACAAAGGGAAGGTAAAAAAATGCCGCGAGACGCGGCATGTTGATCTACGCTTTCTTTTCAAACGGCTTATCACCGGTCTTCGCCAGGGCCTCATCCGCCAGCTGCTGCAGCTCGGCCGCGGTCTTGCCTTTCAGGTAGTTGGGCAACTCCATGCCGGCCATATTGAAGATCTCTTGTAAGGGCGGCACCGACTTGTACAATCCGGAAATGAAATTGGCAGTAGAGGTTTTTCCATCACCGCTGGTACCGGCACCCCCATCCCACACGGTGAGCTTGTCGATCTTGATATTCTTGATCGCCTCGGTTTGCAGGCGCACCAATTCGGGCAGCTTGTCCACAATCAACAGCAACACAGCATCGCGCGCGTTGTCACCCGAAGCTTTCACAATTTGTTGCAAGCCTTGCGCCTGCTTGGTGAGTATCTCATACATACCGCGGGCTTCCGCTTCGAGCTTGGCATAAATGGCATCGGCCTCACCTTTCGCCCGCTCACGCAACTTTTCCGCTTCCGCCTGGGCTTCAATAATCGCTTTCTGCTTTTGTATCTCAGCGGCTACCACGATGTTGGCATTCTGTGAAGCACGCTCTCGTTCGGCACGGGCCGCTTCCGCACGTTGTTCAGCCAGATAGGCTTCCTCCAACGCTTTCGCAGATTGCACTTTTTCGGCTGCTATAGCCTTCTTTAACGCTTCGGCCTCCCGCTCTCTTCGTTCGGCATCGGAATTGGCAATGGCAATCTTGGAGGTGTTCTCGCCCTTCACCGCTAGGGCATTGGCCTCGGCAGACTTAATACGCGTATCCCGCTCAGCTTCAACCTTACCAATTTGCTCATCGCGCTTCGCACCTGCAATCAAGACCTCCTTATCTTTAATCGTTACGGCCACTTGTGTGTCGCGGTCGCGCACCATTTCCGCCACTTTGATGTCGCGTTCCTTTTCGGCTTCCGTTTTACCGATATCACCGAGACGTTCCTGGTCAGCCACGCGAATCTTCGCCTCGTTAATGGCCTTAGCGGCCGCCTCCTTACCGAGGGCCGCAATGTAACCGCTTTCATCTTTGATGTCGGTAATGTTAACGTTGATCAGCTTCAAACCAATCTTTTTCAATTCCGACTCCACATTGTGCGACACATTCTGCAAAAACTTATCGCGGTTGGTGTTAATCTCTTCAATGTCCATCATGGCCACCACCAGGCGCATTTGGCCCACAATGATATCGTGCGCCAGCGCGTGCACATCCTGCCGCTGCAAGCCCAGCAGGCGCTCAGCCGCATTTTCCATTACACCGGATTCGGTGGAAATACCGACTGTGAACTTGGACGGAACATCCACCCGGATATTCTGCTTGCTCAGCGCATTGGTCAGATTCACTTCAATGGAAATTGGTGTGAGATCCATGAACGAATAATCCTGAAACACCGGCCAGATAAAGGCCGCGCCACCATGAATACACTTGGCCGAGCCACCTCCGCCCACCTTACCGTACACGACCAGCACGCGATCGGAGGGGCAACGCTTGTACCGTCTCAACACCGATACAATCAACACAAAAGCAAAGAGTGCAACCAGCACCAGGATCGGAAGAAAACCACCCATAAAACACAGATTAAGTTAGAGTAATGTAACCAACAGAATATTGTCGCCAATGACTTTAGAGACTTTAACCAACTTCCCCGTAGGAATGTCAGCCGCATCGTCCGTCATGGCATCCAGTGTGCGCAAGGCACCGCTTACTTTCACTTGTACTTTGCCCAGGCCTCCGCGAGCCGCCTGTATCACCAGATACACCTCAGCAGTTTGACCCACCGCCTGTTCGATGTTCATGGTGCCGTCAGCACCGGCTTTGGAAAGTAAATAAAACAGGCCGCCCATGAGGCCCATCATGGCCGCCCCTGCCACGGTAGCGGCCACCATGCTCACCAGCACCGAGGCTCCAGCGTTAATGCTGGCAATACCGGTCCAGCCGAAAAGGGTAAAAAAGCCCACCAGATTTTTCAGCGTAAAAAACTGGAACCCGGCTCCCTGATCTGCTTCAATTTCAGCATCCGAGGAGGGCAGATCGTCAGGAGAATCCACCCCGATGAACGAAGTTACCAATTGAAGAAGGAAAAACACGGTAAAAGGAATGGCCACCCCCCAATAGACCTTCAACACGAGGCTCAAGCCGCCCCACCACTCATTAAAAGCTTCCATAAACGGCTAATCATCAGTTCAAATTACCAGTTATTCATCACTTGGCCAACCCGGATGTAACCCATTCAAAAAACGAAAGCCATGACAGTCCATGGCTTTCAATCGATTACCCTTGAAAAATTACACGTACTGGTTTAGCATCACAGGCATTACCAGCATCAAAACATCTTCGTTTTTATCTTTTTCAGCGGGCACCACCAGGCCTGCCTTATTGGGTGCCGACATATTCAACCTCACCTGCTCACTGTCCAGATTACCGAGCATCTCCACCAGGAACCGGGCATTGAATCCGATTTCAATATCCTCGCCTTCATGTTCGCAGGAGAGCCGCTCGTTCGCTTCGTTGGAAAAGTCCAGATCTTCGGCCGACACCTGAAGTTCGCTGCCGGTTATCTTAAGCCTTACCTGATGGGTCGTTTTGTTGGCGTATATCGAAATCCGCTTTAATGAGCCGAGGAAATCTGCGCGGTTGATTGTCATCTTGATCGGGTTTTGCCCCGGGATAACATTTTCATAATCCGGAAAGCGCTCATCGATCAGGCGGCAGATCATGCGGATGTTGCCAAACTTGAAGAAGGCATTCGACATGTTGAAGTCGATGCTCACATCCATGTTTTCCAACGGCAACGTTGCCTTCAGCAAATTGAGTGCCTTGCGGGGAAGAATGATGGCATTGCCATTCTCGGATTTCACATCGGACCTTCGGTAGCGCACGAGGCGATGACCATCGGTGGCAACAAACGTGGTATTCTTCTCTCCGAGGATCACGTACACGCCCGTCATGGCGGGGCGAAGTTCATCGCTGCTGGTAGCAAAAATGGTGCTGTTAATGGCATGGGCAAGCACCTGAGAGGAAATGGTGGCCGAAAAATCCTGGGACACACCGGGCACCTTCGGAAAATCGGTAGCGTTTTCGCCCGCCAGTTTGTAACGGCCATTGTCGGAACTGATTTCGATCGCGTAAGACGTTTCGTCAATGGAAAATGTAACCGGTTGGTCGGGCAGGTTTTTCAGCGTGTCCAACAAAATGCGGGCCGGCACGGCAATACTACCTTTCTCTTTCGATTCCACGTTGATGTCCGTAATCATCGAGGTTTGTAGATCAGAGGCCGTAACGGTCAACGTGGTTTTGTTGACTTCAAAAAGAAAGTTTTCAAGAATGGGAACTACCGGGTTGGTGGTAATCACTCCGTTTATTTGCGACAACTGCCTGAGCAGATAGCTGGAGTTAACGATAAACTTCATCGGAACGTTGTGGTTTTTAGATTACTGGCAAATTTAGGTGGATTTTTGACAATACATACCCAAAAAACATTATTGCGGGCGGGCTTTCAATGCACTGCGAGGGGTCAGTAACAGGTTGCTCCGCGAGTCATCAAACCGAACCCAATCGCCCTGCCAGTGGCCAATTTTTAACCGCGGTTGTTCCGGGTTGGGCCATATCTCCAGTGGATATTGGCGGCCGGCCAGGTCCTCCACCACAATATTCACCCTCGCGGGGGTCTGCTGTAAAAGGCTATCCCGTAAACGATCGGGTGATAAGATTCGATCGGCTTGCAGCAGGGAGACCGCATCGAGATATTCGTTCATGCGCGCGGTGTCGGTGGGCATACCTTCCACCGAAAAAGCCCCGTTGACTGATTGGATTACGAAGTTATCTTCTGGGCTCGGGAATGTAGCTCGCAATGACTTAAAATTCTGCCAGTTGAAATTAAAGATGCGCTTATCGCGCCAGTCGTTTGTCGTTTGCCTAAAGATTGCGGACACATCTACCCGATAACCCGGCAGGGTGACCAATTCGGGTATGGGATATTGCTCATTCATGATGTAGGTGGGCGTTCCGCTGCTCACCCATAGTTCGGTGGCGTCACCATCTGTATCCACGAGGCGTACATTCACTCCTTCTTGCCGGATGACAGCCTTTACTGAATCCGCCCGTGCGGCTTCAATCTTTCTTTTGGTCTCCACCTGGGCCAGCGTGGCAAAAAAAACCGTAATCATCTGCCGGTCGGCCGGCCAGTTTTGATTTACAAGCCAGCGGGTTCCATCGTAGTGCAAGTCAACTGTGTCCAAGCCTGATCGCAACTCAACTTTCGAAATGTGAGTAGCGTCCGGCAGAGAAAACTTTTTCCGGTCGGCACGCGCCCCGGCTTCGCTTATGTACTGCCACCCATACCACCCGAGCACCAGGGTCAGCAATAAGCCGGACAAGATGATTCCACGGATATTTTTCTGTCGCTGGGTCATACAGTAGCTGAGGCATATTTCCGTTTGCGCCAATAGTGCCGGGCGACACCCAGCACCAAAATCACCAGAAGTGGCAGCACCACGTTGACAAGCTGCCAATATGTTCTTTCTGACTCCATCTTCTTTTTGTCGAGGGGTCTGAGCTTCACTTCTTTAACCCGGGTGCTGACCAGGCCGTTTTCATCTGCGAGAAAGGCCACCATATTCACCAGCAAGTCGGCATTGGCAAACGTGTAGCGCGAGAAGGGCTCAAAGCCTAATGCCTGCGGCTCGCCCGTGCGTTGGCTGACTTCATTTCGCGCCAGGTCGCCATCGGCTACAACGATCATCTTGGTGGGCCGGCTTTTGTCCAGGCGGTTTTTTTCATCTACCCCGGGCGGCACAAACCGATAGCGAAAAACGGAACTAAACTCCCCTTCCAGTAAATATCCGACCGGAATTTTTCCCGATTGGAAATTCTCCGGTCGCAGTTCCTGCCGTAAATCATTTACACTCACCTTTACCGGTGCGCTGATTTTCCGCGAATAGTCGGACGTCATCAACAGCGGGGTCTTTCGCACACCTTCGGCTTTCACCGTATCAACCGAAGAGGCAAACCTCAATAACGTGGCATCCAGGTTTCGGGTGATGGCATGATTGGCATACTGATTAACCAACGGCCAGAATGGCCACTCCAGGGGTACAATGCGCGGCCGGCCGTTGAGTTCGCCAATGGCAATAGGATAGCTGGCGGCAACCCGATCCTGCACGAGATCAGGATTAACGCGAACGCCATACCGAAAAAGCTGATCATCTAAATTGATGTTGTACGGGAAGGCAAAATACTGTGCCTGCGAGGCACTGTCCATCGTGGCATCCAGCCGGTCGATCAACCACAACACTTTGCCGCCTTTCATGATGTATTGATCAATGCGGTATTTGTCGGCTTCCGGGAAGCCGGCTGTGGGCTTAGCCACAACCAGAACGTTTGGCGGATGGACGGACAACTCATCGGTACGCACCTCATTGACCTCAAATTGTGTAGCCAGTGCCTGCCACGCACCTTGCGCAGCCAAACCAGTCAATTCGTTATGGCCGGTTAACCAGCCCACGCGATTGGTTTCAGTTGAAGTAAGTTGGGCGAGCGCTTTCGAAAATTCAAATTCCAGATTCTCGATCGATTGGTTTAATACCTCCTGGGAGTTTTGACTACGATTGCCTTTTAACAGCATAACCGGAATTTCCACGTTGCCCATGGAAACGAGCGCTCCCGGGAAAACAAACTTTTCCTTTCGGGAACTGCCGGTTCCTTCGATGACATTCAGCGGTTGAATTCCCTTTTCCGCCAGAACCGCCATATACTCCTGCCGCGCCTTTTCACTTGCCGCAGCGGTGGGATTGGTGAACAAAACGTTTACCCGGTTACCCGAGTAGATTTCGAATTCGTTCAAGGTTTCGCGCACCGCCTGCTGCAGCCGTGTGAATCCCGGGTTCAAATCACCCGCCAGAAAAACTTCCACTTGCACCGGCTCCTCCAGTTGGCGCAACAACTGGCGGGTTTGTGGCTTAATGGTGTACCGCTTTTCTTCGGTAAGGTCAAGGCGGAAGAAAACATTTGCCAAGACCAGCGATCCCAAAACAACCAGCAAGACGGCATTCACAATCGAGAGGACATCACCGGTGCGCTGTGATTCCATCCAATGAGCGGATTCCCATTGCCGCGCCCGCAAGGTTAACCGGGTGAGTGCCAGCAAAACGAAAATGACGGAACCGAAGTAGAACACATCGCGCGAGTCAATCACCCCTTTGCTCATGCTTTGGTAGTGTTCCGTTAAGCCAAGCTGGCGTATGAAAAGGTTGAACTGACCTTCGGTGATCAGCCCGGCCAGTAAGTCAAACCCGGCAAAAAACACATAACAACCAAAGGCGGCCAGCACAAAGGAGATAATCTGATTTGACGTAGACGCGGACGCGAGTAATCCAATTGCACAGAAAACGGCTGCCAGCAACGCCAGGCCGAGGTAAGAACCAATCGTGCCCGCGAGATCAAGATTGCCCACCGGGTTGCCCAGGCGGTATAACGAAAACACATAAACAACCGTAGGCAACAACGCCAGCAGCGTGAGCAACCAGGCCGCCAGATACTTGCCCGTGACGATGGCAGTCTCCGAAACCGGTTTGGTCAGCAACCATTCTAAAGTGCCGAGTTTGCGTTCTTCAGCCACCGAACGCATGGTGACGGCCGGCACCAGAAACAGGAGCACATAGGGAGCTACCGCGAAAAACGAACCGAGATCAGCAAAACCAAAGTCAAGGACAGAGGTGTCCGGTAACACCCAAACCAACAGCCCTGTGCTGATGAGGAAGACGCCCATGACCACGTACGCAATAAGCGAATTCAGAAACGCGGCCATCTCCTTTCGAAAAACCTGAATCATAAGGCGGCACGGGTAAGTTGCTGAAACAGATCTTCCAGATTGTTCTCCTCTACCCGCAGGCCAACAATGGTCAGTTGATGATCGGTTGCCCAACGAAACAGATCCGCCCGTAAATCAACGCCCGCCTTGGGTACAATCCGGAAAGAAGAGGGTGTGATGGCCTCAATTGAATGTATGCCGGGCACGGAGATATCCAGGTTTACGGATTGCTGGAATTCCACCACCACCGTAGGCGCTGAAGCATGCTGACTAATCAACTGGCGCCAGTTGCCATCGGCCACCAGCTTACCGCGGTTGATCACGAGTACACGTTCGCACAGCGCCTGCACCTCCTGCAGGATATGAGAACTGAACAGCACCGTTTTGTTGACACTGACGTCTTGAATCAGCTTCCGGATTTCCAGGATCTGATTGGGATCCAGGCCGCTGGTGGGTTCATCCAGAATCAGAACGGGGGGATCGTGAAGCAGGGCCTGAGCCAGGCCCACGCGCTGGCGGTAACCCTTCGATAGCGACTCAATTTTTTTGTTCTGCTCGCGCTCAAGACCACAGCGGTTAATCATCTCGTCAATGCGCAGGTGTAAGCTTTGCCCGCGCAATCCATGGAACGATGCCGAGAGGGCGAGGTACTCGCGCACATACAGGTCAAGGTACAATGGGTTGTGCTCCGGTAAGTAGCCGATCAACTGCTTCACCTGCCCGGGCTCAGCACTCACCGAAACGCCATTGACCCTGGCCTCTCCGGATGAGGGCGACCAATACCCGGTCAGTATTTTCATGGTGGTGGATTTGCCCGCGCCATTGGGCCCGAGAAAACCGACAATCTCGCCCGGTTGCAGCGTGAACGAAACCTCATCGACAGCCCGCTGCGAGCCGAAAATTTTGGTAACGTGTTGAACCGAGACGGCCATAACGGGCGCAAAACTACTATTAACTGGGTATTTGAACGTTCGCTCACCCGATTTTCGGGTGTTTTAGCAAATGTTTTGTTAACGCAAAGCCGGCCGACACTTACCTTCTTTACTTTTGGCTTATAAATTGCAACCGGTTTTTGACTGTATCGGATACCTATGCGCCCACTATTTCTTTTCTTCCTCTTGCTCTCTTCGGCCGCCTTTGGCCAGGCCGGCTACCAGATTGACTTTGTTGTGAAAGGCTGGAAAGACACCACGGTGAACCTGGGTTACTACATGGGCGAGGGCACGTACCTGAAAGACACGGCCCGCGTGAGCAGCAAAGGCGCCTTCCGGTTCGATGGAAAGCAGAAACTTCCGCAGGGCGTGTACTTCCTGGTGATGAACAAGACCAAACTTTTCGATATTGTGATTGGCGAGCAACAGCTGTTTCGGATGGAAACCTCAGCCGATGACCCGATTCGAAATATGGTGGTGACGGGCGATGTGGACAACAAGATATTCTTCGACAACCTCCGCCACAATGGAGAGCGTCACCAGGAGGCGGAGCCCTTTATCAAAATACTGAATGATAGCACGCTGACACCCGATCAGAAAAAGGAAGCTGCCGAAGCCTTCAACCGGGTGAACGACAAAGTAGTGGCCTACCAAAATCAGCTGGTTGACCAGTACCCCAAAACAGTAACCGCACGCGTGCTGAAGGCCATGCGACCGCTGAAATCGCCTGAACTGCCCAAGCGCGCTGACGGCAAACCGGACTCCAGCTATTTGCTCAAATACTACCGCGAGCATTTCTTCGATGACTTTGACCTGGCGGACGATGCCCTGCTACGTCTGCCCCGCCCCTTCTACGCGGAAAAAATCAAAGAATACCTCGAGCGCCTCTACGCACCCCAGCCCGACACAATTATCCGAGCCATCCATTTGATGGTGGCGAAGGCAAATAAAAATCCGGAGACGTATAAATTTTTAGTCTGGAACTGCCTGTACAACTATCAAAACCCGGAAATCATGGGTTTGGATGCGGTGTATGTCCGGCTGTACGATGAGTATTTTGCTTCGGGCGAAATGGACTACTGGATTGACAAAAAGTTAAAACAGAATGTGAAGACGTATGCCGACCGGCTTCGGCTGAGCCTGATTGGCAATACCGCCCCCAACCTGATCATGCAGGATGAAAATCTCCAGCCCCGATCCATGTACGACATCAAAAAGAAGTACACCGTGCTTTTCATCTTTGATCCAGATTGTGGCCACTGCCGGCAAGAGACACCCAAGCTGGTCGAATTCTACAACAAGAATAAAGTGAAGCTGGATGTCGAAGTGTTTGCTGTTTCCGTAGATACTTCCATGAAAAAAATGCGGGACTTCATCAAAGAATTCAAGATGACGTGCATCACCGTAAACGGGCCACGCACCTATGTGGGGCATCACCAAAAACTGTACGATGCTGAGACAACGCCCTCGCTGTATGTAATTGACAATAAACGAAAGATCATTGGCAAAAAATTGCCGGTGGAGAAGCTTGAGGAATTTCTCACCCGATACGAAAGCTTCCAAAAGCAGGGTGCGCCACCCTCCAAAACCCAGTAATTGGGGGCACAACCGGGTTTTTACATTTTTTTACATGCCAAATGCAACTATTTCTACGGTTGCGAGTATCTAATACACGTAACCCTTCCCTGTTATGGCCTTGTTTGACTTGTTTGGAAAGAAAAAGAAAGAATTAAAAGCGTCTTGCCCTATCACCAAGGAGCCGATTGAGCGAGGCTTTGGCTACATGTTAACTACCGCTCAGATTATCTCTTCTCAGAAATACTGGGATATGGTGATGACAGAGCCTGAGACACTCTCGTACACCGTCTCACACTTCAACAACCAGGCCAGTGGCACCCAAATGCGTTCCATGATTTTCGAGAAATATGCGGGCATCAGCAAACCGTGGATCGTATCCGACTCGATCATCGGCTACTTTGATGTAGATCGGGCAACCGCCCGCCAGGAAGCGAAAAAGTGGTGGGAAACCGAAGGCCAGCATGCACCGACCAATACCGGGCCGGCTGCTGAACATTTGCCTGCAGAGACATTCCAACACTACCGCGATTATGCTATTCTGGAAGCCGGGTGCCAAAGGGCGGCCGCGACCCACGCTGTTTAACGCCAAAACTTTAGGTGGCTAACTCTGGCGCTCAATCGTAAACTGCACCAGGTTCCTCAGCGACTGTCGATAGCTTGATTGGGGGTACCGATCAAGAGTGGCTAACGCCTGCTGATAGTACAATGCCATCTTTGCACGCGCATAATCGATCCCACCCGACTTCTTGACAAATTCAATCACTTCCCGGACTTTTTTGGGCTTTTCTGACTCACTGCGCACGATACCGATAATCCTTCGCTTGTCCCAAAATCCGGCTTGGGACAGGGCATAAATTAAGGGCAGCGTCATTTTCTTATCCTTGATATCAATACCCACCGGCTTGCCAATTTCTTCATCTCCATAATCGAACAGATCGTCTTTGATTTGAAATGCCATGCCCACGGCCTCACCAAACTTTTTCATGTCGGCTACCACCTCGGGCGCGGCCCCCGATGAACGGGCACCCACCGCGCAGCAGGAGGCAATCAAAGAAGCTGTTTTCTGTCGAATAACCTCGTAATAGATCTCTTCATCAATATCGAGTTGCCGCGCTTTCTCCATTTGCAGCAACTCCCCTTCACTCATTTCACGAACAGCATGGGTCACAATTTCGAGCAAATCGAACTCCTTGTGCTCCACGGAAAGAATAAGCCCGCGCGACAATAAAAAATCGCCTACGAGAACGGCAATCTTATTTTTCCAAAGGGCATTGACCGAAAAAAAACCCCTGCGGTAATTGGCATCGTCCACCACATCGTCATGCACCAGGGTGGCCGTATGCAGCAATTCAATTAGCGATGCCCCGCGAAAAGTGGACTCGGTAATGCGCCCACACATGCCCGCGCTGAGGAAAACAAACATGGGGCGCATCTGTTTGCCCTTCCGCTTCACGATATAGTTCATGATCTTGTCCAGCAGCAAGACACGCGTTTTCATCGAAGCCCGAAACTTCGTTTCGAACTCGTCCATCTCACGCGCGATAGGCGCCTTGATATCGTCCAGCTTGAGCATCAAAGGAACTGCAAGTATACACATAAACCTGTGCCAGCGTCATTAGTTTTAGCAAGTAAAACACCGATCTCTCAGAGGTTTTTTCTAATTTTCGACCCCATGAAGTTGATGGATCAACGGTGGGAACAGTTTCTGTTCGCCATCTCAGTGCTAGCAGTGGCCGTGGTGGTGTCGCGAATCCTGCGCTTCCTCATCGGTCGTTTTATCCGGGGAGCCGCTCAAAAGCTCAAGGTTGACCCCACGCGCTACAGCTTTTTCAAAAATGCGGCTGATTTCATCATCTACTTCACTGCCTCCATTATCATCTTCCGCTCCATTCCGTACTTCCGCACGGTGGGCACCACGCTGCTGGCCAGTGCGGGTGTACTGGCGGCCATCGTGGGTTTTGCCTCCCAGTCGGCTTTTTCAAATATCATCAGCGGGTTCTTCCTGGTTATTTTCAAGCCATTTCGCGTGGGCGACCGCGTGCGCGTGGGCCAGCATTACTCGGGTGACGTGGAGGACATCACGCTTCGCCACACCGTAATCAAGGACTTTGAAAACCGAAGGGTCGTCATTCCAAACAGTGTAATCAGCAACGAAACAATCATCAATTCGACCATTACCGAAGAGAAGGTTTGCATGTTTGTTGAGATTCCGTTTGCCTTTCATTCTGATTTGAACAGAATCTTCAGCATCATGCAGGAAGAATCACTGAAGCATCCGTCCTGCATTGATAATCGTACGCCCTTTGAACTTCAGCGTGGAGATCATCCTGTGATCACCAAAGTGATCAACATCAACGAGACCGGTATGCTCGTGCGCGCATGGGTGTGGGCGCGAAACCCCAGCGATGGTTTTGATCTGAGGTGCGATTTGTTTAAGCAGATACAGGAGCGATGCCTGCGCGAGGGCATTGAAATCGCGTACCCGCACCGCACCTTGATTTACCGCAACCAACCCGAGACTGACTGATGGCCAAACGAGGAAGACGCAAACTCATCAACGAACCGTTGCCGCCACCCAGTCAAAACCGGGTGATTCTGGAACTGATTCAGTACAACGAAAAAGAGTATGCCAAGCATGCCGACCTGCATGTGCAGGAAATGCTCACCTATTTTAAACCCAATTGGGTAAACTGGATCAATGTTGACGGGCTGCACGACCACTCCTTAATTAACAAACTGGGCGACCATTTCTGCCTTCACGGTTTATTGTTAGAAGACATTTCACAAGAGCATCAGCCAAAAGCCGAGGAGTATGAAGACTATATGTTCTTCACACTCAAGATGCTCTACAAAATTGACAACGGGCGCATTGACTACGAGCAAATCAGTTTCGTGCTTGGGCGTGACTACCTGCTTTGTTTCCAGGAAAAAGAAGGTGACTTATTCGATGGGTTCCGCGAGCGAATTCGCCTTGACCAGGGGCGGGTGAGAAGGCGTAAGGGTGACTACCTGCTCTACCGCCTGGTGGACATCATTGTAGACAACTATTACACCATTCTGGATGCCCTTGGCCAGCAAATTGAGGAAGTGGAAGACGATGTATATGAGAATCCTACGATTGAGGAGTTCCGCAAGATTCAGAAAATCAAAAAAGAGCTCATTTTTCTGCGGAAATCCCTGTACCCGCTCCGCGATGCGCTGAGCAAGATCATCAAGAATGACTCCGGGTTTATTGAGCAGCAAACGATCCGGTATTTTGCCGATGTCTACGACCATGTCATACACCTGATCGACTCGCTGGATACCTATAAAGACCTGACCAGCGGCCTGATGGATATCCACATCAACAACCTCAATACCCGCACCAACGAGGTAATGAAGCTCCTGACGATCATTTCGGTTATCTTCATCCCCCTCACGTTTATTGTAGGTGTTTATGGCATGAACTTCGACTACCTGCCCGAACTGCATTTTCAATGGAGCTACCCGATTTTATGGGTAATCATGGTGGGCGTGGCTTTAGCCATGGTCGGTTATTTCAAATTCAAAAAATGGTTTTAACTTTCGGGTTCCCAAATACCTACCTACATGCTCTCGTACTTCTTTGACGGTCTTGCATTCAGTTTTGTAGATCTCATTATCGGTTTTGTAATTCTGATCAAAGGGGCCGATTTCCTTGTGGGCGGGGCATCCTCGGCTGCTAAGAAATATGGGATCTCAAACCTGGCCATTGGCCTTACCGTGGTGGCTTTCGGAACCTCCATGCCGGAGCTGATTGTGAGTCTGTTGTCGGCTTTGAATGGAAAAAATGATGCCTCGTTTGGAAACGTTATCGGGAGCAACAACTTTAACCTGCTGTTTATTTTGGGCATTGCCGGTTTGATTTACCCGCTTGTTGTTCAACGCAACACTGTAAAATATGAAGTACCCCTCTCTATCCTGGCCGCTTTAGTATTATTCGTTTTGGTCAACGATGTGCTTCTTTTTGGCGGAGAAATGAACCTTCTGAGTCGCCTGGACTCCATCATCCTTTTGGTATTTTTTGTCGCCTTCCTTGCCTACATCTATCGCACGATGAAGCAGACGACTGACCTGGATGAGGGAGAACAGATCAAGATTTATCCGATGGGGATGGCGATTGGGATGGTGATATTTGGCCTGGCCATGCTCGTAGGCGGTGGCACTACAGTGGTGAATAGCGCCATTACCATCGCGCATCATTATGGCCTCAGCGAAAAGATCATTGGCCTTACCATACTGGCCGCTGGCACCTCGTTGCCCGAGTTAGCCACTTCGGCTGTTGCCGCATACAAGAAGAATACCGACATCGCGATTGGCAATGTGGTGGGTTCAAACATTTTCAACATCTTCTTTATTCTCGGTATCACGGGCACGATCAGCCCGATTCCTTACAACACGGCTATGAATTTCGACTTGTACGTTTTGTTAGGTGCTACCGCAGTCTTAATGATTTTCATGTTCACGCTCAACACGCGTAAACTCGACCGATGGGAAGCCTTTCTATTCCTCGGTGGATACATTACCTACACCGTGTACCTGATGTCCCTGGAATAGTCTATTTCTTGAGAGATTCGATCAGGCGCAGCTCGACCAGCTCCGGTAGGTTTTTCCGCATCTTGATCACTTTTACCTGGTAGCCTTCTACCGAAAGTTCATCGCCTTCGCGAATGTCAATTGGCTTGTGTTGAATCAAAAGCCCGGCCAATGTCTCGTATTCTTCGCTTTCGGTAAAAGGCTCATCCAATACCTTATTGATGTCGTGCAGGGGCGAGGTAGCAATCACGGTGAACACGTTGCCTGATCGGGTTACGATTTGGGCCTCATGGTCGTGTTCGTCCTGAATCTCACCGACCAGTTCCTCCAGAATATCCTCCAGGGTTACAATACCCATCGTATCGCCATACTCGCTCACCACAATGGCCATCTGAACCTTTTTTTTCTGAAGCTCACGCAGCAACTGATCAATCGGCTTGTTCTCGGTTACATAGAAGGGTTTTTGTCCACTTTCCGCCAGCGTCTTTCCGGTTTTCTGAATAAAGTTTTGAACCAAATCTTTGGTATGCACAATGCCCGTGATATCATCCAGGCTTTTATCAAACAAGGGGTACCGCGAGTAGCCCTCACGAAAAACAATTTGTAAGGCATCTTCCAGTGACGTGTGCATGCTGATGCCCGAGATCTTGGCCCGTGGCACCATGATTTGCTTGACGATACGATTATCAAAGTCAAACACATTTTGAATCAGTTCGCGTTCTGAGCTTTCGATGGCCCCGCCTTCTTCACTTTCGGCAATAATCAACTTTAACTCTTCCTCACTATGAATTTCTTGTTCACTCACCGGAGCAATGCCGAATAAACGCAGGATAAGGTTGGCAAAGCCGTTGAGCAACCGAATGAAGGGTCGAAACACAAAATAAAACACCCGCAACGGAACGGACACCGACAGGGTGGTTTGGGTGGGGAAGCGGATTGCCAGCGACTTGGGCGCCAGTTCACCGAAAACGATGTGCATAACCGTGATCAGAAAAAAAGCGGTGGGCAAGGCAATGTTGTGGGCCAGTTCCTCGGTCATTTCAAACCCAAGAGCGTTGACCAGGTTGAGCACCAGTTTGCTCATGACGTCTTCGCCAATCCAACCCAGGCCGAGACTGGCAAGTGTAATACCCAGCTGGGTAGCGGCCAAAAAACCATCTAAGTTGTTGATTATCACCTGCGCGGCCCGCTTCCGCATGGTGCCCTCCTTCAGCGCGATCTGGGATGAGCGAACTTTTACGATCGCAAACTCAGCCGCCACAAAAAAACCGTTAAGAAGGACCAGAAAGATGGTCAGGAAAATATCGAACGCCATAAGACTTGCAAAGATAAAAAAAGAAGCTGCCCCCGCTTTTTAGTCCCTTGCACGTTGTGCCTGGTGACCAAAAGCCGGAGGCAGCCCTTTTCTATCCGTTATATCACTTCACTTTTTTCTCCAATTCATCAATTTTGGCCTGAGCTTCTGTTTTGCCCAGCGAGAGCGACTTCTTATACAACTCCAGGGCCTCCTTCAGCGTATCCTTCTTCTTCCGGGGCGCCAGTTTGGTACGGTTGGCCGCTTCTTCCACAGCCTGCGCACGGGCAAAGTAGGAATCCGCTTCACTCATCTTGCTTTGAACCATCAACTCCTGAATGCGGGCCTCAATGAGGGCCAGTTCCTGTGTTTTGGCTTGTATCTGCGCTTCCTTGTCGTTCAATTCAGCTTCCTGCAAACCCACAGTCGTAATCAGGTTCTGGTTTTCGTTTTTCAACTGATCGGCCAGCGCCTGCATTTTGGCCAACTCTTCGTTGCGGGCTTCCAAATCGGCTTTCAATTTCTTTATCGTAGCTGCGTAGGCATTGGCATTGCCCTTTGATTTTTTCAGCGCTTTTTCGAGTTCTTCAACTTTTTGCTGGCTCTGCTTAACATAGTTGTTGATGTCCTTCATCCGCGCGGTGTAGTCCGAGTAGGTCGTGCCTTCCACCATATAGACGCGCAGCAACTGGCGATTGGCATCGATGGAGTCCATGAGTGTGCCAACCTCTGCCAACGTTTGCGCTACCTGTTGACCTTCCGTGGCTACCGAGCGCAGCGAATCAAGTTCGGCCTGCATTTTGGCTTTTTCGCCACCATCGCAGCTGGCAAACAAAGCGGCTATCGAAATGATACTGATGAATCGAGTTAACATAGCGGTTTAAGTTGTTTAACGACAAAAATACTGGGTTTACAGCTATCTTTGAGGGCTTTAATTTATTTTTTTGGGGAAACCGGAAATCCTTCGTTAACCTGTACATTTGACCCCGTTTTTGGTCAGAATTTCAGATTAAATGCCCAAATTAATCACTACGCGGACGCGTATCGCAGACCTGGGCAAACCCCGCGTCATCGTTATTGGCGGAGGATTTGGTGGGTTGGAAGTGATCAAAGGAATGAACGGTGCGAAAGCCCAGGTTGTGCTTTTTGACAAGTACAACCATCACACCTTTCAACCTCTACTGTATCAGGTAGCCACCTCCGGCCTTGAAACCAACACGATCGTAGCCCCGTTTCGCAAATTGTTCTCGCGGCAAAACGATTTTTACTTCCGGCTGGGTGAAGTAAAGAACATCCGCCCCGAAGAAAACTTCATTGAAACCAGTATCGGGGGTGTAAAATATGATTACCTCATCATCGCTACGGGTGCGGTAACCAATTTTTACGGGCTTACCGAAGTGGAAAAGCATGCCGCCTACATGAAAAACATTGTAGACGCCACAAAACTTCGCAACAAGATCATTCGGCAACTGGAATACGCCCTGCTCACCGAAGAGGAGGAAGTGATGAACAGCCTCATGGACTTTGTTATCGTGGGGGGCGGGCCCACCGGTGTGGAACTGGCAGGCGCTTTGACTGAATTGAAGAAAAACGTTTTCCCGAAAGATTATAAAGAGCTCGACATGCGCGAGATGGATATTCATCTCGTGGAAGCTTCTCCCCGCCTGCTCAATGGCATGAGTGAGCAGGCCTCACGAAAGGCGCTGGATTTTCTGAACGAGATGGGCGTAAAAGTTCATTTGAATACCGCGGTGAAATCGTATGATGGGTACGAGGTAAATCTGAGTTCGGGCGAAAAACTGATTTCCCGCACGCTCATTTGGGCAGCCGGAATCAAGGGCAATCCGATCAGCGGCTTAAAACCGGACGTCATCACGCGGGGCAATCGCCTGCTGGTGGATGAGTTCAACCGCGTAAAAGGATACGGCAACATATTTGCCATTGGTGATGTGGCGTTGATGGAGGGCGATGAAAAATTCCCGAAGGGGCATCCGCAAATGGCGCCCCCTGCACAACAACAAGGCCGGTTGGTAGCCAAAAACATTCGTAACCTGATCTCGGGCGCGCCTCTCAAGCCATTCCGGTATTTCGATAAAGGTTCAATGGCGACCGTAGGTCGCAACAAAGCCGTTGTGGATATGGGAAAAATTCGCTTTCAGGGTGTCTTTGCGTGGTATGTGTGGATGTTCGTACACCTGATGGCGATCGTAGGCTGGAAGAACCGCGTGTTCACGTTTTTTAGCTGGATGTGGAGCTACCTGACGTACGACCGGAGTAATCGCCTGATTATCGGCCGGAACGAGGAGAAATTTTCACCTGAGGAAACAAAACCCCATTAACGGGTATGGACGAGAAAAAAATCAACGGACACCACAACGCGCTGAGTGCAGCCGGTATGCTCGTTGCGCTCGGCATTATTTATGGTGACATCGGGACCTCTCCCATTTACACACTCCGCTTCATTGTTGGAAACAACACCATAACCGAAGACCTGATCCTGGGAGCACTCTCCTCCGTGTTTTGGACATTGACCATCATCACCACGATCAAATACGTTTACCTGGCGCTAAACGCGGACAATAAGGGTGAAGGCGGGATTTTTGCCTTGTATGCGCTAGTCAGGCGGTATAAGGCCACGTGGGTGATCTTTCCGGCCATGATCGGGTGTTGCACACTGATTGCCGATGGATTTATTACCCCAGCCATTAGTGTGACCTCCGCAATCGAAGGTTTGCAATCACTCAATCCCGAAATCTCGGAATCCGTCATTATCTCGATTGTCATCATCATCCTGCTAATAATTTTTGTCTTTCAACAGTTTGGAAGCAGTGTAGTGGGCCGCACATTCGGTCCGGTGATGTTGGTGTGGTTCAGCTTTATTGGCACGATCGGTGCCATTCACCTGACCGGTAACCTCGGTGTGCTGCGAGCGGTCAATCCCATGTATGCGGTTGACCTCCTCACGAAGTACCCGGGTGGATTTTGGCTGCTGGGCGCCATTTTCCTGTGCACTACGGGTGCAGAAGCTATGTATTCCGACCTGGGTCATTGCGGAAAATCCAACATCCGCGTAGGCTGGGTTTTCGTTAAAATCTGCTTGCTGCTCAGCTACTTTGGACAGGGCGCCTGGTTATTGGAGCATCAAGGCGAAACACTAAACGGAGTGATTCCTTTTTTTGAAATCATACCACCGTACTTGCGTTTCATCGGTGTGGTGATCGCCACCTGCGCCACCATCATTGCCAGCCAGGCATTGATTTCGGGTACGTTTACGTTGGTGAACGAGGCGATGAAGCTAAAACTTTGGCCGAGCACCAAGGTACGTTACCCCAGCCAGATTCGCGGCCAGATCTACTTACCCCGCATCAACTGGATACTGATGTTGGGTAGCATTTTCATTGTACTCTACTTCAGAAGTTCGGATGATATGCAGGCAGCCTACGGCTTGGCCATCACATTTGATATGCTGATGACCACCTCGTTGCTGGTCTACTATTTTTCGACCAACAAGAAATCAACCATACGAACAGCTGGGTTGGCGCTGGTGTTTTTCTCCATTGAAGGGGCATTCCTGATATCCAATCTGAGCAAGTTCACCCACGGGGGCTGGGTTTCGTTCACCATTGCATTCTCCTTCTTTTTGATGATGTTTATTTTGTTACGCGCGCGGAAATTGCGCGATCGCCATACGGAGTTTGTCGATTTGAAACACTATGTGTCCATGATTGAAGACCTGCAGGCGGATACCAGCATACCGAAAGAATCGACCAACCTGGTGTACATGGCCGTAGCCGACAGCAAGCGGTACATTGACTCCAATATCATGTACTCGATTTTTAAAAAGCGACCCAAGCGCGCGGATTGTTATTGGTTCATTCACGTAGATACGGTGGATAGCCCGTACACGTCAAAGTACTCGGTGGATACAATTATTCCGAAGAAGTGTTTTTTTATTCGGATCAAGCTTGGCTTCAAAGCCGATCACCGCGTGAATTTGCTCTTCAACCGCATTCTGCATGATATGGCGGAAAATGCCGAAATCGACCTGGTGAGCCATTACGAATCGCTTCGTAAGCACAGCATGCCAGCCGACTTTAAGTTCATCATCCTTCATTCACTGGCTTCGGTGGATAGCGATGTGAGTAATTTCGACAACCTGATCATTCAGGGTTACCGGTTCATCAAAAAACACAGCTTGTCCACCGAGGAGATGTACGGTCTTGAATTGGCCAATGTGGAAGTGGAGCGCGTGCCCATCATGGTGGGGCCGGCTGCCAAAGTGCGTGTGAAACGCGAGCGGGAAGACCGCGAACGAGCCAAAGAAGCCCGTTACCACGGGCATGAGTAAAACGCCCGATACCGGACGTATTTGTCCGCATATGATTAGCTGGAAGGCAAAAAAACCGCCTTTTTCCCTCGAAAAACTCATATTTCCGTGTGGCACGATGGTGGCCAAGCAATGGTAAATCCAAGCTACCTATGCTTCGCCATTACATCAAAATTGCTCTTCGCTCATTACTTAAAAAGCAGGCGTACACCTTGCTGAACATCGGAGGCCTGGCCGTGGGCCTCGCTTCCGTCATCCTCATTTTCGTATGGGTAGCCGATGAGTATGCGTACGACAAGTTTCACACAAACTACGATCGCATTTACCAACTCTATCAAAGTTCTGAGTGGAATATGGGGCACATTGGTACGGGGCAATCGATGCCCTATCCGTTAAAAGAAGTAATGCCCGACAAAGCGAGTCAAATTGAATACATCTCCATGGTGAACTGGGGCGAAGGCAACTTGCTGCAAGTTGGAGAAAAAAAGATGACTGAAATGGGGTATAGCGTATCGGAAGATTTTTTGAAAATGTTTTCGTTTACCCTCATTCAGGGTGATCAACAACACGCGTTGGACGATCCTACGTCCATCGTGATCACCGAATCAACAGCAAAATCATTATTTGGAGATGCCGATCCCCTTGGACAAGTGATTCGCATCGATAATCATCGCGACCAAAAAGTAACCGGTGTAATAGCGGATTTTCCAAAACAGTCGCAATTTCAGTTTGATTACCTGCTGCCTTTTGCATTTTATGAGGCTACCAATTCCTGGGTGAGCAGAGCCAAAACGAGCTGGGATAACAACTCGTTCCAAATGTTTGTACAACTCCGCGAAGGCGCCACAGAAGCAGAAACCAACACGGCTATTCGTGATGTCATTAAAGATAACAATCCAAAATCGCCCACCGCCAAATTGTTTCTTCACCCCATGAGTAAATGGCGCTTGCACGCCAACTTTGAAGAAGGTGTGAATACAGGCGGTCGCATTGACTATGTACGTCTGTTTACCGCTATTGCCGTATTTGTGCTTGTGATTGCCTGCATCAACTTCATGAATCTGGCTACGGCCCGTAGTGAAAGCCGCGCAAAGGAAGTGGGCATTCGCAAGAGCATTGGCTCGCGCAGGCGCGAGTTGATTGCACAATTCATGGGCGAATCGCTGGCGATTACGTTCCTAGCCTTTGCCCTGGCCATCGCACTCGTGGAACTTGCCTTGCCGGCATATAATGTGCTGGTTGACAAAAACGTATCCATTGATTACACTAACCCGGTATCGTGGTCGCTGGCCATCGGGCTGATTCTGGTGGTGGGGTTGTTAACGGGCAGTTACCCTGCGTTTTACCTCTCCAGCTTTGAGCCAGTGAAAGTGTTAAAAGGAAAGATCGATGCAGCCAAAGGTGGCAGCATTCCCCGAAAAGTATTGGTCGTCATGCAATTCGTGTGTTCCATCTTTCTGATCATCGGAACCATTGTGGTCTATCAGCAAATCATGCATGTGAAAAATCGCGATATGGGCTACGACCGTGAGAACCTCATTCAGATCTGGACCAACGAAGAGCTGGAAACCAACTTCCAAACCATTCGCGAAGAACTGGTGCGTCCGGGGGCGGTGTCATCCGTCTGTAAGAGCAACAGTCCCGTAACGGCCATTTTTTCTAACAACGAAGTGAAGTGGCAAGGGATGCCCACCGACTCGCGCGTAGCCTTCAGCACCATTGCCACGGAATACGACTATTCCAAAACTATGGGCGTTAAGATGATACGGGGTCGCGACTTTTCGCCTGACTTCCCCAGCGACTCCTCCGCGGTAGTGATTAACCAGGCGGCCTGGAAAATGATCGGCTTTGAAGACCCGATCGGACAAAAACTGGAATGGGGTGGCACTCCGTACGAAATCATCGGTGTAATGCAGGACATGGTGATGGCCGAGGCCACCAGTGTAGTTCAACCGCTCTCAATGTTCTTCATCCCCGGCTGGACGAGCACCATCACCATTCGGCTCAACCCAACCAACGACCTGCCGGGCGCACTCGCGCAGGTAGAATCCATATTCAAAAAACATAACCCCAGCTATCCGTTTGAGTATCGCTTCACCGATGAACTCTTCAACCAAAAGTTTACCAACATCAACTTGATCAGTCGCGTAGCAGGCATCTTTGCCGGCCTCGCCATTGCCATTACCGCACTGGGTTTATTAGGTTTGGCTGCCTTTACGGCCGAGCAGCGCACCAAAGAATTGGGGATCCGGAAAGTGCTTGGAGCTTCGGTAGCCGGGTTGATCTTTCTCATCGCCCGCGATTTTACTCGTTTGGTTTTGGTGGCATTCGTTATCGCTTCCGCCCTGGCCTGGTGGGGAGTTGATCAATTTTTGATGCGGTACGAATACCGGGTCAACTTTGAATTCTGGGTTCCCGTGGCGGTGGGCATTTTTGCCCTGTTGCTTACGCTGATGATTGTGGGCACGCAAGCCATGAAAGCGGCTATGATGAATCCCTCGAAAAGCCTGAGGACTGAATAGTCGATAAAACAAATTGAGCACCCTGGAAAATTTGATCCAGCTTGCTGATTTTGCTGATCACGGTGAGTTTTGAGTCCTTCCGGGCCGCCCGGGCAAACCCTGTTAAAAGCTTGCGGTCCGAGTGAAACCAAACAAGCGGTGACAATTTGATAAAATTTCCCGGCCGGGCTTCCGCTTTTTTGTAGTAGTCTTGCTAAAAATAACCCCAATGAATGCCACCAGGCGTATTGCCCTCATCTTAACGGCTGTATTCCTGATTCCTGTGCTGTTTTTTTCAGCCTATGAGATCTCTTCGCTTTCGCGCGATGAAAAAATGATTGAGTCCATCTATCAGAAACAACTGGAGGCCATCCTTTTTTCCATCAACCAATATTCAGATGACCTGATCGGCAACTGGGTTGCCCGAACCGAAAACCTGCTGATGTCGGAAAATCTACAAGCGGGCGGGCGTGAATTCATGATGGTTAACACTCCCTTGAAATTGGTTTTCTCCTATCCGCTGCAGTCCGAATCCGGCCGTTCGAAATTCATCTACCTGGACACCGCTTTCTTTCTCAGCCACGAACCAGAGTTTGCGGCCCGGGTGGCTGCCCAACAAGAAGAAATCGCGCAGTTAGTCAAGTACAAAAAAAGCGGGTTCCAAAAAACAGCGGTGTTGCCTCTCTCCGATTCCTTACGCACAGCATACCTTGGCCTGATGTTCGTCACGGAAGAAGAGACAGGGCAGTCCATTACCGGGTTCATTCTTGATCCTGAAGCTTTTGTCGAGGATTTGATGGGCCCGAGGCTCCAGCAGATTTCCGAAAACCAATTTCTCCTGTCAGTTACGCGCAAGTCGGACCAGCAGCAAATCTACTCCACCCAACTTCGCGACTCTACTTCGTCTGTCATTCTTCAGAAAGACCTGTGGCTGATACCCGACTATTCCATCGGTATAGGACCTCTGGGCACGTCTCTCAGCAAAATTGTAAGAGAACGCACAACGACCAATTTGATCCTTTTGCTCGGCATGGCCGTAGTACTTTTGGTTGCTGTCTTCCTCGCGTTTCGCAGTGTGCGGCAGGAAGTGCAATTGGTACAAAACAAAGCTGAATTTGTCTCCAACGTGTCGCACGAAATTCGCACTCCGCTGGCCCTCATCAGCATGTTTGCCGAAACACTGGAAATGGGACGTGTGCCCACGGAGGAAAAGAAAAAAGAGTACTACTCCTACTTTGTCAAGTTACCGTTTTTAGTTGATTTTCGATTTGTTTCTGATAACGCGGTATGTGGTCAAGGAGTTTTACGATAACCTGATCAATGGAGGATAGGGTGTTGATTGTTGCAT
>Ga0068872_10000657_pt1 | contig 29288 bp, 26 predicted proteins | sample NOAtaG_7_FD_66441 | JGI IMG/M metagenome (GOLD analysis project Ga0068872, IMG submission 66441) | Freshwater lake microbial communities from Lake Erie, under a cyanobacterial bloom - NOAA_Erie_Diel1S_2200h metaG | ecosystem: Environmental > Aquatic > Freshwater > Lake | place: USA: Ohio, Lake...
CGGATCCCGCGTGGTGAGATCGCCCCATGACGATCCGAGGGCTGCGACGGCTGCTCGCCGGCCTGGCCGCTTCGGCCGGCCTGGCCGTGGCCGCCGTGACGCTGGAGCCCGACGGGTACCATGTGCGCCCGGGCGACCGCCTCCAGGACGCGCTGGACCTCGCCGCGACCAACGCGCTGCAGAAGACCGTCCGGGTCCATGCGGGGACCTATCGCCCCGATTCAAGACGCCAGGCGCTGGTGGGGTTCAACCGGCGGCACGACGGCATCCGCCTCGTGGCCCTCGGCGACGTCACGCTCAGCGCCGCCAATCCCGCGCTGTCGCCCACCAACGAGCCGTCGCACCCGGCGGTGGTCAACCACGTGGTGTATTTCGGCGACGGCATCTCGACCAACACGCTGATGCGCGGGTTCCGCCTGAGCGGGGCCAACGCCTTCCTGACCAAGGAGGGCACCCAGGCGCTCGAGCCCAACCGGACCGTCCTGAAGAACCACTTCTTCTACTCGGACGGCGGCGCGGTGAAGGTCTTCGGCCGCTCGGCTCCCCGCCTGATCGAGCTCACGATCGAGGACAATTTCACCCGCCCGTGCGGCGCGGGCATCTCCGTCCAGCAGCAGGGCTTCCGGGACACCCCGGTGCTCATCGCCAGCTGCCGGTTCCTCAACAACCGGGCGCAGGGGACCGGACCGGCCATCGACCTGCTGGCCGGCAGCTCGGCCCGGATCCTCAACTGCCTGTTCGTCGGGAACGTCTCCAACACCGGGGAGGACCTGGTGGCCAAGGCCTCGGGAGAGAAGCCCTTCGCCAACAACGGCGCGATCACCATCTTCTGGGAGTCGCTGGCGCTGGTGCAGAACTGCACCTTCACCGGCAACCGCAACGGGGTGGACGACATGGGCGGCGACAGCGTCTACGTGGACAGCCTCTTCCACGGCAACCGGGCCGAGGGCGGGTTGCCCGGCTTCGCCCGCTATGAGCTGGCCGTCAACGCCGGGGCCCGGGTGGAGGGCTGTGCGATCCTCGGTCCGGTCCACGACGCCAAGAAGGTCATCGACCCGGCACGCAACCGACTCTCCGGTCCCGATCCCCGATTCGACGCCGACTGGGTGCCGCAGGCCCCCGAATACGCCCGCGTCGGGTATCGGCCGCCGAGGCCGCCCGCAGGGACGCCGGGCGTCGCGGCCCCGCCGGTCACTTCGGCTCCACCAGCTCCAGCGTCCCGTTGAGCGCGACGGGACCGGTACGGACCTGCCGCCGTCCCGAGGGCCAGACGACTTCGACGCGGTCCACGGCCGTCTCCGAACCCAGCCCGAAGAAGAGCGGCAGGCTGCTCTGCGCCAGGTACCCGGACTTGCCGTCGTGGAAGCGGGTCTGGACGCGTGAGCCGCAGTGGACGCGCACCGTCGCGCCCAGCCCGTCGCGGTTGGACACGGTGCCCACGAGCCGCACCTGGAGGAACCGCAGCGGGGCCCGCTCGGACAGGTCGCTCAGGAGGACCTGGGGTGCGTCGTTCCACTCGTTGGTCACCAGGTCGAGGTCGCCGTCGCCATCCACGTCCAGGGCCACCGACGACCGTGAGCTGGCCGTGCCCATCACGCGCACCGTGCCGGTCCGTCCCTTGGCGAGGGCATGGCGCCGACCCTCCGCCGTGGAGGTGTCGAGCACGAAGGCCTCGCGCAGGATGGGATCGCCGCGCCGCGGTTCGAGCCCCAGCACCGCGCCGGCCTCCACGAAGCGCTTCCCGCCTTCGTTGAGCAGCAACGAGTTGGCGACGTAGCGCAGCGGGTAACCCATGCCGGCCGTCACGAACACGTCCTCGTCACCGTCGGCGTTGAAGTCGGCGACGGTCACGCCCCAGGGCCAGTAGGTCTCGGTGCCCACGGCCGCCGAGACCTCGGCGAAGGACCGGCCCGCGCCCTGGTTCTGGAAGAAGGCGTTGCCGAAGAGGCTGCGGGAGGCCTGGCGGAACTGCTCGGGCTTCCACTCGGCGGCGCACCAGGCGTCGCTCCGGGTCTTCTCGAAGGCCGAGGTGAGGTTGGTGTCGCCGGCGTTGATCTGGGCCGTGGTCATGTCCGAGTGCATGTCGGTGACCAGCAGGTCCATGAGCCCGTCGCGGTTCTGGTCGAAGAACTTCACGCCCATCGAGCCCCATGGGGTCTTGGGGAAGAAGGCAGCCGTGCGGTCCTCGAAGCGTCCGCCCTGCCGGTTCCCATAGAAGCGGTCCTCGCCCGACATGCTCAGCACGTACAGCTCCGGGTAGCCGTCGGCGTCGAGGTCGCAGAAGGTCGCGTCACCGCTCCAGCCACGATGGACCAGGCCAGTGGCCGCGGAGGCGTCCTCGAAGCGCCCGTCGCCCCGGTTGCGCAGCAGCAGGCTCGTCTCGCTGCGCTCAGCGAACTGCCAGCCCTGGAAGGCGTCGGACCGGCCGACATACTCGCCGGCGCGGCCCTTCTCGTTGCGGGTGTACACGCCCACGTGGCAGACGAAGAGATCCAGTTTCCCGTCGCGGTCATAGTCGAAGAACACCGCGCCGGAGCCATGGGCGGGTTTGCCTCCGGCCAGGCCCGTCTGGGCCGTGATGTCGCGGAAGCGCCCGCCGCCCTCGTTGCGGAAGAGCGCGTGGCCCTGGCGCACGGTGGTGACCAGGAGGTCGGGCCGGCCGTCGTTGTCGAGGTCCGCGAACGAGGCGCCCACGCTGACCTTGCCCGCCAGCGCCACTCCGGCCGTCGCCGTGATGTCCTCGAAGCGTCCGCCACCGAGGTTCCGCCAGAGCTGGTTGCCCCCGCGCTGGTTGGCGAAGAACAGGTCGGGCCGGCCGTCGCCATCGACATCCGCCGCCGCGATGGCCGTGCCGTGATCGTAGTGCACGGCCTTGTAGTCGCGCGCACCGTCATCGACGGGCACCTGCCGGAAGGTGATGCCGCTCTCCGGCAGGCGGTCCCGGAAGCCGAACCCGTGGAAGACCTTCCACGACGACGCCTCGGCCCGCTGACGACGCCCCTCGGCCTGGAGGGCCGACCGCACCGAGTCCTGCAGGGCCGCATCTGGCACGGTCACCACCGCATCGGCGGACAGGCCGCCCGCCAACATGGCAAGGAGGGGAAGGCGGGGGGAAAGGCGCAAGGGGGCATTCATGGCAGGTCTGGGTTCCTGGGAGGCTCTGGTATCACCGAGGCGGGGATTCTGCAAAGGCTCTCTGGGGGGAGAACGGGTCGGATCGGCGTTGGGACTTGGCGTTGGGGCTTTCCAACGCGGGGTCGGGCTGTTTGATTCACGGCACGTCTCTCTCGCTCCCCATGAACCGGTTTCCCTGGATCCTCGTCGGCGCGTTGCTCTGGAGCCTCCGGACCCCGATGGCCGCCCATGCCCAGGGCCCCGGGCCGTCGCGCCCGCTGCGCACCAACGACGTCATCGCCATCCTGGGCGGCGGCGGCGCCGAGGCGCGGGCCCGGGGCGCCCACTGGGAGACGCTCCTGATGGCCACCCACCCGGGCCACCGGCTGCGCGTGCTGAACTTCGCGCGGGAGGGCGACACCGTCTTCAGCCAGTTGCGCGACGTGAACTACCCGCCGCCCCTTCGGCAGGTGGCCGACGCGAAGGCGACCCTGTGCGTGCTCGATTTCGGCCAGGGCGAGGCCTACGGCGGCATCGATCGCCTCGAGGCCTTTGCCGAGCGGCTGGACCAGTGGGTGGTCGACGTGCAGGCCCTGGGCGTGCGCGTGGTGCTCGCCACGCCGGCCCCGGTCCTGCGCCCCGACCCGCCTCCGGTCGAGGCCTACGCCGAGCGCATCCGCCGGATCGCCCAGCATCGGAACCTGCCGCTCATCGACGTCTTCGAGGCCGCCCGAGGCCGCCGGGGTCTCTCGGAGGACGGCCGACGGCTCAGCGACGCCGGCCACGCGCGCATCGCGGCGACGGCCCTCCGGCCCTGGCTCGGCAACCGGGCCGTTCCCGGGGTCGATGCCAACGGGCGCTTCCAGGAACCGTCCTGGGAGGCCCTCCGACAGGCCCTGGTCCAGCGCAACGCCCTCTGGAAAGGCTACACCCGCCCCACCAACTGGGCCTTCCTTGCGGGCGACCGCACCGAGCAACCCAGCAGCCGCGACCATCGGGACCTGAAGATCCGGTGGTTTCCGGCCGAGATGGAGCAGTTCGTGCCGCTGCTCCAGGCCGCCGACCGCCAGGCCGACGCCCTTGCCGCCAGCGCCGCACCCGTACCCGACTCCAACACCGCCCGCTGACCTGCCATGCCCTTCCTCCACCGGTCCTTGGCCTCCCGCCCCGGCGTCTCCCGGACCCTGCTCGGGACGATGCTGGGCCTCTGCGGCCCGTTGCTCGCCACCCAGACCCCCAACGAGGAGCGGGCCACGCTGCGACCGCTGGACGGGTATTCGATCCACCTTTTCGCCAGCGAGGCCGACGGCGTGGTCAAGCCCACCCAGATCCGCTTCGACGGCGACGGGCGGCTGTGGGTGGCCACGACCACCAGCTATCCCCAGATCCGCCCCGGCGAGACCCCGCGCGACCGCATCGTGGTGCTCGAGGACACCGACCACGACGGTCGCGCCGACCGCACCACGGTCTTCGACGACCAGCTCCACATGCCCCTGGGCCTCGAGCTCGGCGACGGCGGCGTGTATGTGGGCGCGGCCGACGAGCTGCTCTTCCTGAAGGACACCGACGGCGACGGCAAGGCCGACCAGCGGCGGGTGATCTTCAGCGGGTTCGGAACCGGCGACACGCACCAGACGATCAACTCCTTCACCTGGGGTCCGGCCGGCGAGCTGATGATGAGCCAGGGCCTGCACGCGGTGAGCCGCATCGAGACGCCATGGGGCAACGAGACGCTGCACCAGGCCGGCGTCTGGCGCTTCTGGCCCCGCAGCCTGCGGCTCGACGCCTTCTGGGACGGCGCGATGGGCGCGCACAATCCCTTCGGCACCACCTTCGACCGTGCGGGGCAGCCCTTCGTCTTCGCCGGCAACGGCCACGGCATCGCCCACCTGACCCAGGCGATGATCCGCACCGAGCACTTCGAGGCGCATCCGCCGCTGTGGAACCAGGGCCGCAAGTTCGGCGGGGCCGACATCGCCGACAACGGCCACTGGCTCCCGGAGCACCGGGGCGAGTTCGTGGCCGGGGGCTACCTGCACAACAGCGTGGAGCGCTTCCGGATGACTCCGCGCGGCGCGAGCTTCCAGGTGGAGCGCCTGGCGCCGCTGGTGGAATCCACCAACACGGCCTTCCGGGTGGTGGACGTGCGCTTCGGCCCGGACGGGGCGCTCTACCTCTGCGACTGGTTCAACCCGCTCATCGGCCACTACCAGACGAGCTTCCGCCATCCCGACCGTGACAAGACGCGCGGCCGCATCTGGCGTGTCACCGCCAACGGCCGGTCCCCCCTGAAGGCACCCGCCCCCCTCGAGAAGGCGGCATTGCCCGCGCTTTTCGACGCGCTGCTCTCGCCGGAACGGTGGAACCGGCAACTCGCCGCCCGGGTGCTCAAGGACCGGCCGACCGAGGCGGTCGTCGCGGGGGTGCGCGCCTGGGTCGCGGCCGCACCGTCGGACACGGCGCGTCTGGAGCGATGGAACGAGGGGGTCGGCATCCTGGCGGCCCACGAGGCGCCCGATCCCGGGTCCGTCATGGCCCTGTCGCGCTCGGCCGAACCCGACCACCGCGCCCGGGCCGCCCGCATCACCGGGCACTGGGCCACCCGCCTGAAGGATCCCCTGGAAATTCTGGGTCGTCTGGCCGCCGACCCGCACCCGAGGGTCCGCCTCGAGGCGGTGGTGGCCTGCGCCTACGTGCCGGACGCCCGGGGGGTTGAGGTGGCGTCGCTGGCGATGGAAGGGACCGAGGAGGCGCCGATCACCTACGCCTTCACCCAGTGTGTCCACGCGCTCAAGCCGCTTTGGAAAGGCCCTTATGCCCGGGGGGCCCTGACCTTCGGCGGCAGCCAGCGCCGCAAGGAGGCCTTCACCCGCGCCGACCGCAGCGCCGACACGGTCGACGAGGCCGCCACGCGCCTGCGCCGGGTGCAGGAGGTGGCCCTGCCGGCCGACACCCAGGCCTCGCTGGTCGAGGCCGTTCTGGCCGCCGCACGGCCGCAGGACATCCCGCTGCTCCTGGCCCCGCGCACCCACACCGTCGGGGCGGCCCACGATGCCGGGGCCCATGCCCGTGCCCTCCTGCGGCTCGACACCCTCGGCCGCGACCTCGGTCTCCAACCGACCCAGGACCTCCGGCCCGCGCTGGCCCCGCTCCTGGCCGGGACGAACGCCGGGATCCGCGCCGCCGCCGCCCGGCTCGTCGGCCGCTGGCAGGTGGCCGCCCTCGAGGCCGATCTGGTGCGCCTCGTCGAGGCGGCGGACACGGAGGAACCCGTCCGGGCCGGAGCGATTCTCGGGCTGGCCCTCTTCCCCGCCCCCGAGCACACCGGTCGCATCCTCCGGGCCGCCGGACCCGGGGCAGGCCCGGCCCTCAAGACGGCCGCCGCCGCCGCCCTGCCCCCCCGCGACCCCGACGCCTCGGCCCGCCTGGCGGCCGAGGTGCTGGCCCGGGAGACCGACACCGCCTCGATCGAGGCGGTGGCCGCCCCGATCCTTCGGCAACCCCGGGGGGCGACCGCGCTGGCCCGGGCGCTGCAGGCCACCCCATCCCATCCCGCGTCGGCCCGGGCGCTGGCGGCCTTCCTGGCGCAGGCCGGCCGGAACGTCCCGGAGCTCGTCCCGGTGCTGGGACCCGCCCTCGGCCGGGCCTCCGCCGGACCGACCCTCACGGAGCGGCTGGCCTCCCCGGCCGCCCGGACGGCCTTCCTGCGGACGGTGTCGACCTCGGGCGACGCCGCCCGGGGAGCCCGGATCTTCGCGCGGGCCGAGCTGGGTTGCACGGCCTGCCACGGGGTCGGCGCCTCGCAACCGGGCCTCGGACCAGACCTCGGGGCCCTCGGCACCGCCCAGACACCCGAGTTCATCCTGCGGGCGATCCTCGAACCCCAGGCCGAGGTGAAGGAGGGTTTCATGGCCTGGAACCTCACCCTGGCCGACGGCGAGGAGCTGCAGGGACGCCTGGAAAGCAGCTCGGCCGACGAGGTGGTGCTGCTCGACGCGGCCACCCGCAAGCCCCTGCGGTTGGCGCGGAGCCGCATCCGTTCCCAGACCCAGGCCGGATCGATCATGCCCGCCGGGCTGGTCGATGCGCTGACCGAGGACGAGCTGCGCGACCTGCTCCGCCACCTCGCCGGCCTCGGCCGCCGGGAGCGATGACCGGGCCCCGGGGTCGCCCCACCGGTGACCGGGGGCGTCCCCAGACCGGGGCGGTCCGCGACGTTGACGGGGTGGAAGGCCTTCGGGGATGGTGAATCCATCGTGCCGGCCCATCCGCTCATCGACCTCATCACGTCGCCGGAGCCGTCCGTGCGGAACCGGCCGCTCGATGGCTGGGCCGCATCGACCGACCTGGCCGGGCTGCTCGCCGCCTGCGAGGCGCTCGACCGCTTCCGGCGGGATGCCCAGAATCTCTATGATCGGGTGCGGGCGCTGTTTTTCCTCGCGGCGCTGCACCGGTACCACCTGCCGCCCCGACTGGCGACGACCGCCGCGGGTGGGCCCGACCGTGCGGGCGTCCTCGCCAGCCACACCGGCCTCATCCCGTTCTCCGGCTTCGAGCACCTGCTGCACCGGCGCTTCGAGGAGGCCATCGACGGCTTCCTGGCCGAGCAGCGGGCCGGCGGGCCCTCCGACGGCCTCTGTTCGGCCCTCGCGACGGCCTACCACCGGCTGGCCTTCCAGACCCTGGCCGACCAGGTGCGGCGGAGCGTGCGGACCGTGCGCGGGAACCAGTGGATGTTCCGCATGGGCCACCCGGCCGACCAGCCGCTGCGGCTGCGGCCCGAACTGCTGCAGCGCTCGGCCGACGGCACCCATCCCATCCTGCGCGAGCGGACCCCGGTGCGCATGGACCTCACCCACTCGGCCTGGTCCGACATCTTCTTCCTGGGCATGGATTACCCGGAGGGCGCGCGCGTGCTCAACCTGTCGGTGGACCTGGGCGTGCATGGCCGCGATGCGGAGCCCCGGCCGCCGGTCAGCGCCTGGCTGCGGGTGCTGGACGAGCCGGTGCTCCGGCTCACCTCCGTGGACCTCGGCGCCACGGCGGACATCGCCTCGCTGGGCGAGGTCTTCGACTTCGCCAAGGACCACCTCGGCCTGCTGAAGGCGGCCGTGATCGCCTCCGGGCTGGTGCCCCCGGGCATCGAGGGCTCGGGAAGGTCGCTGGCCGACCTGCTGGCCCGGATCGTCGGCCCGGGGCTCGGCCTCGAGCTGTGCTCCTGCGTGAACGACATCCCCAAGGGCTCGCGGCTCGCCGTCAGCACCAACCTGCTCGGCTCGCTCATCAGCGTCTGCATGCGGGCCACCGGCCAGGCGGGCTCGCTGACCGGTCCCCTCGAGGAATCCGAGCGCCGGCTGGTGCTCGCGCGGGCCCTGCTGGGTGAATGGCTCGGCGGCTCCGGCGGCGGCTGGCAGGACTCGGGCGGCATCTGGCCGGGCATCAAGCTCATCACCGGCGTGGCCGCGGGCGAGGGCGACGCGGAGTTCGGCGTGTCGCGCGGCTGCCTCATGCCGACCCACCACGTGTTCAGCCGGCAGGAGATCCCCGAATCGTCCCGGCGGGCGCTGATGGACTCGCTGGTGGTGGTGCACGGCGGCATGGCCCAGAACGTGGGGCCGATCCTCGAGATGGTGACCGAGAAGTACCTGCTCCGCTCGGAGGCCGAGTGGGCCGGTCGGCAGGAGGCCCTCGGCGTGCTGGACGAGGTGATCGACGCCCTCCAGCGGGGCGACATCCGGGCGGTGGCCAAAGCCACCACGCGAAACTTCCGCCGCCCGATCCAGACCATCATCCCCTGGGCGTCGAACGCCTTCACCGAGCGGCTCATCGCCCGGTGCGAGACCGAGTTCGGCGACGACTTCTGGGGCTTCTGGATGCTCGGGGGCATGTCGGGTGGGGGCATGGGCTTCATCTTCGCCCCCGCGCGCAAGGCGCAGGCGTTGTCCCGGCTGAGGGAGCTGATGCTCGAGACCAAGCGGTCGCTGGCCGCGGCACTGCCCTTCGCCATGGACCCGGTGGTCTTCGACTACGCCATCAACGAGCACGGCACGGTGGCCGACCTGCTGGCCGGGGACGAGGCGCTGATGCCCCCGGGGTACTACGCGCTCACCGTGCCGGCGCTGCTGCGGGCCGACCGCCGCTCGCTGACCGCCGCCCGGCGGGCCGAGTTGGACCGCGTCGGGATGGCGGCCCGGTCGCGCCCGGAATTGGCCGGCCTCATCACCAGCCTCTTCGAGACGCTCCTGCCCCGGCCCCGCGGAGGCGCCTCCGGGCGGGACGACCTGCGATCGCTGCTGGAGCGGAACGGGTTCGACCCGGCCCAGCACGAGCAGATCCGCTCCGACCTCCGGGAGGGCCGGATCGGCCTGGCCCAGAACCGCCTGCGCACCGACAGCCGGATCGAGGACGTGGCCGACGACGACCTCGTCCGCTGGGACCTGCCCGGCACCCGGATTCCACCCGAGGCGCTGGCTGCCGGCGAGGCCGCGCTGCGGGCAGGCGAGGTGGCGGTGGTGACCCTGGCCGCGGGGGCGGGCTCGCGGTGGACCGGCGGAGCCGGCACCTGCAAGGCGCTGCATCCCTTCGCCAAGCTCGCCGGCCGCCACCGGACCTTCATCGAGACCCACCTGGCCAAGTCGCGCCGCTCGGGCCGCCTGGCCGGACACGCCTTGCCGCACCTCTTCAGCACGAGCTACCTCACGCATGGTCCGACCGAGGCGTGGCTGCGGGAGGCCGGGGGTCACGGCTACCCCGGCCCGCTGCTGCTCTCCCCCGGCCGCAGCGTCGGCCTGAGGCTCGTGCCGACCGAGCGCGACCTGCGCTTCGCCTGGGAGGAGATGCCCCAGCAGGTCCTCGACGTGCAGCAGCAGAAGGTCCGGGAGAGCCTGCGCTCGGCGCTGATCGGCTGGGCACGCTCGGCCGGCGAGGCCTCCGACTACACCGACAACCTGCCGCTGCAATGCCTGCACCCGGTGGGCCATTTCTTCGAGGTGCCGAACCTCTTCCGCAACGGCGTGCTGGCCGGGCTGCTCGGGGAACGCCCGCAGCTGAAATACCTGCTCCTGCACAACATCGACACGCTCGGCGCCTCGGTGGATCCCGGCCTGCTCGGCCAGCACCTGCTCAGCGGGGCCTGCCTGACCTTCGAGGTGATCGGCCGCCGGCTCGAGGACCGCGGCGGCGGGCTGGCGCGGGTGAACGGCCGGGCACGGCTGGTCGAAGGCCTGGCGATGCCGCGCGAGGAGGACGAGTTCCGCCTGCGCTTCTACAATTCGATGACCACGTGGATCCACCTCGACCGGCTGCTGGAGGCCTTCGGGTTGACCCGCGCCGACATCCTTGGCCAGGACGACGCCCGGATCTCGGCGGCCATCCGCGGGCTGGCTGGCCGACTGCCCACCTACGTGACCCTGAAGGAGGTCAAGAAACGCTGGGGTCACGGCCAGGAGGACGTCTTCCCCGTCACCCAGTTCGAGAAGCTCTGGGGCGACCTGAGCGCCCTCGACGGCATCGACACCCGCTTCGTGGCGGTGCCCCGGATCCGCGGCCAGCAGCTCAAGGATCCGGCACAGCTCGACGGCTGGTTGCGCGACGGGTCCGCCGGCGCCATCTCGGCCCTCTGCGACTGGGAGGAGTGAGCGGGCCGCAGGGGCAGGTCCGTGGCCGCCCCCGCAGAAACGGCAAGGCCCGCCCCACGATCGCGGGACGGGCCTTCGGTTCCGGAGACGCTGAATACGCTGAATACGCTGAATACGCTGAATACGCTGAATACGCTGAATACGCTCGCGGGCCGGGGCGGCCGAGCCTGCGGCGGGAACGATCCCGACCGGTCAAGCCCTTGGGCGCTCGGCTCAGGCGCGCTCCATCCGCTCAGGCGCGCTCCATGTACTTGCCGGTGCGGGTGTCGACCTTGATCTTCTCGCCGGTCTTGATGAACAGCGGGGCGTTGATCTCGACGCCGGTCTCCAGCGTCACGGTCTTCTGCACGTTGTTGGCGCTGTCGCCCTTGAGGCCCTCGGGGGCGTCGGCGACCGTGAGGACCACGCTCGAGGGCAGCTCGATGATGACGGCCTTCTCCTCCACGAAGGTCATGGTGACCTGGCTGTTCTCGGTCAGGTAGTTCTTGGCGTCGCCGACGAACTCCGGGGTCACGGTGACCTCCTCGTAGCTCTCCGGGTCGACGAAGACGAAGTCGTCGCCGCTCTTGTAGCTGAACTCCATCTTTCGGGTCATGAGCGGCACGGTCTCCACCTTCTCCGCCGAGCTGAAGCGCACATCCATGCTCTTGCCGGTGCGGATGCTCCGGAGGATGGCCTGCACGAAGGCGCGCAGGTTGCCCGGGGTCCGGTGCGTGACCTCGAGGACGACGCAGATGTCGGAGTTGTACTGGATCGCTTGACCCTTGCGGAGTTCGTTCGCGTTGACTGCCATAGTGGGGACGGGATGACCCGCTGGGCCATCCAGCGGAAAGAAACGGAACCCTATCGCCCGGCGACCGACTGGCAAGCGTCCAATTCAGGCCTGTCCCATCCGGGTTCCGCGGCCGATCCGGCGTCCGGGCCAGCCAACCGCCGCCCCTGCTGCCGACCCGATCGGGCGCGCCACCTCGAGCGGTTCCAGGCCGGACGGACGCACCGGGGGAATTGGCTTCACCTCGGCCGGTCGCCTGCCCCATCTTCTGGCCCCACCCGGGGAGACCCGGGGCCTCTGCCCGTGCTCCCGCCGACCATGAAAGCCAAGCTCGTCATCACCCCGAAGAAAGCCGTGCTCGATCCGCAGGGCAAGACCGTCGCCAATGCCCTCGAGCACATGGGATATGCCGGGGTCGCCGGAGTCCGCATGGGCAAGTACATCGAGATCGATCTCGCCCCGGGCACCAAGGCGGCCGAGGCCGAGCAGGCCCTGAACGAGGCCGCGCGGCGCTTCCTGAGCAACCCGGTGATCGAGGACTACCGGCTGGAGATCGTGGAATGAGCCCCGGCAACCCGACCCCGACCATGCGGCTGGCCATCCTCCAGTTCCCCGCCTCCAACTGCGACCAGGACTGCGTCCACGCGGTGCGCGCGATGGGGGCCCGGGCCCGGATGGTCTGGCACAAGGAGACCTCCCTCGGCGACGTCGACGCGGTGATCGTCCCCGGCGGGTTCAGCTACGGCGACGCGCTGCGGTGCGGCGCCATCGCCCGGTTCAGCCCGGTGATGCAGGCCGTGATCCGGTTCGCCGAGGCGGGCGGCCTCGTGCTGGGCATCTGCAACGGCTTCCAGATCCTCTGCGAGGCGGGCCTGCTGCCCGGGGCGCTGATCCGCAACCGCGACCTGCGTTTCCACTGCGAGCAGGTCTTCCTGAAGACCGCCAACTTCGACACCCCCTTCACCTCGGGCATCGCCCGCGACGGCGCGCCGCTGCGCATCCCCATCGCCCATGGCGAGGGTTGCTACTTCGCCGACGCCCCGACCCTCGAGCGCCTCGAGGCCGGTCGCCAGATCCTCTGGCAGTACTGCGACGCGACCGGCGCGGTGACCGAGGCGGCCAACCCGAACGGCTCGGTGCGCAACATCGCCGGCATCGCCAACGAACGGTTCAACGTCGCGGGGCTCATGCCCCACCCGGACCGGGCGGTCGAGGGCCTCCTGGGCAGCGAGGACGGCCGGGCGATCCTGTCCGGCATGATCGCCTCGCTGGAGTCGCGCCAGAAGGCCGCCGCCTGAGGCCTCGCCGCGGGGCCTCACCACCGATCGGGCTGACAGACCGAGGGCCCGAGCCGGGCGAGGTAGTCGGCGCGCGGGATCTCCACCGCACCAAGGGCCCGGGTCACGGGCGTGACCATCTGGCAATCGAACAGCGTGAAGCCCCGCGCCGCCAGGTGGCGGTCCAGGTGGTGCAGGGCGACCTTCGACGCGTCGTCGGCCCGATGGAACATGGACTCCCCTGCGAAGAAGGCCCCCAACGCCACGCCATAGACGCCGCCCACCAGCCGGTCGTCCTGCCAGCATTCGACGCTGTGGGCGTGTCCGGCACGCGCCAGCTCCAGGTATGCCGAGAGGAGCCCCTCCGAGATCCAGCTCGAGCGGACACCCCGGCGGGGCTCGGAGGCACAGGCGCGGATGACTCCCTCGAAGTCCTCGTCCAGGCTCACCCGGTAGGTGCCGCGCCGCAGCGTCCGGGCGAGGCTGCGGGAGACATGCAGGCCGCCCACCTCGAGGATGCCGCGCGGGTCGGGCGACCACCAGGTGACCGGGTCGGCGGACCACGGGAACAGGCCGCCCCGGTAGGCCTCGAGGAGCCGTTCCACCGACAGGTCGCCCCCGACGGCCACGAGCCCATCACCCCGGGCCCCGCGGGGATCGGGCAACCGGTCACCCGGCGCCACGAACGCGACGGCTCCGGCGGACCGGCTCATGCCGGGAAGGCGGCCGAGAGGAGGAAGCCCTGGATCCGGCTGGCGACCACCAGCTCGAACCAGGACCGGAACTCCGGGGCCTCGGTCGACAGGTCGTCCGGAGGCTCCGGCGGGTTCGGACACCCGAGCCGTTCCCAAGCCCCGAGCCGGACCTCGTTGAGCACCTGCAGGAACATTTCCAGGTCGGCAGGAGCCAGCCGCAGCAGCCGGCCTGGCCCGTCACCTTCCACGGTGCCGGTCGTGGGGGCGTCCTCGAGGAAGTCGAGCAAGCGCGCCCGTGTCGAGGCCCGGTGACCCTCCAGCTCATCGGCCAGCTCGATGGCGCCGGCCGCCTGCAGTTCGGGGGAGGCCCGGCTCAGTCGGGGGGCGTGCCTCGGGCCATGCGGGGTCCGGAGGATGGAGACCAGCAGCCCCCGTTCGACCTCGGCGAGGACCCAGGAGGTGCCCTCGGAGTCCTTCCCGAGCAGCCTCATGGGTTGCCCGGCTCGATGGTGGCGTTGATCGAGTACTTCTGGAGGGCATGCACGTGGTGCTCGGCCATCTCGAAGCTCTCGCGAACAAGGGCGCTGCGTCCCTGCTCATGGACCTCCAGCATGTGGCGCTGGGCCTTCTCGTGCGTCCAGCCGAACACCTGCTGGAAGACATGGGTCACGTAGGGCATGAGATTCACGGGATCGTCCCAGGCGATGACCACGTAGTCGCGCTCCCGGATGCCTTGGGCCTCGGCGTCGGGGTCGACCTCGGGCCGCTGGATCTCGACGGTTCCGGGGGCGTTGCTGCGGGGGTCGGTCATGGCGTCGGCACCCGTCGGGGCGGGACCTGATGATCCAAGCTAACGGGAGGGTCCCGGAAACGCAACGGCCGCCGGAATCCGGCGGCCGTCGGGTGCGCGGGCCGTGACGCCCGAACCTCGCCAGGCATCAGCGCTTCTGGCGCCGCTTGAGGTTGAGCTGCGTGAGCGAGTGCATGAGCGAGGCCTGCGCCATCGCCTGTTCCTCATCCCCGAGCTTCTGGGCCAGCCGGGCCTCCGCCTGACGGCGGGCCTCCTCGGCCTTGGCCTCGTCGATGTCGTCGGCGCGGATGGCCATGTCGGTGAGGATCGCGACGCGGCTCCCGGTGATCTCGGCGAATCCCTCACCGACGGCCAGGAAGTGGTCCTGGCCACCCTTGCGGGCGATGATCTCGCCGTGGGCGATCTGGGTCATCAGCGGGATGTGCATCGGGAAGATGCCCATCTCGCCCTCGACCCCCGGCAGGGTGACCATCTCGACCTCCTCGGAATAGATGCGGGCCTCCGGGGTGACGATTTCCAGCTTGAGCGTGGCCATGGCGTCGGTGTCTTGCGGTCGGGGTTCTGTGGGATCGTGGCTCTGGGATCGCGGTTCGCGTCGGGATCGGCGGACCGGAAGCGGGGGGAACCCGCCTCCGGGTCGGCTCAGTCCTTGATCTCGTCGATGCCGCCCTTCATGTAGAAGTTGGCCTCGGCCACGTCGTCGTACTTGCCCTCGAGGATTTCCTTGAAGCTCCGCACGGTCTCGGAGACCGGCACCTGCTTGCCGGGGCGGCCGGTGAACTGCTCGGCCACCGTGAAGGGCTGGCTGAGGAACTTCTGGATCTTGCGGGCGCGGAAGACGGTCAGCTTGTCCTCGGCGGACAACTCGTCCATGCCCAGGATCGCGATGATGTCCTGCAGGTCCTTGTAGCGTTGGAGCACCTTCTGGACGCCGCGGGCCACGTTGTAGTGCTCCTGGCCGACGAACTCGGGCGCCAAGGCGCGGGAGTTGGAGGCCAGGGGATCGACGGCCGGGAAGATGCCCAGCTCGGCGATCGAGCGCTCGAGCACGATGGTCGCGTCGAGGTGGGCGAAGGTCGTCGCGGGGGCCGGGTCGGTGAGGTCGTCGGCCGGCACGTACACCGCCTGGAAGGAGGTGATGGACCCCTTCTTGGTGGAGGTGATGCGCTCCTGCAGGTTGCCCATCTCGGCAGCCAGCGTGGGCTGGTAGCCCACCGCCGACGGCGTGCGGCCCAGCAGCGCCGACACCTCGGAACCCGCCTGGGAGAAGCGGAAGATGTTGTCGACGAAGAGGAGCACGTCCTGGTTCTTCTCGTCGCGGAAATACTCGGTCACCGCCAGGGCCGAGAGGGCGACGCGCAGACGGGCGCCGGGCGGCTCGTTCATCTGGCCGTACACCAGGCCGATGCGGGAGCCGGGCTCGAGCACGGGCATGCCGTTGGCGCCGATCTCCGGATGGCCCTTGGCGTCCTTCTTGGTCTTGATGACGTTGGCCTCGATCATCTCGTTGTAGAGATCGTTGCCCTCGCGGGTGCGCTCACCGACGCCCGCGAACATCGAGATGCCGCCGTGCAGCTTCGCGATGTTGTTGATGAGCTCCATGATGACGACCGTCTTGCCCACGCCGGCGCCGCCGAAGGCGCCGACCTTGCCGCCCTTGAGGAAGGGGCAGATCAGGTCGATGACCTTGATGCCGGTGGTCAGGATCTGGGGGCTGGTCGACTGGTCGACCAGCGGCGGGGCGCTGCGGTGGATCGGGTAGTGCTTGTCGGCGGCGACCGGACCCTGCTCGTCGACAGCCTCACCGGTGACGTTGAAGACGCGGCCCATGACCCCCTCGCCGACCGGCATGGAGATGGGCTGGCCCTGGTCGACGACCACCTGGCCACGCTTGAGGCCCTCGGTGGTGCTCATCGCGACGGCGCGGACCCAATTCCCGCCGAGGTGCTGCTGCACCTCGAGCGTGAGGCGGGTGGCGGAGCCGCCGGGGGGCGTGAAGTCGACGGTCAGCGCGTTGTAGATCGCGGGGAGGGTTCCGGGGAACTCCACGTCGACGACGGGACCGATGATCTGGACGATCTTTCCTGTGTTCATTTCCGAGAGGGTCAGTTGCCCATCGCCATGGCGGCGCTGGTGATTTCGAGAAGTTCCTTGGTGATGTTGGCCTGGCGGAGCTTGTTGTACTCCAGGGTGAGGTCCTTGATGAGCTGCTTGGCGTTGTCGGTGGCGCTCTTCATGGCGACCATCCGGGCCGAGTGCTCGGAGGCCTTGGCTTCCTGGAGGAACTGGAAGAGCTGGTAGTTGACGTAGTGCGGCAGCAGGTTGCCCAGGACGGTCGGGGCGGCGGGCTCGAACAGGTGGCCGGCCTCGGCCGAGGGACTCAGCTCGGCGGCCGACGCCGGCCCGGAGAGGTCCGCCTCGAGCTTTTCCAGACGGCCGATCGGCAGCAGCTGCCTCGCCTCGGGCTTCTGGGTGAGCGTGTTGATGAAGTTGGTGAACACCACATCCACGGCGTCGACCTGACCGCTGAGGAAAAGCTCCTGGGCGAACTTGGAGATCGCCCGGGCCTCGGCGAACTGCGGCGTGTCCTTGTAGGAGAACTCGGCCACGAGCTCGCGCTTCAGGCGGGCCACCCACTGGGCGCCCTTGCGCCCCGCGGCGATGTAGACCGTGGTCGCGGCAGGCACCTTGGCCGCCTCGCGCAGGAGGTTGGTGTTGAGCGCCCCGCACAGCCCCTTGTCGGTGCTGATGAGGATGAGGGCCCGCTTCCGGACCTCGCGCCGCTCGGTCAGCGGGTGCTGGAAGTCGCCCGCGCCCGCCGTGGCCGCGGCCAGCACCTCGTTCATGAGGTTGGCGTAGGGACGACCGGCCAGCGCCGCCTGCTGGGCACGGCGCATCTTGGCCGAGGCGACCATCTGCATCGCCTTCGTGATCTGCGCCGTGTTCTTGACCGACTTGATGCGGCGCCGGATGTCGCGTGTGCTGGGCATGGTGGTTGGGACGGGTTCGGGACGGGTTCCCGTCGGGCTGCGGCTTAGCGGTAGCTCTGCTTGAACTCGGTGACGGCGGCCTTCAGCTCGGCGGCCAACGCATCGCTGATGGCCTTCTCGGTGCGGATCTTCTCGAGCAGGGCCGCCTTCCGGGTGTTGAGGAAGTCGGTGATCTTCCCCTGGAAATCCTTGACCTTGTCGACGGGCACGTCGTCGAGCAGACCGTTCTGCATGGTCCAGAGGATGGACACCTGGATTTCGACCGGGATCGGGTTGTACTGACTCTGCTTGAAGAGCTCGACGATGCGCTTGCCGCGCTCGAGCGTGGCCTGGGTCTTGGCGTCCAGGTCGGAGCCGAACTGGGCGAAGGCGGCCAGTTCGCGGTACTGGGCGAGGTCGAGCTTGATCTTGCCGGCGACCTGCTTCATCGCCTTGATCTGCGCGGCCGAACCGACGCGGCTGACCGACAGACCCACCGAGATGGCCGGACGCACGCCCTGGTAGAACAGGTCGGTCTCGAGGTAGATCTGGCCGTCGGTGATGGAGATGACGTTGGTCGGGATGTAGGCCGAGACGTCGCCCGCCTGGGTCTCGATGATCGGCAGCGCGGTGAGCGACCCGTTGCCGCTCTTCTCGTTGACGCGGGCCGAGCGCTCCAGGAGGCGGCTGTGCAGGTAGAACACGTCGCCGGGGTAGGCCTCGCGGCCGGAGGGGCGCTTGAGCACCAGCGACACCTGGCGGTAGGCGGTGGCCTGCTTGGACAGATCGTCGTAGATGATCAGCGCGTCCATCCCGTTGTCCATGAACCACTCGCCGATGGAGGCGCCGGAGAACGGGGCCAGGTACTGGTCGGCCGCGGAGTCGGAGGCCGCGGCCGCCACCACGATGGTGTACTCGAGGGCGCCGGCCTTCTCGAGCTCGGCGACGACGCGGGCGATGTTGGACTGCTTCTGGCCGATGGCGACGTAGATGTTGTAGACCGGACGGAAATCCTTGGCCCCGGCGTTCTGCTGGTTGATGCGCGCCTGGTTGATCATGGTGTCCACGCCGATCGTGGTCTTGCCGGTGGAGCGGTCACCGATGATCAGCTCGCGCTGGCCGCGGCCGATGGGGATCATCGCATCGACGGCCATGATGCCCGTCTGGAGCGGCTGGCTGACGGACTTCCGCTTCACGATGCCGGGGGCGATCTTCTCGACGGGGTAGAAGGTCGTCGCCTCGATCGGTCCCTTGCCGTCGAGCGGGCGGCCGAGCACGTCGACCACGCGGCCGAGCAGGCCCTTGCCCACGGGCACCGAGAGCAGCTTGCCGGTGGTCTTGACCTCGCTGCCTTCGCGGAGGGAGGTGTACTCTCCGAGGATGATCGCGCCGACCTCGGTCTCCTCGAGGTTCAGGGCGAGGCCGATCACGCCGCCGCCGAAGTCGAGCATCTCGTTGGCCATGCAGTCCGAAAGGCCCTCGATCTTGCAGACGCCGTCGGAGATCTCGCGGATCTGTCCGACGTTTTGGCGGGTCACGGACGCCTTGGCGCCGGCGATCTTGGCCTCGATTTCTTGGAGCAGGGAACTCATGTCGTCAGTGGGATTGGTCGGCTGTTGGAAAGGGAACGGATCGTCAGAAACTCTTCTCAAGGGCCGCCAGGCGGGCCCTCACGGTGCCGTCGTACACGTCGCTGCCCACCTGGACCCGGAGGCCGCCGATGTGGGCGGGTTGCACGGAGAACTGGAACTCGAGGCCCTGGCCATACCGGCGGCCGAGGGTCTCGCGGATCGACGCCTTGACCTCGGGGGACGGGTCGACCGCGCTCTCGACGCGGGCCGTGCGGCGGCCCACATCGATCTTGACCAGTGACAGGAAATGCTGCAGCGCCGCCAGGTGGTTGCGCGGCTTGGCCTGGATGACCTGGTCGACCGTCTGCCGGACGCGGGCCTCGTCGAGGATGCCGTCCCGCAGGCAGGCTCGGTAGAGATCCTTGCCGTCGCGGCGGGCCTGTTTTCCGATCTTCATCCGGTGGTCGGGGTTCTTGGGGAAATGGGGTGCTCGTTCCTTGGGCAGTCGCTCAGGCGGCGAGCTGCCGTTGGGTCTCCTCGGCCAGGCGCTTCTGGTCGTCGAGGGTGAGGATCTTGCCGGTGACCTCCACGCTGGCGGCAACCACCAGCCGGCCGAACTCCTTCCGGAGATCCGCCTTGAGGCGCTCCAGCTCGGCCTCGTTGGCCTGCCGGGCCTTGGAGACGATCTCCTCGGCGGCGGCCACGGCCCGGCGGGTCTCGGCCTCGGCGACGCGGGCGGCGGCGGCCCGGGCCTCCTCGAGGGCCTTGGCCGACTGGGCACCGACCTCGGCGAGGAGCTCCTGCGCCTTCCGCTGGGCAGAGGCGAGGTCCTCCTTGGCCTTGGCGGCATCGGCCAGCCCCTGGGCGATCGCCGCGCGACGCTCCTCCAGGGTCTTCTGGATGGGGCCCACGGCCCACTTCTTGAGGATGAGCGCCACCAGCACGAAGCTGATCGTGTTGGCGATCAGCGCCGGCACGTTGGCGCCGAAGGTCTTGGCGATCTGTTCGACGGGTCCGCCTTCGGCGGCCGCCAGGAGGGCGAGGAGGCTCATTTCGGTGGAAATCGGGATCGGGTGCGGATTCTGGGGCGGTCCGGGAGGCTCGAGTCTCTGGATGGTGGTCCGGACGGTTCGGTCAGGATCGGCGGGCCGGGCGCAGGATCCCGCCCGAGGGGGGGATCCCGCGCCGGCGGTGCCGGTCACTTGCCGTTCCAGAGGAACAGCGCGAAGAAGACGATGCCCTCGGCGAAGGCGGTGCTCAGGATGGCCTGCACGAGGATCTTGGTCGCGGCACCGGGGTTGCGGCCGACGGCCTCGGCGGCGCTCTTGCCGATGAGACCGACGCCGATGGCGGCACCGAAGGCGGCTGCGGCCACGTGGATGTTTCCGGACATTTCTGCGATCATGTGGATGGGGTGTCGTGGTTGTTGTTGCGCGAGCGCCCCGGCAGTCTGGCCACCGTCTGGCGCCCGAAATCGGACTAGTGGTGGGAGCCGTCCTCCCCGTGCTCCTCGTCGTGCGAACAGATGAGGAGGGTGAAGACCGCCGTCAGGAGCATGAAGACCAGGGCCTGGACGAGTCCGACCAGAAGTTCCATGAAGTAGAACGGCAGGGCCGTCAACCACCCCCAGGTGGCCCCACCCAGGTGCGTCATGGACTCGAGCATGTTCTCGCCGGCGAAGACGTTGCCGTAGAGACGGAAGCTCAGGGAAACGGGTCGGAAGAGGATGGAGACGACCTCCAGGATGCCGACCGCGAAGAAAACCACCACCAACACCAGGCCCATGAGGCCACCGAGGCCACCCTTGGCCCCGAAAAGATGCTTGAGGAACCCGACCGGACCGTTGGCCTGCAGGGCCCAGACCGTCCAAAGCACGAAGAAGACCAGCGCCATGGCGAAGGTCATGTTGAAATCGGCGTTGGCCCCGCGGAGGAGCGGCTCGGAAACGTGGAACCCGTGGTCGCCGGGATGTCCCCAACCGATGGTGCCGACGCCCGGCAGGAGCCCGAACCAGTTGGTCGTCACCACGAAGAGGAAGAGGGCCGAGAAGAACCAGAAGGTCTTGCGCACCAGGTCGGGCCCGATGATGCCGCCCAGGAAGTCGTAGAGTCCCTCGACGAGCCACTCCCAGAAGTTCTGCGCCCCCTCGGGGACCTGGCGGAGGGTACCGACGCCGATGCGCACGGCCAACACCAGGACCAGCGCGACCACCCAGGTGAGCACCATGGAATTGGTCACCGGCAGCGGGCCGACATGGAACAAGACGGGCGCCGCCGACGGCAACCCTTGCTGGGCCGCGGCTTCGGCATGCGCGCCATGGTCGGCGGCCAGACCGCAGACCTGAAGGCCTGTGGCGGCGGCAAGGGCGACTGGAATGCTGGACCAACGCATCGTGTGGGGACGACCCACGGGCGCGACCACACCTTCACGGCGGATCAACGCGTCCATGGACCGGATGGGCTGAGACTGTGAGATCGTGAAACTTTTCACAAGCGGTTTTTGCGGGCTTGGCAGAACGAATGGTTGTCCGCCGCACGAACGCGGATCGGCTGGCCGGAAGCCGGTCAATGGGCCAACCACTGGCGCAACCACTGCCACGAGTGCTCCGCCGCGAAGAAGAGCACCCAGGTGACCAAGGCGAAGTAGACCAGGGTCACCACCAGGCTGAGGAGGGCCAGGAGGTACATCGCGCCGTCACGCTGGAGACGCCCCACACAGGCGAAGAAGATGATGAGCGCGGGCAGCGAGTTCTGGAGCGGCACGACCAGGAACGGCACGGCGACCAACAGCCCACCGACAAGGATCAGCCACGCGGCCCCGCGCCGGCCCACCACCTCCACGAGGCGGAGCATGCGGTCGGGCCGGCTTACCCGGCCCAGCAGCCGGAGGAGCCCGCATCCGAAACCGGAGAAGGCATTCCACGTGGAGGGACCGGGCCGCGTCGATCGGATGCGGCCCGGCAACCAGACCGATTCATCCCCGCGCCGAAGGCGCCATCCGATGCCGGCGAAGGCCAGGCCGCCGAAGGTGGCGATCGGACCCGTGGGGAGCGGCTGGATGAAAGGCAGGGTGAGGATGAGGGACATGAGCCACGCGTTGCCGTCGCCGAGCCGGTCGAGGAACTCCCCGATGGTCTGCCCCCCGGAACGGGCGGCCAGCGCCGAGGCCCGGAGCGCCTGGATGAAATCGGACGCGGTGGCGCTCGGGGTCCGGTGGGGCTTCGGCTGGGAGGACATCCGGTGGCTCCCGGATCTCAAGGCAGGAGCCTGGAGACGAGCGCGCTGACGCTGCGCCCGTCGGCCCGGCCGTCCACCTTCGCCTGGGCGGCCTTCATGACGGCGCCCATGTCCTTCTTGGAGGTGGCACCCACCTCGGTGATGACCCCACGGACCAGGGCCTCGAGCTCCTCCGGCGTCAACGCCTTGGGCAGGAACCCGGAAAGGACCTCCAGCTCGGCGCGTTCGTTGGCGGCCATCTCGGCACGGCCGCCCTTCTCGAACTCCTCGATCGCGTCCCGGCGCTTCTTGGCCTCGCGCTGGATCACCGCCATCACCTCGGCGTCCGGAAGCGTGTCGGTCTTCTTCTCGATCTGGGCGTAACCCAGGGCCGCCTTGAGCATGCGGAGGGTGGCGGTGCGGACGGCCTCGCGGGCCATCATGGAGGATTTGAGTTCGTCGGTGACGCGTTGCTGGAGGCTCATGTCTCGGAGGCTTGGAGTCTGCGGAGCTGGTCGCGGACGCGGGCGGCGGTCTCGTAGTCCTCGATGCGGATGGCCTCGGCCAGGGCGAACCTGAGCCGCTCGAGCTCGTTCTGGGGCGGCCGGGTGCGCAGCTCGTCGAGCCATCCCCGCAACGACAGCACCTCGCCGCACTGCTCGATCTGCTCCTCGCGGTCGTGCTCCCGGTGGAATTCGGCCAGCTCCTCGAGGCCTGTCTCGATGGCCGCCATGGCGCCGTCGCGGTCGCCGCGTTCGAGGCAGGCCGCTCCGCGGGCCCGGGTGCGCATCATGAGCAGCTGGGGCGTGAACTGGACCACGCTCCAGGACAATTCATCGGACTCGGCGAAGCGGTCCACGAAACCGAAGACCTCGAGGTTGCGGGCGCAGTCGCGCTCGACGGCCTCATGGTCGCCGAGCTGGAAGAAGCAGATGTAGCGGTGGTGGTATTGGATGGCCTCCTGCTGCAGGCGGCCGCATTCCTCGGACCCGAGGACGAAATCGGGGTCGCCCCCATCGGCGGCGGCCGGAGCCTGCTCCATGCGCCGCCGGTAGACGTGATACCAGGACTCGTGGCCCAGGGGCTTGCGACCGTCCGGTCGCCCGAGGGCGTTCATCTGGAGGATGCCGAGGTCGACCCGGAGCTGGATCTTCTCGCCATCCTTGCCCTGGAAACGGCGCGCGACGACCTGGCCGGGTTTGTACTCCCAGTCCTGCAGCATCGCGGTGAGGTCGAACGACATCGGGTGGCCAATATGGGAACGACCCGGGACACCGTCAACGCGGCGACCTCGGATCACGCCGGGGATCGTCCTAGGCGAGGATGCCCCGGACGACCTCGCCGTGGACGTCGGTGAGCCGGTAATCGCGGCCCTGGAATCGGTAGGTGAGCTTGAGATGGTCCACGCCGAAGAGGTGGAGGATCGTCGCATGCAGGTCGTGCACATGGACCTTGTTCTCCACCGCGTAGAACCCGAACTCGTCGGTGCCGCCGTGGACGGTGCCCGGCTTGATGCCACCGCCGGCCATCCAGATCGTGTAGCCGTGGGGATGGTGGTCGCGGCCGATCTGGTCCGGCCGCAGGGCGCCCTGCATCATCGGCGTTCGGCCGAACTCGCCGCCCCAGAGGACGAGCGTCTCGTCCAGCAGACCGCGCTCCTGGAGGTCCTTGATGAGGGCGACCGAAGGCTGGTCGGTCTCCGCGCAGCGCTTCTTGAGGTCGAAGACCAGGTTCCCGTCGGGACCGCCATGGTGGTCCCACCCGCGGTGGTACAGCTGCACGAAGCGCACCCCGCGCTCGACCAAGCGGCGCGCCAGGAGGCAGTTGTTGGCGAAGGACGCCCGACCCGGGGTCGTGCCGTAGGCCTCATGGACCCTGGTCGGCTCGCCCGAGATGTCCATGACCTCCGGCACGCTGGTCTGCATGCGATAGGCCAGCTCGTAGGAGGCGATCCGGGTCTGGATCTCGGGATCCTGCAGCACGTCGTAGCGGGCCTGGTTGAGGTCCTTCAGCACGTCCAGGGTCTGCCGGCGGCGTTTGCGGTCCATGCCCGGGGGATTCCCGACATAGAGCACCGGATCGCCTTGCGAGCGCAGCGTGACCCCCTGGTGCACGGTGGGCAGGAACCCGCTGCCCCAGGCCGCATTGGTCAGGGGCTGCCCCACGCCGGTCATCAGGACGACGAAGGCCGGAAGGTCCTTGTTCTCGCTGCCCAGCCCGTAGCTGAACCATGAGCCCATGCCGGGCCGGCCCGCGAGCTGGGCCCCGGTGTTCATGAAGAGCGTGGCCGGGTCGTGGTTGAAGGCCTCGGAATGGAAGCCCTTCACGAAACAGACCTTGTCGGTGATCGACGCCAGGTGCGGCATCAGCTCGCTGACCCACGCCCCGGACTTGCCGTGCTGGGCGAACCGGTAGGGCGAGGCCAGGAGCTTCGACTCCTTGCCGATCTGGGCCAGGCGGATGTTCTTCACCAGCGCCTCCGGCACCCTCTGCCCGTTGCGCTTGGTGAGCTCGGGCTTCGGGTCGAAGAGGTCCAGGTGCGAGGGCCCGCCCGACTGGAACAGGTAGATGATGTTCTTGGCCTTCGGGGCGAAATGCAGGGTCCGCAGCGCCGGGCCGGCATCCGTGGCCCCCGGGGCGGCCGCCCGGAGGGACGGATTCAAGAGGCTGCCCAGCGCGAGGGCCCCGATGCCCGTGCCGCAATCCCGCAGGAAGCGCCGCCGGGTGGCGTTCTTCAGGGACTCGAGGACCGGGGAACCGGAATCCTGGCCGGGCGACTGCGGGTTCATGGATCGGAAAATGGCCCCGCCGGCACCGGCAATCAAGCACCGTGCCAGTCGGCCCTGCCAATCACTCCTCGGGGAACTCGTAGGAGTAGATCGGGTCGAGGGGATGGCCCGGTTCCATCTGGGTGACCGTCTTGAGGCGCCCGGTGTGGATGTCGTAGATCCAGCCGTGCAGCGTCGGCTGCTGGCGGCGCTTCCAGGCCAACTGCACGAACGACAACTCCGCCAGGTTGTGCACCTGCTCCGCCACGTTCAATTCGACCAACCGCTCGATGCGGCGCTCCTCGTCGGGGATGGCGTCCAGCTCGGCCGCATGGGTCCGGTACACGTCCTTGATGTGCCGGAGCCACTTGTTGATGAGTCCCAGATGCATGCGGCTCAGGGCGGTCTTGACGCCTCCGCAGCCGTAGTGCCCGCAGACGATGATATGCTTCACCTGCAACACCTCGACGGCGTACTGGACGACGCTGAGCATGTTGAAGTCGGTGTGCACCACCATGTTGGCGACGTTCCGGTGGACGAAGAGCTCGCCCGGCTCGACCCCGGTGACCTCCTCGGCCGGGACACGGCTGTCGGAGCAGCCGATCCACAGGAACTCCGGCTTCTGCCCTCCGGAGTACCGGGTGAAGAAGTCCGGCCGGAGACTCATCTTGTCGGCAACCCAGGCCTGGTTGTTCAGCAGCAGTCTCTGGTAGCTCTTCATGGATTCGGATCCTACTTGCGGGTGATTCCCTGGATGCTCCGGCACTCCGTCTGGATGCCCCGGTGCGGGGCCGACTCGCAGAATTCGCGGATCACCTCCACCGCGTCATGGTCGACATAATGGGCCCGCACCCCGTCGATGACCAGACGGGACCCGTCGGGCACCTCCCGGAGCCGGGCCTTGAGCTCCTGTTTGTTGACGAAGGTCAGGTCCTTGTTGAAGCGGATCAGGTGGTCTTCACCGTCACGGACCACCGTCATGGCCGTGCGGGTGTAGGCGCGCATCACGAAGAACACGCTCACGCACAGGCCGATCAGGATGCCCTTGAGGAGGTCGGTCAGCACGATGCCGACGACGGTGATGGCGAAGGGCAGGAACTGGGACCAGCCTTCCTTCCAGACCGACCGGATGATCTTCCAGGACGAGAGCTTGTAGCCGACCGAAAGCAGGATGGCCGCCAGGCACGCCAAGGGCACCCGGTTGAGCAGCGCCGGCACGAGCAGCACGGCCATCAGCAGGAGGACGCCGTGGACAATGGATGAGAGGCGGGTGCGGGCCCCGGCGTAGACGTTGGCCGAGGATCGGACGATCACCGAGGTCACCGGAAGCCCCCCGAGCAGCCCGGAAAAGAAGTTGCCGATGCCCTGGGCGCGAAGCTCGGCGTTCGGGTCGGAGATGCGCTTCTCCGGGTCGAGCTTGTCGACGGCCTCAAGGCTCAGCAGCGATTCCAGGCTGCCCACGATGGCGATGGTCACGGCGACCTTCCAGACGAGCGGGTCGGCAATCCGGGAGAATGCGGGCACCTGCAGGGCCCCAAGGAACTCCCGGAGCGAGCCCATGACCGGCAGCTCCACCAGATGGTGGCGTGCGGCCAGGAGCACCCACGACGGGGCGACCGACTTGAAGGCCTCGTTCATCAGGGTGCCCACCACCACGCACAGCAGGGGGGCCGGCAGCAACGAGGCCCAGCGGCGGCGCTTGATGGCCGGATGGTCCCAGCCGAAGAGGATCGCCAGCGACACGGCACTGATGAGGATCGCCCCGAGGTTGAACGAGCCCACCGACTCGGCCATCTCGTTGAAGGTGTTGAGATGGTCAGGCTGCTGGAAGCTTTCGTCGCCGACATAGTCGTTGTCGTCGCCGAGGGCGTGGGGGATCTGCTTGAGGATGATGACGATGCCGATGCCGGCGAGCATCCCCTTGATGACCATGTTCGGGATGAAGTCGCCGATGACTCCGGCCCTCAGCAGCCCGACGCCGAGCTGGAGGACCCCCGAGATCAGCACCGCCAAGGCGAAGGCGGGGAAGGACTTGAGCTCCTCGATCGCCTTCAGGACGATCACCGCCAGGCCGGCCGCGGGGCCGCTGACGCTGAGCTCGGAGCCTGAGAAGAAAGCCACGACGATGCCGCCCACCACACCGGCGATGATGCCGCTGAGCAGCGGGGCCCCGGATGCCAGGGCAACGCCCAGGCACAGCGGCAAGGCCACGAGGAACACGACCAGGCCGGCAGGCAGGTCGGCCGAGGACGACGCAAGGCTGGGGAGACGGAACCAGGACCGGGTTCCGGGTCGTGGGATCATGGGATCGGTGGATGCCATTCGGAAGTTGATGAATCTGCGGGACAGACCGACGGACCCACGGGACCTGAGGCACGGGACCCGTTCCCGACAACAGCGGGACGGGAGGCCGACAGATCCGGAGGAATCAAAAATTGGGTGGTCGGTGTACTATTCGAGCCAGCCTCCGTTTGTCAACCGGGTGAACCCGGGCGACGGCGGCGCCCGGCGCCTCAGGCGCCGTACTTGTCGAACATGCGGCCGTTGGCCTGCATGAGGCGGATGAGGTATTTGGCCTCGAAGATCCCGAGCGAACCGGAGTTGGCCCCGGTCTCGGTGAAGCGTTCCAACTTGTCACTGCCGCTGATCTCCGAGTGCAGGAGCACCGGCTGAGGGTGCCAGGAGTGCCCCTTGACGGCCACCGGCGTGGAGTGGTCGCCGGTGATGGCCAACACATCCGGCTTGCGGGCCAGGAGGATCGGCAGCGCCGCGTCGAAGTCCTCGATGGCCTTCACCTTCGCGGCGAAGTTGCCGTCCTCACCGGCCTTGTCGGTGTACTTGTAGTGGATGAAGAAGAAGTCGTACCGGTCGTAGTCCTGGACGTAGCGCTCGAACTGCTGGGCGATGGTCTCCGGCCCCTCGATCTTGACCATGCCCACGAGCTGGCTCAGGCCCTTGTACATCGGGTAGACCGCGATGGCGGCCGCCTTGAGCCCGTAGCGCTGCTCGAAGGTGGGGATGTCGGGCTGGTGGGCCACGCCGCGCATCAGGAACCCGTTGGCCGTCTTCTCGGCCGCCAGGAGCGGGAGGGCCAGCTGGTAGAACTCGGCGATGAGCTGGGCGACCTTCTTCTGGCCGGCGCTCTTCGGGTCCACCGGCCGAGCCTCGGCGATGGGCAGGCCCTCGCGGTTGGGATCGGTGTCGGTCAGGGGCCCCTCGAGTCCCTTGCCCCGGAAGACCACGACGAAGCGGTGCTCCTTGCCGGGGTAGATGTGCACCTCGGTCGAGCCGATCTTCTGGATCTTCGAGGCCAGGATGCCGCACAGGCGCTCGCAGACCTCGGTGGGGATGCGTCCGGCCCGCCGGTCGGTGACGATGCCCTGGGAGTCCAGGGTGCAGAAGTTCGCCCGGGCCGCCACGTCGCCATTCTTGAGCTCAATGCCCAGGCCGAGCGTCTCGATGACCCCGCGGCCCACCTCCCACTCGATCGGATCATAGCCGAAGAGCGCCAGGTGGCCGGGCCCGGAACCCGGGGTGATGCCGGGCGCGACCGGGATCATGCGGCCTTGGGCGCAACCGGACCGGGTGAGCGCGTCGAGGTTCGGGGTCCGCGCCGCCTCGAGGGGCGTCATCCAGTTCTGGGATTTGGTGGCCAGGTCTCCCAGGCCGTCCAGGACGATGAGGGCCATCTTGGCGCCGGTCTTGACCTGCAGTTTCGCGTAGACGGAATCGAGTGTGCTCATGATCAGGAGGATGGACGGGAAGGGGCCGGTCTCGCCAACGGGTGGACCGGTGCGGCTTCCCGCCGGGCGAGGCTGTTGACCGGTGGGACGGACGTCAACGACGCTTTGGATCGGGACGCGCGTCGTCGAGGAGCCCGGACGCCCCGCCCGGCGGTCACTTCTTGAAGAAACCCTTCGACTTCGGCGCCGGGGCAGGCGGCGACTCCGGCTTCACCGGCACCCGCTCGAGGAAGCGGTTGAGGTCATTCTCGGAGATGGAATTGGTGAGCAACGAGGCCTTGTGGGTCTCGGGGGTGGTCAACTGGGCCAGCTGGGCCGGGGCCTGGAGGATGTAGGGCGTCAGGAAGATGAGCAGCTCGGTCTTGGCATCGCTCTTGGCCCGGGTCTTGAACAGGTTGCCGAGTCCCGGGATGTCGCCCAGGTAGGGAACCTTCTTCTCGGTCTGGGACTGGTTGTTGGAGATCAGCCCGCCGATGACCACCGTCTCGGCATGGGGCGTGACCACCACGGTGTCGGCCGAACGCACATTGATGTACGGCGCCGAGACGTCCTCGGACAGGGACTGCCGCTCATTGGCCGAGACCGACGAGATCTGCGGCTGGACGATCATCTCCACCTGGCCGTTGGATCCGATGAAGGGGGTGACGTTGAGGATGATGCCCACGTCGTTGTAGGTGACGTTGATGATGGGGATGACATTGGCCCCGGAGGTGGCG